>Ga0075158_10000459_pt1 | contig 33642 bp, 49 predicted proteins | sample JI91814BDNA_FD_70968 | JGI IMG/M metagenome (GOLD analysis project Ga0075158, IMG submission 70968) | Wastewater effluent complex algal communities from Wisconsin, to seasonally profile nutrient transformation and Carbon sequestration -... | ecosystem: Engineered > WWTP > Effluent > Algae... | reverse complement strand
AGAAGAGCTCGAATCTTTTCACCATCGATTTCAAGGTTTACAACTTCCAGACCCCTTGTCTTACGGCCAGGAGCTCTGTTACCACGGAGACTCTTCGACGTGTCTACACGCTTGAACGGGTTCGGAGGACGCCGAAAGAACGGGGACTTCTGCTCGCTTACGGTATTGGGTTCGGTAACTTCGTTTGAAGTCGTTTCGGTAGTGGTATCCATTACTTCTCCTTGTCGTGTTGTTTAAAAAGGGCAGTTGTTTAGCGGATACCCAGCCGCTGATGCCGTATATCTCCGTGTTTGGAGTTTAATTAGGCCATAGCGCCCACCCCCTTTCGATGTGTGCCCAGCTCGGGACTCGAACCCGAATGATCAAATGATCGGGGGTGTTTAAGACCCCTGCGTCTGCCATTCCGCCAGCCAGGCTTGTTGATGGCGCCCCTTACGTAGCCGAAGTCCGCTCTGGGGGATCTTACCTTTTCGGCCAGACCATCAACTAGAGTTGTCCAGATGCTCAGTCAGAGGTAATTTAAACTGAGAGTTTACTCTGGCCTTATCCTCACGGTCTAGGGCCATCTGGGTTTCATTTCTGTGTAGGCTGACTTCCATCCACCAGCCTGTACCCTCATACGTAATTGGGTAGTACACAGAAGACTAAACACGTTACGCTTCAATTGTTCCGTGTCTAATAGATTCGCAATCAACAACATTTTTAACGCTCATGTAGTTTTCGGTAGCATATCGCAAACAGTCCAGTTCGTTTTTGAAGACAACCATTTCAGACCAATCGCTACAATAAGCAACCCAGACGTTAAACGGAGTGTCAAACGAGATTGGTTTAATGATTTCGTATTGGACGTTTTCTTGATCGCCGCGAATGTAATACCCAACCCAAAAGTTAATTGAGCCAACCGCAATAAGAATCAAAATATTAATCACTTAACCATCTCCAATACATTAGTGAGTATTCCAACATTCATAAAAGAAGATTGACCATATGGCGCCGTCCAGAACAGTTGCTCCCAATCGTCCGAGTTACGCACAGCAACACAAAGAACAACACCCGTAACTAGCTTTGGAAGGTCTGGATCAAAACCCGTATGATCTTCATCACACTGTTCGATCATTTCCAAGTGCCCCGAATATGTTTCGTACAATTCTGGGTATTCGGAAATCAAATCATATAACTTATTGAAAAACTCTGCTTTTTTTGCAGCGCTTTCTTTCTCATTAATGTTCATTTGTCTGATCTTGTCCGTTTGATAGAAGAATCGGATCGATGAGTATTGATTTCATTATTTTATCCATCAACTCTTTATGAAGACTTTTTGAATATTTAGCTTCATGATAGATACCACGAACCATTGCGGGAAGAAGGTGACAGAAATTATCAAACTCTACAGCAAAATATGGATTATTTAAGATTGCATCTTCTAATTCGGGATCTCCAGTAATAAGTGCTTCACGAAGAAATGCGCGTTTTTGATTGAAATTCATTTATCTCCTTTAAATTAAGTTCCGCCAGCAGGACTCGAACCTGCAACCTACGGATTAGAAAGCCGTTGCTCTATCCATTGAGCTATAGCGGATAGTTTCTAGTCGTTGTGCTCAAATATCATTTCATTTGCGCCGTGAAGTCCAGTGTGACTTCTAAACACGTTAACAGGAACAACTATGCTTAGATCAATTTCCTCAAAGCAACTTTGACAAACAGCTTTCTTTCTTTCGGGATAAAACTTAAACGTGATCTGTTCAAGCCTTTCATAGCTTTTTTCAACAGAGACCGAGATGCTGGTTTTGCACGACGTTTTAAACAAGTTTAAAAACTGAAAACTTGTTATATCCACGTTGACAATTGGGTTTTCATCACCTGAAAGATAAAGAGTACCAATTCGCTCTGGACCTTCATTAATATCATGAAAATGATAAATAGGAACCGTCTTCATCATCCCTCAAATTTCTTGTTATGTTCTCGTCGAGCTTCTCGAGCTGCAAAAAGTTGTTCGTCAATCTGATCTAGAATTGCTTGTAGCACGTTGATTCGAACGGACTCTTCAGTTTTATTTCCTGATCGCTCGAGCAGTTTTTCATAATGCTTAATGTCGCGATAGATCGTACGCCCAAGCGTAGCCACTTCGGAAATTGACGCATCTGCCAAATCAATAGACAGATCAAATGTATACTCACTGTTTGTAAGCTTGCTCATTTTCTCTCCGAACCAGATGTAAGCATCTGTTTGTAAAGTGTTTGGTGTGGATGGTTTGGGCACTCGGGATGGTGCCAATGTTGATCTGAGTACTCAGTCATGCCCTCCATGTTGATACAGGGAATTGAACAAGGAACTACGTGATGTTGAATAAGAAGATCATAAACCCCCATTTAGAACTTCTCTTTTCCGCGTCGATCCCAACCACGGATGTGACCGTAGGTGTACGCGATCCAAAGGGCTGTCGCTGCAATAATTTTCTTACGCATTATTTACTCCATATCGGATAAATGACTCCGAGAGTCAACATGAAAAGAACGTATGTGTTGAAGAGGGCAACCTTAAAATCACTTTTGGATCGAGAGTCATAAAACTCACCCCAAAGAATTGCGGTTATTATGGCAAGGATAAACGCAAAAAGCATAGAAAAAGTGAACATTATTTCTTTCCTAACTTATCTTTATCGTTTGGCGCCGTCACTTTAAACATTGACATATGATCTCCGTCGTGATGCTTATCTAAAACACATTTTTCCCAAATACTTAGCGTATGTCCAGTTGCCATAAGATATGATGCCGGCCATTGAAAACCACAACGCATTATAATCTCCTATTTAATTTAAGCAACGTAATTTTCGGCTGGAAAGTCTATTGCATTGACATGTGCTTCCATAAGTTGGTTTGCTTTTTCACGGATATCATCACTACCCATCATGAAATCACGGTCTATTTTTATTTTAGTTTTGGTTTTACAACTAGGGCATTCGACAATCAATAAATAACATTCTCGGTGAAAGAAGTCACTAGTGATTTCGGCAACACTGACAATAAAAGGATGACGTTTTGTTTGAAATTCAATCATAATTAATCTCCTAATTATTCGGTAACTTTTGTGAAATCGTTTGAATACATGAAAACGCCAATGGATTTGTCGACCCAATCTTCACGCACCACTTGAATGACGGATCCTCGTCTCGAGTTTGTAACGGGTCCTGGCGACTCAGGATTTTTTTCGACGACGCGCCACAGTGTTTTGGTTGACTTCAACTGAAGTAGCGTCCCCGGTTGAGTTCTTGGGTCTCCATCCAGTATCGTTGAATTCGCGTTGTGTTTCTTTGTATAACCAGCGTTCGTATCCAATAGTTACTCCTAGCGCTAGGATGAATCCCGCGATCAAAATGAGTTCAAACATATCGTTCGTACGTCACAACCAGGGTGTAATATCCATAATCAATATATTTGTCTGAACATTCCCATTCAGCGGTTTTTATGATACCCGCATGAACTTCGATGTATTCTGTAAGAACAAGAATAGCTTGTCCTAATTCGTCAATGTTGTATATTGGAAGCTGAGCAAACCATTTTTGTTTGTGTTTATTTTGTAGATATCGGAGTTTGTATTCGTTAGGATTAAAGAATGTAGCCATTATAGTAATTCCTCCTAGAGCCGGATGCAGGAGTCGAACCCGCGACATCTTCATTACAAGTGAAGTGCTCTACCAACTGAGCTAATCCGGCATGTGTCCGTCTATTTTCTCTAGAACCTTTTAAACTAAATTTACCCGACGGACAGGGATTTAGTCGAGACATAATTGAGGACCTCAAGGGTATTCTCTACCATTCCACTCCAACGCTCCTAGGTTGCTGGTTGTTACTCCGATATGTCAGCGGAACTTTCCGAATTTAGGCGGCCTGACGTCTTACTAACCAAATATGGTTGCATTCAGATCCAGACTGTAAGAAATGCTACCTCCACTCGCAAGGGAACTCCTCTTAGCGCCTAAAAATTATCAAAGTGTCCCCGACGGGGCTTGAACCCGTGACCTGCATTTTATAAGAATGCTGCTCTCACCAACTGAGCTACGAGGACCCGGTACCCCCAGCAGGGCTCGAACCTGCGACCACTGGATTAAAAGTCCATTGCTCTACCAACTGAGCTATAGGGGCAAGATTGGGTGGGCTGACTAAGTTTACCAGCCTGTACTTCAAGTGATCGCATTTAGCCCGAGTAGCACCCAAAACATTTAAAACCACTTACTAAGAAGCGGCGCCGACATCTTCCATGCCAAAACGCCAAGCGGGACTAAGATGAAATGGAACAGAAGGAATCCGAGGGGCCTGGTTATCCAAAGATAAACGTATCCTCCAAGAATCACAACATTCAAGATCAAAACCCCAACCAGACCTATGGTAAGAAGAATTCTTTTCTTTTGGTCGTCTGTCATGACGCCCCCTTTGCAACGGCCCACGCCAACGACGTAGGAGAACCATTCCAATTAACCAGGCTCGGCGATTCAAAACCTGGGGTGTTTACGGGCTTGTCGCCTCCAAAAATAAGGAAGCTCTTACACCCAACTTGAATGGCCGTGTCCATCTGCTTTTCAAGCTTCTTAGCATTTTGCGTGAACTGGAAATGGGTCATACCATTCACAGCGCACATAAGATGGTTAACTTGAGGGGCAGCGTACGCAGCCATTTCAATCAGCGCCACCGGGTTTCCATACACATCTTCGGTATATGCATCGAAACTGTAGTGATTACGCTGCTCTGGCATGTCCTGTAGTGCTCGATCAAGCACCGTAGTCGATCCCAGATGATTTGTGAAAGGGCCAACACCCATTACCGGAGTAATATAAGTGTTGACAATCCGCCAACGATGTACTAGAAGTGTCCAATCCGAAGTATCCGGATCGAACTCATCTCCCATATCCCATGCTCGAATCCACCTAATATGAGGAGCCCAGAAATCCATAGCTTGCTGCCGGATTGCTGAATCATCACTCCAAATACGAGCGTCATACACGATAGTCTTCATGCCGGCGTTAGCGTTGATGACTGTGAGTGCAAAGTAATCCTGCGGGCTCAAATATCGTTGCCCGGGGAAAGCTGGGGTATAGGTTTGAAAATCGGGAGGAAGGCATGGGCCAAACGTTGCATCAATACCGGCGACAGACGACAACGTGTTTGCCTTCTTCTGAGCGTAAACATCTGTGGGATTGACTCCACAGAACGCCCATGTTTCTGCAGCAACCTTAGGCGCTGATGACGTAGAGGTCGGTCCACACCCCAGAGGAGCAAGAACAGACATTAGAAAGGATACGATTACGGTCTTCATGATTAGTCCTTTGGGTTATGTCTATCGTTTTCTGAATTACAATAAATGTGGAAAAACACAACACTTGATGACCAAACTTTCCAGTGTTCGTCATACCAAATGTCTTTTCCACAAGCGGTACAAGTTGACTTTTTATAATCCATATTAAAAGAGTCCTTTTGTTTTAGTGAATAGTGTGGGGTTCGGCTTCTTTCGGATGCTACGTTCGAGTCCGCTTCTAACAACATTGGCAATTATATTCCTACATTTTAACCCGAGGAGTTTTGGGACCGATGTCTAACGCAACCTACTAATAGAACCTACTTCGCCTCTTTTCAAGCTCGCTGTTACAGCGCGAGACTCCCCACAAATCCTTTAATCAATGATAATGATCTTTATCTTTTATATTGTCAACAATATAACTATTTAGAACTTCTCGAACCTCTGGTGTTGTTTTGAAGAACATAACTAGATCGCCAAGACCACCACCTCCGCCGTGAATCTTTCCATCTAAAAGAGTCTCGTTTCGACCCATAAACGTAAGAAATTTAACACATGCTTCGTGATTGTTTTTTATTTCAAACTTTAGAACGTCCAAAAGAATATACATTAAAGTCCTCTAAAGTCTTTAGCAAACTCAAACATCTCGACGCACTTATCGCATGGTGGATGCTTGATTGGATCTCGTGATGGCACAAAGATATGCCCACACAAAGCGGTTAGTTGAGTACCATTAACACGTGCTTCCAACACAATTACTTCAGCAGCTCGAGGGTCGTCGCCACGGTCAATGATGTGGGCGTGGATCGGTTCGGCGAGTTCAGGCTCTCGATCAGACAAGAGTTCTACGTTCTGGATTCCCATTATTCGCCACCAATATCGGCGTTGAAAAACTGCTTCTGAACTTCGGCCCCGACATTCCTATAGAAGTCAACAATGGCCTGCTCTCTTGTCTTTGGCGCATCCCATTCACCAATTTGTTCGTAGTGAGTACCGAACTTTTCATACAACTCAACTCGAGTCGCGGTTGGGATATTATCGGCAAAAGCACCAAGGCCAAGACGAATGTCTCGTTCCATCATTGCTCTTTCCATTTCCGAATCATCCTTCAAAAACCAAACGGTTTCTCCAGAAAGAAATCGAAGATCTGGATGATTGAATACCACCATCATTTTCATTTTTATGGCCTTTCTGCCAGAATGTCTTCACCGCTGAATACGGCGCTGATTTCACCATCCAAAAAGATAAGATGGTCGTTGATCCAATTGATCATTTGAAAACGAGTTAGATCTTTGTGGAACGGGTCCCAAGGGGTTCCCGCAACCACATTCCTCGCCCACGGTGTAAGGGAATTAAACAACGCTTGACCTAAACGAAGGTTAAACGTTGCGGTTTCCATGGCGATACAAATATTTTCTAATAGCTTTTCCATGTTTCTCCATTGTTTGTAAAAAAGGGGGCAGTTTATTCCCGTAGTGATGCCCAGCACTGTAATCTAACAACACCCCTTCAGACTCCCCGGCTTCCCGGCCTTGTCTAAACATGACTCATCTGGTCATGAGTTGTTAGAATATCATTAGATCGATTACGCGCCGTTCAAGTCACGTAATACGGGTAAACCGAGAACGCGGAGTCCACTAATCTAACTGGTTTTTTGTTTGACCATCTCACATGGCGTCCCATGATTGAAGTGCTGTGTTTGATCCTTCACAGACTACGTGTGGTGGCGCCCGCTCCCACGTTGAGCCTCACGTACGGGTCTTATCTCTCAACTTGACCACCACACCGCTCTGAGCCTAAAACCTATTTATAGTCGCTCAGACGACTTTAATGCTTGCGCTATATCCGATGTTCACCATTCTTCGGGCAGCACTCAAACAACTTGCACCGTCTCCGTCCGCTGATGTACCAGCCGATGGCGACGGGGGTCGGTACTGAGACGTGTGCGGTGTTCGGCTCGCCACAAACGCACATGTTGGAGGTGCGGATCTGCGGGATGAACAGGTGATCGGCGATGTCACTTCTCATCGAAGTCACCTCGTTCGATCATGTCAGCGATAATCTTGTGATTACCAGACTTCAACCGCCAACGCCAACCGTCCTTAGACTTGTAAACCTCGTATGTGTGATTCTTCACAACCCCTCCTAACAGAGTTCTTCGCTTCGCTGACACGCATCATCAAGTGAGCCGGGAAATATTGCATCAAGAAAAAATGCAAAAATCACAACACAAATAACGATAAGCACTGTTTTGATGGTCTTAGCGGAACGATTCATGATTCGAAATCCGACGGCCCTTCAAGAGTGACGGGCGTCTCTTCGGAGAACCAGTTATCCCATTCGGGAGTGTGCGGCATGAACTGCTCGGTGAAGATCTTGTTCGAGTAGCAACGCAGATTGTCGTTGAAGCGGGTGACCCACCAACCAACATATGCACGATTCATGCTCGGAACGATTCGCTTATCCAGAAGGATGAACTTCTCGTTTCCCTTAGTCTTCACTTCGCCAATCATCTTGGCGATTTCTTCGATGTTCTCTTCGGTGATCCGTGTTGCCTCAACCTTGAACGGGCGACGGACAAATTCATTGAATTCCATTTTGATTCCTTTTTAATTTGGGTTGAAAAAAAATAAAATGAGATGTTGGTGTTGGCACGTTCACCATTCTCTAACCTCATTCCGGTTAGTTCTCTCTCATTATAGGGCTTGTATTTTTTGCGAGTTTACTTATTAAGAATATATTTGTCTCTATGTTTTGTTGCTAAATCTTGAATCTCATTAGAACTTTCATCAACTTCTCGAAAACCACATAGACAAGTTACTAAATATAAACCAGCGTCAGTTCCTTCAGAAACTTTGAAGAACTTTAATTCATGTTTTCTTATTACTTTGGACACTTCTTGCATACGGGTTGCACTCCGTTCCAAACATCCTCGGGTGTCGTTGGCATTAAGCTTCTGCCACAAACGCAGTACGCATTAAAGCCGGTTTTTGCACTTCGAGAATATGGCTTTTTTTCTATGCTGTTGTTACGGGGCAACTCGTCGCGCGGAATTGAATGCGGCTGAAGTGATTGGATATAGCGTCGCAAAGATTTCCTCCATCTGATCCGCCACCATGTTAATTTCTTTCATCGGAAACGAAGGGAACAACGAGTCGTCATATTTCGTCCTAAGGCTCAGGAAGTTCATCATGCTTCGTGCATTGCACGAGACGTAAGCAGCCGAATAAATACTAACCGGAAGCACCATTCGAGCAACTTCCTTGGCCACACCGGTCTCGAGCTGCTCTTGATACGTATCCCAAGCTTCTTGACACGCATCAAGCTGCCTAATATAGGTGTCATTATACGCACCAGGATCACCAGGAATAAATTCGTATGCGCCCGGCTTACCAACTTGAACCAAGTTTCGTTCCTTACCAGGAATATAAAACACTGGAATCATCTCCATGTACCGACCGGACTGCTCGTTGTAGGAGAAGCCGATTCGGTGACGCATGAACTCACGCCACACGAAAATGGGTGCATTGATTCGGAACGTCATTAGGTTGTGCTCAAACGGCGAGCCGTGTCGGTTACTCATCAAGAACTTAATGAGGCCTGCGGACTCTTCACTATTGATAGAGTCCATACCCATGGTGGAAACTCGAGCTGCTTTACAAATGAATTCATCATCGCCGATGTTCTGAACAAGCTCTACATCAAAATCGTGTCTAATCTGAACTCTACTCATCGCCATCCTTTAGTTTCATTAATTGGTACAACGTTCATGTCTGCGTATTCAACACCTTCTTTTTCAGCAATCTCAACCGCCTGTGCAAACATCGCACGACACATGATATGGCTAAGATGATCATCCGAACGATCCCCCGACAGATATGCATACGCGTGCATTATCAAGTGATTGAGGTGGTCGTCAATTTGAATACCACGCCAATTGTTTGCTCCGTACTTGCAGGCTCCATCATAAAGAACGTTTGCCATTGCAAACATCGCTTTTCCATCAACGAGATCGAAGCGGACAGGCACGTGGCTCTGTCCAGCTCCGTTCTCGTTAAATGTTATGGGAGCGTCTTTGCCAGCGATCTCCCCAATATCCATCAGTCACCAACCTCATTAATTGCGTACTCACGCTCGAGATCATCTTCAGCAAGCGTAGCAAACAAGGTCTTCAAATATGCCTTAATACCACCCTTACCGTTTGCGTGCCATTCAAATGCTCGAACGACAATGTCAACCTTTGAAATATCCGCCCAGTCGAGGATCTCAACGCCGCCCTCGTCAAGGTTTGTCCGAGCTCGAGATGTCAAAATTGTGATACGAGGCGGACGATTCTTGAAGCTGACGGCAACAGGCAAATATGGTGTACGCTCTTCGCCTTCCTCACGAGGCTCAAGATATCGAACGTTCCATCCGTCAATAACCATCCGCTCGGCAAGTTCTGGTTCGAGAACTGCACAAAAATTCCGAGCTCCTTCTTGATTAAACTGCCCGGCGCGGCCTTCAAAGTTCTTGAATATCAATCGGGCATCTCTAATTGTTACGATTCCACTATCGTCCATTTTACACCATCTTTCTTGATTTTAGTTCTGCGTATTGGACCATCTCCCAAGGGATGTCTATATATCTATTAACGTGTCCAACTTTAAGGATAGATACACTTCGAAGACTGCCGGTATTGTCTAAGACATAATCGACAATGTTTCCAGTGAGGATTGTATTTGAGATGAGAGTAAACGCCCATGTAATAGTATTATCGTCAAGATTCTTGAGAAGGGCGTATGTATGATCAGTCGGTTGAGAAGCCATCGGGATACTCATCCTGTAGATCTTCAACCTTTGAATATATGTTCATCTGTGCGTGAACATAACCGAGACGTTTTGCTTGGGCACCAAGAAGACACTCTTGATCCCATCCGCACGAACACTCGGCTTTCTTATTGTGGATTTTAACCACATGCATATCAGCCATTGGTTTTTCCTTTTTAGAGCATAAATCTTTCAAACGAGCCAAAATATTCGATTGCTTCACAAGCATCGTCCTCCAACTGCTGGAAATATGTCATGTCTATGTCAAGATCCGGTTTGGTTTGAGCGTTTTCTTTCTCAATCCAACGGAACCCCTTCGTTCCTGTGACAGCATACTTCTTACCGTCCTTGATACGCCAGAGACGACCACCGTCAGAACAAACAGGTACAAAGCTACCGGTACGGCCAACATGAACCATGTCTGCGATTTCGGGCTCTTCCACAAATTGCGTGAAGTCGAGATACATTGCGCCTTGCGTGACACTCTTTGTTTCGCAGTAGTCATCGAAAGTTATCTCTTCCTTAGTAAAGAGCTTCTTAAATACGTACGGATGCTGGAACTGCGCGCCAACAGCAGTCCACTTATCGCCACTACGAGCGATGTAGACAGCATCGTTAACAAGACAGAATTTGTCGTATGTATTTTCGTGTTCAAAGTCGTAACCATACTTCTTACCGAATTCAAACACGAAGTCGATAATTTCCTGCGTCGCCTCGGGAATCTTGATTGAATCCGTCTTAATATGTGCAACGATGAATCCTCTCTTTTGGACCTCGTGTTTGAGGTCAATCATGAATAAGGCGCCTCGCTTGGCAACGATGTTGTCGACATTTCGATTGTCTCGGAAGGCGTTTGGGAATCGAGCGCTCGTGAGGCCATAGACGATGTTGATGACAATTTTAAGAGCGTACGACAGCTCAACGGCAGCAGCTTCATCACCGTCCAGAAACTTTCCGAGCTTACCTCCAAGCATCTTTGCGGCTTCGTCGTACTTTTTATGCTTAATTGCCAAACGCGCTTGCTTAAGCTCTGCAAATCGCTCGGTGTATGGCCCGAAAAGATTAAGAACTTCAATGGACGTCGGATGCATACTCGCAACGTCCAAAAGGGCCACATTTTCATACATGCCCGGTTCCGCATAAACATAACCACCTTCTCCCGTAATTTCGCCACGATAAGTACTTTCTTTGCCGTCAAAATGATAGCCTGGGAATTCCTTACTGAGATCTGTGTAAATAAACTTTTCTTGGGGATGCTTATCGTCACCAAATATGATCTTAGAAGTATGATTCTGAGTAGTGTGGTTAACAGAGAGCCCGGACAACTCAGCAAGAATTTCTCTTGCGATGAAGTCTTGCTTTCGACTATTGAAAACCGCTTCTGTGGCGACAACATCGTTCACACAGTATTCAACAACTTGATTCCACTTTTCTTTATCAACAGGTTCGTCCCAAGGAATATCCAGTTCCATGTGATGGATACCGAGCTCAATTTCAAATTTCTTTAGACTTTGTTTTTTCGAACTGAAGTCGTAAATATCGGCATATGAAAGGTTATATGCTTCCCCAAACAGAGCGTGATCATTATTGTTAATGATCTTTTGGCTGAGCTTGTAGAGATCCTCGACGGGATATCCAAGGAATCGTGCGTAGAGAATATGATTGTCATATCGACGATTGTTGAATCCCACCAAACGAGTATTGAACAAAGGCTCAATTTCAGATGGTTCTGGGTTAACCATTCGAATAACGTTTGGGGAATCCGCCGTCTTCCAACAAACAACAAACAAGTTTGGATAAACCTCAACGTCAAAGAACACAATTGGCTTATCTACATTGTCCGAAAGAATGGGCATTCCGTCTTTACTCACAAAACACATCTTTTGAACGGTTTTAATACAGATTTGAGCTTGGTTTGTGCTTTTAGCGGCAAAGGCAAGGATTTGGGGGCGAAGATCTCGAACGTCATAAGACATTCCAGCGACGTAAGCTTCTTCAAGAATCTTGTAGATGAAGTCTACCGAAGGTTTAGTCCCAGGATGGATTTCTTTACGAAGGTTTCTCGCAATTAACTCACGAAGACCCTTTTCGCTTTGAATACTCTTAGTATCAAGCATAGACTTCTCTTTCTTCGGCAGACCACTACTTATTGTCGAAATATCAAGATTGTTGCACTGGGAAAGCTTTCTTCTCAGTGAAGCATCGCCAAGGAGTGTCTTAACTTCAATGCCAACGTCGTATTCGGATGCCAGTTCTTGTACGTCTCCTGTATAAAAGTAATGCAGATGAATACCCGCACCGCTTTTGCTCAATTCAGAATATGTTGGGGGCCATTTAGAAGCCTCTTCTAAGTTCTTCAAAAAGTCTTTCTCTCCAGAGTCATCAACAAGGTCGAAGTCAATGACAATATGATGCTCTGGAATCTTGACATAATGAAGTTGAGACGTATCTAAATCTGACAATATAGATTTGTTGTTAGCCCACTTTTTGACTGGGCCTCCAGCGCCAACGGGTTTTGCATATTGGGCTGGTTGGTTTGAATATATTATATCGAATTTTGACTTTTGGTCAAAGAACTCAATAAGATATGGTTTTACGTCTTCTTGTTTCTTTGAGTTATCGATGTCTTTGAACCCCGAATAGTAGCTTCTCACGGTACTCCCATTCAGAGTGATTCGATCATCAAAGTTTTCAAAGTAATTTCTAAGTTCTTCCCTGAATTTATACTGTGGAAGAAGCTTTTCAATACCGGTTTCGGCGCAGTATTCTTTGTACAACTCGTATGCCTGCTTCAACGAAGCTCCGTCTTGTGATCGGAAAATATCACAGTAGGCTTCGATGTAGTTGTAGAAAACGTCTGTTTGAAGCATCATCTCAAGCGGTCGATAACCGTTATAATGATTCTTCCCAAGCGATTTGTACTTGTTCAAACAATGGGTTGCGATGGCACCGAGCTCAAAATCAATTTGATTGATAAGAATATGGTATCTATCAGAGTCAATTTTATTCCCGGTGGGGTGTACATCAATAAGTCGTCGAATGATACCACTTTTTGCGTCAGAGATTTTAACTGGTTGGTTAGTACCCATGAACAAGAAAGCATTAACCCGAGCGGTATAGCTTGGCTTATACTTTTCATTCATTGTCATCTCCTCGTGCGAGATGATTGAGTTCAGCTTTGTATTATCATCAATTCTTGACAAGTCACCATCATGTTGAATTGCAACAAGCGGATTCGATCGAAACACTTCGGTTGAGAAAGCGTTGTTACTACTACCAAGCGCTTTAGCATCAAATGTTGCAACATAACCATCAAACAGTTTCTGAATGATGTTCAGAATTGTAGATTTACCGCTTCCGGCCGGACCGTAGAACACAAGAAACTTCTGAATCTTCTTTGAATCTCCAGATATGACTGCGCCAATAGCCCATTCAATCTTTTCTCTTTCTTCTGGAGAATATAGAACACTCAGAAGTTCGTCCCAAGCGTCAATACTTCCGTCTTCTAGAGAATATGGTAGACGCTTACTAGCGTAATCGCTTTTTTTTACTTCCGTATTAGCGAACACAAGCTTTTCGTCGAGCGGATGACTATTATCGCTAATGTGACGCATGAACTTTCTAAATATGGTCCAAACCTGTGTGTCAAAGGACTTAAGGTTTTTTACCTGATATGTGACTCCGGTTTTTGCACTTAGTTCTTTAGCGTGTTTTTGAAGATCTTCATCAACAAGCCTTTGAACGTCGTATTCGTCGGTAGACCAAAGACCCTTTGCCTCGTCCCAAATCGCATAAAACGACTGACCACGAACCATTAGGTCTTTGGATCTACCAACAGTCCAATCCGGATATAGCGAAAGGGGACCGTTTTTCGTTTCTTTTGTACTGATCTGATAGAAGTCCACAAGCCCCCTTTCAATCGTCTTGATCGTTTAGGTAATCAAAGAATTGATACCATATCTCTATTTTACTCTGATCCCTTTGTGGGTTTCTTATTGGAAACAAACCACCAACTCCATCCGCTCCATAAAGTCTCCAAAGGAATGCATCCATTACGTTATTTACTTCATGACTGATTCCAGTCGAAGCGTCACTAAGCCCTGATATGTTAAGGTTGTTTAAAAATATCCAAAACCATTCTCTATTCGGCACGTCTGTTTCAAAAGAAGTGCGTCTAGATAAGGCAATGAGCATTTCTAATACAGAACAACCTATACTACCCCAGGACGGATCTTGGTCTAAGCGAGACTTTCTTAGAAATTCCTTTCGAACATCTAAACCGTCTTCTGCTCGGTTATCATCACCTGATACAATCCAAACAAATTCGGTAGCGTGTAAATCTCTCATCAACGTCCAGTAACTATTTGACGGTGTCGGAACGTTGGTTGACGCGACCTTCGAATAGAGCCAGTTGAAATACACATCTTCAATAGGCTCATCCATGATTTAGAACTCTCTGAATTTTCTTACAGACGAATGTCTGATTTCATCTTCAAGTTCTTGCTCACGAATTAACCCCATCACTTCTACAGAGAAATGACCGGTATGTCGAAGGACTTCCCATTCGATATGCATTTTTTCATTACGAATATAAACAACGTTTGGGTCTTTTGATCCGTGCCCAAACCGAAGATCACCCATCAATGCTGAGTAATTGTAGATTGGGGTATCCATAGGATCAGCCATAATATCATCACCCACGTAATATGTAACAGTATCCTGTTTGAATCCCATTTCATCAGCAACAAACTCGTCTTGATGAATAATATATGGAACTTCGCCATTTCGAGTTGACAACTCGGCGTCGTAATCCCAATCTTCGTTATCGTTTCGGAAAACATTAACAACGGGAGACGGTTCGGGCTTTGTTTCGATCGGCTTCGTTAGGGCTGCGTAATCTATCTTTTTACCATCTGTTGGCTGTTTCTCAACAACATTGACGACGATCTGCCCTGCGTCATTCATAGGAAGTTCCTGCTCCTGAAGATAATCAAATAACGAAGCTTGTGTTTCGTTCTTAACGGATTCAGAAACAGCCGTGTTTTTCTGCTTCTTTCCGAAAATATAACCAATGCCGGCGCCGGTGATAAGTGAAGAAACACCAACAACGGCGTGCGTGATTGTTGGGCTTTTTAGAGTTTGTTTGGTTGATTCTGAAATATACATTATGATCTCCTTAGATCCGGTCCCAAACAACGCCGTCTACGTTGAAATCAAGAACGATGCTTGCTTCCCAACCATTGACAAAGCGCGAGTTATGTGCGTCAAACACACCAAAATCGATATAGTTGTCTCCATTACCAACAACCCAACCGACCGCTTGACCTGCCTTACTCCGCTCAAACCCAAGCATGTCATAAACCTCATTGAGGAAAACATGACCTCGAGACTGGAGAAGATGATTTGCATAATTCTGCTGACACTGAAGGAACATCCGATTCATATCGGGGCTCTTCTGCCAGTTAATATTACCCATATCAAACATTCGAGCGTAAGGCGACCATTTGTTCGGATCGACGCCCTTTACCTTTTCGCCGTCAGGTCCTTCAACCATTTCGGCCGCATGATAAAGGTCTCGCTCTTTTTCTTCACCGAGCTCATGCTTGACTCGTTCACGATAATCATCAAAGCTCTTAGCGACGGCGGCGTACGCAGCAGTCAGAGAAGCGTTACGACGGCTAAGAGTAAGATGAGAGGTTGTGAGCGCAGCAATAGACAAAGCCCCAACAACCACAGATGGTGCATACAGCTTTGTAAGCTCGTATGTTCCACGTCCGTAGACATAAACGAGGTCTTTATGGTACTGACGCTCAGGATATGAGTTTTTTAGTTCATCGCTATGATCTTCCTTAAGCGACTTGACGTTTTTGATCTGGTCGCCCATCTCCTCAAGAGTTTCCTCGAGCTTGAGAGTGGCACGACACGCCAAAACAGTACTGGTTACAACACCAGCAATACCGGCAACAAAGAGCACTCTTGGCGAATGCTTCTTTGCCACCAACAATTGACGAGCAACTTTCTGAGTTACTCCGTTGGGGATGAGTTTCATGTTAGAGTTTTCCTTCGTTCTTCAAGCGGATATAGATTGCTTGCGCTTGTTTATCTGACATTTTGTCGACTTTTTCAGCCCACTGCTTGGGGAAAAGCCCAATCTTTTTTACAGCTTCTCTTTCTTTTGGCAGGCCCATAAAGTCTCCTTATCAGATAGGCTCCACTGGAGGAAGATCGATCAAATATCCTTCACGAATTTGACGAACGTTTGCGTATCCGATACTTGTCCACCCCCATTTTCCATCCATATAAGACGAGGGGAGTCCTACAAGCTCATGTAAATCAGCAACGGACGCAACTTCGTATTTGTCTACAATATCACCAAGACGTTCGATAACGAGATCGGCTTCTTCTCTTGAAATGAGAATAATATCATCTACCGTCTGCCGGCGGCGTGAATTCATGTAAGGAGGCGCTTGATCGGGAAGAGTGCCTCGCGTTCTTGGATCTCGAGTTGGGGCGCTGTAGTTGAATCGAGGGCGACCACTGATATCGCTTCTCCTACGAGGGGCTGAATCACCATAAATAACTCGTTCAACGCCTTTTGAAGTTGCATCCACAATCATGTTTTTCAAAGCGGGAAGAAGCACTTCTCCGGTAATATAACGGGTTGCGCTTTTGAATTCCCCACCAAGAAAAACTTCTTTGAAGCGCTTACTCAATGAACGCTTTCTTTGGATGGCGGTTGTTGTTACAACCTTGGTAACTTCTTCCTTCTTTTCTTGCTGAACCTTGTCAGCTTTACCAGTTACGTTCTGGCTGTTTCCAGGAAAATCCATGGGATCTCTTTTCAGGAGTTAGAAGGCGGAGGAGGCGGAAGCACCTGAAGCTTGGCTGTTTCCTTGATCATTTCTTGCTTTGCCATGTTCTGAATATCAGCAGGAAGAATCCCTGTGAAAAACTCGAGCGATGCGTTTTCGTTTGTTGTGAGTTCCATGAACAAAGTGTCATAGGCCGCCGACTGCTCAAAAGCCATACGATCTTCGGCAGATTTCACGAACCGGTTACCATCTTCAGACTTTTTGCCATAAGAAGTAAGAATGAGGTTCTTGAACTCACGGATCAAAGCCTTACCGTCTTCTGTCTTTGTGATGTTCTGGAACTTTTCGACCAGACTATTGTCTGCACTCATCTCCATCTCAATGATTTCAGCCTTTGTCAGGTTGAAATAGAAAGTCTCCGTGATTTCCACGTCATTGAAATTCTTATAGGTGATGGTTTTCTTTAACATTTGATTCCTTTTTTATAGAAAGAGAAAACCTAAAACCCTTGTAGGGGCTTTAGGCTTATTGATCACTTTTCGGTGTCTTCGGTCTTCTTGTTCCGACGATCGGCGAACTTCTTCGCGCCCTTCTCGATCAGGACGGTTGCCAGCTTGGACACCACCACGCTCGCAAGAGCTGTGGCAGCGCCCGTGAGGGCAGCCTTCTTGACCGTATCCAGGGTCACGTTGACTTCGGCGGTCTCGACGATTTCGTTTTCCATTAGATTCTCCTTTAGAGTGGTCTCATTATAGGCATTGTATTTTTTGCGAATGTCATGACGAAGAATATGGAATTGGCTTTGTGTAGTTGTAGTCAAACGCGATACAAGGCCGACCATCGTCTGAAAGAACCGTAGAGAACTTCAGAGCCATTAACTTATCTGAATCCCATCCAATATCATCAGAAGACGATGTGTATGGAAGACCGACAATGCAGTAGAAATCGCTTAGGGTCGCATACAGCTCATTCAGAAGACGCTTATTGAGCTCGTTTTCCGCCTTTCGAAGCGATTCCATATCGCTTTCAAAATATCGTCCGGTGTGCATCTCACAGCACAACACGGTACCCTTACCTGTAACAAAGATTTCTTTGGTACTAGGTGGATTATTTGTTACGCGATCTTGAGCAATTCCATCACGAACAGTTTGTTCTTTTCGCTCACCAACGACTTCAACGACCTTATCCTTATACTCCGCGAAAGCCCTCTCAGAGACGCTTAGAAGCGTGTAAGCCGCGGCGGTACGCCTAGTACCAATACGAGTCGCATTAACGACACAGACGATTGTAACAACCCCTGAGACCACTGCAGGGATATAAAGCTTCCATGTCGTCTTAAACTTCTCTTTTGTATCTAAAACTCGGTCTTCAAGATATTGAATTCGATTAATATCTTCAGCTGCATAGTAGCCAGCTTTACCCGCCAAATATGCTGTTGATATCGTTCCACTTACGCCGATGGCCGTGAGTACCGCCGGCGAATTTTCTTTCAGTGATTTTTCTGTTTTCTTTATGACTGTTGATACCTTCATCTATTCCTCATTTCTCTGACGAAAATCCAAATCAGCCACAATCCGGCTGTGAGGAATGTCATAAAAACATCCCATGCAAAATTCAAAAACCCGTAACGTTTGCGACAATTACAATGATACATTGCTTCCTCTCATCGAAAAATTATATGAGAAGTATAGGCTTACAGACCATCGCAATCTGTAATTAGTGGTTATGCTCCCACGCCCGATAGGTAGGTCTTTCACCTACGCATTCGTGTCTTATCGCTTCTCATTATAGGCGATGTATTTTCTGCGAGAAAAACCAAAGCCGTTGCTACGACCTTGGTCTTATGAGGGTTCGATTAACGAACTCGGTTGTTGATCTGATTTGCGTATGCGTTGCGGCTCCGGATCGACGACATCGTATCGAGCACCTTGGCAGCTGCGGTTGCAGCCAGCGAGGCGACGACGATGACCGTGATCGGGTCCTCTTCGAAACGCTGCTTCAGCTTCTGGATTCCCTTGTTCATGATAATTCCTTTCTCTCACTATAGGCGTTGTTTATTTTGCGAAAATAAAAGAGGTTGTTAGTCCATTCTCGGGTCTTTCCTTGTGACATCACTTCTTTTGCCCGGGACAATAGATTGCTCTAAAGCTACCCCGCAGGAAGTGTGTGATGCTCTCCAGACTCCTCAACTAACAACTCGGGTGGGGGTTGGGTTAATGGCCCCACGCAGTCGTGTCTCGTATCTTTTCAGATCTCTCTCACTATAGCCGTTGTGTTTTCTGCGAGATAAAACCATACTCCTTGTGGGAATATGGCTTTGTGGTATCAGTACCTGTTGGCTCTTGCCACCAAGACCTGGCGTGCGGTGTCAATCACAACGTATCCGATTGCCAGGAATCCGATCTTCTTCATCATGCTGTCGATCTCTCGGCTGATAACTTCAGCCTTCTTCTCGAAGTACGACTCAGAAGTGACGACTTCCTGTTCGTTCTTCTTTGTGTTGACCATCTTTACCTGGATTGCTCGGTTGAACATTATGCTTCCTTTCGGTTGATGATTCTCATCATAAGCCCTGTAGAATATGCGACCTTACGGTAAAAATACCCCGCCGGGATTTTTTTGGCCGAAAAAAAATAAAACCCTTGTAGAAGGAGCGAAACGTATAGGACATGTAAGATATACTTTCTATCTCACACATCCCATACGTTTCAACTCACTTCTGAATTTGACATCTTGACTACTTCGCCTTCATGACAAAGCCCAGTCCTTTTGATGCCATAACGTGCTTCTGCTCGTATGCCACGATGACCAGGATTCCGAGGAGGTTACCAGCAACCAATGCCATCTGGTCGGGGCTAACTCGCTGTCGACGTGTGTTTGTCTTCAACGCGGTAAGCCGCTCCAAATATCCAATGTTGTTGGAATAATCCTCGTGATCCGGACCATACTCCAGCATCTCTGACAGAACGCGGTCAATGGCGTCCTCCAGCTTGGGGTTTGACTGCTTTCGCGGTTGCCCAAACATCATAAATCCTTTCGGTAGGTTCTCATTATAGGCGTTGTAGTCGTTGCGAATTACTAACTCTTAACCTTGAATCTAACAACGTCTTTCGAATCGAGCTGTTCTGGATCAGTAAAAAGCTCGAGCGAATATGTCTTGATCCCAGTATCTCCAATAGAGACGTCTAAAGTCCCATCAAATGGATGCGCTGTGTTCTTGTACGATCGAGTGCTGATACCCAACACTGTGCCTAAGAACAAAGTGAATGCTGCCGATGTTGCGACAACCTGCTCTGCGTTTGGAAGACTCCAGATAGCGGCAAGAGCAAAATATAAAGTAGAAAACGCCGGCAGAATGATCTGGACGAGAGCTTTCAACTTATTGTATGTTTTATTGCTCAGCTGAAACCACTGAACTTCATTTGTGTCCTGATTTACAGGTTCCATCACGATTCTCCTCGTTTAAGTTGTACTCGAAAATTGCTTGTATGAATAGGGAGCTCCGAAACAGCAGTCATAATACGATCTGCTGTACCATTGCCCCCTAATTCTTTGTAGGGTTCGTAAAAATATTTTCGAAAGTCTTCGTATTCATCTTTCGAAATATAACCGCGTTCTATATAGTTCATTCCCAAATATGTAATTCGATCATAAGCTAAACCCATCAACAACCTAGTAGTGGCACTATTTGTGTTTTTTTTACTTAACAAATAAGTCCAAAAACCAGATGAAGCAATCAATGTTGTAGCTATTGCCACTAAAATCGGCCCCAAATCTGTCATTTAAGATAACTCCTTTATTGAATTACAGTTAACGTTGGATACGAAGCGCTTCCGTTTTCGTCTTCCGACTCTATAAATTCTGTGACGCGCATATCAGTCATAACATCGTAGTCGGTTTCTAATTTAACTAAATCGCCTATATTATAATCTGTTCGATATCGATATGGGGAAAGTCTTGCGTCTAATTCCATACTAACAACACTTACAGATTTTTTAGACCGTAACACATTTCTACCACGTTCAAACATTAATGCAGCAGCGGCCGTTAAATCACCACTAGTTGGTGCGTCATATACTCCATCAATATCGGAGCCGTTAATCATTACTACTCTTCTATTGTAATCGGTTTCTAAATTATTTATACGAACATCAATCCAACGACCAGTAACTATTGCCGAATTCTTATTATTACGACTAGACCAAAGAAAATCTGCTCTTGTGACCGATCCGCTAATTGATGTAAACTTTATAGTATCTCTTCGATCAACACCATCATGAATCTGAATGTATGCGGAATTGTCTTCGCCTATTGGAGCCGCCCCATAAACTTCGGCCAAATATGGGCGAAGAGTACGAATACCTAAATCGTCAATAGCAAGAGTTTCTAGAACTCTGTCGTATACGGTTCCTTTACCAATTTTACGATCGCCTAATGGTGATGTTCCAAAATGATTAACCACATTGTTGTAGTCTATCTGGAGATGAGAATATCCATCTCTTGAGTTACTAACATATGCTGGTAACATATGATCTCTAAGTAAAAGATACGCTTGATATTCACAGGCGCCAGAAGGGATGACTAAGTTATAATCAGCATCAGCAACGTTAACCGTCCAAGTAGCGTTTGAACCAATTAAACGGTTTTCAGAAATAGATTCAAAACCTCTACCCGTCGTTGTAACTATTGACGTTCCCTTTTTTCTATCAATTGTTAGTTGATGATCTTCAACAATCATTAATTCGGGTGTATTTACGTGAGAGATAATTGTACCTTCTGGTAAAATATCTCGAATTCTGGCACTTTCCTTTGACGTAAATTTAAATTCGCTGGGTTCTCGATACTTTTCAATCCAAAGTTTTGATTTTAAACCGTTAATTATCTTACCGTTTTGAAACCCAATTGTCGCGCCGGTGTGAAGCTCTTGATGGTTTAGTTTAAATATATCCATTAAATACCCCAATGAGCATTGTGATAAGAAAGCTCAAACCACACGTATGGGTGAGAATCGGATTCAATGGTAAATGAATTTACGTTTGGTGACGGTAAAATCAAAGGCCAAGTTGACCCTGGAACGATGGTATCCGCTATGTCGTAAATAACACCAGACCGCTCTATTGTTACGTAACGATCGTTGTTCTCGCCAGATATGGTTAAAATATCATCACCAAGAAAACCACTATTTACCCCATCAACAAGTAAAGGATAAAGATGGAACTCCCACTCATAAGGAGATTCATCCGGCTTAATTATTAATTTACCAGCTGGCTCAAGTAATCTCAACACCATTTTAAATCCGTGAGTAGCGGTTGACGTACTATCCAAAACCGAAAATTTATAAACGGTAGTGAATGTTGTCACGTCATACATAACTCTATCTAAAGACTTGAACAATGGGTCATCACAAGTTACATGTAAAGCAACACTCATGTTTTTGCTAAATCTTGGTGCGTCAATTTTTGAAACGAAGCCTTCAATTGCTGCAACTACGGTATCTCCATCTTTAAATCTAATTACAATGGAGGAAGATCGACTTGCCGATATTGCCTTGAAAAACTCATCTCGCAAAACCGAAACGTCATCACCAAGTTCAAAACGAGGATCTAATGAAATATAAAATACCAGATCTCGTTCGGTCATGACCATGTCGTGATATTTTTTAGTTCCGTCAAAAGAGGTATTATAGAATCTTGACTGAACATCATCAACATCTAAACCATCAATATTTGTTAACACAAGAGGAGATGTGTTATTTAAATCGCTTACATTAAAATTAAGAAGAAGAGATCCTTCGCTATAAATATCTACATTTGTAAATTTCATGGGATGCTCAGCTCCTGTTTAGCCATAACAATTTGACTTCTTGTGTTTCTATAAATACTAGTTGCCGACAACGGTTCTGGTGAATATATGTTCTGTTCGAACATAACGTCTCGAGCTTGTGTTGCTGTTTGTTCGGTTTGAACTTCTTGATTCGCAGCAGCAATTGATGAAATGAGATTTGCCTGATCCAATGACAAACTTGGTGTCATGCTTGAAGCATTTAAGATTTTAGACAAATCTTTAGACGCCGTTGTAACGTTTGACAAATCAAGAACCGGTCTGATCGTAGGTTCAAATATATCCAAATCAGAAAGAGAGATAGAATCAAGTGTTGTATTAATTGCTCGAACAACGTTGCTTGTAATTTTAGTCACACTATTTATTGGTTTATTTGCATTGTCATTCATACCAGCAACCAAACCGAGCATGATATTAGTTCCAATACCCATCATTATTCTTGACGGGGATTTAATTTTAAGCTCGTTTGTAAATCCATCTACAATACCGCCGGCCACATCAGATCCCCAACCAAAGGCGTCTTTAACCTTACCTGGGAGACCGAACAGAACACCATCCATAATAGCGCCAGCAATACGAAGACCAGCTGCTCGGAATTCACCGGATTTTTCTTCGATTGTTGATGCAATACCATTTAGGAATTGTATAATTACATCTGCCGCACCGTTAGCAAGCTCAAGAGCATTATCAGCAACGCCCTCAAGGAACGCCAAAACAGTATCAACGCCGGCGGTGACAATATCTGATGCAGCGTTACCAATACCGGTTATAAAATCAGTAATGAGGTCTGTGCCGGCTGCAATAATATCGACTGTTGCTTTTGTGATTCCCGATATAAATTCAATAATTAAATCGGTTCCTGCTGTTATGATGCTTGCGATGTTATTTGTTATACCATTAATAAACTCAACGATTACGTCTGCTGCAGCCGCGGCAACGGTTGCGATGTTATCTGCTATACCATTTAGGAATTCAACCAGAAGATTTGCGCCAGCAGCAACAAGGTCAGGAATCTTTTCAGTTAGTGCTTCAAGGAATTTTATAATAATATCGGCAACGGTTGTTGTTATTTCACCAATGTTATTTGATATACCCTCAAGCAAACTCAACAATAATCCAAGTCCAGCGGCAATAATATCTGGGCCCTTTTCGGTTATAGCAGTTAAACCAACGTCAATTAGAGCAATGAGTGTTTCTGCAAATTTTGGCGAAAGATCAATTATGCCTTGAAGTATTTGTCCGATGATTTCTAATAGAGAATCAATCATTGTCGGGGCTTGGTCGAGAAGACTCTGTATTACAACAAGGAATCCATCAACAAGAGCACCAGCAAGATCCGGAATACGCATAATAAGCTGATCAATAAGCAATAAGAGTACATCAATGCCGGCTGTACCTGCTTCCAGAAGAACAGTTAACGCCCCTGCCGCAAGAGAAGCACCCAAACCAAAGAGAGCTAAACCAGCCCCGATTGCAAGAAGTGCTAAGCCAAGTACAAACATTGCGGGAAGAATTGGTGTTAAAACAAGTGTCGCTAAACCCAGAACCGTTAAGACGCCGGCGAGGCCAAGAAGGCCTTTACCAATATCTTTAAGTTTCATTCCACCAAGCTGTTGTAAAACTTTTACCAGCAAACCAAGCGAAACGGAAACGATTCCAATAGCTATTGCGCCGCCAACAGCACCACTCATAAGATTTACTGCAATTGCTAATACAGCCAAAGAAGCGGCCATCACGGCAATAGCTTTACCAAATTCGCCCCAAGACATTGTTGCAAACAACATAAGAGCGCCAGCAAGAATGTTCAACGCAAAAGCGATTGCAATGAGAGCAGGACCCGTAAGTGCCATAGAGACTGGCATTAACTGCATTGCTCCAGCGATTATAAGTAAACCACCAGCGACAGCAGCCAGACCCTTACCTATCTCTTCCCAAGACATTGTGGCAAAGACTTTCATTGCCGCCGCAAGGAAGTTCAAAGCAACGGAGACAAACAAAATACCAGCACCCTTAGCGACCATATTATCAGGAAGAAGATTCATAGCGGCGACCATTATTCCAAGTCCACCAGCAACCGAAACCAAACCTTTAGATATGTCTTCCCAAGACATTGTGGCAAATATCTTCATAGCAACCGCAAGTATGTTTATACCAACAGCAATCGCAATTATACCAAGACCGGTGCTTATCATTTTGCCCGATTCCGGCATGTTATTGACGGCAATTGTTAAAGCAGCAAGAAGAACAATTATCGATGAAAGTCCTTTACCCAACTCTTCCCATGACATTGTTGAAAGAATCTTAACGGCAATTGCCATGACAAGAAGAGCGCCCGTTATGAGCAACAATCCCGCAGATATAATAGCAAATTTAGCGGCACCCGCTGGTCCAGCAGCAATACTATTTAATATAGCAAACGACCCGATCAACTGACCAAAACCAACAGCCAATGCGGACATTGCTTTAACCAAAGCTTCTGTGTCAATCATTGAAAGAACAACAACGGAGGCCGTAAGAAGAGCAATGGCGCCAGCAATTTTAAGTAATGTATCCGCTTTAAGATTTGTCTGCATTGCCGTAAGCGTTCCTGAAAGACTGCTAAGAGTGTTATTAACAGCCTGTCCAGTACCGCTGAAACCCCTAAACACATCGCTCAAACCCGTTAAAGTTCCACCGGTAAAATCAAGTGAAAGACCGTCGGTTGCAATTTTGCTGAAAACACCAGCAAACTTTCCGCCAACAGCAACTTTTGCAAGTTCAATGACCTTGTCGAAATCGTCCGACTTAAAGAAATCTACAAGAGCCGGGCCAAAACCAACAAATGCATCTCCAATGTTTCCAATAGCGCCAACAACGGCATCTTTAACACCTATTGTTTTATCCCAAAACCAACCAAACACGTCGCCAACAGACGAAAGAATATCTCCAGCTTTTGAAAAGATCTTTCCAAGCCATTGGAGTTTCTCACCAAGACGTCCGAACCCACCCTCCATAGAGTTGGTAAGCTCGGGATCAAAGTTGTCAAACATTCCATCAAAGAAGTCTTTTACGCCTTCGAATATCCCAAGATCAAAACCAGAAATAGCTTCGATAATTGAGTCTTTGATTCGAGTAATTGCCTCGAAAACACCTTCTATGCTACCAAAATCGATTCCTTCAAAGAACGCCTTGAACTTTGCCTTAAGTTTGTCGATGAAGACCGCAGGATCTTTAACGGCTTCAATAAGACCATCAAAGAAGGCTGTAATACCGCCACCCTCAACAAGACGATCGTTAAGATCGCTGAAGAACGTGCCAAACTTTTCACCAAGAGAAAGAATACCGTCTCCGCCATCTGTGAAGTAGCTAAACAACTCACTAACAGCTCGTCCGGCGTTCTTGATTACTTCCCAACCAATTTCAAGAATCGAAAAGAACCCTTTAAATATAGCATGTAATTTGAAAGCGGTATACCCAGATATCTTTAAAGATTTCGTGAATGAAGCAAACTTAGTTGTTAAAACTAAAAGATCTTTTACGGTTGTCTTTGGAAATATGTCTCTGAACGCGTTTCGAATTGGTTCAAATATAGACGCAAGACCAATGAAAGCGTCTTTAAGTCCTTGAATGAGCAACGTACGCCCACCCATCTGTTTCCAACTCTCGAGCATGTTGTTCCGAGCATCAGCCGAATCACCAACCATAACGCCAACGGCTTCGCTGATACCGGTAAATAACTCTTTGGCTTCATTGAAATCACCAAATATGATCTGAAATGACTTTGACCAACCGGAACTGATAGCTTCTTTGACCGTCTGAATAAGTTGGGTTAAAGTTTTAACTTTTGTGGCTGCGTCTTGGCCAATTTCACCCATTTTCATGATCTCAGCAGCTTGTTCCCTGGTGTAACCCATTGAAAGAATTTGCGCTTCTGAAAGATCACCAGTAAAATCAGCAAGAGTATTGGTAAGGACTTCTCCTGTTAACCAACCCTGCTCGAGAGAAGCTCGGAACGAGTTGCCTGCGGATGTCCACTCTTCAAAGGTTGTATCAATTGCCACACCCTTAATTGTTTGAAGCGCTTTACCCGATTCAAATAAAGCTTTCTGGAAAACCTCGCCGCCCATGCCGGCGTTAACAACAGAGTTCCAGTCAATAAGCTTAAGTGTGCCTGTAGAGATAGCTTGCGAAAGCTGATACATAGCGTTTGACGCTTGCTGCGAGTTTGACCCAGAAATTGCGGCCAGGTTTGCGATACCCTTAATTGCGCCAGTTGCAGTATCAAGATCGACGCCGGCAGCAGTGAAGGTACCAATATTCCTAGCCATCTCAGAAAAGTTATAGATGGTTTGGTCAGCATATGTGTTTAACTCATCAAGTGCTGCGGTAACATCTTTCAAATCTGTACCATCAGCGCTTGTGTTAGCAAGGATGGTCTGAATAGATTTAATGTTTGTTTCGTACTCCTGGAAACCTTCCATTAAAGGCTGCAGGGTCATACTCTTAGCTAACGCAATTCCAGTATCAACTGCTTTATTAACAATATTAGACAAAACGGTTATAGCAATTGTCGAAAGAGCTAAAAACTTTGCACTAATACCATCAACAGCGGCAGCCACAGGATTTAAATTAATTCCCTGCGAGGCTGTATTTAAATCATTAAGACCGCTCTTTATGTTTGTACCCTCAATAGATGTCTTAAGTTTACCAAGACTTGCGATTGTGGCAGCAATGTTCTTTTCAAAAGAAGCGTTATCAAAATATACAGAAACAATTTTGCTTTCGACGCTAGTACTCATTGTGTAACCTTCTTCCATACGTCGTCGATCATACTAGTAAATATAGGTCTTATGGCGGGATTAATGTAATCAATACCTTCAATGTATCCACCGGTTCCGGTGCCATGACCGTATTGAATAAGCAACGCGATTACTTCGCCCTCGTTTACATTATCGTTATACCATTCAATACCATAAAGACCACGTTTCTGAATAATTTTATAACGCCAAGAAGAAGCGGTTTTTCCTGTTTCTGTGGGGGTGGCCTTTGCTAAAGCAGAAACACCAATTTTTCCAAAGTGATCTAAATTAGAATATGCTTGGTTTGAACGATTTGTGTTTAGAAACTTTTCAAAGCGTGCAAATGATCCGGAACTAGATGCTGATAACAAAATTCACCTCCCATTTTGACTATTACGTAATGTCTTCAACTATTAGAATTGCGCCGGCTGTAATGTCGACTGTGTTTGCTGATGTTTTTGCTCGAATACCATACGTTACTGGAACTGCGCCAGGAAGATGCGTTGTGGAAACCGTTATAGTTGCATAAGCATCCGTTGCTAATGTGGTTCCAAATTCTGGTGAAATTGAAGTGGTTGTATTAGCAATAACAATTGACACTAAACCCGTTGAAGTTCTCTGGCGAACTTGAACGACGGCGGTTATTTTATACCTTCGACCAGCTTCGGCTGTAAAACCGTGATAGGCATTATTAATTGTTGTTAAAGATCCACCAATGCCGGTATGGGCTGTTCCAGCAACTTCGGCAACATACCCCATCTTATTAAGCGCAGTAATACTATTGTTTATACCTGTGATTGATGAGTTTACTGCAGCCAAAAGGCTATCAATCTTTGCTTTTGTATAGCTAATAATTGTAGTCATAGTTTTCCTTAGCTAAAGTCTTCGACTTGGTAGGTTTCTCTTGCGATGAACCAGGCGTTTGGGTTGTTTATAGAGAAGGTGTCAGCATCAATTGAAATCAAACCGTTCGGCGTTGTACCAACAAGTAACATTTCAACATTTGTTGGGTCGTCGTTGTAACTAACATCTAATGGATAATACTGACGAAGCAAAAGATGAAGTTGACTAAGATTTGAAAAGGTTGGATCGACAGAAACTGTACCGTAAAGAACTTCTTCAATATCGGTTAAAAGTGCCGGGGGGACTTTTGTAGAATCAAAAACCATATGTGAAACGTTACCAAAGCCAGGAATTGTCTCGGCCGAAGCGGTTATGTTCCAACTAAAATCAACAATGTTGTTATTTACGCTCATGGTTTCAAAAGCTTTGTCGGATGGAATTGCAGTAAGATTCACAATAACATGCAATTTGTATCCGTAGTCTATGCCTTCAGTGTCGTTCCCATTTAAAGTGCGATAACTTAAAGCAAACGGTTTTGCTCTCTGGGCACCAAAAAACGCACCATCCGTTATTTGAGCGTGGCCTTCAAACTCAAGAAATTCGTCAGGGTAAGTTATGGCTTTAATTGTTGCGGAATACGTACCGGTAACTGGAATATCGTTAACTCTTGTTCCATCAAAAAACACGGGGTTAATTGACTGATCAAGCTTTTCGGTTACATTTTTCAGGCCGTTCCAAGGTACAGCGCCAATTCCAGGGAGATAAAGCACCCCTCTATCGACACCAAGCTCATAAGTACGAGCACCTATTTGATCCCAAGTTATTAGTGCCATAATTTACTCCTATTTTGACGATTTCTAAAAACCCATCAGGGCTTTGTGTACCAATACCGAGTGTAGTCAATATCCATATGAAGTGGCGACGGAGTTCCACCGTTAGGCACGCCAGACCAAGACGTAGGTGTCATGGCGAAGTTGTGTCGCAGGGACATGGGCGTTGTGAACGCCCCAAGCTTACCACCAGTATAAGTGTGAATTAATACGCCATCAAGATACCAACGAAGATGCGAAGGCTGCCAATCGAAGCCATACACATGCCAAGCTGTTGGGGTTGTGTTGTAGTTAAACACGTTCTCGCCACTACCACCCGAGTGAATGGTTGCATACATTTGACCATCGGTGCCACCAAAGATTTCAAAGATGTCGATCTCGTTGGTGTTTCCTGTGCCATACAACCACCACGCTGGGAACATACCTGCTCCAAGCTGATTGAAGCGGATACGCGTCTCAAAGTACCCATAAGTGAATGTTCTTACTGCGGGGTCGGTAAGCATGTAGCCGCCAACCCACGCTTCCCCGGTTCTTGCATCAAGACCAGCTGGTCTACGCTGCGATGTAATGCGGAGGAATGTGTCTGGCCCATCGGTAACTATGTTAAACGGACTAAACCCAGGGTCTTGATATGGGTTGATGTTCCAGTTCTGGCCGGCATAATCTTCATAACCAACCGAAAGATCTGCATCTTCCTTTGGTCTCCAAAGACGAGTCTGGCCGGGGTTGGACATTTCAAATGGACCGGAGTTGAACTCGTCCGACCACACAACACCAACCGGAGTTCCACCGCCACCACCGCCACCACCGCCAGAGACGACAATATCAGCTCGGAAGTTGTCATACTGCATTGATGTGGTGCTAGCTGCGGCAGTAATTCGAGCCCCAACCTTAGTTCCTGTGGAAATAGCGCTGTCCGAAACAGAAATTCTCTGGACGCCATCCAAGAACACCTTAATGGTTGTTCCGTTGCAGTCAAGACGAACTGTATGTGTCGAGTTTAATGCCCAGCCGGTAGAATATGTCGCGAGACTTGTGATGACTCCCGCAACGCTCTTAACCAGCTCGACAACACCTCGACTACCCTGCGTCCAAACACAATAGAACGTGCCGTTATCAACCGACTGACGAGCAGTAATTCCCCAATAGGCTCCCGTATCAGTTGCGCCAATAACACAGTCGGCCTGAACATAGTGGTTAGAAGATGCTAACACCGTTGTGTGTGCAGCAAGAGCAACAGAACCAATGCTACCAACTTTTAATCTACCAGCATCAATAACAAGCGAACCGGTGGCCATTGTAAAATCGGCATCGGCTGCTGTTGTTCCACTAACAAAAGTTTCTGTGATGGCAGACTGAGTGACTCCGACTGTGAGATTATCAAGTGTGGCGTTTGCCACTGTTGTTGGAACAAACAACTTAATTGCGCCAAAACGCCCGGTGACAATGGACGAATCCGTAACCGAAAGAACTTCAGTACCATTCACCAAACCACGAATAGTTGTACCAACACATTCAATACGGAAAGTATGAGGAGTAGCCAAAGCCAAGGCGATAATTGCATCTGAACCCAACTGTGTGTCAGTACCATCAATAGACTTAACAAGGCGAACGCCGGTTCCAGCGCCGTTTGTCTGAAGCATATAGAAAGAGGATGGTGTTAATGTGTTATGACGTGCTGCAACTGCGGCATAAGTGCCAACGGTAGTTGTTGTAAATGTAAAAACAGCTTCGGTAAAGCAGTCATTAGATTGAGTGTCGTAGTCGTAATACCCAACACACTCTGTAGATGCGGCACCAGCTCTTAATGCGCCAGAAACAACAGAAAGCGTCCCTCGATCCTGTACCATACCGACAGAAGACAACGTGGAGCCGGCCGAAAAGTCCTGTGTTGGGCCAAACGGACCGATAACAACTCCGCCTCCACCACCAGGCGATGGGGCTTTAACTTCAACAGGAGTTCCCCAACCAGCACCAGTCTTTGGGCCGTAAAGAAGAACACCAGAAGAAGCGTTGTCGATATAATAATCACCAAGAACACCAGAACCCGCTGACGGCGCACCATTACCTTGAAGGATCTGGGTTCCTGCAGCACCAGTTGCTCCGGTTGGTCCCGTTGGACCCGTTGCACCAGTCGGCCCCTGAGGACCCGTGGAACCGGTAGCTCCGGCAGAACCAGCAGCACCCGCAGGACCTGTAGGACCCTGAGGACCGGTAGGACCCTGAGGACCTGTGGAACCAGTAGCGCCAGCGGCACCAGTATTACCCTGAGCACCGGCAGGACCCGTAGGACCCTGAGGACCTGGGGGGCCCTGAGGACCAATAGGACCCTGAGGACCTGTTGCACCAGTGGGACCGGTTCCGCCGCCAACGCCGCCACCCGAAACACTTATTGGCTGTCCATTAGCGTCAAATAACGCGACATATTCGGGTTTCTGGTTTTTCTTTAGTTTTGTCTGATCGGTTACAATCAATTGTTTTGTGTGATGACTACTTTGCATTGTGTTGTCCTATCCCGAGGTTTCCAAAGCAGCTTTTCGTTGTGCGTTTAGTTGAGCGTTTCTTTGCGCCAACTCGTTTCGACTCATCTTCTTTGGTTTGGATTGTTTTATGTTGCAGATTCTAATCAAAGAAAAGAGTCTGTTTAAATGCCACGATTCGCAGACAAAAGGTATGTTAAACGCAACCATCCAGTAATAAATTAACTCGGATGTAATGGTTTCGCCCTTACCTTTAGTTTCCGGCATCATACCAAAAGTTGTTGCCGATTCTTTAGCGTTAATATAATCGTTTATTGCTTCAAAATTTTCTTTAGAAAAGAGGTTGAATGACTCTTTAGAGAAATTTGGAGTGAGAATCATACACTCTATATAACTTAGTGTTTCATCTGTCGTTTTATCTTTGGTTGACAAAAAGGGTTTTTCAAATTTTGACTCCCATTTTGACAATGACAAAAGAGAGTGCTCAAGTTCGACAACAGTGTCGCCAATGGTCAGAAAGGTCTCTGTGTTTTCGTCATAAACTTCTTCTCCAGGAACAATAATCCTTAACATAAGCCCTCTCAACCGATAATCTTGATAATTGGCTCATTATCTGGAGAAAAGTAACGGTCGCCCATCACGTTTGTTGCTTTTAATCGAACAAAGTATTGTCCCGGGGTTTGATTTAATTCGCCTGATCCCCAGTTGGCAACAACGTTTGGTTTAACATCGTCGCCAATAATGCCACTAACTTTAGTAATAGCGGCGACACCGGTCTTCTTTGAAACTAACTTCAATTCGAACGTATACCCGGTAGAGAAATCAATAAGATTACCGTTACTGTCATACCAGGCAAAGCTTAACGAAGGAAGTTCGGCGTCTTTTCTATAGGTAATTACATTCATGACATTCATGAAATTCGATCTCCTTCTTTTAAGCGTAATTCACTGTTTTCAAAGTAGTTGAAAATAGGCGTATCTTCAATGAGTGGACGTCTAATCTCATAGTGTGTAAATAAAGCGTTCTCTTTATATTGAGTCGGTTTTGGTTCGTAGTAATTTAGTATTTGCTCCGGTGTTACAATTATCTCATAAAAGAGACTAGAATTTCCGGAAAAGGTTATTAATGCATTTCCGCCAACCCAAAGAGAATCAAGAATTACAAATTCTCCGCTAATTGTCGTTATGAAGATTTCGCCAGTAGATCCAATCCAGATTTCAGTCCCAACAAATGTCGAAGACTCTGGGGAAATAAGGATGGAAGCCGAACCACTTGACCAAACGACGTCTGAGGAAAAGAGTCCACTTGTTGTTGATAAAATTATGGAAGCAAGAGAACCGTTCCAAGTAACATTTGACGTGAACTCAAGCGACGATCCAACGATATTAACAAATACGGGAGAACCAGACCATATTGAATCACCAATAAACTCACCGGAATTTACTGAGAAACTGACATTTGCGGAAGATCCACTCCAAACAAACAAACCTGAGAAAGAACCGGAGGTAGCGTTAATATTAACGGTTCCGCTGGTTGCGTTCCAGATAGAGAGTCCGGGTGTAAATATATCCGATGTTGTTGTGGCACTTATTGTTCCACTAGAACCAATCCAGGCGCTACCAGATGTAAACTCAGATGAAGCAGCAGTTAGTGTTACGGCAGCGTTAGATCCCGTCCACGTTGCAGACGATGTAAATATGCCTGAAGCAGCGGTTACAGTAACCGTGGCGTTCGAGCCTGTCCACGTTGCAGACGATGTAAATATGTCTGAAGCAGCGGTTACTGTTACAGTGGCGTTCGAGCCTGTCCACGTTGCAGACGATGTAAATATGCCTGAAGCAGCGGTTACAGTAACTGTGGCGTTAGAGCCTGTCCACGTTGCAGACGATGTAAATATGTCTGAAGCAGCGGTTACAGTAACAGTGGCGTTCGAGCCTGTCCACGTTGCAGACGATGTAAA
>Ga0075158_10000458_pt1 | contig 33683 bp, 41 predicted proteins | sample JI91814BDNA_FD_70968 | JGI IMG/M metagenome (GOLD analysis project Ga0075158, IMG submission 70968) | Wastewater effluent complex algal communities from Wisconsin, to seasonally profile nutrient transformation and Carbon sequestration -... | ecosystem: Engineered > WWTP > Effluent > Algae... | reverse complement strand
ATTATTGTTTCTAAATTACCCCCCATAAAACAAAAAGGGCAAAATTTTAAAAAATACAAAAGGCTGGAAATGCCTATAAATAAAGAGAAAGGGCTTTGAAAGGCTCTTTTTTTGTATCTCAACATAATATCCAAAAAATACTATTTAAATACCATTTTAGCCAAATTTAAATACTCTTTAAAGTTGTACAAAAGTCTGAATAAGAAATTAACTACAGTTTACTATCCATCGGCATTGTAAGCATTTTTTTTGACAAATGTTTGTAATAATACATAAAAACATAAAAAAACGTTTAAGACTACACTAAGAACTACACTAAGGACTACAAAAAAGCAGTTTTAAAGCATACTAAAAATAGTTATTATGTATTTACAAGGGTTATTAAAGTATAAAAAATGCCTTATAATATGACCGTAAAGACATTTTTTTTGTCTATAAATTAATATTAATATTTTGATTTACAGCTAGTTGTCTTAAAATCTCCTTTATTTGTTGTGATTCGGCCTCAATATCATTCATTCTATCATAAATGTCAGCTGGATCTGGAAGGTTAAAATTAAGATGCAGTTTAACTTCCCATATCTCCTTTATACTGGCCGGATCAATGTTTTGAGTAGGATATTCTCTTCTATTGTCAGACTTACATATGAGATTATTGTATTTGTCAATTCTATTTAAACAGCGTTTTAGCAATCCATCTTTTACCTCATTGGATATAACCGCATATACCTGATTATCTTTTATTCCTGTAAGCCAATTGTCAACAAATTGCCCTACAACATAACTTTTATTAGGGATTGTAGGAAACATGGAGTCTCCTTCCATTTCAAACATTCTAAAAACACCATTATTCAGGCCAGGCATTCGATATGCAGGCAATGTTTTAATAAACTCAGGATCATTATATCCTTCCAGATATCCCGCTTTTAATTTGCCCGGTACTAAAACTATATTATCTGTATTATGAGCATCAATAGTAACAACTTGAGGAATTTTGTTTTCGAATGAAACCATCTGATTTGTAAACTTAACAATATCTTTAATAGGCAGCATTGGTTCTATTCCAAGAATAAGCCACTCGAAATTTATTTCGAATTTTTTAGCAATTTTCTCTAAAATGCTAAATTTTGGTTCTGTTCCATTAATATAATTTCGAATATTTGCTTCATTCACTCCTATTAAATTGCCAAATTCAGAGTTGTTTCCGTTGGCAAAATAATCTACAAGCTGTTTAATTCGTAAATTAATTGTACTCATTATCAATATATTACATTTTTTTACGAAAAAAGTTTCGAATTTTATTTTGTTATTCGAAAAAAGTTTCGATATTTGTACTGTTTATGAGACAAAAGTAGTACAAAAAAATATATAAATAATGAGTGAAACCGTAAAAACCGTAAAAATACCTACTAAATCGAGGTTTTCTTACACTCCAAAAAATGAAGAAGAAGAAACCCATTTAGAGGTTTTAGAAAGTCTTTTAAACGACAAAAGGCGTGGAGATTGGTCTTTGGTCGCTGAAATAGTTGGAATTAAAGCAATGTCAGCAAAACAAGCATTTTTCAGAGTTTTCCAGAAACATCATTTTGAAGTTGTGGCTGCATTAAAGCAAGTTATAGACAAAAGAAAAGAACTTTTAATGAAATAATTATGAAAAATATTAGAAGGTTTATTCAGCAGTATCTGTTTTACCATACAACCATAGATGTTGTAGACTCCAATACAGGTGAAAATCAAAAAGCAACCTACAGTGTGTTTTTTGGCTTTATTCTAAGAATCAAATATAGTAACTAACCATCACAGAGAAATGTTCAGGGTGAACAGTAAGCTTAAAGGCTTATAAAGGTGGGTTCGACTCCCACTCTCTGTACAATTAATATTAAAATGAAAACTTTTTTATATCATAACAATATACTTTCTATCCCGGCAAGTCTTTTATATGAAGATTGGGGGTTAATGAGCTATAAGAATTATAATATAAAGTGTCATAGAGGACAACTTATAAGAAGCCGTGAAGGAAAGGGAGCAGGAAACGAGGCACTTTTAAGTTTTTATCACCTTCCTCCGGATTTACAGGACATCTGTATTAAAAAGCTAGGAAGGCCGGAAGATGTTACAGTAATTAACCTGTTAGAGCCATATATAGAATTTGATAAAAAAGCAGCTCAATTTTTTGCAGATCACAGAACCCCTGAAGGTAAATCAATCAGTCCTGAGAAGCAAAGGCAAAGAACTTGGAACTGCTGTATTTTAAATGCTATTCAAACCATATTTAATAATAAAGGAGTAGCTAACAAAATGTTTGGGAAGCGCAAAATGAAGATCTGGGATAACGTTTCTGATGCTGTTAATAAGCTGGATCAGAAAAAATTTGATCACACCCTCCCTACAGCAGCTAAAAACCTCAGATTGAGATATAATGACTACTTAAAAAACGGATATCAAATATTTATCCATAAAAATGAAGGTAATCAGTATACAGCTAAAATTAAAGGTGAGGTGGCAGATTTTCTACTGGCTTATTATAGTCTTCCTGTAAAACTTACAATTCCGATGGTCATCAGTGAGTATAATAAAGTTAAAGAGGAAAGAAATTTCCCTGAAATCACCGAAGCTGCCGCTTATAAATGGCTATACGAGCCAGAGCAAGAGAGAATTTGGACACTTGCAAGACACGGAAAAGAGGCTTACAATAACAAATTCCAGCACAAAACAGCAATTGATAAAAGCGGGTGGTTTCCAAATATTTATTGGGCTATTGACGGAACAAAGCTTGACTGGATACATTTTGATGATAACAAATCTAATAAGATGGGGGCTTCTCTTCGTATCAATGTAATTTTTGATGTCTACAGTGAAAAGATTATCGGGTGGAGTCTTTCGGAAACAGAAGATCATACAGACCACTTCAAGGCTGTTAAAATGGCTGTTCAGCATGCAGGGTATCGCCCTTATTTGTTCACCTATGATAAACAGTCTGCCCACCAATCAACCAGAATGCAGGAACTCTACAGCAATATTGTAGCAAAAGAAGGAGGTACGCACTACTCGCACAAGGCAAGAAGCCACAGCAGTCCGGCTGAAGGATTGTTCAAAAGGCTACAGCAGGAAGTTATTACAAAGTTTTGGTTTTCTGACGGACAGAGTATAACGGTAAAGCGTGATGATAATAAGGTTAACACAGATTTTATCCTCGAAAATCAACACCACCTGAAAACCAAAGAGGATTTATACCGTGCGTGGGAAACGGCCGTGAAAAAATGGAATTCTGCAAAACACCCTCACTTTAATGAAAGCAGAACGGCTGTATATGCTCATCCAATGACTCAAAAAGAGGAGATCAGTATTCCAGAGATACTTTCTTACATGTGGGTTGATGAAAGTAAGCCAATAACGTATAAAAATGATGGCCTTACAATGAAGCTGAAAGGTGAACAGTATCAGTATGAAGTTTACAATCAGGATCGAAGCATTGATATTGAGTTCCGCCGTAAAAACATTGGTAAAAAGTTCGTTGTCCGCTATGATCCTGAAAATATGGATGTGTTTGTACAACTCTATGAGGTAACAGCAGATAAACAGAAGGTATTTATTGCGAATGCTGAACCAAAAAGAAAACAGGTTAATATACCAATCCTGATGGATGATATTGACAAAAAAGTTTGGGCTAAGGATTATAAGATTCGTGAGGAAGAATACAAGAGGGATCTCGCAGCCGTGGAAGCATTGAGAAAACGTACAGGAATTACTCCTGAAAAGCTGATCGAGGATCAGGATATGGAAATTAAATTTAAAGGTTCCGCTCCCAAAAAAGAAGCAATTGCAATGGATGCCGGAATATCAATTTTGAACCGTTTTTAATTTACAAGATATGAAAGATAATGAAAAAATAGCCATTGTTGGCGAATTGAAAATCAGAATAAGAAAAGGCGAAAGCCAGAACAGCCTTGCTGTAAGATGTGGAATTTCAGCGGCCACATTATCACAGATGATCAATAATAATTGGTCTCTGATTGCTGAAAGAATGTGGAGAAGAGTAATTGTTGCATTAAAAATTGATTTCAGCTGGAAGACAGCAGAAACCACCAATTTTAAAATGATGATGGCTCTTTTAGATAACTGCAAAACTACTTCCATAAGTGTAGGTGTATCTCATGATGCAGGAGCGGGAAAATCCCATGCATACACTCACTATGAAAGAGTTGTAGATAATGTTTTTTATGTAGAATGTAAAACCTTCTGGACTCGTAAGGCATATATGAAAAATCTCCTTCAAAGCTTTGGTCTTTCCAATGATGGGAGTATTGATGAAATGTTTGAAAGATTAACAGATCACCTGGAAGGTTTGGAAAAACCTCTTGTAATTATTGATCAGCTGGATAAGCTTAATGATAGTTCTTTAGATCTATTTATGGATTTCTACAATGTTTTAGACGGTTATTGCGGGTTTGTGGTGTCAGGAGTTCCGGCACTAAAGAAACGAATTTTAAGAGGTTGCCAGCGTGATAAATCAGGATACAAAGAGTTTTACTCCCGTATTGGTAAGAAATTCATTTACCTAGATCCGATCACGATTGATGATGTAGCTCTTATATGCAGAGAAAATGGCCTGACAGATGAAGAGCTGATCAATCAGTTTTACAATATGTGTGAAGGAGATCTGAGAAGAGTGAGAAAAGATGTGCAGGTGTATTTCATGAAAAAAAGAGCTGCCTAATGAGTGAGATTAAAGTAAAAAAAGCAAAATCCATCACTGACCTGTACAGACAGAATTTTAAAACATTTGATTTTAAAGGCACTTTCAGGGAAAGCTTTGGAGAACCGGAAACAAATGGCTGTTGGTTAATCTGGGGAGAATCCGGAAACGGGAAAACAGATCTTTCACTACAACTGGCAAAATACTTATCAACCTTCCAGAAAGTTCATTATAACACTTTAGAGGAAAGAGGCCGTGAATCATTTAAAATAGCATGCAGACGTAATAATATGGAAGCGTGTGGCTCCCGGTTCTCTTTCGAGAGCGAGGACTTTGAAACGATGAAAGCAAGATTAAATAAAAAGCGATCTGCAAAAATAGTGTTCATAGACAGTCTTCAGTATCTGAGAATCACAGAGAAGCAATATAAGGAGCTTTTAAGCACGTTCAGTGATGTTCTGTTCATATTCATAAGCCATGCGAAAGGCAGCCAGCCGAAAGGCTCTGTAGCAGATGCTATACGATATGATGCAGACGTGAAAATCAATATCAAAAACTTTGTTGCCAATATCCAATCCAGATTTGGAGGGAATGAGCCTTTCATTATCTGGGAAGAGGGAGCAAGAAATGCAGAATTAAAACTAACATAAATTATGGATAAGGAAATACTTTTTAAGGTTCTGCAGCTCGATAGCTTGTTAAACTTATTACACTGGAAAGACCGGATCAGGATTCATTTGAGTATCACTGGCCGAATTGAAACCACAACTCCTGATATTATAAATGCTTTTGAATGGATTGTAAAGAACAAATGGGAAGCCCCGCCAATGAAGTACGGACAGGATTATTTACAATATTTCTACAGTAATGACTTCTGTGACTGGATTCCTGTAGAAGATTATAAAAATATTTACAAACACAAATTACAATCATTATGGAACAACCGACTGAATTAGATCTGGAAATTATGATTGCCGACCTGAAAGAGCAATTATTATACAGCCCTGATGATACTATTTCCGATGAAATTATCAAAGAAATCAAATACAGGGAAAATCAACTGAAGCAAATAACAATTAAAAATTTTACAATATGAGTACAAATCATCCATTACACAAAAGCCTAACCACATACAATCTTAATAGACGTGAGAAAAGGCAAAAATTAGGAAGAGAATTTTCAAACAAAAAAGGAGTCCAAATTGTTGTTTTTGGCATCTACAAATACAGGAAAGTATTTCAGAGAATAGGCAAAAAGACAATTGTTCATTCCGTTTTAGCTCACCCAATAAATAGAAATTGATATGGCACAATATAGCTCAAAAGATCAGTTTTGGACTGATGAAAGCGGGGTTCAGATTCCATACAACAGAACCACACCCATAGAACGAAAGAAAGAGAAGTCTGCCTTTGCTCTGGTAAAAAAAGCACAAAAGGTCAACGAGTTTTTGAAAGAGATTAAAAATGCAGTAACCGAAGCTACAGAGGAGATCCTAAATGCTGAAAGAGAAGCCAATAATGTGAAGCTGGATGGAAAAGGAAATTTTACCTGGTACAGCTTTGACCGATCCATCAAAATTCAGGTAGATGTTCAGGAGGCAATAAAGTTTGATGATATCAAAATTGCATCTGCCAAAGAAAAACTTATGGATTTGATCCGAAACAACATTCAAGGTGATGATTTCATCATATCGCTGGTTGAAGATGCCTTCCAAACTTCCAGAGGTAAACTGGATGCTAAAAAGATCTTAAGCCTCCGAAGACACTCAAGCAGGATTAAAAACCAGCAGATCAAAAGAGGATGGGAAGAAGCAATGAATCTGATTGATGAAAGTATCTCCCGTCCAAAAAGTAAAAGCTATCATAAAATTTGGGTTAAAAACCAATTCGGACAATATGAAGCTATTGAACTTAATTTTTCAGCACTTTAAAAAAAAATATTATGCAAACATTAGAAATCACCAAAGAAGCCGCTTTAAAAGCGCACAATGAAGCCACTATTAAGGGCAAAACATTACTGGAAAATCTTTTCGGAAAAAAAACTTTTCAGACGAACGTTCAAGACCGAATTAAATCTATTGATGATGCAATAAAAGAACTTGGAGACAATGATCCTGATGTCGTTGATTATTTAAAACTTGAAGCGGCCGGTATTAATAGTCATGTTCTTTATTCTCAAATGCTTGTTGTAATTGTAAAAGCACTCAATGAGGAATGGATTCCTGACTGGCACAATGACGCGTGGGATAAGTGGGTTAATTGGTTCTACCTTAGTTCGTCCTCGTCTGGTCGGTTCTCGTTCGACTGCTCCGATGATCGGTTCTCGGATTCGAATTGCGGCTCTCGCCTTTGCTTCAAATCTAAAGAATTGGCACAATACGCAGCAAAACAGTTCATTGATATTTACGAAAAAGCATTTACAATTTAATTAATATAAAATGGAAACATTAAAAATTCAAGTTCCTGAAGGATTTCAGATTGACAGCTTTGATAAAAGCACAGGTGAAATAAAGTTTTCGCCAAAACCAAAGGATATCAAGGAAAGAATAAAACACTTTGATGATGTTTTATTATATCATGGTATCAGTAGTGATCAATTCAAAAAACAATGCGAAGGGCTTACAGATGACGAGATTGCTTATAAAAAATTAAAATTAATTGTATCAGCACTGAATGAAGACTGGATTCCAGATTGGCAGAATGAAGATCAATGGAAATATTATCCCTGGTTTGATATGGACGATTCGTCCTCGTCTGGTCGGTTCTCGTTCTACGGCTCCGATTATCTGTACTCGGGTTCGGATTGCGGCTCTCGCCTTTGCTTTAAAACAAGAGAGTTATGCGAGTATGCAGCAAAAAACTTCATAGATATTTATAGAGAATTTTTCATTATTAAATAATAAACATTATGTCAACAATTATAGAAAGAGTAAAAAGTTTTGAAGACGCTTGTAAAGTTTTAAATAGAGAAACAACGCTGCCGGACTTCAGTATGATTCCTGAAAAGGACAGAAAACCATTAATCGCACATTATAAGCTTATTGTAATTTGTGAAGCACTTAATGAAGGTCATATACATGATTGGAATAATGGTGAGTGGGATAAGTGGTATCCTTGGTTTTATATGAGTGGTTCGTCCTCGTCTGGTCGGTTCTCGTTCTACCACTCCGATCTTCTGATCTCGTATTCGTTTTGCGGCTCTCGCCTTTGCTTCAAGTCTGAAGAATTGGCAGACTATGCAGGGACACAATTCGAAGAACTTTACAAAGAGTACTTCGTAATAGATTAAAAAAATACGGTTGTGTAGTGTTTGGGTTTTAGTTCGTCCTCGTCTGGTCGGTTCTCGTTCAACAACTCCGATAATCAGAACTCGAATTCGAATTGCAGCTCTCACCTATGTAGCAAAAAATAAAAACACTACAAACCTTACCTCTTGGTAAAAAATAACAAACTTTCCAAAGGGCATTGGTAGGAACTTCCGAAAATGACTTTTTTAAAAGCAAAGGCCATGAAAAGATTGAAAAATTTATTCTCACAGATTAGCAGCATAGAAAATCTGATGAAAGCTGACGAAAAAGCACAGAAAGGTAAATTAAGACAGTATGGTGTGAGTCTTCACAATAAAAATAGAGAAGAAAATATTCTGAAGCTTCACAATTTATTGATCAGTAAAACTTATAAAACTTCACAGTATGATATTTTCAAGGTTTTTGAGCCGAAAGAACGTGAGGTTTACCGCCTTCCATACTTTCCGGATAGAATATGCCATCATGCAATAATGAACGTTTTAGAGCCTGTTTTTGTGGCCGTGTTTACAGCAGATTCTTACAGTTGTATTAAAGGCCGTGGAATTCACAAAGCATCTTTTAATCTAAGAAAAGCATTAAAAAAGGAAAATGAAACTACTTATTGCCTAAAACTGGATATAAAAAAGTTTTACCCAAATGTTAATCATGAGATTTTGAAAATTTTACTACGTAGAAAGTTTAAAGATGCTGATCTACTTTGGCTTTTAGATGAAATTATTGAAAGTGCCCCTGGATTACCTATAGGAAATTATCTCAGTCAATATTTAGCTAATTTCTATCTGACTTATTTTGATCATTGGATAAAGGAAAAACTAAGAATTAAATATTACTTCAGATATGCGGATGATATTGTAATTCTGCATCACGACAAAAGATATTTACACCTGCTTTTAAATAGTATTGAAAATTATTTTAAAATCAATTTAGAACTAGACGTAAAAAATAACTGGCAGGTTTTTCCAGTCGCAAAACGAGGAATTGACTTCGTAGGATACAAACACTATCACTCACATATATTATTAAGAAAATCAATAAAACAACGATTTGCCCGGATGCTGAAACGAAATCCTAAAAAAGCCTCATTTGCTTCTTATTATGGATGGACGAAACATTGCGATTCGAGGCATTTATTAAAAAAACTAATGACAGATGTTCAACTTTAGTGATCTTAATATAAAACCTAAAGAAAACACTTTTACAGGAAAAAAAATAGATGTAGATGATATTTTAAACATTGAAATTATAGTATGTGGTCATCAAATAAAAGATTCAACAAAAAAACAAAACACAAAGTATTTAACCCTTCAAATAGAATTTGAGAATATAAAAAGAGTGGTTTTTACCGGGTCAAAAAATTTAATGGATTTGATATCACAAGTTCCTGAAAATAAATTCCCATTCAAGACTACTATAAGGAAAATTGATAAACGATTAGATTTTACATAGAAATGACAGCAAAAGAAGAATTAAAAAAGTTATTTGCCGACCGCAATCCGGTACAATTAGCAATAGAGATCAACGGGTTTACAGGTTTTAGAACTACCCTTATAGATGATCTTACAGAAGAGGAAGCAATCAAGCTTCTTTCGGTACATGCTCCAAGCGAGAAAGAGCTTGCAGAAGAAAACAACGCACTCAAAGAAGAGTTAATCAGAAACGCCTGGGTCTCCAAAGTTTTAAAGCTTGCAGAGACTACCGGAATTAAGGAAGTAGGAAGCTTTCACAAATTCAATAACTGGATGTATACTAAAAGCAAGTTTAAAAAGCATTTAAATGCTCATACAGTTGAGGAACTTAAGCAGTTGCATGTTCAGCTTCACGGTGTACAATCTAATAACAATGAGAGCGCAAAAAAGCCTTATACAAAGGAATGGTGGAAAAGGGGAAAGGATCACATTAATATGAACTGATGCTTAGGAAGAGAAAATACCCCTTAGAAGCTCTCTTCCCAGAGCGTGAAGCAATCAGAATAAAACCGATAAGTAAAAATACTATGGAAGAGTCTGAAACAATAACACCAGAGATAGAAATCCTTAATCTGTTCAATCAGATCACAGGACACCGACACCGCCCCGGAAAAGCAAATTTAGCGGGAATCAAACGAGTATTGAAGGAACAATACACTTTTAAGGAAATACAGGAAGTAATACAGCTCAAAACCATTCAGTGGAAAAAAGATGCTAAAATGAGTGATCATCTTAATCCTGTTACAATATTCAGAGAGTCCAACTTCGATAAATACATAAATCAAGTAATTAATGTAAAAGAAAATCCTCAGTTGTATGCAGAACACTTCGCAGAACTTAATAAAGTCAACACAGGAAACAATACTGCCAGCGCATTCTCAAAAATTGATGCAATGTTTGGCAAAAGGTGATCGGTTTGAACTGGTTAAGATAGAAAGATCTTTGACAATAGAGAAATGCGTATCTGCTCCGCTTCTAATAAACCAAAAGTCAAACGAAAGCGAAATTATAAAGAGTATTTTCATGATTGTTAAAAGGTTTAATGATTTGGTGAATGTCAGTAAGAAAATGAACGAAGACCAGATGATTGCTTTATCATCAGACCTGTTTGAGAGATTTGGAGGAGAAAGTTTAGATGATATTTTATTGTTCTTTAAGATGGCCAGAAATGGTGAATTTGGAGACTTGTACAGACTTGATTCAATAGTGATACTATCATGGATTCCAAAATATTTAGATAAGAAAATAGAAGCCTTCCACGAAAATAGAGTTAATGAGGAAAATATCCGGTTACGTACTGAAAATGATGCAGTCAACAATCATGAATATTCTGAGAAGTCCAAAGAGAAGCTGGAGGAACTATCCAAGATGCTCAAAACTACAACGATCAGTAGAAACATTGGAATCTTAAGGAATGATAACCCTTTGTTTGATTATAAAGCGTATCTCGAAACTCTTCCAGAGGCTGCAAGTAAAATGACTGATCAGCATCTGCAAACAATGATTGATAATACCTCAAAATATTCCCATCCGGATGTCTATGAGATTTTAGCCTTAGAACAGGAAAGCCGGAAACATAAACCTAAAAAAAAGAATAACAATGCCTCATTACAAGTAAAAAAAAATGATCAGAATAATACCCGAACAGGATAAAATCTACAGAATGGAAATCAAAATGCACATGCCTCACGATAGTATTTTTGCATTTCTGCAAAAAAGAGGATATGAAGTAAAGCCTTGGCTTTACATTTTTGAAGATACTTCTTTTCCGAACGGAACCACACTTCATGAACAATGGACTTTCACGGCAACGAGAACCGGAGAAGAACAAAGCTCAAAGACCTTATTTTTAATAGTATTTGAAAACGAGTTAAAAGAGCTTTTAAGAGAAATTAAATAGGTTACGGAAACCCACAACCTATACCAATATTTTCACAATAAATTTATCATCTAAATAATTATATTACAATGGAACATAGATACACAGCCGGAAATGAAAGAATAAAGAAAATTCAAGAGGCATTGGATACCTGTATAATGGGATCAGGATTTGCAACGGTTTTTGATATCACAGTTGAAAAGGTAGACGAATACCGCTCTACTCTGGTTTTTAAAAGTGATCGTGAAAAGCCGATTAATCCAATGGAGTTTTTTGAATTTGGGATTATTATTGGAAAAGATTATTTACCTAAAATTGAACTTTGAGTAAAACCGCCTTTTGGCGGTTTTTTTTGTAACTTTGTTAAAATTATTACATGAAAAAGATTTTATTTTTCCTTCTGTTTTCTTCCTATGCACTGGCTCAGTCATCACAGGAGAAAATTGAAAGTATTGCCAGAAATTATTTTGAAAGTAATTATGTACAAAATAATTTTAAAGATCCATATAGCTATGAGTTAAAAAAAATATGGTCAGAACCTATCACAAAGGAAGAGAACATCAGAAATAGTATAAACTCTGCTGATTTGGTGATAAATAATAAAAATATTCCAAAAAGTATGAGAGAAGATTGGAAGAAAAAAAAGGATTCTCTTGAGGCTCAATATACTAAATTATCACCGGATGAAAGCAATATGATAGTTGGCTACAGAGTCTACTTCGATACATACGCTGCCAACAGTTATGGTAATAAAGTTTTAGGGCGATATAAACTACTTGTAGATACTGTTGGAAAAACAATAGGTGCAGTAGAATCAGTAAATTAATAAAAACACCGACTTGCAACAAGTCAGGTGTTTTTTTATTTTTGCATATATGATAAGTCCAAATAACACAACAAAAGGCAGAAATGCTGAACTAATAAACTACCGCAATCAAAAATTAGCGGCACGTTTTTATTTCTACAGTTGTATTATTGGTCTGAAATTTTCTAAATGCCTTGAGTTCCTTATTCCTGAATTCGATATTTCTGAAAGCCGTATCTGTGACCTGCTTGCTGAGAATGCAGAAGTTGTCTCAGGAATGGAAAGAAAGGAAATTGGTTTGAATGAACTTAAACAGCAATATCCTTTCTTAAACTGGCAGTTTAAACCCCGCCAAAATTCACTATTCTAAGCGGTTTGTCTCCAAGATGTCTCAAAGGTTTGAACAGATGTTTTCAAGCCTTTTCTTATGTTCTGATCCCTTACTGTGAGACGTGTTATTTTATCAAAATCAGAATCATTGTAACCTTGTAACTTCTTCCAGATCTTCTCTGAAAGTTCCAGGTACTTCAATGATCTCTCCCGTACATCTTCCGGAGCATTGCTGTTGCTTTCACTCAGCAACTTACAGACAATAGTTAATTCAATTGTTCCTGTATACAATTGAAATAGCCCATCAATATCTGTACTATTAGCATTTAGATTGATCAGAACCGCTGGATAAGCAATAGGCGGTTTCTCTTCCTGAAGCTGTCCGCAATTCAGATCTATATATTTTAATTCCGGTATTTCTGAAAGTAGCTCTATAAGCTTTAAATAAAGTGTTTTCATTATTTTAAATTTTTAAAAATTTCGTGTAATACTATTTTTTTTATCCGGGCTTTTAATTCCGGTGTTGTTCCTACGTATTGACGTTTTGGGATATTCTGATTAATGGTTCTGGTAAACTCTTTTACTTTGGTTATTTTCCCCTTTTTTCCTCTTCGTAGATGTGCATCTACATTTTGAATTATTGAGCCTGTCCAGCCTTCATTGTGTACCCTTGCATAAGGTACGTCTGCACCCCCTACACTCATTGTGATTCTGTCTTCTACCATTTGCGAAATTCTTATGCTCCTTTTAAGCTTTAAAGTTTTTACCAAAAGTTTGCGTGAAGTATCGTCAGGCTTTCCCCACTTGGTAGGATTTTTTCTTTTCGGCCAGCTTTCATTGTTCCATGCTTCCTTTTCAAAGGCATCTAATGAATAGTTGACCATTTCCTCACCCATAATAGCGGGAAGCTCCCGGAAGGTCTGAGCAAGATTCTGCTGGATCTCCCGGAGCTTTTGTTCTACTGATTGAGCCATTTTTAAACACTGTTTAAATGATATTAAAAAAGTTTGTATATTTGTACTAGGATTTAGCAGAAACCTTTCTGTTGTATCCTCCAAAGTTCAGTCTTTAATCAAGGCTGAACTTTATTATTTCCCGATCTACCATTACCCAGATTTCTTTTGTTATAATCTCCTGATTGTTTTGTTTCAACAATTTTTTAGCGGATGCGATCTGAAGTTGCATGTTAATGCTGGCATAAAAATGCACGCTTTCTTTTGGGAACTGCAAAACAATTATTTCAGAACCTTGCTTATTCCCTTCACGAATTTTGTTAATAATGTTGTTTTTTCCCAATATTCCATTATCTCCCAGAACAGTTTTGATATCGGTAATACGGCCATTCAATGTGGCATCAGGTGTTTTTACTCCTTCAGCGGCTTTTTCTGAAAGCATAATAATTTCATTGCCATGCTCAAATAAAACGTCCCTGGCTTCTTTCTCATGTCTTGCCGTTTTTGCCCGGAAACTGTGATCTTTATGCGTAGCTTTTACTCCTAAATTGTCCATATTAAAAGCAACATCTTCATAGTTTTTATCCTTCTGAAGCTCATAATATTTAAACCATCTTTCAGCGTGTTTTTCTGAATAGGCAAACACTTCTTTTGGAGTATTGGCAATGTAGGAATTGTCATTTGTGAAAATTTCTCCATTTACCCCCACATTATTTTTAAAAGCTTCCGGGATATCAGGATAAATAACATTTTCTGTAGGTTTACCGTTTCGTAATTTTCTGACAGTAGTTCTACAATTAAAGTGGTTTGGAGGAAAATAAATCAGGAGCATTGGATCATCAACACTCATAATCACTTTGTCCAGAGTGATACAGATATCAGACGTATGACCATCCACCACAACATCAAACTGAACAAATGGGAAAATATGCTTATCCCTTTGTATTTCCTGCCATAGCCTTGCCATTTGTGCAGAAGCAATAATTGTATTGTATTCAGTCTTGAGATAACGGTTTGAATCTCCTACAACAGTCTGAGCAGCCTTTTTAAAGTCAGACCATGAACGAAGCTTCCCGCTATCATCAAGTAATAAATTGGATAGCCTTATACAATCGTTATGATTTTTTGCTACAGAGAATTTCCATACGTTTTTCTTAAGGATCTTCCTGAACTCTTCATCCGGGCTGTCCCAATCAACGGAAGTATCAATACTGTCAGAAAACTTTCCTGCCAATTTCTGAACCATAGGTTTGCTGTACCCATGTTCCGGAATGTCTCTTCCTTTGTACACCTCACGAATAAGGTTGACAAAGTCAGCTGCTAAAAGGTCAGCCCAATCCGGCTGTTTTTGATTGGCTAAATGAATGCAACAATTATTGTATTCCTGGTCAAGTCTTCTCCAATCCAGCTCCTCATATAGATAGAAGTCTACTGAGGAGCGTGGCCGAAAAAATTTTTTGCTCTTTGAAGCCAGTTCAACTCTTTGGCTGTTACTTTCATTTTTGCTGAAGCTTTCTTCTCTTCCGTTTTCTTCTTTTCAGGCTCTGGTTCTGGATCGTCCCTTTTTTCTTCAGCTGATTTCTTTTTGGCAGTTTTAGACTTTGGTAATCCTGTAGCTTCAAACCACCAATCCTCATCAACACCGTTTTCTGTTAAATTGTTGACTTTTTCCGCAATTTCAATTTTATCCTTAAGGCTCATATTATCCTTCTCAGGATACTGAAACCACCCGCTTTTAACAGGATATCCTCTCTTTTCTAATCTTGGTAAAAGTTCATAATTCAGGATTTCAATTGTATAGGTTCTGTCATCCTGGTTGATATCATCCTCAATTTGAGCATGTGTTTCTGATTGTGAACGGCTGCTTCCATTTTTTGTAGTCATAGTTTGTCCAACCAAGCCAATAAGAATCTGTTCATCCACCCAATCCAGGAATTTATCATGAACAGCACCTTGTGTTTCTGATTTAATGGGGGTAAGCTGGCTATTTTTACTCATAACTACAGAACCACCAGCCCCTCTCTTTTCAAAGGTTGCCTCCATTTCTTCCCTCGCTCCTTCCTCTTCCGGATCATACAGCCCAGCAAGGATAGGAATGCCCCATAACTCACAAAACTCAGCATAGTCACTTCCTCCGTTTCGTTTGAATATGGCATAGGGTGCAGCTTCCATCAGGAGTCCTAAATCATCCTCCTCCCCCATGTTTAAAAGGAAATCATCATTTTCGTAGGAGATACCTTCCTCCTCACCAATCTTTTTGAGGATAATCTTTTTGCTGGTATCAAGGTTTTTTCTAGGTATCATTTTTACTTTAAAACCATCTACAAAGTCTAATTCGACAACTGTTTTACCAAAGAACCTTGTCATAATAATATCTCTCAGAAGTTTTCTAAATACCGGAGTTTTTATGAGATCGGTCATTTCATCAACTTCCTCATTTTCGGCTTTAAAAGTCAATCCTCCATTGGTGATATGCCTTACTCTTTTTCTGATTGATTCCCCAACTACAGGATCTTTTATGATAACTTCATAAACATCATACAGACTGTTTCTCTTTCCTTTGTCAGCAGATTTTAACCCTTTTATATAGTTTGATACATCAATAGGATCACGCTTTGGGGGTTGCACTACAACAACCTGGGAAATTTTAAAATTTCCGTCTTTTCCTTTTGCTGCTAATGTTTTTACTTCAGTATTATTTTTCATGGTTAATAGCGGTTTTCTCTTTTGGGGTTAAATGTTCCTGAAAAGCTTGTGGGGGCTTTATCGTCTCTTCGTGGGAAGTCTTTTTGTGAAAGTTTCATATCCTGGTTTTTGAAGACTGCTTTCAACCAGTTATCAGCCTGTGTATATCGAAACTTTTTATCTTCATAATCTATTGATACGTTTGCCAGACCTATGAGATACCACATGGCAATGTCTTTTATAAATCCCACTAAAAGTTTGCTTCTATCATCACCTGTTTTGGAGAATATGATGTCGGTATCATAAAATTTTGAAAGTCTGGTTTCTGCATACTCAATGGCCATGTCAATAGCTGCTAATGCAATTCCTTGATTATCTATGATCTCATCATTGTTTTCATCACCCAATTCAGAATCTCTAATGATCTCTTTCAGCTCCTCACTATATGCGTGAGTAATAAGTTCGTCCACTGTTATATATTGGCTCATATTATAGTATTAATGGTTAATAGCGTTGTTTTTTAATTTTGAGGTAGTAAGTTTTAGGAGGTTCTTTTTTTACTACAGGTTTATTATTGATAATCCAGACCCCGCCTTCTACAGCATCAGGTGCATCATCATGCGCTCTTGACTTTGGAGATAATGCCAAAAACTGAAACTGAACTTCCTTCATGTCTTCAGTACCTTCCAGATAGTCAGCAAAAATCAAATTGCCATCACGGTTCAAAGGTTCAAGGTTAGATTCTATTCTGAAGAATTTATCAGGCTTATCCCGTTCATCAGCCTTCAGGTTAAGAGTACGACCGTATTTTTTATTAGCCTTCTTAATTTCCCTTTTCAAATCGGTGTCAATCCACGGATATTCTATAAAGAGATAGAGAGCACTTCTGTCATTGACAAACTTTATTGCTTCAAACTGCCAGCCTATCATTTCTGCTACCGTTGTTTTTCTACATCTGGCAAATAGAACATGATACTGCTCTTTATATTTACCTATAATGAACATAGCTTTAAAATCCCCGTTTTTCTTATATGATGGGTCAGTATACGCAATCAGATATTTGTACTTATTCAGAGGCTGAACCTTTCCGAAATAAATTTTCTTAAAGACTTTACCTAAAATAATCGGGTTGTTGAAATACTCTTTCTGCTGGGAAGCTTTAGAAATTTTGGACAGTACCCTGTCTATCATTTCCTCAGTGTTTTTTGTTGGCCATGTTGACTTACCGTTTTCATCACGGATATTGACAATCTCGTATGAGTCAGCAATCTCCATTGCTTTCTTGATACAGCAATAATCTGCAATAATGTTCCCGTTGAAAATTACCAGTAACGGGTTGGATATGGAACGTGTACCATACACGGCTTGCTCAAACCATTCCCATTTCTTATCAATCATATCCGGATTTCTGCAATCTTCGTCAGTATCAAAGTCATCCATAACAACTGAATCCGGTCTGAATTCCTCATTTCTTGCACCTCTGGGAGCTTGCCCCGCTCCAATAGCAATAAACATAGAACCGGATCTGGTCACAAATTCATCTTCAGCCCAATTTCCATAATTCACCTGACTACCATAGTCATTGATAATCCTTGGGTTTTTCTCAAATGCCAATTTATAAGGCTTCAGCAATCGCACAGCTGCATCCTTATTGGCTGAAATCATCAATGTGAATTTCTTTTTCCCTGTACAATGCAGATAGAGAAGCTCCATCATAGTACGTCCGGATTTAGACAACTCACGAGACCATGGTCTTACCTCATAGTATTCAGGGTTTTCCAAAACTCTTTTCGTGGAGTTCTTATGGAAAGGCATTGGTTCTGCTGTACAGTATTTTTCAAAATAGTATTTAAACCACTTTTCCGGATCTGCTTCCAGTACCTTAATACGTTGTTCCTTTTCCTCCTCGCTTTCTGTGGTATCAACAATTTCTGTGTTTTGGAGTGATTTGTAGTATTCATCCCAAAAGCTTATCGCTTCCTTTTCCTCACGGGTATTGACTAATTTTTTTTTGATTACCATTACCCACGGATTTTAGATTTAATAAAAGCATCTGCCAGATGTGATACTTCTTTGGCACTGTCCAAATCATTTCTCCTGATGAACTTTACAAAAGCGGTCATCACAGATATAACTTCCGGTATTCCTGAATCATGCTCAAGCGTAGCAATATCTTTCAATAAAGATCTTCTTAACTGAGCTTCTTTAAAATCTGCAAACTTTTGCCCTACAGGCTTATTTTTGATATACTCTTTGAGTTCTGCAAGTTCATCATACCATGAAGCCAAAAGCTCATCCCTCGTTAAAGGAATGTTTCTTTTAAGCTTTGCCCAGCCTTCATCCTCTATCCATTTAGAAACGGTCTTTTCAGTTACACCAGCTCTTTCTGACAGCTCCTTTTGGGTCACATCCTCAGTGATATAAATAAGCTTTGCATGCTCTTGTTTCTGCAAAAGTTCTTCTCTGCTTAATCGTCCTTTTTTTGCCATTACATAATTATTAGTAATGCAAAATTGCTCTTATATAAGGCGTTACAGAAGTTCACGCTTTATCATACAGCTATATCAGGGGTATGATACCCAGATATTTAGGGTATCATAAAACGGGAACTTTTGAGAGCATTTTTTTAGGTGAAACTTTGCATCATTCAAAGTGAACAAAAACTAAAAAACATGAGTAAAGCTCCAGTATTTGTAGTTAGTGATGAAGCCGTATTAAATTCTTATGGTTTCTGTGTGCTAACCTCCGGAATTAATTACGAGGAAAGATTCAAAGACAATCCTATCTGCCTAAATAATCACAACAATGACACCCGTCATGTGCTGGGTTCATGGATAGATATTGAGGTGAAGGATGGGAAATTATATATGAGACCTGTCTTTGATACACAAGATCCTGACGGGGTGGAAGTCGTGAGAAAAGTTTTATCAGGAACTATTAAAGGCAGCTCAATTGGGATCATGTTTGACCCGGTAGATATGGTACTCCTGAATGACAGATTGACTTTAACAAAATGTGTCTTGTTTGAAGTATCAATCGTTGCCGTTCCTTCCAATGCCAATGCTATTGCTCTGTTTAATATGGCAGGTCAGCAATTAACCGAACAGGAAATCAAATCACTTTGTCTTTCTCTTCAAACTGAAAAACATTTTAACAATAATACAATGAAATTATTAACCGCTCATTTGCAACTTGCTGAAAATGCAACAGAAGAGGCAATCTTATCAGCGATTAAAGCTGTAGAATTAAAGCTAACAGAATCGCAAAACTCCAATGCAACGTTAAAGACTGAAATTGAGACTCTCAAAAGTGCAGCTAAAGAAAAGAATACTGCTGAATTAACAGCGGAATTGGAAGCAGCTGTGAAAGATGGTAGAATTGATGAAGCTGGTAAAGCTCCTATTTTGGAACTTACTCACGAAAGTGCTATGAAGCTTCTAAAATCTTTACCAAAGAGAAAATCCGTGGCCAAAGAAATTGAAGCCAACGAGAAAACACCGGAAGAAATGTATGGAAAATTAAGCTGGTCAGAGCTTGACAAAACTAACAAGTTAGGCAAGCTAAAAGCAGACTTCCCGGATTACTACGCTGAGCGTTTTGAACAGCACTTCGGAAAGAAACCATCCAAATAAAAATTAATAATCATAAAAACTCATTAAATAATGGCATTAGAAGTTGAAGTGTGGCATGAGACCATACAAGAAAAGCTGCTACAGGATAATAGCTTTTTAACCCAGGTAGCAGATGTATCAGAGGATAATATTATCAATGGTACAATTGTTCACTTACCACAGGCGGGTGAACCATCCTCAGTAGTGAAAAACAGATCTGTTTATCCCGCTCCTATCAAAAGACGTACAGATGGAGAAATATTGTATTTGATTGATGAATATACTACAGATCCTGTCCACATTACCAACGCAGAAACGAAGGAATTGTCTTATGACAAACGTAGAAGTGTGCTTGATCAGGACGTGGCTAATCTTTCTGAGGAAGTTGCAGAGGGAATGCTGACCAACTTTATTGTATCGCCTGTAGGTGACAATAAAACTTTACCCACAACAAGTATTCTGGAAACTTCAGGAGCTGTTGTTCCTTCCGGCCTTGCTGGTTCATCTGGGAATAGAAAGGCTTATTCTATAAATGATCTTCAGACTCTAAAAAACTTTTTCATCAAACAGAAAGCATGGAGTAACAATAACATGAATGTTCTTTTGACAGCAGATGCTGCTACACAAATGTTTCCGGCTGATTCAGCCGTTACGGCTACCTATATGGCTTCTGTAACTGAGGAAGAGAGACGACAAGGAATGATGTACAAAGCACAGGGCTTTAACATCTTTGTGAGATCAAGCGTTTATATCCTTGCAGAAGATAAAACATTCAAAGCCTTTGGCTCTGTAGTAGCCGGAACTGATAGCGAAGGGATTTTTGCATGGAATAAAAATATGCTTGAAAAAGCCATCGGAACAACACAGGCATTTGAAGATCTTGGAAACCCAGCCTATTACGGTGATATCTACTCTTTCCTTGTAAGAATGGGAGGAAGAGCGAGACGTAAAAATTTTGAAGGCGTTGTGGTGATGAAGCAGGCTAACGCAGCATAACTTTTTTTCATATCTATTATATAAGAACTCCCTTCTTTGAATGAAGGAGGGAGCTTTAAAAAAAACTAATAACCGTGAGAACCATAAAATATATTGTGCTGCATTGTACAGCTACTCCACAAACGGCAACGGTAGAAAGTATTCAAAATTATTGGAAAAATATTCTGAACTGGAAAAGTCCTGGTTATCATTATATCATTAAACTAAATGGGGAAATTGTTCAACTGCTTTCTATAGATAAGATTTCCAACGGAGTTGCAGGTTACAATACACCAAGTATTCATATTTCCTACATAGGAGGTGTGGACTCAAAAAACAAAGCTATAGATAACCGTACAGAAGCGCAAAAACAGTCACAGATCAAACTCCTTAAAGAACTTAAGAAACAGTTTCCTAATGCTGAGATTTTAGGACACAGAGATTTTAAAGGAGTAAAAAAAGATTGTCCCAGCTTTAATGTTAAAGAATGGCTCAATCAAATAAACTTTAAAGCTTAATGACACCAGAACTACCGCAGCCTTTTGAACAGGAAGCAATCAGAAAAGACCCCAAAGCGGTAGTGATAGCACTCTTAATAGGACTTCTTTTAATATTTGGGAGTGTTATTGGAGTATTGTATTACCGGAAGGAAAAACAGTCAGATGATTGTAAAGAAGAGACCAAAGGTCTTTATAATATTATCATCGAAGAAAGAAATGCCAGGATCTATTTTTATGAACAGATGATCTTCTATAAAAATGAATCCCGTGAGCTAAAAGCAAAAGACAGTTTACTTAAAAACAAAACAGCACCGTATGTGCAAAAACTAATACCATGAAAACTACACATAAAATTTTTATCGGTTTACTTTTAATTGCTTTTGTGGTCAGTATAGGATTTAATATTTACCAGAAGTTTGAAGAAAGAAAACACGATCAGGAACTATCCTCTTTAATTACCGACAATGGTAGTAATAAGATTATTGAAAAATACGTAAAGGACAGCGTTACGCACACGATTTATGAAGATCGTATCATCAATAATTCTAAAAATGAAAAACAACTTGCAGTCGGAAAAACGTATGCTGACAGTTTACAAAAAGCATTAAAAGTATCACTGGACAAAATTGACCAGTTGACAAAAATAACGGCCAAACTTGAAGCACAAGTGGCATTGTCAACAAAGCAGACATCAACAGGCCAGACCGTGAAAACGCATAAAGACAAATATCTTGATCTTACTTATTATCCGGATAGTGACTCTCTGAAAATGGCCTATGATATCCATCTCAATGATGTGAGATACAAGGATAAAAAATGGATTTTCGGAAAAGAGAACAGATATACAGATCTCTACCCAGAAGACAAAAGAGTCACAATTAACGGTCTTAAAAGTTTCAGGGTTAAAGAAGACCCTCCAAAGCGTTTTGGTATTGGTTTGAGTGTCGGTTATGGCATTGCAAAAGACGGTAATACCCTTAAAATAGTTCCCTATTTCGGGGCTGGATTAAACTACAATTTATCTGAATTTTAATAATTATTTATATCATGTCAAAAGAAAAAGATCTTACACAAATTGCATCTGAGATATTTGAGGCAAATCCCAATATCAATGATATCTACATGACTGTAGACGGTCAGGCATTCACCGATGAAGAAAAAGCCAAAGATAACGCCCGTTATCACAAAGACAAAACTATAACACCTTTTAGCAGAGACTCTGAAGAGGTTGTTGTAGATGTTGAACCAGATGACAGGGAAGCTCTTATGAAGGAATATGAAGAGTTATTCCAGGAAAAAGCTGCTCACAATATTGGAATCCCCAAACTGAAAGAAAAGATTGCAACCAAAAAAACTGAGCTGGCTCAATCATAACACAATTTAATAACCTTTTAAAACCTATTTAAACAATGGCAATTTTCGGAACAAAAATCGTTGAATTTGCAGAAGTCAAAGCTGATGGAACATTACCTCTTGAAGCTGATTGGGCTGAACTGTGTAAAACCTACAGAGACTCGGTGGAGGTTGTAGATGATGATCCAGATATCGCTGAAGAGTACTCTGATCAGATTATTGAACCAATTGAGATCTTCGTGGAACCTGGAAAAACAAACGGCAAATTTTCAACTTACGAATACGATACAGCAATATTAACCAAATTGATGGGAGGTACTGTACTGGATGGAGTTTGGACAGAAGGAGATAACCGTGGCAAAGATATAGCACTGCGTTTCAAAACTGACTCAGGACATATCATTGCATGGCCAGTGGTAAAGTTATTCGCAAAGAAAAACCTTAAGCTGGTGAAAAAGAATGTTGCATTAATTGATGTGACGTTCACCCCGAAATCAAAAGTAAGAATCAGTAAAACTGCATAAAATTGGAAAATAGTACCAGCACTGAAAAACGAGCTGCCAGTCTATTACTTAAAAGAGGTGTAAAGGTGCAAATCCTCGCACCTCTTTTTTTTAGACTATTCCGGAAGAAAACCATTGATCTTACCATAACGGCTCCTACTACGAATACTTTACTAAAGATTGCTCATGCTTATCTCTCAATGGGAATCGGAAAAACTGATGAGCTTACAGTTCCGGAAGCTTTTTCGCTGTTGAAAAATCATAGTAAAGGAATGATAGATATTATTGCCATATGTATCCTGAATTCACCAAAGAAAATGTGGCTTAAAGGAATACTCTCACGCCTTTTAGCAAACAGGCTCACACAAGATCGTATCAATTACCTGTTTCACCTTATTGTAGTGTATGGAGGTGTTGAGGATTTTATCAATACTATCAGATTAGTGGAGACAACGATGATAACGAAACCGATGAATCTGAGTCCGGAGGAGAAGATGAGTTAAAAAGCGAAAGCTTCCATAGCATCTTTGGCTTTATCATGATGATTGCTGAGAAAACCGGATGGACAAAAAAACAGATCCTGAACGACTTCAGCTTTGCAGAACTCAATTTCATGCTATCCGACTCACCACGTCTGATAAAGCAAAAAAACAAAAACAAAAAACTAACAACCGATGAAGACTTTGCTTCATTCTTTAAAACGCATATAGAATAATGGCTGACTTAGATCCAATAGAAGTAGAATTGAACTGGAACTCCAAAGAATTTATGGATGAGTTCAATAGATTCCTGGCAGGTGGCAAGGATGCAGATGCAGCTTTAAATAAATTAAAGAATAACTTCTCCCAAATCAGCAAAGAGCAGGCTTCAGCCGCTAAAACAGGACAGGATTTTAACCAGAATATCAGAGATATTGGTCAGACACTTAATACTGTTAATGCTGATTTTGACGGCTTCGGACTAAGCAAGGAAAATATCCAGATTCAAAAACAGGTTATTAAAGATCTGGAAAGCCAAATTAAAGAGCTTTATAAAAATATTGATAAGATGGCTCCCGGAACTGCTCAGGCTGCATTAATTGTGGAGGCAAGAGCTTTGGAGTCTGAATTGTCTCAGGAACGTGAAGCTTTAAAAGAAGTAGAAGCTGCCTATAATAGTAACAGAAATGCTGCTCAACAGCTTTCAACTGAATATGAAAATCAATTGGCAAGACTTAAAGAAATGGCTCTTGCCAGAGAAACTGAGTCTGAAGAATATCAACAGACTTTGCAAAGTGTACAGGAATATAGAAACTCTTTGAGAGGGCTAAATGAAGACCTTGACAATAACACTAGAAGCTCATTTTCTGCATTTTTAGGATTATTAACTCTTACTTCATCAGGGCTTTCAGCTGCACAAGGAGTAATGGGGTTATTTGCTAATGAAAATGAAAACCTTGAGCATATTATGCTGAGGGTTCAATCATTGATGGCCATTACCATTGCCTTACAAGAAATCAACCAAACGCTGACAGACAGAAATGCAGCTTCTACAAGAGCTTTAATTGCCATTCAAAATTTATATGTTGCTGCTAACACAAGAGTGTCGGCTTCCATGGTAACAATGGGACTTTCCGCAACTGCTGCCAATATTGCCTCTAAAGCATTGATGGCAACACTTACTCTTGGTTTAACCGTTGCCATAGCAGCTATTTTGGTTTGGTTTGAAAAATATCAGGCAGAACAGAAAGAAATTGCCGATGCTCAAAAAAAACATGCTGAAGCGGTTGCTGATTCTGCTGCTGAGCAAATGATTTCCTATAAAAAGCTTCAGATTCAATGGAACTCACTTGCAGATGATATGAAGTCAAAGCAAAAGTTTATCAACGGAAATCAGGATGCATTTAAAAAATTAGGCGTTGAAGTAACAAGTGTGGCAGATGCTGAAAATGTTCTGGTTCGTAACACAACAGCCTTTGTAGAGTCAATGATGGCCAGAGCTGAAGCCGCTGCTGCTGCTCAGCTTGCTCAAGAGAAATTCAAAGAATATCTGGTAAAAAGATCAGAGGAAAACGAAAAACTGGAAGATCCTACTATTGGACAAAATATTGGTCAATGGTGGCAGATGGGTGTACTTGGAAAAAGTACAGAAGAATATGTCAACCAGGTGCATGAGGAATCCGATAAAGCTAAAAAAGAATATGAAAAATTTATTGGTGATGCAGTAGATTTTGAAAAACGAAAAGATGAGATCTATAAAAAATATGGTTTCCGTGAAAATTTAGGAAAAGAAACAAAACCTAAAAAGGAGAAAAAAACAAAGGATCTTGCAGAAGTTTTCGATACTGGAAGTATGATGAAACTGCAACAGCAGATTATGCTTTTAGATGGAGCTTTACAAAGGATGGGAAAAAACGGTGAAGTCCGGCTCCGGGCTATTGATAAGTATGGAAAGCAGTATGCAACTAAAGAGGTTATTTCAGCAAAAACAGCAATGGAACAGCGGGCGGCCTTAATGACTCAGTACACAGAGTTGGAAAGACAGTTACGTTATAAAAATCTTACAGAAACAATATCAGATGCTGAAGAAAGCTGGAAATCATATTATCAGTATGAAAGGGAATTTGGAGCTAAAGCTGCGAAAGAACAGTTCTCTGCTTTACGTGCTGAGGGTGCATCATATTATGATTGGCTGGGCTATAAAAAAGATGAATTAACCAATATTACTGCAAATGGTGGTACACTAACTGAAGAGCAGAAGAAAGCTTTAGAACTGATCACCCAAAAGCGAAACGAGTTGTCAGGAGAAAGAAGCCAATTTGAATTATTCTCAGCAAAAACAGAACTACAGCTGAAGGAACTTCCTACCATATCTCAGCAAATAGATTATCTGGTTAAACAGCGAGATCAGCTCACCAATGAATATGTTGATAAAGGCTTTTACTCTTTTCTGGATCTACAGGTTGACCAAAAAAGGAATGAGCTAAAAAGCATGGTTGCTGAATTTATTTCCGAACACCAAAATTTTGAAGTGCAAAAAACCAATATCACAGAAAGATATGCAACCTTGAGAAAGAATGTAGAGAAAAAGGAGGATATTGGAGAGGACACCCGTGCAAACTTATTGCAGGAATTACAGCGGAGTCAAAATGCAGAGCTGGCAAGTGTCACTTCTGCTCAATTTGAAAGGAGACGACTTGAGGAAGAATTAGCTGCTAATCTTCTTAACATTACTACAAACCAGCTAAAAAGCAGGCTTCAGACTCTTAAAGAGTTTTTAAACAGCGAAATTTCTCTCACAAGAGAACAGAGAGAAAAGCTGATGTCAGAGGTACAGAAAATTGAAGCTGTCACTAATACAAGTGAGGTCAGTCGTGATGAGAAAATCTTGCTTGATCGGAAGGCAAAAATTTTAAAGGATATCAACAGCCTTAAAAGCAAAGGAACTGAGCTTACCGTTGTAGAAAATAATTTGATAATCGACATGTTGGATGAGCTTTCTTTTGTCAATGAAAAGCTACGCGATGCTAATTTGGAAAAATACCAAAAGATTGCAGCTTATGCTTCTGATATTACTGGAGCTTTTGCTGGTTTAAGTGAGGCTATTGGTGATAGTAATTCAGCTTTAACCGTGACATTGCAGACAATATCCGAGCTGGCACAAGATGTAGGTAGTGTTATTGGTGCTTTTCAAAAAGGAATTGTAGAAGGTATAGTCTCTCTTGTAGCTTCTGTTATCAAATGGGTAGGTAAGCTTTTCACTATGGGTAAAAGAGCAAGGGAAAGCGAAAGAGAGGCTCAGGAAGAAATGAGAAAATACCAGGAAGAGATCTTCCAGAGCCAGCTTGATTATAATGCTGAATTAAGGAAGAGAATTGCTGATGAAATAAAACTCAATGACCTGTATAAATCCCGTGTTGATAACATCAAGGAGCAAATGGCTGCTAATAAAAAGAATACAGCTCAAATTATTAAGGATCAACAGGAGGTTTTTAATAAGTTATTAAGAGCTGAAACTGTAGCAGGAATGCACACTGAAAAGTATGGAGGATTTTTAGGCATGGGAAGAAAAACCCGTACTGTCGAAGAATTGAAAACAGTTGCAGAACTCTTGGGAATTGGTTCTTACCAAGCAGCACCTGGTATTTTTGGCCAAGCGGGGATACAAATCTTCCAGCCGGGGCAGGTAGAGCTTACCGATGAAATATTTGATAAGCTAGAAAAGATAAATGCCAATAATCCTTTAACCGGAGCTGCCAAAACCGCCTTTGAACAATTGAAAAAATTAAGAGATGAGTATGGAAGCATCCAGGAACTTAACAAGCAATTGGAAATTGAATTAAAAAATACTCTTTCCGGAACTACAGCTCAGGCATTGGCTGACAGTATCAAAGAGGGGCTTAAATCAGGTAAGAAAAGCTTTGCAGATTTTGCCAGCGATATTGAAGGCTTTTTGCGTGAAGCTATTTTGGCTGGGATATCCGCAAAAGTGATAGAGCCTGAAATTCAAAAGTTGCAGGATGCATTGGCAGATATGATGGGGGACGGTATTCTGTCCTCTGATGAAAGAGCCAAGTTTCAGGAAATGTATCTGGCAATTGTGAAGCAGTCTCAGGAGTATATGAATATCATCAATGAGGCCGGAGTAGATCTTACAACGAGTACAAACAATGCGAATTCCCTTCAGGGAGCTTTCCGTTCAATGACTCAGGAAAGTGCAGATATCATGAGCGGACAGCTTGGAGGAATGAGGCTTGCCCAATTGGAAACCAACCAGATTCTAAAATCCGGAGCATCCCAACAGTTAACCCGGCTGAGCAAAATGGTAGAATTGCAGGTTGACATTGAAAAGAATACCCGCAGAACTGCTGACAATACGGAGAAAATTAAAGATGTAAACACCAACGTTGAAAAGGTTGTGGAGGGACAAACAAAGCATTACAATGCCCTGCAAGCAGCCGGAATAATACCTTAATCATCATGGCTTTTTTAGATACGATCAACAATAAAAATTTACTGAGTACTTATAAACTCATAATCCAAACCGGAACTCATGAGCTTTTGGAGTTTCCAGAAAGAAAGGAATCATTAAGCAATGACTGGCGGGAAGAGAACGGAACTGAAACAGATCTTGAACTGGTACGCTTTAAAGATAAAGAAGTAAATCTGAACTGTATTTTCATAGTCTCCAATGATACTGAGTACTGGAATTGTTATAATGCTTTTTTTGCAGAGATCACAAAGCCAGGACTTCAGAATTTATTTATTGAAGACCACTCCAAAACCTATCAGGTTTCATATAAGAAAACATCAGGTTTCAAAAAAGCAAGTAAACGCTTAAAAAATGTACCTAAAGTAGCTGTGAAATTTACCTTAACATTAGACGTAAAATCATGATTTATCAAATAAAACGAGATTCAGATATTATTGCCAGCGTAAGAGCTGAAGGAAAGGTTTCTACTAAATTAATGGGAGAAGAATTGATCAATATGTCTTTTACATTGACGGAAAAACTCAGCTTCCAGATCGGAGATACAGTGGATGTGTATGGTAATACATATTATCTGATCTCTGATCCTTCTTACACAAAGAACTCATCTCGTGAGTATGTGTATGAACTTCAATTTGCCGGAGTAAAATATAATCTGGCTGATGTTCAGTTTTTTCAGTATGACAGCAATAATGATCTTACCGTACCGGAATTTACTGTAATTACCAATGCAGAAACGTTGGTAAATCTTTTGATCTCAAATGCAAACAGAACTCAAACCGGATGGGTAAAAGGAGTTGTGGATGATACTGAGCATAAGCAGGTAGATTTTTCAGGACATAACTGTCTTTCTGCTCTAAATGTGATTGCTGAAGCTTTTGATCTTGAGTTCTGGGTAGATGGTAACAAGTCCATTCATTTTACAAAAAGAGATCAGCAGTCAGGATATACATTTAAATACGGTAAAGGGAACGGGCTTAAAAATATCAGCAGATCTCAATTGCAGGACTTTAATCTGGTTACACGTATTTACGCTGTTGGAAGTGATAAAAACCTTCCTGTGAACTACAGAAATGGACAGAAAAAATTGAGAATGCCTGTACCATACCTTGAAAAGAATACGGATATCTACAAAGTAATTGAACAGACTAAAACCTTTGAAGAGATCTTTCCAAAGTATGATGGTGTAGTCACTGCTGTAGATGGTTCAAATCCTTTGGTATTTACGGATGTAAATCTGCCTTTTGACCTCAATGCAACGGACGGCAACGGAAATACAACGGTACTTATCAAAGGAGTTTCAGCAAAAGTGATCTTTCAAACAGGGCAATTGGCTGGCTATACCTTGGAGATCCGGGAGTATGGATTCAATTCTGCTACAAAAACCTTTACAATTCTTATCAATAAAGATGAGAAAACACTTGAGATTCCATCAGATATGATACGTCCTGCTGTTGGTGATAAGTACATTATAGTTGATATCATGATGCCTCCTGCATACATCAATGATGCAGAAGCAAAATTACAGATTGCCGCTCAGCAATACCTGGATAAAAACTCTCACATCAGAAACCAATACTTTGTAACGTCAGATCCTCTTTACTTTAAAGCCAATAATATCAATATTACTGTTGGTTTTTCAGTTCATTTTATTGATGAAGCTTTTGGATTGGATGATGATATCAGAGTGACAGGAGTAACAAAGGATCTGCAAAATAAATATGATGTTCAGTTTGATATGGCAGAAGTCAGTTCATTGCCGGGTGTGGTAAGAACAGCGATCAATAATAGCAATACTCTTTCCGGAATTATTAAGAATACCAAATTCAATACGGAACTGGCAAGGCAGTCTTATTATTTTGCCCGTGAAATGTTTAATAAGGTTTTTGATGGTGAGGGGTATTTTGACCCGGAAAACATCAAGCCGTTATCTATTGAAACAAAGTCTATTTCTCTTGGTAGTCCGATGCAGGCTTTTGCCATGCCATATGTGAAATTTTTTGTTGAGAACACCTTAACATCTGTTTCTCATACTTCCGGAGAAGTTGTTCATTTTGGGCTGATTGAAAACAGTACCCGGAAATGGTTTTTAACAGAGGATATTATAACTGATATCTCTGATAAATTCAATTACATCTATATAAAAGCCGAGAAACAGGGAACTGTGGCCTCAGTTGTAATCACAGAGGAGCAAATCATGGTAGACAGTGACCCAAACTATTACTTTTTTGAAGCGGGTGTTTTATCATCTGTTAACGAAGGTTACCGTCAGATAAAAATGACTCATGGTTTTGGTATGATCAATCCGGCTGAATTGTCAATCGGTAAGATATCCTCACCGTTCGGAGGAAGCTATATTGATATCCAACAGGATAAAATTAAAATCCATGCTGATGTTGAATTTGTGGATGATTCAATTGCCTTTGAACAAATAAACAATCAGATTTTCATTGGAGGTGAAAACCTTCTTGTAGGTACTATAGAGGAGCGGGATTATTATGATATGATCGAGAAAAAGGAAAGATATCTCAATCAGGAAATACCTTTCACAATGTCTGTTGACTGCCTTTCAACGAGCGTTTTTGATGCTGTTTTGGTAGTTATGGGTAAAAATAACAATACAAATACTTATGAAGTGATAGCACAAAAAGAATTTAAAACAAAAGGTTTTTTAGAGCGTGTTTGGGTATCATTTAAAACCCTTTTAAACAGCTATAAAAATATACAGATCAAAATTGTAAAGAACCCATCCGGAGAGGACGTTCAAATACAGAAACCAAAACTGGAAATTGGAAACAGACCCACTGACTACAGCCAGTCTCAATATGATGCAGATCTGAAGATAGAAGAGGTTGAAAAGAAAACAAACTTTCTGACTACTTCTATATATGGAAATATTATTGCTACAGGAACAGTGCTTCTGGGTAATTATGAAACCGGAACAAATGCAGGTATTACGGGAGAAGGTACAGTAAATGATGTCTTTTTGTGGGGTGGATCTACATATGCAAACCGAAATCAGGCAAAAGTGAGGTTCTATAGAAATGGTAAATTTTACGCAGGTGATGCTCATATTGAAGGTTATGTCAAGGCCAATGATGGAGAGTTCACTGGAAAAATTACAGCAAATTCTGGCTGGTTCGGAACAGGAGACAAAGGTTTCAGTGTTTATACGGACGGTATTATTTCTAAAATGGGATATGTATGGCTTGGAGAGCAGGACGGATTTGCTCAGGAAAATGGAATGGCTATGCTCTTATCTTCCGGAAATGGACAGGCCAGCGTTGATATACGTAATGAGAAAACGGCCTCTTTCGGTAAGACAGGAATTTATATCTCTGTAGATAAAGGAAGTGACAACGTGGCCCTGCGAATAAGAAAAGGAGGTATCAGAGTATACAGTGACTCTATTGGGTGGCAAGATGGATTCACGGGAACAAAAACGATTGGAGGAACGACTCTCAATTTTATCAAAGGAATTTTAGTAGGATAATAAACAAAAATATAAAAACAAAAACCATGTCAGTAAATGTTCAAATTAACGTAACAGAGTCGGTAAGCCCTAAAAATACGGCAACAGTAGACCGACCAGATTTAAATTTAATTGGCACTACGTATTCAAAAGCACAGGTAGAAGATAAACTCTCCGAGGTTGCTGGAACTTCATACCTGGGAGAACTCCCAATATCATATAATTTCCCAATAACAGGGAGCTATACTTTTAATCCCATTGAAGCGGGCATTTATATTATAAACGGACACGCACTGCCAGCAATAACCCAACAGGATTTTAATGATTATTTAGAGATAATAATCAGAGTTACTAATGGTGTGCCTTCTTTATCAAAGAAAACAATGCCAACCTTTCCTTTAGCTAGTACATATAATCCTACTGATGATACACAAGCATCAACAATGAAAGCTGCTGCGGATAGATGGGATAAAACGCTTATAGCCTTGAAGAGTTTAGTTAATCCAGTAGGAGACGGGCCTTGGCAAGCAATGTCTTTTCCCTCAAACGAAAACGTAGGATTTATATTGAATCAAAATGGTGTTGGTGAAGTACAGCCTAATGGTGCTTATGGCGATATTTACGCCTCCGATCTTGTAGGAGTTTCAAGTTTGAGAATTACAGCACCTGGGATGGATCAGTTTGGTACAACAATATCATGGTGGATGGGATACAGAGCTAATAATACCTTTGATGTGTTAAAGAGTGGAATCATAGTTAACGGCGTTGCACAGATTGACGTAGACCCGCAATATGTAAGGTATAAATACTCTCGCCCAAAAAATGGTGCTGTACTAGAAAAAAGATCAAAGGTTGCGTTACCGGTAGAAGATGATGCAGTAATGAAAGCAATTGAAAAAAAGGGTGCAGGATATTCAGGTGTACTGGATTTAACAAGTCTAGGAATTAGTGTTAATAATACAGCCGTTCAAAACACAGATATTATTAATGCAGCTATCGAGTCTGAATCTACGAAACCAAATCCTCGCACACTTAAATTACCAGGAGGTGTTTTTAAAGTAAATGAAATCATATTAAAACCAGGTATAGAATTTTGTGGTGCAAGTAATCTAAGTACTATACTTACTACTGATGTTGGTAGTAGTGCGAGATACATTATCATGCTACCTGATGGTTTAATAGGAAGAGGTTTCATAAACAATTTGGTAATAAATGCAAGAAATACCACAGAAGGAGGTATATATCTAAATAATACGTTTGATTATCAAATAAGCAATTGTGCGATTTTCACCAACACATTAGTCGGGATAAAATTAAAAGGGTGTCTATATCACAAATTGTCAAATATATACTTTGATGGAGGAGATATAGGTTTACAAATATTAAATGCACAAGCAACTGTCCCTACTGCTATGGCCACTAATCTAATTAAGTATGATAGACTGTATTTTGTAAAATCAAAAAAGAAGTGCGTTGAATTAAATGCTGGTTCAAATTATGTATTCAATTCCTGCAACTTTGAAGATAGTGGACTATCAGGTGATGAGACTACCGGAGGAGTTCATGCGATAGGGTTATCACCAGGGGGCGAAGGCGTAGACGTCGCATTCAATAACTGTTGGTCAGAAGGTATTAGAGGCGGTTTCATTTACAAGTTTGATAATTGCAAAGGAAATTCGGTAATCCGTGATTGTATGATGGGAAAAGGAGGTAACGGTACAGGTACTATTACGAATGCAATAGTTAATACCGGTTCGAGATTGCTTGTATCTGGTGCAACTAGATTCTCAACAGCACCACATTTTCAGCCATTCTCTACAAATATACGCACCGAAAATGGCGGGATAACTTTAGTTGACAACCCGAACATCAATACAGGCATTAACAACGTAGGTACAATCAAAATAGCTCAATATATATAATCGGTGAAATTATTATCAACATTGAAATTCCAAAATAAAAAACCTTTCCAATCTGGAAGGGTTTTTAAATAGTGTTTAAACCCTCAATTTGTGAAAAAATTGGATGTTATGTTTTCAAAACATGGATGTTATGTTTTCGCGATTATAGAATAGAACAGAATTTAGAGTATCTGGCAACAGTAGAAACAATTGATAACGGAAAGGCTGTAAGAGAAACACTGGCAGCAGATTTACCTTTAGCCATTGATCATTTCAGAT
>Ga0075158_10000453_pt1 | contig 33754 bp, 27 predicted proteins | sample JI91814BDNA_FD_70968 | JGI IMG/M metagenome (GOLD analysis project Ga0075158, IMG submission 70968) | Wastewater effluent complex algal communities from Wisconsin, to seasonally profile nutrient transformation and Carbon sequestration -... | ecosystem: Engineered > WWTP > Effluent > Algae... | reverse complement strand
TTGACTAAAAGCCCAAAGAAATCCAACGACGCGATTGATTTTGAACCAGAGAAATTCGACCGCGAAACACACCGTGGAGTTGATGTACCGCAGCTTCGTGTCTAAGCTGCGGCAAGTCCACTCCACGGTGTGTTACGCAAGCCACTTCTTGGCCAATTACGTTTTTCGAAGTGGTAAGTTAAGCGTATTGCCAACTCAAACGTGATGGACTTGCTTCACACACCCTACTTCCCATGTAGGGTGTGTGCAGCGGTCTGGAACGTTTGACTAAAAGCCCAAAGAAATCCAACGACGCGATTGATTTTGAACCAGAGAAATTCGACCGCGAAACACACCGTGGAGTTGATGTACCGCAGCTTCGTGTCTAAGCTGCGGCGAGTCCACTCCACGGTGTGTTACGCAAGTCACTTCTTGGCCAATTACGTTTTTCGAAGTGGTAAGTTAAGCGTATTGTAAACTCAAACATGATGCACTTGCTTCACACACCCTACTTCCCATGTAGGGCGTGTGGAGCGGTCTGAAACGTTTGACTAAAAGCCCAAAGAAATCCAACGATGCGATTGGATTTTGAACCAGGGAAATTCGACCGCGAAACACACCGTGGAGTTGATGTACCGCAGCTTCGTGTCTAAGCTGCGGCGAGTCCACTCCACGGTGTGTTACGCAAGCCACTTCTTGGCCAATTACGTTTTTCGAAATGGTAAGTTAAGCGTATTGCAAACTCAAACGTGATGGACTTGCTTCACACACCCTACACGCAACACCCAACAAAAAAACGCAGGGGAGTGCGTCCAGACCCTCCCCTGCGTTACACAAATCTTGATGCATTGGATTGGCAGAAGACTCAACCAATCCAGACATGTTGTTAGTACATTAAGGTATCGCCGGTCGCAATGGAAGTTCGCAACAGACTCGATGGCGATTCACCTGGAATACGTCGCGGTGTGGTCGAGACTTTTTCGGTGAGACTGCTTTTCTCGATGCTGCTGGACACCGAGTTGGAAACAACTCCCAGTGTTCCGCTGATCGTCTCGAAGGAGCGGCCACTGCGTTCGTCACCTTGATAGAGAGCTACAGTGCTCATCGATTCGGTGCCAATAAATTCTTGCTCGCACCCAGGAATCTGAGTCAATTGATAGGTGCGGCGCCATGTGCCCGTATTGAAATACATTTGGTTGAGCACAAATCCGTCGGCATGACTTGCATCCAATGGCATTTGCTCAGCGTTGTGAGTGTGACCATAGATGATGTGCCGGGCACGTCGATTACGGAAATCTTGTTCGGCGATGGCATGTTGCACGAAAGAGGATGAGATTGCTCCCCGCAACTGTTGGATCCAAGTGCGGCTTTGCTCAGCCCAACCGCTGGTCAACCGACGTCGGAAGGACAAACACTTATCCAAGCCATCGATCACTTGCAAAGAATTGACAGTTTCTTGTTCTCGCATCATAGGCAAAGCGAGCAACTTCTCCACACAGGTATCCCAAGTGCGTTGAACCTGTTTGCGTTGGGCCGGACTGGTGCAGCAGCGTTGCAGCAAACCGTCGATATAGACGGGAGCCAAAACCATGGGGCGAATATGTTGAATCTCAGCCAACTGTTGCATCACAGTTGTCGAAAGCGTGTCGCCCATTTGCTCGGTTAAGGTTCGCATAAAGCCACCGAACAACTCGATGACAATCGCGTCCGAAATACTCGCCAAATCTCGATCTCCGCAGAAGCTCAGCGGATCGAAGATATCGCCATGACGTGCGTACGAACGGTGGCGGCGGAGCACTTCCAACAATTCATCGGACTCGCTCACATCATGAGGGAATGGTTTATTGTATGGAGTTGCTAAGCCCAGGTGATGCGAAATACGTTGACGAATGAGATCAAACGCTGAGCCTTTCAAGCGGAGCATCCAATCGCGATTACCGACAACATAGTGCGTGCGGACAGCAACTGGAATCCCGTCGGCCATGGTCATTGGCTGACCTTGTTGGCTGGCAGGTGCAACGGTAATGATTTCGTCGGAAACCAACGCGCGAATCAACTGCAGAGTTGGTTGGTTATGTCGTAAGATTTCGTCAACAATATCGGCGGTTACTTGCGAAATTTCGGTGGTGGTGGAGGTGCCGTAAGGGCGGCAGCCGGTTTCCAACCAGCGGTTGCTATTGATGATGTCGAACGTATCGCCCAACAACACCAAGTCCAAACGATCGATGGGCTGATAGCGACCGTTGAGACGCCAGCCAGCTCGCTCTGCCAAGTCGCGCATTTGCTGGATGAACAAGTGCATAGCACCGGGATGAAGAGTGCTTGTTGCTGATCCATCGGTTAGGTGCAAGTCCGAGATTACTACCAGCATGATTCCGCTTCCTGCCTGAATATATTGATTGACTGGGCTTCCCACGCGGTGCGATGCGCAGAATAAGCTCCAGGATTCGATATCGGCACAATCGCTACTGCAGCTATAATCGAAAAACGGAGACTCCACAGAATGTGCGGCAGATTCACCCTAAAGACCCCAGTTTCACAGCTTTTTGAGCAGCTCTGCCTGCAGCTCGACCCCACTCCCTTGGGCGATTTCCCGGCGAGATTCAACATTGCCCCCACACAAAGCATCATTGCAGTGCTCGGCGACAAAGGGGAACTAGCACCTCTCTGGATGCGATGGGGACTTGTCCCTTCTTGGTCCGACGACCTATCCATTGGTAGCCGCATGATCAATGCTCGCAGCGAAACGGTCTCCGAAAAACCTTCCTTTCGCAAGCCATTTGCCAAGCAACGCTGCCTCATTCCCGCCGACGGTTATTTCGAATGGCAAACGACCCAAGTCGGCTCGAAGTCCACCAAACAACCCTATTGGATTCATCTGCCACAGGGTAAACCTTTTGTGTTTGCTGGGCTGTGGGATACCAACACCAAAGCCACCGGGGAAACGGTTTTAACTTGTACGATTCTGACTGCTGCCGCCGCTCCAGAAATCGCTTCGCTCCACGATCGTATGCCCGTGCTCATCAAGCCAGCCGACTATCAGACTTGGCTTTCCTCCGACGACAAAGAGCAAGTCGAGAGGTTAGTAAAAGACCCCGTGTATGACGAAACTTTTGGTCCGCATCTGTGGCGTTATCATCCTGTTTCCACTGCAGTGAACAATCCGCGTCACGATTCGGAAGCGAATATCGCGCGAGTAGCCACAACTTAATGTGGGGCTTAAGAAGGATTCGGAGGGTTATCTTTTTGCCAAGGATTCGCCCAATCGCCCCAACGTTCCAGATACGTTTTGTAGGCAGGGTGAATGTGAGCTTCTGCTTCGAGCATCGCTTTGACATGCGCGACCAACTCATGCTCTTGATCGAGTGTAATCTTGCCGCATAACAGATTCCAACGCAAGAAAACGAAATAAGTATCGAGAACATCGCAGCGGCAATATTCGTTGATCTCACTCACCTTTCCTGCTAAGTAGAGATCTTGGACCATATCTCCGTGCACATCCATTTTGCCAGGTTTTCCTAAGAGTGAGGCGGCCAAGTTGAGGCCACCTCTAAACCAAGTACTCCCAAAATTCGTGAGCATTTCATGCAGATCGATGTGGGCTTGGACGTTGTATCGGTTTCTGAATTGCTGATACGTTCTTTCGCTGGAATGAAACCACGCTGGTACCGGCACGCCGAATCGAAACGCAGAGAGCTCCATCAATGGAATATCAAACGACCGACCATTGAAGGTCACAAACGTGGGATGTCCGTATTTTTCCCAACCGGTCCAAAAATGCTTGGTGATTACCGCAGGACGATGATTGGGTTGATCCAATGAAACAATCTCGCGGAGCTTCAACTCCGAATCGATTTTGGCCACGACCACAGCAATCGGCAGATGGTAAGTATACGGGATAAAGTCGCGCCCCGATTCCAACATAAGATCCTGTCGAAATCTACGTACGGCTGCATCCGCTGCCAGCGTTTCACCAGGATAACGAGTCTTCGTAATCAAATTTCCATCAGCAATGCTCTCGATATCAAACAAGAGATAGCGAACATCAGGAGTAGCCATGTTGAGGTTGTCCGTTCCAATCGGAAAACAAACTGGGCAATAGGAGAATTCGACGCAGACTCAGCGCCACAAAGGTAACAGAGTCAACCCAAGCAAACCACCACACCCCCAAGCATATCTGCTTGAACTTTGCTAGATTGGATTTCGTATAACTCAACCTGCTGTCCAATTATCCACCACCGCGAAAACGATTGCACATGATTGCCATCAACCGTCAACGATTGCTCGATCGCTTCCTGCAATATGTTCGTTTTGACACCACCGCCGATGCCAACTCCAGCACTTACCCGAGTTCTGCAGGCCAATTAGAACTGGGCAAGCTCTTGGTTCAGCAGCTTAAAGCGATGTCGATCACCGATGCCCATCAAGATGAGCACGGCCTGGTGTGGGGAACTGTCCCTTCGACAGTAGCTGGCCCTGCCCCGACGATTTTGCTCAATTCGCATCTCGATACCAGCCCAGAGACAACGGGCAAGAATGTCAGCCCGCAGGTGATCTGCACCTACAGTGGCGAGGAAATAGCATTGGGGACCAGCGGCCTGTCGCTCACCCCCCTTAACTCGCCGGCGTTGCTAAAGCTCATCGGCAAGACCTTGATCACGACCGACGGCACTACACTGCTCGGTGGCGACGACAAGGCTGGCGTGGCCATCATCATGGAATTGGCACAGACTCTCATCGAAAATCCGCACCTACCACATGGTCCCGTGCGTTTATTATTCACTTGTGATGAGGAAATTGGTCAAGGCACAAAACACGTTTCGCTTGACAAAGTGCAAGCCACGGCAGGTTACACACTGGATGGTGGTGGAGCCGGCAGCTTGGATGTAGAAACTTTTTCAGCCGATCAGGCGACCGTGTTGTTCCGTGGCAAGAACATCCACCCATCCATTGCGAAGGGTTGCATGATCAACACAATTCGGGCCGTGGGACATTTCATCGATCACATGCCCAAACATATTTTGGCACCCGAAGTCACCGATGGGCGTCAAGGCTTCATGCATCCCTACGTGCTACAGGGTGGCGTGGCCGAATCTAAGCTGCTCATTCTTTTGCGAGACTTTGATACCCAGCGACTAACCGAATTTGCCAAGCTGCTGGAAGATCTGGCACATGAAACAGAGTTGCTGTGGCCAGGGCTCAAGGTCAAAGTCGATGTCACGCAACAATATCGAAACATGGGTGATGGTCTTCGCCGCTTCCCTTTGGTTGCAGATCTTGCCGAGCAAGCATTCACCCAATTGAATCGACCTTGCCAGCGCGAGATCATTCGCGGCGGAACCGATGGCGCACTATTGACCGCCCTGGGACTCCCGACCCCTAATCTGTCCAGCGGCCAACACAACATTCACAGCCCACTGGAATTCGCCTGCTTGGACGAAATGCTCGAAGCGATCGAACATTTGGTAGTGTTGCTCGATTTGTGGCAACAACACGGTCGCAGCTAGGTTGCGGTAAATCGACCCTGCGGTCCGTCAACTCGACGGTGTGTTGCGCAAGTCCAGACTTCATACACGGAATAGCGCGCAAGAGATCATGCGTTATTCCGTGTTGAATCTTATTTGATAGGACTTGCTCCACACACCCTACAAATGCACACCCTACAAATGCAACAAACCTATGCGGCTTTGCGGATTTGGTCGGTGTAGTTCGTCGATCGTTGACCATCCACAACACCCAACACAGGTCGATGCCCAGCTGCGATAATCTGAGCTGCAGTGTCCAGGCGTTTCTTCAAGCCACTAACGCTTCCCAATTCGCGATAACCTTTGGTAAACGAACGAATGGCGGCCAACCGCGAAAGCGATAGTGACCCCAACAAGCGTTCGACAAGAGTTGGAAAATGCGAGGCACTTCCAACACCGCCTAGAATCGCATCGTATTGGGCTACGACATGCCCCAAGCTTTGGTATTCACCCGCAGCGAAGGTTGCAATTTGCTCAGCTGGAACTTGGATGGTGGAGAAGTCCGAAGATGCAACGGATGCGCCAATCTGACGCAAAGCCAAGCCAAGTTCGGCCTCAGCTACAGCGGTTGAAACATCGGTCCGCAACCCATCCAAAGCCAACAGCACCCGTCGCTTGATAAAGCAACCAGCGAGCATAGGTCCCAACTTCTCTGGTGCGATACTTTCGTCGGCAGAGATGAGCCGACGGCACCATAGCTGTGAAAGATCCAAGCCGCTATATTCTTGCCCGTCTTGTTTATTCACATAAACAGGGGCAACCACGCTGATGTTCTGTTCCGCGATGATGCGCATTGGATCGTTAGTCCAATCTTCCATGACGCGAACGCCACATCGCAAGATATGCAATACGGGCGACACAGCCGCTCGCACCGCTTCGTTGAGCAAGCTGACTTCGCTTGCCGGTTTTGCTGTTTCAATGAAGAGAACTTCATCACCGAGTGCATATGGATCATGGTAAGATCCATCATGACAAACGAGGACTTCACAATCGGTGGGCCGGTTTTCTAAAACCGAAACCAACGTTGTCTCTAATGCAACTTCATCGCCCGAGAACGGGATAATGATCGAAAGTCGAGGCACGTATTATCTCCCGACGCTCGCCGCCAAAATCTAGGTCGTCGCCAAATGCGTTAAGATTCTTCGGACCTAGTAAATCTGTAAATTCAGGCAATTCAGCGAGGTGGAGTCAGTCAAGAGAGAGAAGATTTAGCGACTACAAAAGAGAGTCCGCCGCATTAGCCTGAATTCGCCCGAAATCGAACGAAATTGGGCGTTACCCCATGATTCGGAGGTACGCCCACCAGACGATCCCAACGGCGATTCCGATCAAGAAGAAGCTGTAAATAGTAACCAACACAGAATAGACAATCTTTTCCGCTGGCGTAAACTTTGGGCTCAGCCACAGCAATGGCAATCCCAAAAACCCTGTTACCCCCCACAGCAGGACAAGCAATGCCCGCCGATTGCTCAAGAGACTACTCTGCAACTGATCCGAGACCGAGACACTCCCTCGGCTCTGTTGGTCGCGATTGGATGAGTCGTCAGATTTCATTGGGAGAAGTCAATCGGTTGGAAATGAAACCTCGAACCTCAATGTTGGATTTGAGAACGAGAGGTACTTAATGCCGTGTGTTAGTAGGGAATCCCCAACGCATCGCACAGAAACTTCATGAGCGGTCGGGCTTGGCGAAACAATTCGATGGAACGATCGACAAAATCGGCGCGTTGCAATTCCGCACGCTTCAAGTGCACAACACCACAATAACTAGTCCGTCGGAGATCTTCAATGAGAGGATGGTCGATCGGGTAACCTCTAGGCGCGGACTTCAAAGACTCACCGGACAACTGATAAAGTCCCGCGAACTTTTTATCTTTGACGACTTTCTTCCACGCCGGTCGATCTTCATCGATTGTTTGACGAATGAGTTGCAAGGCTTCGCGCGGCGGCAACCATACGCCAGCAGCAATCAAACATTCATCGCTGGCCACATGCACGTAAAAACCTGGAGCATGGATATCGGTTAAGCGTTGGTGCCGAAACGAAAGGCCGACATTCGTTTTGTAGGGAGTCTTATCTTTGGAGAAGCGGGTATCGCGATAGATGCGCATTAACGTCCCGCCACCACGTTTCGAGTTCCCCGCCATTTGGCTCGATATAGAAGCCAATTTCGGTTGCATCGCTTGGATGTAGGCCCAACTCGGTTCCACATAAAGCTGTTGATAACGTTCGCGATTTTCCGCAAACCACTCGCGCGTATTGTTCGCCGCAAGTTCGTCGAGAAAACGAAACAGTTCTTTAGGAAAGCCGGTAAAGTGTGGAATGTTTTTGGGAGGTGCCATCGAAAGAATGAGTGACTAAGGTGAAATCATTCAAAGGTTTCGGCCATTTCGCGAGCATGATAACTGCTGCGTACAAATGGCCCGCTAGCCACTTTCTTAAATCCCATTGCTTTGGCTTGTGCACCCAAGTCGGCAAAAACCTCGGGCCGAATGTATTCTACCACCGGTAGATACTTCGGACCGGGTTGCAGGTACTGTCCCAATGTCAAGAAATCGCATTGAATGGCGAGGAGATCAGCCAAACAATCGAGTACTTCTTCCTTGGTTTCACCGAGTCCGAGCATCAAACCGCTTTTGGTTTTGATGGCGGGGCTCATTTCTTTGATACGTCGAAGCATTTCCAACGTCCATTTGTAATCGCTCTTAGGACCGCGCACACGGCGATAGAGTCGTGGTACGGTTTCCATATTGTGATTGAATACTTCGGGTGCAGCATCGACGACACGCTGGAGCGCATCTTTTTGTTGAACGAAATCTGGCGTGAGAACTTCGATGGTGGCCCCAGTACGTTCTCGAACAGCCAACACACATTGATAAAAATGTTCAGCGCCACCGTCAGGCAAATCGTCTCGGGTCACAGAGGTGATAACGACGTGCTTGAGCCCCAAGCGAGCCGCTGCTTCGGCGACGCGAGCGGGTTCATCGGCCTCCAGGGCGCCGGGGCGTCCACGAGACACGGCACAAAAACCACAGGGACGCGTGCAGACGTTACCCATGATCATGAAGGTGGCCGTTTTTTGCGAATAACACTCCATGCGGTTGGGGCATTTCGCATTATCGCAAACCGTCTCAAGCTTCAATTCTGACAGAAGTTTGTCGGTAAAGTGATTCGAGTTACCTTTGGGGACTTCGCGTCTCAACCACGGCGGCAACCGTCGACCTGCATTAGAATCTGGTTGCGCGAATGAACCGCACGACGTAGAACTATTGGAATCAGAATCTAAGTTAACAATCGGTAGAGGAACGCTCATACTGAATCTTTGTTACAATTGAGAAAGAACGGACGGCATTTAGACCGATGCCCCACTTCATTGTAGGCTAAGGAGTCCAGCCCCTGAAGCCTTAATTGGCCTTAGTTCGAAACGATATCCAGTGAACAAAAAAACCCCAACACCAACATCGGCGGCTCCGAAAAAGCCTTCCTCGAAAGCCGCCGATGCCCCCAAAGAGACAATGATCGCGGAAAACCGCAAGGCGCGTCACAAGTACGAAGTCTTGGAAACGGTCGAGTGCGGCATGATTCTGCGCGGAACGGAAGTAAAGAGTCTGCGCAACGGTAAATGCTCGCTGGACGAAGCGTATGGCCGAATTGTCAGCGGGTGCCTGTGGCTGGTCGGCTGCGATATTCCCGAATACAAAATGGGTGGTTTTTGGAACCACGAACCCAAACGAAATCGGCAACTGCTCCTGCACAAAAAGGAATTCAATCGTTTCGTCGGTAGAGCCCATGAGAAGGGTTTGACCCTCGTGCCACTGAAACTTTATTTCAACGAACGAGGCATCGCCAAGTGTTTACTCGGGTTGTGCAAAGGTTTGCAAATGCACGACAAGCGTGAAAAGCTCAAACAGAACGATGCCCGACGCGAAATGGAACGCGCCGTTCGTCGCAAGGGAACTTAATCCATGATCCTCGAAGTTACCGATATCCAAAAATCGTACCCACTCCCTGGTGGTGGCACCGTGCAAATTTTGGATGTGCCCCAACTGAAAGTCGATAGTGGCGAACAAACCGTTTTGCTGGGACAAAGCGGCGGCGGCAAAACCACCCTGCTCCACATCATCGCCGGCATCACCACTCCCGATAAAGGCTCCGTTCTGCTCGATGGAATTGAATTGACCAAACTCTCAGAGCAAGGTCGGGATCGCGTGCGAGCCGCCAAGCTAGGTTATGTGTTCCAAACGTTTAATCTGTTGCCAGGCTTCACAGCTCTGGAAAACGTGCGCCTCGGCATGACCTTCGGAAATGGCAAACATGACATCACCCGCGCCACACGGTTACTGGAACGTGTCGGACTCGGCGATCGCTTGCACTACAAACCCTCTCAACTTTCTGTCGGTCAACAGCAACGAATCTCAGTCGCTCGCGCGCTAGCTAACCGACCACGCTTGTTGTTAGCCGACGAACCGACAGCGAATGTGGATGCCGCAAATCAACAAAAGATCATCGATCTCATCCGTGAGACATGTAAAGAAGAACAAATCGCTTTGATCATGGTCACACACGATCTCAAACTCGCTCAACAGTTTCCGCGCATCGAACGCTTAGAAGATCTTAATCGCGTCCTGCAAGCTGTAGCCCAATAATTTCATCAGAGTAATCCCCGAAAGAATTGATCCATGAATTTACTGCTGATTGCCTGGCGAAATATGCAACAACGAGGCCTTTCTTCGTGGTTGACCATTTTTTCGATGGCACTAGGCGTTACGTTAGTGGTGATCGTGCTGGCGATTAGCGGTGTTGTCACTGAATCATTCCAACGCAACAGCAGTGTGGGTTACAACATTATTGTTGGTGCCAAAGGGAGCCCACTGCAGCTAACACTCAATACGGTATTTTATCTAAGTCGCCCTGTGGAAAACGTCCCCTATTCTTATTTTCTGGAGTTTCAACCAGGCACAGGCCGCCAAGATGCATTCAAGAAGATTGGGGGCCGCATGCACGAACCCGATCGACCCGGCAAATACTCCAGATATATGGCCGGAGGCTTTGCGGTGCCTGTCTGCCTCGGCGATTATTTTGGACCCTTTCGCGTGGTTGGTACCACACCTGATTTTTTTGCGAACCTGCGATATGGAGAAGCAGGCGATATGGAATACAAGTTTTCGGCAGGAAGGAACTTTCAAGAGTACTCAGAAGAGAATGGTTACTTTGAAGCGGTCATCGGCTCGCGAGCTGCCAGCGAGATGAAAGTCAAAGTGGGAGACAAAGTCAGCCCATCTCACGGTAACCCCGATGGCGAGGGCCATGGTGAAAAATTCACTATCGTAGGTGTGCTGGCTCCAACAGGCACACCGAACGACCGAGCCTTGTTCATCAACATGGAAGGTTTCTATTGGATGGACAAACATTCGAAGCCACTCGATGAGGTTGCCAAAGCGGAAAAAGAAAGCGGCCTAACCTACGCTGAAACTCCCGGCACGGCTGAACCCGACGGGCTGCCAGCGAAGCTTCCCATCCATCAACGAGAAGTGACTGCCATCTTGGTTAAGCCGGGTGGAGAGTCGGGGATATTTGCGGCCAACATGGAACGAACCATCAATGAGAACTTGCAAGCTCAAGCTGCATCACCGGTGCGTGAAATCGCCAACATGTTGTCGATGTTTGTGCAACCGGTTCAATTCGCGTTACTCGTGTTAACCATCATGGTCTGCTTGGTCAGCGCGATTGCCATTTTGGTGAGCATCTATAACTCGATGAGTGAACGACGCCGCGACATTGCAGTGATGCGCGCGTTGGGTGCGCGGCGTGATGTGGTGCTGGCAATCATCTTGGCCGAGTCTGTTTTGATTGCGGTGGCCGGTGGAGTGATCGGCTGGTTACTTGGGCATGGCATTTCGGCAATCGCCAGCCCTTGGGTTGAAGATCAAACCGGTATCCAAGTTGGTTTCCTGACGATCAACACCTGGGAATGGATGCTCATTCCGGGCATTGTTCTTTTGGCGATTGGGGCGGGTCTCATTCCGGCCTTTTCGGCCTATCGTACGGACGTATCTCGCAATTTGAGCGCATAAAATACACGGACTCTGCGCACGCTCGAACTGGGGCGGAAAACGCCCCTGCCTCTAGTTTCTACGGTCGAAATGGGGTGTTCACCCCCATTTGAGTTCAACTTTTTGGCAAATTCGCCCTCTCCACCCCCTCTAACATGCGACATACTGAGTTGACTTCAGCTTGTTTGCGCCTCTAAACTGCCGCGCAACACCGAAGCAGGTCCAGAGTTTCGGTTAATTTCTATTTATTTTTCTTCTCGTATTTGGAGCACCTCCTCTCATGCGCCGAAATACCGTTTTTCGTCGACCGCCGCTTGGTTTTACTTTGGTTGAGTTATTGGTGGTAATCGCCATCATAGGAATTCTGGTCGGCCTTTTGTTACCCGCCGTTCAAGCGGCCCGTGAAGCAGCCCGCCGCATGCAGTGTTCCAACAACTTGAAGCAGCTAGCACTGGCCAATGCCAACTATGAAGGTGCCTTTAAGGTCTATCCGCCTGGCCGCATGGGATGTGATGGGATCACCAACTCGCCTTGCAATAACGACCCGAATTTCCGACGTGTGGGAACCAGCGCTCTGGTCATGTTGCTTCCTTATCTTGAACAACGACCACTGTACGATTCGATGGACTTCAACAACGGACTATACAGCTTGCAGTTCGGCATGAACGCTCGCAATCAACGGGCCGTAGAGGTTCGCCCACCTTTCGTGGTTTGTCCATCAGACACCGCGTTGGCTTTCATCGATCTTGGGACTTACAAACCGGCGACCGGAAGTTATGCCATGGTTTCCGGAACACGTGGCGCTAACGAAGGGATTGGAGCTGGCCTGAAGATCGCCAATACGGGAATGTTTATGTACAAGCGATCGTTCAAAACTCGCGATGCACTAGACGGCACTAGCTCAATGCTGATCTTTGGCGAAGTACGCGATGGCCACTTACCTGAGGTTTACAACATTTGGACGAACGGCAGTCGACATGAATCGCTTCGCGCTACGCTTAATCCCATCAACACCGCACCAGGCGCAGGTGTATGGACTTCACCTTATGGCATTCGTATTAACGGCGCATTTCACAGTCGCCATCCGGGCGGTGTGATGTTCGCGTTTTTGGATGGGCACGTTAGCTTCTTGCCTGACACCATCAACCTGACCGCCTACCGTGCGTTGTCGACGCGCGAAGGGAAAGAAGCCATTCGTGATACGGAATATTGATCCACCTCTCAAACTTTCGAATGCATAAATCACTATGAATAAAGCCCATCTTGTTTGTTTGCTTCTGGCTATGGTCGCATCCACGATGGCGGGATGCGGTCGTGGTCTGAAACTCGTAAAGGTTTCTGGCAAAGTGATGATCGATGGCAAACCACTGGAACGAGGTTTCGTTCAAGTGATCCCCAAAGATTCACGAGCGGCCTCGGGTGAAATTGGAGCAGGTGGCAAATTCACTCTTACCACCTTCGATAATGGCGATGGTTGTGTATTGGGTAATCACACCGTAACGGTGCTGGCCAACGAAAGCAAAGGCCCCACGGCTCTTCACTGGTACGCACCGAAAAAGTACTCAGATCCAGCCACATCAGGTTTGACGCTAGATATTCAAGCAGCAACCGAGACGGCCGACATCAATCTGAGCTGGGAAGGTGGCAAACCCTATACGGAGACATTTTCCGATGAAGGGGCGGTGCTTGGCTCGCCAACTCCCGCGCCGGAAACAAATTAGTTCTTCAATTGGCCAACAGAGTTTATCTCATGTTGCGACTGAGATACATTCTGTTGGCTGACTTCTCCAGTTCGCCGATTTCCCATTAGGTCGATGCTCTTGGTGCCTTTCTAAGCCAGAAATTTCTGCCCCCTTACCATCTTCAGAGTGAGCCTCTCAGAGCAAGCTCCTAAGGGGACACCCACCCCAAAACAACCAAAGGAAGGAGTCCCACTTGACACCCCTTCACCCGACTCACGCCCCACTCCTGGGCCAGAGAATCAAGGTTCACACCTATCGGTGACAAACTCATAGCTAATTCAATTGGCTTGTCCTAAAATAAGGTTGCGTGTCGAATCACCAATGCAGCTTTGATGGACAGGATCTTATGAACTGCCGCCTCTCAAAAATTTTACTCTCTCTCTCGACTTGCCTCGTAGCAAGTACCGCCGTTTGGGCGCAGGAAGCCACACCGCGTGCTACAACCAATGCGACTGCGGAAGTTAATCCCCAGGAAAAGGAAATTCGAGCTGACATCCAAGCGTTTGTGGATGCCTACAACAAGAAAGATGCCAAACAAATTGCCTCTTTATTCATCGAACAAGCATATCTTGTTGATGAGCGTGACGATGTCGTGCAGGGGCGAGCTAACATCGAATCAACGTTTGCCGGTTTGTTTGCAGGTGTACCCGACTCGAAGATTGAAACCAATGTCGAGTCGATTCGTTTTTTAACATCCAATTTGGCTGTAGAACTTGGCAGCTCGGCAATCACATTCAATGATGGAACGGTTGAATACAGTCGTTACAGTTGCGTGCATGTGCTCGACGGCAAAGATTGGAAGATGGGTTTGGTGCGCGACATTGCATTAAAGCCTTCACATCGCGATCACTTAGCGGCTTTGTCGTGGATGGTAGGCGAATGGGTCGATGAAAATGATGGAACCAAAGTTCGCACCCATTGCGAATATGTGCATCATGGCAGCTTCTTGCTGCAGAACATCATCGTAGAGAACGCTGGGCAAATAACGCTTACCATGCAACAGCGCATCGGTTGGGATCCTATTGGCCAACGCTTCAAGTCGTGGGTCTTCGATTCTGAAGGGGGTTACGGCGAAGCGAATTGGACACCCACCGAAAATGGTTGGCTGTTGAAATTCACCGGTGTGAACAGTGACGGCCAATTGTCGTCTGCTACCAACCACATTCAACCGCTGGGCGTCAGCAAGTACGTTTTCGAATCGGTGGATCGCGTTGTCGGCAATCAACTCATGCCTGCCCTGAAAATCCAAGTGGTGAAACAACCACCTAAACCTAAGTCGGATACTGCTGAAGCAACGACGAAGAAGTAACGTACGACTGGCGACATCATCATCTAAATTCAAATGAGAATAACTATATGAAAATCAACATTGTTCGAGCTGTGGCGCTCGCTTTAGCCTTGGTCGTATTTACTTCACCGATCGCCTATTCGTTCGGGCGCGGAGGACGTGTCGGCGGAGGTGGTGGATTTAGCGGTGGAGGAATGGGTGGGGGCATGGGTGCTCGACCCGGTGGCATGGGTGGAGGCAACTTTGGTGGCGGTATGGGCGGAGGCATGGGCCAGCGTCCAGGAGGTGGTATGGGGGGCGGCATGGGAAGTGCCCCTTCGATGAGCCGACCAAGTAACATGAACCGACCTTCCAATCCCATGGGTGGTGGCTTAGGTGGCGGCAATTTGGGTGGCGGCGGAGCACGACCATCACCAGGCGATTTCAATCGTCCCAACGTCGGTGGCCCCGGCGGCAATAACTTTGGTGGTGGAGCAGCAGGTGCACGACCACCTCAACCCGGACTTCGTCCCGATGCCGGCCTGGGCAACAACCGCCCCGGTCTCGGCAACGCTGGCACCGCCAATCGACCCAACGTAGGGAATCCAGGCAACCGCCCCACCACATTGCCAGGGCTCGGCGGAAGTGGTTTGGGTGGCGACGTCGCGAATCGCCCCAATCTTGATGGTGCCAATCGCCCTAACGCGGGAACTCTTCCTGGCCTAGGTGGCAACGCGGAAAACTGGCTCGGTTCCAACTCAGCGATCAACGATCGTGTTGGCAACCGTCCCATGACTCCGCAGCAACGCAATGCTCTCTCGCAAGCTGCCGAAAATCGACCAGCCAATCTGGATCAACGTCGCAGCGATCTCTCGAACCGTCTCACCAATGCAAACGCTGAAGATTGGCAACAACATCGCAATGATATGGTGGATAATCGCCAGGACTTCCGTGGAGAGAATCGAGAGGATTGGCAACAATTTGCCAACGAAAACATTCACAATCACGGCAATTGGTACAACGATTGTTGGCACCCAGACGGTAACTGGGATTTCGGTGATGGCTGGAACTACATGTGGAACAACTATCCCGTTGCTAGCGCTTTCGGTGTAACTCGCTGGGGCGTTAATCGCATGGCTTACGGCTTCGGCTATTGGGGATATTACAACCCCTATGCCGTAACAACTCCCTCCTACCAAGTCTATAACTATTCACAACCCATCGTGAACTATTCGCAGCCTGCACAAGCCGAGGCCGCGCCGACCGATAGCTCTAACGCTCCAGCCGAAAGCCCAAGCAAACAAAAGCTGGATCAATCACGGGCCGCATTTTTGAAGGGTGACTACAACATCGCTCTCAACTCTTGCGAAGATGCTCTTAAGCTCAGCCCTAATGATACCGCCATTCATGAGTATCGCGGCTTGATTCTCTTTGCTTTGGGTCGATACAAAGATTCGGCAGCGGCCGTTTATGCTGTACTTGCAGCAGGCCCAGGTTGGGATTGGACCACCATGAGTGGATTTTATCCTAACTCGGACACCTACACCGATCAGTTGCGTCGTTTGGAACAATATGTGGAATCGAACCCTAAGTCTTCTGATGGAAACTTTTTGCTCGGTTATCACTATTTGACGATGGATTACAAACAACAAGCTTCCGAAGCCTTTCAGGCAGCTCTCGCGTTGACTCCAAACGACAAATTGATCAAGCAAATGGTTGCTTTGACCACACCTCCTGATCCCAATGCGAAGAAGCCTTCGCCGCCATCCTCAGATGTGCCTGCGGATAAAATCATCAACACCAAAAACATCGCTGGTACTTGGACTGCAAAACAAGGTGATTCCACATTCCAATTGAAGTTAACTCCCGATGGAGTTTTCGATTGGACTTACGGCAAGGGAGATCAGACCCAAACCGTAAGCGGTGTTTACGCCTGCGATAAAAACAATTTGGTGATGAATCCTAATGCGGGTGGCAACATGGTTGCCATCATCAATTTGGAATCCTCAGACAAGTTCAACTTTTTGATGGTAGGTGGAGATCCCAAAGATCCAGGCTTGGAATTTTCCAAGATGTAGTCCACGCTCTCTCTACGTTATGCGTTTTGAATAAAACGCATAACGTAGTATCCACAGTCAACGTTCGCATCTCCATAACGCGCTACGCTCGTCATGCCTCCCCTCCGAATGATTTATTTCACGCACTCAAACCCATCGACAAGCGGTGCCCTTGCCGAAAAAAATCGGTCCATCCGGGATTATCGTGGGTAGAGGTCTAAGCCCCCACATTAGAAGAAGATTACGGATTTGAAGTTTTCTCGATTGCGATAGCCGCCGACTCTTCGTTTGATAGCCATGATTTTGCTGTTGATACCTTCTGCGACAGCATTGGTAATTCCATGAGTGCAGTAGCTGACAACGAAATTGGGGCCGTGTACCGTTGGAGAAGTAAAACCGCAGCTAACGCTGTCGGCTAATGGGACCACGACTGACTGCGGTCAACAACGCGAACAGTGCTCATAGCACGGCGACACAGGTGTCGAAGGGACCGCGCGCCGCAGCGCGATCATTAGCCGACAGCGTTAGCTGCGGTTTTATTTCTCCAACGGTACACGGTTACCGACTTGTTTGATGTGCATGAAGTCCGCCGTTGTGTGGACGGAAAACCACAACTGACGCCGCCGGATGGACAGCGAGGGAGCCCAGTGTCATTTGCGTCCAACGAAATTGAGACCGTGTACCGATAGAGAAGTAAAACCGCAGCTAACGCTGGCGGCTAATGAGACCACAACTGAGGCCGCCGGATGGACAGCGACGGTGCCCAGTGTCATTTGCGTCCAACGAAATTGGGACCGTGTACCGATAGAGAAGTAAAACCGCAGCTAACGCTGTCGGCTAATGAGACCACAACTGAGGCCGCCGGATGGACAGCGATGGAGCCCCGTGTCATTTGCGTCCAACGAAATTGAGACCGTGTACCGTTAGCGAAGTAAAACCGCAGCTAACGCTGTCGGCTAATGGGACCACAACTGACGCCGCCGGATGGACAGCGATGGAGCCCAGTGTCATTTGCGTCCAACGAAATTGAGACCGTGTACCGATAGAGAAGTAAAACCGCAGCTAACGCTGTCGGCTAATGGGACCACGACTGACGCCGCCGGATGGACAGCGATGGTGCCCAGTGTCATTTGCGTCCAACGAAATTGAGACCGTGTACCGTTAGCGAAGTAAAACCGCAGCTAACGCTGTCGGCTAATGAGACGACACGTCCAACTCACGGTGTGCCCCGTGCGATCAGCGATCACACGGGGCTGTTTCTATTTATCGATAGCTTACTGAGACGAATCTCAGAAATTAACGACTTCCCCACCAGCAATCGTCAACATCTTCATGATAATGTCGCTAGTGATCGTCGCAGGAAGCAATTGCACCGAGCCATCCATCCGGCTAACCAACAACTCCGGACTCAGCTTAAGAAGTTGATCAATCGCTTCAGCTCCCTTGACTTCCCAATCCTCAGGTTTCGTCCAAACCACTTCGAGTTCCGGCGGTGCTTCGATCATCCAAACCGTATTGGAAGTACCATCCAAAATATCTTTGAAGCCTGGAGGTGCACCGGGTCGACCAAAAAAACTATCCTTGGTCAGAGGAGCCACATAAGGTGTTTTCCCCAGAGTCGGATCTGCGTTCGGACGAGCGAATACTTTGGGCATTTCCTTGATGAGCGCGGCGTTATGGGCACTATCCCAAGGTTCATCTAACTTAAACTTCTGGTAGAGCTCATTTTGTTCCAGGAAAGGCAATATCATCACTCGCCAGCTCAACAGTTTCTTACCGCTTGGGGAAGTAAGGGCCTGTGGTGGAAAGAAGGTAAAAGCTGACTCGTGATTATGCAAAGCGAGCGCTAACTGCTTGAGGTTATTCATCGAAGTGTTCTTGCTCGCAGCGTCGGTCAGACGAGCCGAAATTCCCTTGAAAAACTCGCTGAAGTTCTCTTGGTTCTCTAACTCCCATACCGCAGACGCTTCGCGAATCTTGGGCAACACACGTTCGACCTCAACTTGCTTGAGCTCTGCCAACAAAGTGGCTACGTCTTGTTTGAACTTGTTTGCTTTCTCTGCGGTGTCAAAATCGACAACAGCATTCAACCCTTTGTGCACAATGCTTGAATCTACTCGCAAACCCTCCATGGGAATAAATACCAACAGGAGCTTTACCGCAAAAGGTTGCGAAGCAGCCTCCCCGCCTCCGAGATTCATGGTAACCCTCAGAGCTTCCGCCAAAGAGGAAGAAGGGGCAATGCAAATCGCATTACTGGGATTTGCCGCAGCCATTTGCTTTTGCAATCGCACTAGCTTTGCGGTCGGATGTGTTTGCTTCCTGGCCAAGTCTTTAGGATCTCCAACCAACAGCAACTCACCATCTTTCACCACCGATAGATTCGCTCCCGAAGTAAGCGGCGTAATCAAGGCTTGAACGATGCTCAAGTCGCTCCCTTCCTTGACTTGCAAAACAAAGACGGGGGGACGCGACTCCATCAGCGCAGACACATCAAAGACGCAATAGACTTTGATAACGCCTTGTGACTTAAGCCCCGCCGCAATGTTTTCGGCAAATTTGTAAGCCGATTCCTCGACGGGAAGATTGTAAGTGGCGAGCAGGCTGGCGATTCCCGACACTTCAAGTTTCTCAACATCGCACCAGGCAATGCCTAAGGTCGTTTCTTCGAGGTATTGAGCCACAACATCGCTGGGCTTCTTGGCTTGCCCCCACACCGTATCGCCACCGATGGCGACCAAGCAGCAGCACCACATCCATAACCACTGCATCCACAATCGATTCTGAAAAATTGATCTACTCATAACATCCACACCTACTTTCTATGATTATTTCTTCGCGTTGATTTCAATCAAAAATGGACTTACCCAGTTCGCATAAACCGGCGCGATGCCTGGCACTTCACCCTTCAAAGCAACCTCTACGATGTTCTTCAGCTGAGTCGGCGTAACCACCAACTCAAAGGAATTACCGGTGTACGGATTCAGTAATGCGGGTACAGGTTCAAGAGCCTCTAATGAATCGGGCAGCGTTCCCGTTTGGTCCACATGCATGCGAATCGCTTCCTTGGTCATGGCTCCGTTAAGGATGTAGTCGACGCGCCGAGCCGCATTGCTCACTTGCATGAGGGCGGGGAACAATAAGCGAGCGACTTGACTGGCGAGAGAGTTATTGCTGCTAAGCCATTTTTCAAACTCGGCATACTCTTTCGCGCGAGCTTTATCCGCAACCGCATCATCGATGAGGAAGAATTTCATGGCTCGGTTACCTTGTTCTCGCATGGTGTCGTCGAGATCGATCAACACTAATTGCATCACTGGGTATTCTTTGAAGCTCTCTGATTTCCAGCCTCTTTTCAGCAAATTCGCTTTCGCTTCTTCAACGCTTAGCGCACCAACAATACCGACGGTTGCCATAAAATTCTGATCAACTTCACGGAATGTTTTCTGCATCGATTCCCAGTAAGTTTGCACGGTGCTTTCAGGAAGCGGTCCTTTTCGGCAGTCAGCTAAAAAGGGAAACACACGTTCTACGATAGACGTTTCGAGCTCTAGTGCGGGGCGCAGATTGAACATCGGTCGAGGTAGACTAGCCAAGGCCCAATAAAAGTTCGGGGCGCCTTTATGTTGTGCTGCTCGCTGAACTTCGTCGGTGATGATCGCGGTAATCGCGATGCCCACCAAGTTATGAATCAATGTGTCACCCGAAGAAATCAAACAAGCTAAACGATACCCTGTTCGTGCGGAGCGAGAAAATCCATCCCAATCACCATCTGCCGCCTGTGCCGCCATCCGCCACCGCAACAGCTTGGCGATATTGCGTGAGATCTGAACCTCTTCGAGAAGGATCGCATAGACATCACTACCTCGCAAATTTCGCAGTTGCATATCGAGGTCTTGATGATCGCATAGTGACATCGTTTCTAGCTCATCGAACTGCAAACGATACGCTTGCAGAGCATTACGAATTTCGATCGGTGACGGATCACGGCCCGCCTCGCGTTCACCTTCCCATTTCAAGAAAAGTTCATTAATCTGTTTGTCTCTGTTGGTCGAATTAAACGAAACAGCGGTGCGAAAGAAATAAACTTTGGCGTCACCAGCGATGAGTTCCTGCTCGGATGGCCAAAAACGATATCGCAAAGCGGGAATCGGTTCAGGGGCTGATGTGATCAATCGAGCCTTAGGCCCTTCATCGACGGCAGGTTTAGGTTTACCTCCATTTCTTAACTCCTCTAACGTCATGGTAGATCCAAGTTCGGCTGCCTGCTGAGCTACGGCCGGCTTGGTTTCTTGAGCTGCAACTTTCTCACCGAAGTGCGTGAGCAGCCCAATACTACACCCAACACAAAATAGGTTGGTCCACCTTCGAAGCCAATTGTGTTTCATATCTTTCATGTTTCTTTCTCACCTGAAATCGATGATGTCTATTCGGTCTTTAATCCAACCAAGAATCTTCACTAGTTCGACGCCACTTCAGATTGTCGATTTGCTTCGCGCTGGGCTCGTCACTTTCTGACATTTTCGCGGCTTCGTTATCTTGTCCGCTCGAATCGCGTGTCCCCCAAATCGCACGCCGATTTCCTCGATAAACAACCGTTCGAATCGAGTTTTCATTCCAATCGAGAGGCAGCACCGGCCCGCTGATATTCGGTGTTGCCGCCGCTGCGGGACCCGGAATGGGAACATCACTCTGCAACGCATCCTGCGGACTTTGCACGATCTGTTGGTTTGTTTCCCGCTCCATTTGAGGAGCCATGGCTGCGGTGGAAAGGAGAAACATGAACCACGATGCCGCGATACCCACACCCAATCCACCGCCAAATGAATAGATGAGAGTCCGAGAACTAGGGCTGTTTTTTTTCTCCGCTATGGTCAACGGAACAAAACCTCTCTGGGCGGCATATCCCGCTTGATAAAAGAGTTCTCGTTCATCGAGTTGGCTTGGCGCCGGAGCAACTTGCCGGAGCAACGCCTCGATATCGCGGAGCTCTGATTCACTCTCTGGATTCGGTGACGAATCATGCATGATACGTCTCTCTTTTACAAAAACGGAACTGGAATTTAATCTGCATCAACTAGCACTCGATTCGCAATTTCGTTCGCAAATCGAGAAGGGCGTTTTGGTAGCGGCGGTGGACTGTGGCTGCCGATATCTGCAAAATCTCTCCCACTTGCCGGAAGGTTAACCCACCCCACAAGTGCAGAATGATTATCTCGCGGCTTTCCTCGGTAAGCTCCGTTAAAGCTTGCGACGCAACCTGCGAGTCCAAGCGAGTTTCCATGTCGGCTGCCGCAACCAACCATGTCTCGCGTTCAAAAGCAACTTTGGTTTCGCGATCCACGCGACGACGCTGGCTTCGATGACTGGAGATAGCCTGGTTACGGACAACGCGAAACAACCACGCGACAGGATCGTCGGGCTTTGGGTCCTCAACCGCCAACCGCAGGAAAGCCTCTTGGACAGAATCTTCATCACTATCCCCCATCGACCGCGCAAGCAGAGCTAGCGAAGCCGATTTCTCGCGCCAGATCTGTGAGAGTTCTTGAGGGGATATGATCATGTTTGGAAACCGACTTGAGCCAAGTGCCGCCGTTTGCCGTCACATACCAGACGTCGCCAAAGTACTTCTGTTTCAGCAAAACTTCTGATTCAACAAAAGCCTCCGCTTCAACAAATGGTGGGACGTCGAAATAACCATCGCTTGACAAGGGGATGAAAACCAAAACACCTCCGTGTTATTTCATTGGACATCCTACTTCAAACAACTTGTACCAAGCGGGCCCTACCAAGCGGGCCCAGGTAGCTTGTGGGCATTTCTTGAGTTCCCTTTTTGCGGCGGGCGCCTCTCTTGCTTGGACCACCCTCGACTGCAAAATCCACGCAACCGACACAGCCTCGCCAACCCTAGCCAGCACGCGAGGGCAACCCACCCAAAAGCAGTAAGAAAGTGCCCCAGATCGAGTTAAGGAATTCGAATTCCGCTGGTCAAAACGACGGCGCATGGCGTACACTATCGTAATGACGGCGGAATTTTTGCGGACTATTCACTTCGCAACGGCAACAGATTGTCATCCGCCCCCTATACCAACTTCCAGGGGGTTTGCTAATGATTCGACACTTCCCATCCCTAACGACGACGCTGGCGGTCATTGCAATCGCCTTCAGCTCGATAGCCAATACACTCCAAGCTTCTTGCCCTTTTTGCGCTGCTGTTTCCCAGACATTGCGGCAAGAAATCGAAGCGATGGATGGGGCCGCTTTTGGAAAGTTTGTACCGGCCGATCCTAAACTTCCGACCGAAGAAGGAATTGGACGATTTGTGATCACCGAAGTTATCAAGGGGACTGAACTGCTCAAGGTTGGACAGGTCGTTCAAGCTCCCTATTTCGGTACGACAAACTCAGACTCCACGTTCTTGCTGTTGGGAGTTGATCCACCGGAGTTAATGTGGTCGTCACCACTACCTGTTACAGAAAAAGCTCAGGGCTACATCCGCAACGTCCTTTCGCTTCCAAACGACATGACCGAACGTCTCAAGTTCTTCATGAAGTATTTTGAAGACATGGACACGCTGTTGGCACGCGATGCATACGATGAGTTTGCAAACGCATCCTATGAAGAAATCAAAAAGCTCAAACCAATGATGAACCGCGAGCAACTATTGGGCTGGATTCGCGACACCAGTTTGTCACCTGATCGCAAACGCTTGTATCTCACGCTGCTCGGTATTTGCGGTGACAAGAATGATGCCAAGCTGTTGGAAGAGATGATGCGCAGCACAGACCCTGCACAACGTGCTGGTATGGATGCCATGATCGGTTGTTACCTGACTCTTCAAGGTGCAGATGGTTTAGCCTTGATCGAGGAACTGTTCCTCAAGAACAAGAAGTGCGAATTCCCTGACGTATACGCGGCAATCATGGCATTGCGGTTTCATGGAACCGACGGTGGCGTGATCGAACGTACCCGAGTGGTTGGTGCAATGCATTATGTTCTCGATCGCCCTGAACTTGCTGACTTGGTCATCCCCGACCTCGCTCGTTGGGAAGATTGGACACAAATCGATCGCTTGGTAACGCTATTCAAAACATCCGACGAGAACACCAGCTGGGTGCGTGTACCGGTCATCAATTATCTTCGCAGCTGTCCTCTGCCTGTCGCTAAAGAAAAATTGGCGGAATTGGAAAAGCTGGATCCTGTGGCTGCCAAACGAGCCGCTACCTTTTTCCCGAACACAACTCCAGCCCCCGCTCCAGGTAAGTCGGATTCATCCAGCGTGAGACCGAATCGCGACTTTACGGGAACCGGCACACAGTATGCGCTAGCCAAAGTCCCATCCACGGACGATGTTCGCTTACTTCCACCGAAGCAGTGGGTGGCGAGCACAGATCGTGAAGTTTCATCAGGGAGCTCTCCCTACATGAACCCTTTTACGGCCTTTAGCGTAACCGCAATGGCTGGGACCACTCTTTGGCTGGTCATGTGGCTGACCATTTCTGGATTCCATTCGAAATCAAATTAGATTGAACTTCTTGGAACCGAGCACGAACCATGTCTGCAGTTACCGTTGATAATGCCCCACAAGCTGCCCCATCATGGACGGACAATGGAAGCGATGCACCGTATCGGACCGTAAGTCGAGCTGCGGTCTTTTCGATGATTCTTGGTGTGGCGGGAATCGCTTCTCTTCTATCGCCATGGATGGTTGTGATCCCCATCTGCGGGTTGATTTGCGGAGTCGTTGCCTTAGCGAACATCAAACGCTATCCGCTGGAGTTATCGGGGACTGGACTGGCCAAATTTGGTTTAGCAGTGAGTGGACTTTTGATGATCGTCGCTCCCAGCTATCACACCACCATTTACCTGACCGAAGTTCCAGACGGTTACGAACGAATCTCATTCTGGTCCTTATCGACCAAGAGTTATGAACCCGATTATCCACCCGAGGATGCGCTGAATCTCAATGGCAAGCCCATCTTCATCAAAGGCTACATTCACCCAACTTCGGTAAGCAGCAGCAAAGCGAAGAAGTTCATTCTTATTCCTGACTTAGGAACGTGCTGCTTTGGCGGTCAACCTCGCTTAACCGACATGATCGAAGTAACGTTGTCAGGCGACCAAACGGTAAGACCGTCGCTGCGACAAGTAAAAATTGCAGGTGTGTTAAAAGTGGACACCTCGCTGAAGCCGGTGAAAGAGTTGCAGGGCGTCTTCTACCAACTCAAGGCGGACTACTTCCAATAGTCGTCCATAACAAACTTACTGTTGTCAACGGAGTTACCAAATGTCCCAACCTGCCTACGCCGTATCCAAGAATTATTGGGTCGTGCTAACGTTGTTGGGAACCGCTTTTTTGGCTGCAACTGGCGCTATGGGTGTAAGCTCTTTATCGCTAGCCCAAGAAGGTAAACCGCCTGGACAAGAAACAGAAAAACCCAAAACGGACTCACCTGCCGCAGACGCCCCCAAGACCGATAAGGAAGTGAAGCCCGCGTCCGACGCGACGCCTCCGCAGAGCGAAGATCGAGCAGCAGCCACACGAGGTCAATCGCGTCCCTTGCCTGCAACTCCTGTCGATGATCGCAGCGCCCGAACGGCCGCTAAATCAAAAGGTGACATCACTTTCGATGACATCAAATTCGACATCGAAAAAGATGGACTCTTCGAGCGTAAAATGCTCACCGAAGAGATTGAAAACCTCCACAAGAAAACGGTTCGATTGCGAGGCTACATTCTGCCAGCCTCCGTCTTCCAACAAACGGGCATCAAGAAGTTTGTGTTGGTTCGCGACAATCAAGAATGTTGCTTTGGTCCTGGCGCCGCGTTGTACGATTGCGTCATGATTGAAATGGCGGAAGGGAAATCGGCGAACTTTACCACTCGGCCGGTTGCCGTTCGCGGCACGTTCATCATCGACAGCGAAAGCTATCAGTATCCTGATGGCGGACATTATGCGATCTACAAGATGATTGCGACCGAAGTGAAGTAATCGATTTCACTACATGTCAAACCGCTTCAGCTCTCTATTGGGATAGCTGCTCTAATTGATCCAGCCACGCTCGAACACTGGCATCGCTTGGCATGCGCCAATCACCGCGGGGCGACAAACTTACGCTTCCCACCTTCGGACCATCGGGGATGCAACTGCGTTTGAATTGATTCTGGAAGAACCGCCGGTAAAACGTCCGCAGCGATTCGACAATCTCTTGGCGTTGATAGACGCGACTAAAATGGGCCTGCTCCGCCAAAGAGACAATTTTGGTTGGCGCGTAACCGTATCGAATCATGCTATGCAAAAAGAAGTCATGCAGCTCATAGGGCCCCAGCACCGCTTCGGTCGATTGTTGGATTTCCCCTTTAGCCGACGGTGGGAGTAGCTCAGGTGAAATAGGGGTCGCCGAAATGCTGTGGAGAACTTCACGAATCTCGCCCGTGAATTGATTCTCAGCCACGAAGTCAATCAAAAAGCGAACCAGTGTTTTGGGTATCGAAGCGTTGACGTTGTACATCGACATGTGATCTCCATTATAGGTCGACCACCCCAATGCACTTTCACTAAGGTCACCCGTTCCCAGCACAAATCCACCGCTCATCAACAACAAAGTCCGCAAGCGAGCTTGCACGTTTTCGAATACCAAATCATGCCGCTCTTTCTCTGACAATTGCTGAAGCTTGGTTTGCACTTGCTCCATGGTGCAGCCGCTCAAATCGAGTCCAAACGGTTTATGCCCCAGTGCAGAGAATGTATTGAGGGCCAATTCCCGAATATCTTGTTCATGCGAGGTGATACCAAGCAGCTTCATCAATTGTTTGGCATTCTCGAGCGTGCGATCCGTGGTCCCAAATCCTGGCAACGTCCAGCCCACAATCCGCTGCGGTGATTGCCCGAGATGACTGAGCGTCTTACAAGCGACCAACAACGCTAACGTACTATCAAGTCCCCCCGACACGCCAATCTGTAACGGCGAGTGGCTCGGCAATTGTTGTAGACGTTTCGCCAGGGCGGCGCATTGAATTCCAAAAACCTCTTCGCAGCGAGCCTTCAAAATGCGAGGATCTTTGGGAACAAACGGATGAGCGTTAATAACTCGCCTCACGTCAGCGGGGTGCGGTTTTAATTTCAGAGGTATGCGCTTTGTGGGCTGCAGCGCATCTGTTCGGCTTTGATGAAAGGTCCCTTGGATTCTGCGATCATGATCCATTCTTTCGATATCGATATCAGCCGTGACAAAGCCGCCGTTCAATGGGAGTGGACCGCCATCTCCTACACGCGAAGATTCGGCCAACACAGTGCCGCATTCTGCGATAAGCGAATGTCCACCGAACACAACATCGGTGGTCGATTCGCTAGGCCCCGCACTGCAATATGCATACGCGGCCAAACATCGCCCCGATTGGCTCGCAACCAAATGTCGTCTCCATTCCGCCTTGCCAATCGTTTCGTTGCTCGCTGACAAATTGAGCAATACGTTTGCTCCTGCAAGAGCTTGTAAGGAGCTAGGTGGTATGGGCATCCATAGATCTTCACAAATCTCGACGCCAATTACGACGCCTTCGTCTTCGAGCAACCAATCAATACCGAAATGTGTCGAACCATAACCTTCGATGTAAACTTCGGCAGGCTCGCGACCATCGGCGGCATGGAACCAACGGGCTTCGTAGAATTCTTGGTAGTTGGGAAGATATTGTTTTGGAATGATGCCGAGAATTTCTCCCGACTGCAAACAAGCAGCAACGTTGTACAGTTTGCCACCAACGCTGAATGGAAAGCCAACGACGAGCAAACTTGAATTATGGCGGGTCGCTTTAAGCAATTGAAGCAAACTGGTAAGAGCTTGATCGAGCAATACGTTTTGAGCGAATAAGTCACCGCACGAATAGCCCGTTAAGCACAGCTCGGGAAAGAGAAGAATTTGGCTATCCGAGTGCTTTTCACAGGCCGCTAAAATCGCTTGTAAATTGGCGGCAGGATCTCCCACGACAACCACGGGGCTTACTGCAGTAACTCGAACTAAACCCGAAATGGACATCTCTTTTCCTTTCGTAACCTCTTGGCTCGATGGGCTCAGTTCGTTATTTGACATCCTAAGCGGTTTCCCTTGTAGCCCTGAGACCGCTTCTTGGCAAAGAAACTTGGGTTTGCAAGATACCAACGCACGGTCCGCGCTAACCCTTCTTTCCACGAAATTTCTTTCTCCCAGCCCAATGCATCCTGCAGTGGTTTTCCCGACATCGCATAGCGAATATCGTGACCTGGCCGATCTTCTACATGCACTACCTTGGACGTTCGTTTCGCATTTACGCGATTCGGGGACATTTCCTGCAACGCTTTTTCTAATTCGTTCGCAAGCTCATTCACCAAATCGATGTTGCGTATTTCTTCACCACTGGTGATGTGGTACACACTGCCGACCGTGCCGCGATTACCTATCGATAGCAGAGCGGCTGCATGGTCTTCGACATAAATCCATTCTCGTGATTGAAGGCCATTTCCATAAACGGGAAAATCCTCGCCTTGCATTCCTTTCCATAGCATCAGAGGTATCAGTTTTTCTGGATACTGATAGGGCCCGTAGTTGTTGCAACTGTGTGTGAAAATAACTGGGATGCCATATGTTTTCCACCACGCTCGAACCAAGTGATCGGCAGCCGCTTTGCTCGCCGCATAGGGTGAGTTCGGTTGGTAGGGTGAAGTCACTTCAAAATGCTCACGCTCTCCGATACTTCCATAGACTTCATCGGTCGAAATCTGCACAAATCGAAATCGGGATTGGTCGGCTGGTGCCATGGAGCGCCAATATTTTCGGACCGCCTCCAGCAGAACCGCTGTGCCCGTAATATTCGACGCCACAAACTGCAATGGATCATCAATCGAACGATCGACGTGAGTCTCAGCAGCTAAGTGCAATATCAGAGTTGGACAAAAGGTGGCGACAAGCTCTTCGACCGCCGACTGCTCCAACAAGTCGAATGTGTGGAGCTGCACGCGAGGCATTCCATACGCTTCTTCAAGGGCCTCGACGTCCGCCGAATATGTCAATTTATCGAGGATAGCGATATCAGCTGGGGTGTGCCGGTAAAGAGCGCGAACGACTGCCGAACCGATGAACCCACATCCACCAGTTACGAGAACGCGTTGATGGAAAAAGCTATCCTTCAATGCCGCCACAATTTCCTCATTCTCCATCCGGTCTGCAGAGGGAACTTTGGAATGCTCGATAGTCCCCAGAACTGAATATTGTTATCCTAATTCATGCACGTATCCCCGTCACTCCGCCAGGTTAGGAAAACCGCATGTCGAAAATGCCAGATTTCTCCGTTACTGTTCACTCCATGGACGCTAAAGGATTTCAAGCGGACCTGATGTGGGAAGGTAGTTCGTCGCCATTTGGTCGCTTTTGCGCTCATGAAGTTGAGCCGAAATCACAGGATGCGACCCTATTTGTGGTGACCGATGGGGTAACAACTTCGCCGCAAATCTTGACCCATATCGTTGAACACATGGCGCGACTCATGTTGGCCGAATTGGATACTGGGCTCTCCGCATGCACCGTTTTTCAGCGGGTCGATGCTCCGAATCCCCCCATTCCAACTGAAACGCGACATATGCACATTTCGCTTTCGGGGGAAATCGAACAAACCCACCGGCTCATCATTCGATCGCTATCCAAGGAGCACCTAGAAAAAGAGGACTTCGATCCCAAGAACTATCGCAATGTGGCGGTAGCCGAATGTTTGCTCAACGGCCAAACGCCTCAAGTCACCATCATCATGCAAGACGCCAGCTTAATGTCCGAAACAGAATCCGAAGGGCTCGCACGTTGGTTAGCCAAAGTGATGAAATGGCCCAAAGAGACTTCAATCGACATCCTGCGAGGTATTTTTGTGGTTCAATTCCAGGCAGAAACAGACCAAGAAGCCAACGAACCCACTCAGAATCTTTAACCGCTTCGTAGCGTTTGGTTGGCCAACTCGTCATACTTAGGGCTCAACTCGTCGCGTATTTGCGTGCGACTCCTCCCTATCGTTTCATGCTCTTCACCCATTCGCTTATTCCCGCCTCAAGGTTTGCCGTCGTGGACGCTTCGAAAACTGCAGAAGTTCGAAAACAGATGCTGCAGATCGAGCAGAACTATCGCGATACGTGGAAACCATCGAGCACGCTCATGATCGGGACCTTGGCGAGCGCTCTCCCCGATCCATACCACGACGAACTACTCGTGCGATTGATTCAAATTGATATGGAGCTCGGGATCACCCAATCGCGTCGTCCAACGCGGCACGGTATTCCATCCGCAGCCGTCGAACCCTTCGATTCCCCTGAACTCGATGATGATGAAGACGATCGTGTGACACCACGCATCGAGCTATATCTGCTTCGATTTCCACAATTGCGAGAACGCTGGGAGTGGCTAAGCCAACTTATCGTTTTTGAATTCACGCTTCTCTCTAAAGGCATTCATTATCGACCCGTCACCTACTATTGTGATTCCTTTCCCGAATACGCCACAGCGATCGATGATTTGCTAAAACGCATCGAAGCTAACTTGCAAAAACATGCCTCGACGATCGTGTCGTATCGAGGCAGGACCAAACCCAACGATTCCACCATCGTCGCTTCAAGTGAAGATGTTGGAACCACTTGGACATTACCTCGAACATTAGGACGTTACTACCTCCTTTCTTTCGTGGAATCGGGTGGCATGGGTAACGTCTTTCGTGCCCTCGATATGCGCCGCGGTACGCTCGTCGCCATAAAAGTGATGCGACGTGACGACACATGGAGTATTCATCAATTCAACCAAGAGTTTCGCACATTAGCTCAAATCCGCCATCCACATTTAGTTCGCATGTACGATGCCTTCAGCGAAGGCGGCCTGCGGTATTTTTCCATGGAACTCATCTCGGGTAGCGACCTGGGACGCTGGGCACTCGAGAACCGCAACAACCGACACTACTATGAACGCTTGAGGCTTTTTATTCGGCAGTTGATCAGCGTCATACATCATCTGCATCAAAAGGGTGTTGTCCATCGCGACATCAAGCCGAGCAACATTTTATTGCGATCACCACGTACCGTAGTGCTGCTCGATTGCAGCCTCGCTCAACGTTGGCCCCTCCCCTCCGCCTCTGAATCGCCAGTCGCAAGCGAAGATGTGGTGGGGACTTTATGTTACATGGCCCCTGAAATTCTTCGCCGCAAACCAGCCATTCCCGCCAGCGACTGGTACAGCCTAGGGGTATGCTTATTTGAACTTCTCACTGGGGAATTCCCTTGCCCTAAAGACGATGACGATCGAGAACAAAATTGTGAAATTGATTCCAGCCTTCAACAACTCGCTCCCCTAGCCCCAAACGACTTGCGACAACTATGTTCAAGCCTCCTGCGTTATGATCCGTCGGATCGCCCCACGGGCGCCATGATCTCGCAAGTGATGGGAGCCCCGTCGATCGAACCGACGCGCACTATCCAACCCATCATCGGACGAGGCCCCATACTCGCGGAAATCCGCGCCTCGCTAAACTCGACATCCCCCTCTGATCGCTTTACGGTCATCTATGGCGAACCAGGTATCGGATTATCGGCTATCCTCAACTTGGTCTCAGGATACCTTGCTTTATCCGACAACAACTTGGTCCTCAAATGCTGTAACTATCGCGAAGACAAAACACCTTACAGCATCATTTCGCAACTGCTACCACAATTAATCGACCGCCTTCGCTTGATCGATCGCATGGAATGGTACGCAACATTCTGTCGCTATGCTCCCATCATCGGGTACCATTTCCCCGAAGTCCTTATTGACGACCGCATCAAAGATAACGTCAGCTCCGATATACCCCTTGCCGATGCATTGAGCGCGATCATACAACTGCTCGAAGAACTCAGCTGCCAACGCACCGTCATTCTTGTGATTGACGATCTTCAATGGTGCGATCAAGACAGTATCGTCTTCCTCACCACACAACTTCTCAACTCGCCGAAGTTTCGGGGACGAATCCTCGGGTCATTCATTTGCACATCGGCCCGTGGTACCGATGATTCTCGCGACATCTCCAAGTCGTGCGACTTGTGCTACCTAGAACAATCCGATGGCGTGCACTCGATCTTCATTCCACCCCTCAAGATCGACGACATGCGCCGCCTACTCTCGGAATTAACAATTTCAGCGCAAACTCGAAACGAAAGGCAACTCCAACACATCTTTAGCGCTGCCAACGGTAATCCATCTCGCCTCCAATATATTGCGCGGTATGTGGCCTTTAATTTTGAACGCCCTAGCGACTCATCCGAAGAGTATCGGAATTCGATCAACCGTTGGCATCAGGCGGAGTTGGATTCTCTCGGCAAAACGGCCCGCAAAATTACACAGTTCTTGGCCTGCTCGACGGAAGCCTTAAAACTAGTAACGCTCGAGCGACTTCTTAAAACCCACCCAGACGAATTACAGGCGGCACAGGAAGAGTTAGAAGAGGCCCGCTGGATTGTCTCCACGGAAAGTAGTGACGGAATCGCTTTGTGTTTGGCGGACCCCAACCTTCGCCCTATCATTTTGGACACCTGCTCCCCGGCCCTTGTCAAACGTCGACACCAACGCCTGGCACAATGCTTGATTACCCTGCACGATAGCCCTTGGCTGAGAATCGGCTTTCACTATCAAGCCTGCGGCCGCCACCACAAAGCACGAAGCGCTTATCAAGAAGCCTTGCGGCACGCCAAATCGGACCAGGAGAAGGCAGCTGCCCATCAGGCTCTGAACCAACTGGCGGCCCAAAACCCTGCTCCTTAGCTCACTTTTTCGCGTTTCTGAGCGAATTTCGCTTGCGATTCTATAGAATTTTACATAGATTCTATAGAATCAAAGCCGATCTAATGGAAAGCGACCACACTAGCCTGCGGTTCTAATAGAAAATGCCGGATCCGTGCACGGTACTCGGCGGGCACTTCCTAATTTCTATCCACCAATATTCCCATGGCCTCGACTTCACCATCCAAGACCAACGACCATGGCTCGAAACGGAGCCGAATCGTTCAAGAATTGTTGGCGCAAATCGTGCAAGGAAAAATCGCCGCCGGGACTCGCTTAATCACACAGAACTTGGAAAAAGAATTTCAAACCAGCGCCACCCCCATCCGGGAAGCGCTGGCGGAACTGGCCGGCATTGGCATCATCGAACTGCTTCCCAATCGAGGCGCCACAGTCCGTGAAGTCACCCGTCGCGACATCAAAGACATTAGTCAAGTTCGTCGAGCCCTGGAATGCGAAGCCATCCGGCTCGCCGTTGGAAAAATCGATCGCCACGAATTGCTCGCTCTGAAGAAAGAACTCCGCCAACTCGTTTCCAAAACCGATTCAGGCAAACGTTTTACTAATCAAGCTCAGAAGATCGATAGCCAACTGCACGACCTCATTGCCAACAGTTCTGGCAACCAACATTTAATTCGCGAACTCCAGCGTTTCGCTCTGCTCTTTCGTTCGTTCCGAGATGCGTCATGGGCAAAAGCGTCTCCCGCAATTGAACGAGCTCGACTGATCGAAGAAGCTGCTGAACATGAAGCGATTGTCGACGCGTTGCTCGACGGAGATCGCAACCTCGCAGTGAAATCGATGCGAACGCATATCCAATCATCCGCTCGATATTGGATGACCTCTCGCCCTGACAAACGACAACAGAGCCCATAACCTCCACGAACTTTCAGCGTACTCTATCTCTCCATATCACTAATGAGTTCAAACATGACGACTAAGCAATTTTCTGTGATTCCAACCGAAGATGAACTAAAAGCGATTGGCCGCGATCTTCGCTTCCATCCAACTCACAATGATCAGCCACGAGCTCTAACCAAGCAACAGATCGAGCACTTCAACCAAAGCGGTTTCGTAGCTCCGCTGGATGTTTATGCGAGCGATGAAATTCGAGAGATCCGAAATTACTTCGACGACCTATTGCAACGCGTCGTGGCTGCTGGTGGTAACAGTTACTCGATCAGTTCAGCACATTTGCGATATGGTCCAGTTTATGACATTCTCACCAATCGCAAGATTGTCGATTATGTCTCCGATTTGCTGGGCGAGAATGTGATTGCCTGGGGTTCACACTTCTTCTGCAAAATGCCCCGTGATGG
>Ga0075158_10000447_pt1 | contig 34034 bp, 30 predicted proteins | sample JI91814BDNA_FD_70968 | JGI IMG/M metagenome (GOLD analysis project Ga0075158, IMG submission 70968) | Wastewater effluent complex algal communities from Wisconsin, to seasonally profile nutrient transformation and Carbon sequestration -... | ecosystem: Engineered > WWTP > Effluent > Algae... | reverse complement strand
CGACGTCTTCTTCAGCATCGGGCCGGTGATGCCGGCGATGCGGCGTCCCACCGCGCTGCTGCCGGTGAAGCTGATCGCCTTGGTGCCGGGGTGGCGGACGATCGCCTCGCCGACCTCCGGGCCGCGGCCATTGACCACGTTCAGGACGCCGGACGGGAAGCCGATCTCCGCCGCCAGTGCGGCCAGCATCGTCGCGGTGCGCGGGGTGACTTCGGACGGCTTGGCCACCACCGTGTTGCCGGCGGCCAATGCCGGCGCGATCTTCCAGGTGAACAGATACAGCGGCAGGTTCCACGGGCTGATGCAGCCGACCACGCCCAGCGGCAGTCTCAGCGTGTAATTCAGCCCCGCCTCGCCGTGATGCGATTCGCTGGCGAACTGGGCCGCCGCATGCGCGAAGAAGCGCAGGTTGCTGACAGCGCGCGGTATCTCGATGTCGCGGGCAAGGGCGAGTGGCTTGCCGGCATCAACGGCCTCCGCACGCGCGAATTCGTCGTTGCGCGCTTCTAGCGCGTCCGCCAGCCGCTCCATCCAGCGCGCACGGGCGCTGTTCGGAAGCGACGACCATGCGGGGAATGCGGCCTGTGCGGCCTGCACGGCGGCGTCTACATCGCGGGCATCGCCATCGGCGACCTGCGAGGCGACCTCCCGCGTGGCGGGGTCGAACACGTCCAGCCACTGCCCGTTGGCGGGCGGGACGGGCTTGCCATCGATCCAGTGCGGGTCGCGATGCATGCGGCTAGTTTAGAGCGGTTTAGAGCGAATGCTCCTCGACGCCGGAGCGGCGCTTGCTCAGATCGACTGCATCCGTCCGCCATCGACCGCGAGCGATTGCCCGTTGACGTAGGCCGCAGCGTCCGTGCACAGGAAGGCAATAACGCCACCGATCTCGCCGGCCTCGGCGAAACGCCCGACCGGGACGCTGGCCAGCATGGCGTTGGCGATGTCGTCCCGCGACTTGCCGGTCGCAGTGCTGCGGTCGGCCAGGATCTGGTCCAACCGCTGGGTGCGGGTATAGCCGGGCAGGACGTTGTTGACGGTGATGCCGTCGCCGCCGAGTTCGCGCGACAGGGTCTTGGCCCAGCTCGCCACCGCGCCGCGGATAGTGTTGGAGACGCCGAGGTTCGGGATGGGCTCGTACACCGACGTGGAGATGACGTTGACGATGCGGCCCCAGCGCGCGCCGCGCATGCCCGGCAGGACCGCCTGCAGCAACGTGTGGTTGGCGACCAAGTGCTTGTTGAAGGCATCGAGGTAGGCGTCGATGGCGGCCGCATGCGCGGGGCCGCCCGGCGGACCACCGGTGTTGTTGACCAGGATGTGGACGGGCTTCTTGGCGATGAGCGCAGCGACGGCATCGGCCAGCGCCGTCGCCTGCGACACGTCGGCAACGAGATGGCCATGGCGTTGTGTCGCCCTGGCCGGCAAGGCGGCCACGGCATCGCGCAGCGCGTCGTCGCGACGGGCGAGCAGGGTGACATCGGCGCCGAGCGCGGCCAGCTCGATCGCCGCGGCGCGGCCGATGCCTTCGGAACCGCCGCAGACCAGGGCGTGCTTGCCGGACAGGTTCAGGTCCATCGTATGGGCTTCCTCAGGGCAGGGTGGTGCGCATCAGCGCGGCGACGGCGCGGGCGTCGTCAGCTTGTTGCGACGACAGCGCGTCGATCACCGCCTGCCGGTTCGCCATGGGATGGTTCTGGCTCAACTTCAACTTGATGTCGATCCGATCCGGCATGAAGCGGAAGCCGACGATGCCGCGCAGCAAGGCATGCTGCCGCGCATCGGTGGCATCGAATTCCCAGTCGCTGCCGATGCTGGCCTCGAAATGCCGGCTCAGGCGCGCGACCAGGTCGGTGAGCGAGGGCGCGTCGTCGAACGTCTCCAGGCGGCCGCGCAGGTGCGCCACGGCGTAGTTCCAGGTCGGCACGCGGCCTGCTTCGTGCTTGTCCGGATACCAGCCCGGCGAGACGTAGGCATGCGGACCGTGCACGATCAGGAGGGCATCGCCGGCATGCCGGGCCTGCGGGTTCGGTTTCGCCCAGTGGCCTTCGACAACGATCCGATCGCCGTCGCGGTGGTACAGCACCGGCACATGCGAGGCGAACGGCGCACCGGCCTCGTCGTTGGTGAGCAGGGTGACGAACGGATCCGCGGCGAACAGGGCGTCGAGCTGCGCCGGGTCGGTGCCGACGAAGGCGCGCGGCTGGTACATCGCGCTCAGGCGCGGCGGCCGAGTTGCTGGATCATCCGTCCGCGCAAGGCCTCGTCGTCGCGTGCCTGCGGTGGCGACACCTCATGCAGCGAGAAGCCGCGCTCCAGCGCGTCGTATTCGTCCAGGCCGTCGTATTCGACGAACTCGGCATCCATCAGGGCCGCGCGTGCGGTATCCAGGCTGTCGTAGGCCAGCGTGTTGCCGTCGCTGTCGAAGACCTCTGCGGTGCCGGCCTCGCGTTCGCGCAGGCGCGCCCAGACGAGCGTATTGCCCAGCGAGGCCAGCCACCAGTTGTCGCGAGTTGCGTCGTTCATGCCATTGCCTGACCAGTGATCCACAGCACGCCGCCCATCGCGATGCCGCCGAGGATCACCAGCAGCGAGATCCGCGACGGCGTGGCCAGCCCGCTCAGGTTGCGGTCGCCCGCCGCGTAATAGTCGCCGCGCAGCAGCCACCACAGCGCCTTCGGCTTGAGGAAGGCGCCTTCGCCGAGCCGTGCGGTGATCTGCGGATGGCGGTCGCGGACGTGCACCAGCGCGAGCGGCCAGAAGATCACGAACGCGGTGGCCCCGGCGATCGCGATGGCGAAGGCGGTCAGCGCCAGGAACAGGACGAAATCGGCGTCCATCGGATCAGAACTCCGCCGTGCCCGGCGCGCGCGGGTAGGCGATCGCATCGCGGATGTTGGCCAGCCCGCAGACATAGACCACCAGGCGCTCGAAGCCCAGGCCGAAGCCGGCGTGCGGCACGGTGCCGTAGCGACGGAAATCGCGGTACCAGCCGTAATGCGCCGGATCCAGGCCGAACTGGCCCATGCGCGCGTCAAGGATGTCCAGGCGCTCTTCGCGCTGGCTGCCGCCGATGATCTCGCCGATGCCGGGCGCCAGCACGTCCATCGCGGCGACGGTGCGGCCGTCGTCGTTCAGGCGCATGTAAAAGGCCTTGATCTGCTCCGGGTAATTCATGACCACGACCGGGCGTCCCACGTGTTCCTCGGTCAGCCAGCGCTCGTGCTCGGTCTGCAGGTCCAGGCCCCACTCGACCGGGAAGTCGAACTTCTTGCCGGACTGCTGCAGCAGGGTGATCGCATCGCTGTAGTCGATGCGCTCGAACGGTGCATTGATGAAGCTTTCCAGGCGGGTGATGGCGGTCTTGTCGACGCGCTCGGCGATGAAGGCGAGGTCGTCGCCGCGCTCGTCCAGCACCGCGCGGAACAGGTACTTGAGGAAGTCCTCGGCCAGGTTGGCGTCGTCGTTGAGGTCGGCGAAGGCGATTTCCGGCTCGATCATCCAGAACTCGGCCAGGTGGCGCGTGGTGTTGCTGTTCTCGGCGCGGAAGGTCGGGCCGAAGGTGTAGACCTTGCTCAGCGCCAGGCAGTAGGCCTCCACGTTGAGCTGGCCGCTCACGGTCAGGAAGGTTTCCTTGCCGAAGAAGTCGCGACTGAAGTCCACGTTGCCCTTGCCGTCGCGCGGCAGGTTGGCCATGTCCAGCGTCGACACGCGGAACATCTGGCCGGCGCCCTCGGCGTCCGAGGTGGTGATGATCGGCGTGCTGATCCAGTAGAACTGGCGCTCGTGGAAGAAGCGGTGCACGGCCTGCGACAGGCAATGGCGGATGCGGGTGACCGCGCCGAACAGGTTGGTGCGCGGACGCAGGTGGGCGAATTCGCGCAGGTATTCCAGCGAGTGCTGCTTGGGCTGCATCGGATAGGTGAGGGGATCCTCGACCCAGCCGGTGACCTCGATGCTGGAGGCCTGGATCTCGTAGCTCTGGCCCTGGCCCTGAGACTTCACCAAGGTGCCGGTGCAGATGACCGCACAGCTGGTGGTGAGGTGCTTCACCTCGGACTCGTAGTTGGGCAGGGTGTCCGGGGCCACGACCTGGATAGGAGCGAAGCAGGAGCCGTCACTGACGTTGACGAAGCTCAGGCCGGCCTTGGAATCGCGGCGGGTGCGCACCCAGCCGCGCACGGTCACCTGGCCACCTTCCGGCACGCGCCCGGCGAGGGCCTGGGCCACGGACATCGTCGTCATCTTGAAATCCTGCGTTGCGGCATCGAAATAGGTCGGGCAGTTTACCGGAGCTACAATCCCCCGCATGGCCATCACCCTTACCGAATCCGCCCGCGCCCGCATCCGCGGCTACCTCGACGCCGACCCGGCCGCGCTCGGCCTGCGTTTCGGGGTGTCCCGCACAGGTTGTTCCGGCTGGGGCTACAAGGTCGACATGGCGCGCAGCCTCGCGCCCGGGGACACCGTATTCGACGCCGACGGCATCGGTATCCACGTCGACGCGGACAGCCTGCCGCTGGTGGACGGGACCGTCATCGATTTCATCAAGCAGGGCCTGAACGAGCAGTTCGTGTTCCGTAATCCCAACGTGGCCGGCGAATGCGGCTGCGGGGAATCGTTCACGACGGATGCCGACAAGGCCGCCTGAGCCGCCCCGGCGCGCAGGATTTGCGCGCAAGTCCTTGAATCTGCCATACTTTGCGGCTCCCGTTCGCGGGAGCTCTTGCCCGAACGCGCCGTGATCACGGTGGCCGAGGGCTTCGGCCGGCATCCCGTCGCCCGATATCCACAAGGAAACGACCATGCGTCATTACGAAATCGTGTTCCTGGTCCACCCGGACCAGAGCGAGCAGGTGCCCGCCATGATCGAGCGCTACAAGGCCTCGATCGAAGCCGGCAACGGCACCATCCACCGCCTGGAAGACTGGGGCCGCCGCCAGCTGGCGTACCCGATCCAGAACCTGGTGAAGGCCCACTACGTGCTGATGAACGTGGAAGCCGAGCAGCCCGTCCTCGACGAGCTGGTCTCCGGTTTCCGCTTCAACGACGCGGTGCTGCGCCACCTGGTCATGCGTCGCGACGACGCGGTGACCGAGCAGTCCCTGATCATGAAGAACAAGGACGAGAAGGGCGACAAGCCGGAGCGCGGCGACCGCCGCCGCCGTGACGACGAGAGCGACAGTGCCGTCGGCACTGGCGACACCGAATCCGCCGCCGAAGCCGCCTAAGGAACCGCCCACATGTCCAAGTTCTTCCGTCGCCGCAAGTTCTGCAAGTTCACTGCCGAAGGCGTGACCGAGATCGACTACAAGGATCTCAACACCCTGCGCCAGTACCTGACCGAGACCGGCAAGATCGTGCCGAGCCGCATCACCGGCACCAAGTCGAAGTACCAGCGCCAGTTGCAGTCGGCCGTCAAGCGCGCGCGTTTCCTGGCGCTGATCCCCTACACCGACAACCACAACGTCTGATTGCTTCGCCAGCTCGGTCTGGCGTCGTTGCCGGGCCGGTTCGCAAATCCTCATTGGCTTATGCCAACTGCGGTTTGCTCACCGGCCCGCGCCTAGCCAGCCCATCGCTGGCTGTGCAATCGACGGTCTTCGCCCACACCCCGTCCATTCGGACAGCAACCGTTGCGGCGCGATCCATGCCGCTAACGAATACGGAGCACTGAAATGCAACTGATCCTCCTGCAGAAAGTCGTGAACCTCGGCAACCTTGGCGACAAGGTCAGCGTCAAGCCGGGCTACGGCCGCAACTTCCTGGTGCCGCAGGGCAAGGCCGTGCCGGCGACCGCCGCCAACCTGGCCGAGTTCGAAGCCAAGCGCGCCGATTACGAAGCCAAGGCCCAGGCCAACCTGGACGGCGCGACCGCGCGCCAAGCCAAGCTGGCCGAGGCCAGCGTGACCATCAGCGCCAATGCGTCGACCGAAGGCAAGCTGTACGGCTCGGTCGGCCCGCGCGAAATCGCCGAGGCCGCCACCAAGCAGTTGGGCGTGACCGTCGGCAAGTCGGAAGTGGTGATGGGCGAAGGCCCGATCCGCCACACCGGCGAGTTCGAAGTGATGGTGCACCTGCATGCCGACGTCGAGTCGAGCCTGAAGGTCATCGTGGTGCCCGACGCCGCGTAATCCCGTTCCATCGGGCGATGTCGAGACGGGCGCCGCAAGGCGCCCGTTTTCGTTGGGCGTGCCGCCCGCCGCACGGTCGCGGGATCTGCGATGCACGGCTGGTATCCCGGCAAGGTTATCCAGAACTATCCACAGGCTTATCTGCAAGGCATCGGCCGGGCTGCGACTACGATGTCGGCCTTGCCAATGCACCACCAGCCGATGCGCATGCACGCATCGCAGGGAGCAACATCTCGATGAGCGCACGACCGGGCTCCCGTCCCGACGCCAGTTTCCATACCCGCAACGACGCCATGATCGAGCACCTGCGGGTGCCGCCGCAGTCGGTCGAAGCCGAACAGGCGGTGCTGGGCGGTTTGATGCTGGATCCGAACGCCTTCGATCGGGTGGCCGACCAACTCGTCGAGGACGATTTCTACCGCCGCGACCACCAGTTGATCTATCGCGCGATCCGCGAACTGGTGGAGAAGAACCAGCCTTGCGATGCGGTGACGGTGGGCGACTGGTTCGACTCGCAGGGCAAGGCCGAGCAGGTCGCCGGTGGCGCCTACCTGGTCGAGCTCGCCGCCAGCACGCCCAGCGCGGCCAACATCAAGGCCTACGCCGATATCGTCCGCGACAAGGCAATCCAGCGAAAGCTGATCGATGTCGGTACCGGCATCGTCAACGACGGGTTCCAGCCGGAGGGCCGCGATTCCTCCGAATTGCTGGCCAAGGCGGAACAGGAAGTCTTCGCCATTGCCGAGGGCCACGGCCGCGGCCGCCAGGACTTCACCCCGGTGCGCAGCGCGCTGATCGAGGCCTTCGACGTGCTGCAGAAGCGCGCCGAGAACGGCGGCTCGGTGACCGGCCTTCCCACCGGCTACACCGAGTTCGACGAGATGACCGCGGGCCTGCAGCCCACCGACCTGTTGATCCTGGCCGCGCGTCCGGCGATGGGCAAGACCACGTTCGCGCTGAACATCGCCGAGTACGGTGCGTTGAAGTCGAAGAAGGCGGTGGCGGTGTTCTCGATGGAAATGTCGGCCTCGCAGCTGGCGTTGCGCCTGATTTCCTCGCTGGGCCGGGTCAATGCCACGCGCCTGCGCACCGGCCAGCTGGAGGACGAGGACTGGAGCCGTGTCACCGGCGCGATCGCGCAAATGAACGGGGTCAAGATCTTCATCGACGACACCCCGGCGCTGTCGCCCGACGTGCTCCGCGCGAAGTCGCGACGGCTCAAGCGCGAGCACGACCTCGGCCTGATCGTGATCGACTACCTGCAACTGATGGCGGTGCCCGGCAACAGCGAGAACCGCGCCACCGAGATCTCCGAGATCAGCCGCTCGCTCAAGGGCCTGGCGAAGGAACTCAACGTCCCGGTGATCGCGCTGTCGCAGCTCAACCGCTCGCTGGAAACGCGCACCGACAAGCGCCCGGTGATGGCCGACCTGCGCGAGTCCGGCGCGATCGAGCAGGACGCGGACGTGATCGTCTTCATCTACCGCGACGAGTACTACAACAAGGAAAATTCGCCGGACAAGGGCCTGGCCGAGATCATCATCGGCAAGCAGCGAAACGGCCCGACCGGTTCGTTCAAGCTGAAGTTCTTCGGCGAGTACACCCGCTTCGACAACTTGGCGCACGACATGGTGGGGAGCTTCGAGTAATTACGGTCATGCATCCCGGGGCGGAACCCTCGCGCCGGCTAGCGTGCTTCGCCGCTTAGCATCCAGCTCCGATGCGCGGCCGCGCGCCCGCTCCGCGGCCCGGCCCGCCACAGCGTGGCAGGCGTTCGCTGGTTCGCGCAGCATGCTGCGCAAGCAGAACCTGCTCACCCATGGCGCGCTCGAAGCACGCCAGCCGGCGCAAGGGTTCCTCAAGCACGCTCGCTGGCCACAGAAGGTCAAGGGCCAAGTCCGATCTATGGTCGAATAGCGGCATGAGCGAAATCGCCAGCCAGCGCCCGAGCCGGATCGTCGTCGACCTCGATGCAATCGGCCACAACCTGCAGGCCATCCGCGGCCACGTGGGCGTGCCGGTGATGGGCATCGTCAAGGCGAATGCCTACGGCCATGGCCTGGTGCCGGTGGCCCGCCACCTGCAGGCGCGCGGCGTCGACCAGTTGGGCGTCGCGTTCGTCGAAGAGGGTGTCGCGCTGCGCCGTGCCGGCATCAGCATCCCGATCCTGGTGCTCGGCGGCATCTTCGGGCCGCAGGTCGCGCAGTTCCTGGAGCATGACCTCGAGATCACCGTGTCCTCGCTCGACAAGCTGCGCCAGGTCGAGGCGACGGCGCGGGCGATGGGTCGCAAGGCGACCATCCACCTGAAGATCGATACCGGGATGGAGCGGATCGGCGTGCACAGCTATTCGGCTGGGCCGTTCATCGAGGCCGCGGCGGCGTCAACCTGGTGCATCCTCAAGGGCATCTACTCCCACCTGGCCTGCGCGGATGATCCGGCGTCGCCGATGACGGCGCTGCAACTGGAGCGCTTCAACCAGGCATGCGCGCATTTCGAGCGGATCGGCGCGCCGATGCCGCTGCGCCACCTGGCGAATTCCGGCGGCGTGCTGCATTTCCCGGAGACCTGGCTGGACATCGTCCGCCCCGGCATCGCCCTGTACGGCGTGCTGCCGGATCCGGCATCGCAGCCCACGATTCCGCTGCGGCCGGCGCTGTCGCTGGTCTCGCGGGTGGTGTTCTTCAAGGTGGTCAAGGCCGGCAACCCGGTCAGCTACGGTGCCACCTGGGCATCCGCCGTCGATACGCGCGTGGTCACCGTGCCGGTCGGGTATGGCGACGGCTATCCGCGCGCGCTGTCGTCGCGGGGACAGGTCTTGCTGCACGGACAGCCGCATCCCCTGGTCGGTCGCGTGTGCATGGACCAGTTCATGGTCGACATCGGGCCCGAGGGGTCGGCCTACAACGAGGACGAGGTCGTGTTGATTGGCAGGCAGGGCGAGGCCGCGATCAGCACCGAAGCATTGGCGCAACGCGCCGGCACGATCCCCTACGAAATCCTCACCGGACTCAACGAGCGCATCCCGCGCGAATACGTCGGCGGCGCCTCATCGCGTTGACCGTCTCCACACGGCGTGATTCACTCGGCCGATGATCCTGGGGAGGACCGGATGGCTACGTCGAAACCGCGCGCGGAGCGCCCTGGCGAAGGGCAGGGCAGGCGATTGAAGCGCGAGCCGATGTCGCGGGTCGATACCGCCTGGCTGCGGATGGAGCGGCCGACGAACCCGATGATGATCACTGGCGTGATGATGTTCGCCGAGCCGATGACCCGGGCGCAGCTGAAACGGGTGATCCAGCAGCGCTTCCTCGCCTATGCGCGGTTCCGGCAGAAGCCGGTGGATGGCGCGACCGGCGCGCAATGGGTGGAAGACGCGGACTTCGACCTCGACTGGCATGTGCGCCTTTCCGGCTTGCCGGGCAAGAACAATCCCGCCGCCGAAAAGAAGGCATTGGAGCGTTTCGTCAGCCAGTTGGCGTCCAGCCCGCTGGATCCCACCAAGCCGCTCTGGCAGTTCCACCTGATCGAGCGCTACCAGGGCGGCTCCGCGATCGTCGCCCGCATCCACCATTGCTATGCGGACGGCATCGCCCTGGTGCAGGTCCTGCTGTCGTTGACCGATACCAGCCGCGAGTCCTCGCAGGCCAGCCGCCTCGACAAAGCGTGGCTGAAGCAGGATGCCGCACCGGTGGCGCGTCGCGTCGGCGCGGTCGACAAATACATGAAGCTGGGCGGCAAGGTGCTGGAGCAGGGCATGGCGATGTATCGCGATCCCACCCTGGCCGGGCTGATCGCGAAGGAAGGCGGTGAGCTGGCGCGCGAACTGGTGACCGCACTGGCGTTGCCGGACGATCCGCCTTCGTTGCTGCGCGGGCGCCTGGGGGTGAGCAAGCGGGTGGCCTGGGCGGAGCCGCTGGACCTGGAGGAAGTGAAGGCCGTTGGCCGCGCCTGCGATTGCACCGTCAATGACGTCCTCATGGCGGCCGCGGCCGGGGCGCTGCGCGGCTACATGCTGGATCGCGGGGAACACCTGGAAGGCATGACCCTGCGTGCCACCGTGCCGGTCAACCTGCGGCCCCTGGAACACGCGAAGAAGCTGGGCAACCACTTCGGCCTGGTGTTCCTGGAATTGCCCGTCGGCGAGGACAATCCATTGCGTCGGCTGGAGCGGGTTGCCGAGTGCATGAACCAGTTGAAGAGTTCAAGGCAAGCCATTGTTGCATATGGACTTTTGGCTGCGCTTGGCTTGGCACCCCCGCAGTTGCAGGAAGTCGCGCTGGAGATGTTCAGCCGCAAGGCCAGTGCGGTGGCGACCAATGTCCCGGGTCCGCAACAGCCGCTGTACCTTGCTGGGTGCATGCTGCGCGACATCATGTTCTGGGTGCCGCAGACCGGCTCGATCGGGCTGGGGCTGTCGATCCTGAGTTACCGCGGACAGGTGCATTTTGGCCTGGTGACCGATGCGCGCCTGATCCCGGACCCGGATGCGGTCGTCCGGCGCTTCGGCGCGGAGTTCGAGAAGCTCCTGTACCTGTCGCTGATGGGGGGCTGGGAGCATCCGCTGGATGCGGACGGCGCCACCGCGTTGCTGGAAGAACCAACGCCGGCTTAACGGCGCTGTCCGTGTTCACCTGCCGGCTACGTTCGCCGGCCTAGCCTGTGGCCGCATTCAGGATTTGCCTGGACGACAACGCACCCACGGAGCTCGACGCGCATGAATACCCATACCCTCAAAGTTGCTGCACTCGCCGCCACCTTGGCCGCCTTCACGTCCGGCTGCGCCACCTACACCGGCCAGACCAACGATCCGAACGATCCCAACCGCACGCGCAACGGTGCCCTGATCGGTGCGGCCATCGGCGCGGCGGCCGGCCTGCTGAGCGGTGGCAACGCGGTCGAGCGTCGCCAGCGCGCGATGGTGGGCGTGGGCGTCGGTGCCTTGGCCGGTGGTGCAGTCGGTGCCTACCAGGATCGCCAGGAAGCCGAGCTGCGTCGCGCCACTGCGGGCACCGGCGTGGACGTGACCCGCGATGGCGACGTCATCAAGCTGAACCTGCCGGATGGCGTCACCTTCGACTTCGCCAGGTACGACATCAAGCCGCAGTTCTATCCGGCGCTGAATACCATCGCGAACACCCTGCGCGAATACAACCAGACTATCGTGGAAGTGAGTGGCCACACCGATAGCGTGGGATCCGATGCCGCCAACCAGGCGCTGTCCGAGCGCCGTGCGAATGCGGTATCCGGATATCTCATCGGCCAGGGCCTCCAGCGCGAGCGCTTCGAAGTGGTGGGCATGGGCGAGCGCTATCCGATCGCCAGCAACGACACCGACCAGGGCCGCGCCCTGAACCGCCGCGTCGAGATCCGCCTGCTGCCGCTGCAGGGCTGATCACACGGTCGAACCGGACGATGAATGGGAATGGGGCGCGAGCTTGTGAACAGCTTGTGAAAGCGACTCGCGCCCCTATACTGATCTAGTCGGCGACAACGACGTTACCCGGGGGTGCACTGGCTTCGACGGGGGCAGCGAAATCGCACGGCGCATGCCGAGGGGGTAGCTTTCCTCGTTAATCCAGCTGCAAAAACCCAGACGCCAACGACGACGTCTACGCTCTCGCCGCTTAAGGCGTAAGCCCCGAACCCACTTGTGCCCGTGCTCGTGGATGTAGGGTCATTATCACGGAACCGGCCCTGGCGGCGACCCGCCAACCAGTGGCTTAACTCTAGCGGGTGTGTCCTGCGGCGTGCTTCGCACACCGTGTTGTCGCAGGGCGAGACCAAACGGTGAGCTAAGCATGTAGTGCCGGGCATGGAGTTCCTTCGGACGGCGGTTCGATTCCGCCCACCTCCACCATCTACACCACATCGGGCCGCGCAAGCGGCCCGATGTGTTTTCTGCGTCGACGAGCCTTGCGGACGACCCGTTATGCTGGGGCGATGGCAACGCTGCATCCTTCCCCAGATTCCGATGCGCTGCCGGCGCTGCGCCGCATGCGCTACGGATACCCGTTCGCGATCCTCGTGCTGGTCGTGTCGGTGCTGTTCGTGCTGGTGGCCTGGGACCATGCGCGCCAGCGCGAGTTGCGGCTGGCGTCGCAGCAGTTCCGCGGCATCGCGGGGCAGCAGGCGTCGCTGGTGCAGATGCACCTCAACAACATCGAGGTCACCTTGCGTGGCGGCGCATCGCTGTTCGCGGCGGTCGACCAGCCCACGCCCGAGCAATGGCGCGGTTACGTGGACGGTTTGCGGGTACCGTCGCGCTTCCCGTACGTGCTGGGCTTGGGTTACGCCGTGTACGTGGATGGCCACGGATTGACCCGCCTGCAAGAGGCTTGGCGCGAGCAAGGCCGTGGCCTCCTGGAGATCCGCCCACGCGGCCATCGCGAGCGCTACGGGCCGATCCTCTTCCTGGAGCCGCACTCCCCGGGGAACCGCGCCGCACTTGGCTTCGACATGTATGCGGAGGCAACCCGGCGCGCCGCGATGCGCGCGGCCATGGAGAGCGGGCGATCGCAATTGAGCGGTCGCGTGGTGCTGGTACAGGACGCGGCGCAGCCGGAGTATTCGCTGGTGCTGTACATGCCCGTGTATGCCGGGTTGGAGGCGACGGAGTCGCCGCAGCTGCGGCGGGACTCGATGCGCGGCTGGGTGTACGCGCCATTCCGCATCGGCGCGATGCTGCGGGCTGCGCTGCCACCGGCGCAGACGCGGACGCGGTTGCGCGTGGTGGATACCACCGATGGCGGGCACGTGGTGATGCACCAGGATGCCGGCATCGAGACAACCCGACACGCCTTCACCCACAGCCTGACGATGCAGTTCTACGGGCGTCGATGGCGCTTCGATTTCTTCTCGGGCCCGACCGCAAGCGCCGCGCCGCAACTGGCGGCCCTCGACAAGCTGCTCTTCGCCGGCCTTGCCGCGTCCCTGTTGCTGTTCGCGATGACCTGGATGCTGGCCTCGACCGAGGCGCGGGCAAGGCGCATCGCCGCCGACATGACCCAGAGTTACCGCCGCAGCGAACAGCGTTTCCGCAATGCCATGCAGTATTCGGCGATCGGCAAGGCCTTGCTGGATTCGAATGGTGCGATCGTCGAGAGCAACCCTGCGTTCGGCCGGATCTTCGGACGCAGCGACAGCACCTTGCGGGGGCACTCGCTCAACGAATTCCTGGACGAAGGCGCTACCCAGCCACTGGTGACCTCGCAGATGCAGGCCTTCGACGAGTCGGGCGGGGTAATCCGCCTGACCCGCACCCTGCGCCGCGGTGACGGCGAGGTGCGCCACGTGCACCTGACCTTCGCGCCGGTGCCGAACGAGCCGGGCATCGACGTCGCCCGCCTGGTGCAGGTCGAGGACGTCAGCGAACGCGTGCGCGCGGAGGCCGCGGTCCAGGCGCTCAACCGGACACTGGAGGCGCGCGTCGCTGCGCGCACCCGCGAGCTCAGCGAGGCCAACCGCGAGCTGGAATCGTTCGCCTACAGCGTGTCCCACGACCTGCGCGCGCCGTTGCGCGGGATCGAGGGATTCAGCCGGCTGCTCGGCGAGCGCCATGCGCATGGGTTGGATGCCACCGGGCGCGACTACCTGGAGCGCGTGCGCCGCGGCACTGCGCGGATGGGGGAGTTGATCGACGCGCTGCTGAAGCTGGCGCGGATCGGCCGTGCCGAACCCGAGGTGGCGGAGGTCGACCTCAGTGCGTTGGCCGCGGAGGTCGCGGCGGGCCTGGCCGATGCCGATCCGGGGCGCAACATCGACCTGCGCATCGAACCCGGCATGCGCACGCGCGGCGACCGCACGTTGCTGCAGAACCTGCTCGAAAACCTGCTGGGCAATGCCTGGAAATTCACCCGCGGGCGCGACGACGCGCGCGTCGAGTTCTGCCGGGAGCCCGGCGGCGACGACGAGGCATGGTTCGTGATCCGCGACAACGGCGCTGGCTTCGACCCCGACTACGCCAACAAGCTGTTCAAGCCCTTCCAGCGCTTGCACAGCCAGGACGAGTTCCCGGGTCACGGCATCGGGTTGGCCTCGGTGAAGCGCATCGTCGAGCGCCACGGCGGCGAGATCCAGGCGGAAGGCAGCCCCGGGCAGGGCGCGACGTTCCGGTTCACTCTTGGGACTTCGACGGAAGTCCGTATGGACGATGGAACCCGCTAGCCCCCGAGTCGGGGGCGATTCGCGCAGAAGGCGCGAATGGGGGTTGGAAGCATACAGTGGGGCCCATGATTCGCCAGCGAATCATGGGGGCGTTTCCGGCGATGCCGAAACCGTCACGCGTCCTTGTTGTGCTGGCGCATCACCCGTTGCTTCTCGCGGTTCCAGTCGCGCTCCTTGCTGGCCTCGCGCTTGTCATGGCTCTGCTTGCCGCGCGCCAGAGCGAGTTCCATCTTCACCTTGTTGCCCTTCCAGTACAGGGCGGTGGGGATCAGGGTGTAACCGTCGCGCTGTACTTTCCCGATGAGTTCATCGATCTCGTGGCGATGCAGCAGCAACTTGCGCGAGCGCCGGTCGTTGGCGACCACGTGGGTGGACGCCTGGATCAGCGGCGTGATCTGCGCGCCGACCAGGAACAGTTCGCCCTGCAGCACCACCGCATAGCCATCGGTCAGGTTCGCGCGGCCTGCGCGGATCGACTTCAATTCCCAGCCCTGTAGCGACAGCCCGGCCTCGAACGTCCGTTCGAAGTGGTATTCGTGGCGCGCGCGCTTGTTGAGCGCGATGGTGCCGCCGCCGTTTGGCTTATCCTTGCCCGTCTTCTTGTTCATCCCGCCATTCTCGCCGATCCGCCCGCGTCGCGGCGTGTCGGCCATGCTGGAGTCGCGATGCCGGTCATCCTGCGCAGTGCCCTGGTCGAACATTCCGCCGCGCGCATGTTCGCGCTGGTCAACGACGTGGCGGCCTATTCGCGGCGATTCGACTGGTGTCGCGAGGCGCAGGTGCTGGAGCAGGGCGATGATCGCCTGGTGGCGCGCCTGGACCTGGGGTTGGGGGGATTCCATACCTGGTTCACCACCGAGAACACCTTGTCCCCGCCGCACCACATCGACATGGCCTTGCGCGACGGCCCGTTCCGCCGGCTCGATGGCCGCTGGCAGTTCCACGCCCTCGACGAGTCCGCCTGCAAGGTCAGCCTGCGCCTGGAATTCGAGCCGCAGAACCGATTGCTGGGGCCGGCGTTGTCGCTGGGCATGCAGGGCCTGGCCGACCGCATGGTCGACGACTTCGTGCGCGAGGCCGACAAGGGCGGGGCCTGATGCACATCGACGTGCTGCGCGCGTGGCCGCATCGCCATGAATCACGGGCAGTCGAGGTTGGCGAAGGCGCGACTGTGGCCACCGTACTGGCGGCAAGCGGCTGGGGGATGGACGCAGAGTTCACCGCGGTTGCGGTGTTCGGCGTTGCTGCAAGCAGCGACACCGTGCTGCACGAAGGCGATCGCGTGGAGCTGCTGCGCCCGCTACAGCTGGACCCAAAGCAGGCGCGGCGCCTGCGGGCCGAACTCAGGCCGCTCAAGTCGGCCCGTTGAACACCTGGCTTTAGCGGCCGCCCTTCTTCTTGTCTTTCTGCAGGTTCGGGCCAAACGACTTGGTCGCTGTCTTGGCCAGTTCCGAATCTTCTTCGGGGAAGTATTCGCCTTCCCATTTCGACAGGCTGCCGTTCTCGAACCAGAGCGTCATGTTCTTGACCTCGGTCGGGCCACTGCGTCCGGTCCGACGGCTGGCCACGTAATCCCAGCGATCATGGTGGAACGGATCCTGGACCGACGGCGTGCCCAGCAGTGTCATCACCTGGCGCTTGTCCATGCCCTGCTGCAACTGGTCCACGGCCGTCTTGTCGAGCAGGTTGCCCTGGTAGATCGGCTGCCGGTACAGCACGCCGCAACCGCTGGCGAACAGGACCACGAGGACGATAGCAAGCAGCTTGCGCATGGAGGATTGGGGCGAGTGGCGGAAACGCCGATGATACACTCCAAGCCCGCTGCGACGGCGTTCGGGGCCTCACCGCCCGACGGCTGCAGGGCGATGCATTCACCCGCCGTTGGCGATCGAAGAACCCATGCCGGAGGGCCGATGGAATCGCAGGACTTACGCAAGGCAGGCCTCAAGGTCACCCATCCGCGCATGCGGATCCTAGAACTGCTGGAACAGACCAAGCCGCGGCACATGACCGCCGAGGACATCTACCGGCAACTGCTGGGGGATGGCGAGGAAATCGGCCTGGCCACGATCTATCGCGTGCTGACGCAGTTCGAATCGGCGGGCCTGGTGCTCAAGCACAATTTCGAAGGCGGCCATGCCGTCTACGAACTCGATCGTGGCGAGCACCATGACCACATGGTCGACGTGGACACCGGCAAGGTCGTGGAGTTCCACAGCGACGAGATCGAGGAGCTGCAGCGCCAGATCGCCGCGGCGCACGGTTACGAGATCGAGGATCACGCGCTGGTGTTGTACGTCCGCAAGAAGCGTTGACCGGGCGTCTTCCGCATCTGCGCTGTCCCTGGTGCGGCGTGACTGTCAGGGCCGGGGTCGCTAGAACCCGTCCAGCAGCTTCCTCGCCGCGGCGCGCGCTTCGTCGCTGACTTGGGTGCCGCCCAGCATCCGCGCGATTTCGTCGATGCGACCTTCGGCATCGAGCACGACGACCGACGATTGGGTCATGCCCTCCGCCGCGGCCTTGCTGACCCGGTAGTGCGAATGCCCGGCCGCCGCAACCTGTGGCTGGTGGGTGACGCACAGCACCTGTCGCGGCGCACCGAGCGCACGCAGCTTGGCACCGACCGCCGCAGCGACGGCGCCACCGATGCCCGAATCCACTTCGTCGAACACCATCGTCGCCACCGCGTCGGTGCCCAGTGTGGCGACTTCGATCGCCAGCGAAATCCGCGACAGCTCGCCGCCGGAAGCGACCTTGCGCAAGGGGCGCGGCGGCTGGCCGGCGTTGGCCGACACCAGGAAGTCCGCGCGCTCGGCACCCTGCGGATCCGGCGTGTCGCTGTCATCGAGTTCGAGCAGCACCTCGAACTGGCCACCCTGCATGCCAAGCTCGGCGATCAGTGTCGCCACGGACTGGGCAAGCGCATCGCCTGCCTTGCGCCGCGAGGCTGTGAGCTCTGCGGCGGCCTGGGTCCATGCGGCATGCGCCTGGGTGATGTCGCGCTCGATCCGCTGCAGGCGTTCGTCGGCATCGGCGAGCGTGTCGAGTTCGCGCGCCAGCGACTCCCGATGCGCCGCCAGTCCGTCGGGCGCGACACGATGCTTGCGTGCCAGGTCCTGCACGCGGGCCAGGCGCCGCTCCAGCGCATCCAGCGCATCCGGATCCAGGTCGAGGTCGTCGCGGATGCGTTCCAGCATCGCGAAGGCTTCGTCCAGTTGGATCGCGGCCGAATCCAGCAAGGCATCGACGTCGCCAAGCCGGGGTTCGTGCGTCATCTCGCGCTGCAGGCTGCCGCGCAGGTGATGCAATTGCGCGGCGACGGCATGGTCGCCACCCAGTTGCTCCAGCGCGTGGTCGCAGGCCGCGATCAGCGACGCCGCGTGGGCCTGCCGGCGGTGGCTGGCATCCAGTTCCGCCAGGGCTTCGGGCGCCAGGGTTTCGGCGTCGAGCTCCTGCAACTGGTGGCGCAACCAGGACTGCCGCTCGCCGACGTCCCCACGGGCGAGCAGGGCGCTGCGTTCTTCCTGCAACCCCTTCCATTGCAGGGCGGTGCTGCGCACGGCCTGCAGCAAGCCCGGATGGCGCGCATGCGCATCGAGCAGGCGGGTCTGGTGCGCGCGCGACAGCAGGGCCTGCTGCTCGTGCTGGCCGTGAATCTCGACCAGCAGCGAGGCCAGTTCCGCCAACTGCGCAACAGGCACCGGTCGGCCATTGATCCACGCGCGCGATCCGCCATCCGCACGCAGGGTGCGACGCAGCTGGCAGGCGTCTTCGTCGTCGAGTTCGGCGTCGCGCAGCCAGGCCATGGCCGCGGGGCAGTCGTCCAGGGCGAATTCGGCTGCCAGTTCGGCGCGTTGCGCGCCATGGCGCACCGCGCCGGCGTCAGCTCGTGCGCCACCGAGGAAGCCCAGCGCATCGACCAGCAGGGACTTGCCGGCGCCGGTTTCGCCCGAGACGACGGTCAGGCCGCGCCCGAAGGCCAGCTCCGCATGGGCGACCACGGCGAAATCGCGAATGGACAGTCGGCTCAGCATCGGCGCGCATTGTGCCTGCCCGCGGGGGCGTTCCGGTAGCGCTTGCATGCCGGCGGCGTGGCGCATACAACCGTCGCGTGAGCCGCCGTCCCTCCGACATCGCCAGCGATCCCCGTGCGCGCCAGTTGCTGCGCACGCTGGTGGCCCGTCATGTCCGCGACGGCGAGCCGGTCGGTTCGAAGACCCTGGCCCGGCACGCCGGGCTGGATGTCAGCCCGGCCACGATCCGCAACATCCTGGCCACGATGGAGGAGGCCGGCCTGCTGGTCGCACCGCACAGTTCCGCCGGGCGCATCCCCACCGCCCAGGGGTACCGGCTGTTCGTCGATTCGCTGCTGCAGGTCAAGCCGCTGGGCGATGTCGAACTGCAGCGCCTGCGCAGCGAGCTGCCGGTCGGGGCCGGTACCCAGGCCTTGCTGGGCAATACCTCGGAGTTGCTGTCGGCGATGACCCGCTTCGCCGGCATGGTCAGCGTGCCGAAGCGGGAGGGATTCGCGTTCCGGCAGATCGAGTTCGTGGCGCTGGATCCGCAGCGGGTGTTGGCGATCGTGGTGTTCGCCGATGGCGAGGTGCAGAACCGGGTGGTGCAGGTGCGCCGCGCCTTCGATCCCGCCGAGCTGGAGCAGACCGCGAACTACCTCAATGCGCATTTTGCCGGGCAGCCGCTGGCGCAGATCCGCGCCGCGTTGCTGCGCGACCTGCGGGATGCGCGCAGCGAGATGGAGCGCTTGCTGGCGTCGTCGCTCGACCTCGCCGAACAGGCCTTCGCGCCGGGACGCGAGGACGCGCCGTTCCACGGCATGCTGGTGGCCGGGCAGACCCGGCTGATGGGCCTGCAGGACCTCAACGACCTCGATCGCTTGCGCGCCCTGTTCGAGGCCTTCGCCGAGAAGCGCGAACTGCTGCAATTGCTCGAGCGCACCGCCAAGGCGCCCGGGATGCGCGTGTTCATCGGCGAGGAAACCGGCATCGCCCCGCTGGAGGGCATGTCGCTGGTGACGGCGCCTTACGGCCGAGATGGACGCGTCCTTGGCGTGCTCGGCGTGATCGGGCCCAGCCGGATGGCCTACGAGCGGGTGATCCCGGTGGTCGAAGCCACCGCGGCCATCCTCGGGGCCGCGCTTGACGCACCGTCCTGACCCGTTCGGGCAAGGTACAGCGGGATCGCGCCTTGAATCCGTTTTGACCAAGCCCCATCACCATGCCGGGCGCGGCGGATGGCCGCATCAAGCACGGGAACCAACATGCAGGATCCAATCCAGGACGTGAACGACGCGGCCGGCGCCATGCCGCAGGACGATGAACTCGAGGCGCTGCGCGGCGAACTCGAGCAACTGAAGGCGCAGTCGCTGCTGGAACGCGCCGACCTCGAAAACCAGCGCAAGCGGATCGCCCGCGAGATCGACAGTGCCCGCAAGTTCGCCAACGAGCGCCTGCTCGGCGACCTGTTGCCGGTCTTCGACAGCCTGGACGCCGGCTTGACCGCGGCCGGCAGCGAGTCCAGCCCGCTCCGGGACGGCCTGGAGATGACCTACAGGCAATTGCTGAAGGTCGCCGGCGAGAACGGCCTGAGCGTGCTGGACCCGACCGGCGAGGCGTTCAATCCCGAGCACCACCAGGCGATCAGCCAGATGCAGGCCGCCGGCGTGGCGGCGGACCACGTGGCCCAGGTGTTCCAGAAGGGCTACCTGCTCAACGGTCGCCTGCTGCGCCCGGCGCTGGTCGTGGTTGCGGCCTGAGGCAAAGGCTGGATCGCATCACGCGGGCCTCTTGAAGCCGCCCGGCACAACCCCACATCACGTTCATCGGCGCACGGCGCCCCCCGACACACGCATTGCAGAGGAACCAACATGGGCAAGATCATCGGCATCGACCTGGGTACCACCAACTCCTGCGTCGCCATCATGGAAGGCGGCAAGGCCAAGGTCATCGAGAACAGCGAGGGCGACCGCACCACCCCGTCGGTGGTCGCATGGTCGAAGGACAATGAAGTGCTGGTGGGCGCGTCGGCCAAGCGCCAGGCCGTGACCAACCCGAAGAACACCTTCTACGCGGTGAAGCGCCTGATCGGCCGCAAGTTCACCGATGCCGAGGTGCAGAAGGACCTGGGCCTGGTGCCCTACGCGATCACGGCGCACGACAATGGCGACGCTTGGGTGTCGCTGGTCGACGGCAAGAAGCTGGCGCCGCAGGAAGTCTCCGCGAAGGTGCTGGAGAAGATGAAGAAGACCGCCGAGGCCTACCTGGGCGAGTCGGTCACCGAAGCGGTGATCACCGTGCCGGCCTACTTCAACGACAGCCAGCGCCAGGCGACCAAGGACGCCGGCCGCATCGCCGGCCTGGACGTCAAGCGCATCATCAACGAGCCGACCGCGGCGGCGCTGGCCTACGGCATGGACAAGGGCGAGAAGACCGACCGCAAGATCGCGGTGTACGACCTCGGCGGCGGCACCTTCGACGTGTCGATCATCGAGATCGCCAATGTCGATGGCGAGAAGCAGTTCGAGGTGCTGGCCACCAACGGCGATACCTTCCTGGGGGGCGAGGACTTCGACAAGCGCGTCATCGACTACCTCGTCGAGGAATTCCAGAAGGAGCAAGGCATCGACCTGCGCAAGGATCCGCTGGCCCTGCAGCGCCTGAAGGACGCCGCCGAGCGCGCCAAGATCGAGCTGTCCAGCTCGCAGCAGACCGACGTCAACCTGCCGTACGTCACCGCCGACGCGACCGGTCCGAAGCACCTCAACATCAAGCTGACCCGCTCCAAGCTGGAAGCGCTGGTCGACGACCTGGTGAAGAAGACCATCGAGCCCTGCCGCATCGCGTTGAACGACGCCGGCCTGCGCGCCAGCGATATTGGTGAAGTGATCCTGGTCGGTGGCCAGACCCGCATGCCGCGCGTGCAGCAGGCGGTGACCGAGTTCTTCGGCAAGGAGCCGAAGAAGGACGTCAACCCGGACGAAGCGGTGGCCATTGGCGCCGCGATCCAGGGCGGCGTGCTGCAGGGCGACGTCAAGGACGTGCTGCTGCTGGACGTGACCCCGCTGTCGCTGGGCATCGAAACCCTGGGCGGCGTGTTCACCAAGATCATCGAGAAGAACACCACCATCCCGACCAAGGCATCGCAGACCTTCAGCACCGCCGAGGACAACCAGTCCGCGGTGACCGTGCACGTGCTGCAGGGCGAGCGCGAACAAGCCCGTTTCAACAAGTCGCTGGCCAAGTTCGACCTGACCGGCATCGACGCCGCGCCGCGCGGCATGCCGCAGGTCGAGGTGAGCTTCGACATCGACGCCAACGGCATCCTCCACGTCAACGCCAAGGACAAGAAGACCGGCAAGGAGCAGAAGGTCGAGATCAAGGCCGGATCCGGCCTGAGCGACGACGAGATCCAGCGGATGGTCCAGGACGCCGAGGCCAACCGCGAGGAAGACAAGCGTTTCCACGAGCTGGTCACCGCGCGCAACCAGGCCGATGGGCTGATCCACGCGACCCGCACCGCGATCAAGGACAACGGCGACAAGGTGTCGGGCGACCTGATTGGCCGCGCCGAGGGTGCGATCGCCGAGCTCGAGACCGCGATGAAGGGTGACGACAAGGGCCAGATCGATGCCAAGGCCAAGGCGCTGGAAGAGGCCGGGCAGGCGTTGTTTGCCGCGGCGGCTGCGGCCGCTCAGCCGGGTGCCGGTGGCGGCGATGCCGGGCAGGCCCCGGGTGCCGGTGACGACGTGGTCGACGCCGAGTTCACCGAGGTCAAGGACGACAACAAGGGCGCCTGATCGCGCAACGCGATTGACAGCAAAGCAGCGGGCAGGCCAGTGGTCTGCCCGTTGCCGTGAAGGATGCAGGAAAGGTCGATGAGCAAACGCGATTACTACGACGTGCTGGGCGTGGCCCGCAACGCCTCCGATGACGAATTGAAGAAGGCCTATCGCCGTAGCGCGATGAAGCACCATCCGGACCGCAACCCCGGCGATGCAAGCGCCGAGGCCGCGTTCAAGGAGTGCAAGGAAGCCTATGAAGTGCTGAGCGACGGTGGCAAGCGCCGCATGTACGACCAGCACGGCCATGCGGCGTTCGAGCATGGCATGGGCGGTGGCAACGCCGGGCCCGGCTTCGGTGGCGCCGACATGGGCGACATCTTCGGCGACATCTTCGGCAACATCTTCGGCGGCGGTGCCCGCCAGCAGGGCCCGCGTCGCGGGGCCGACATCGGCTACGTGATGGAGCTCGACCTCGAGGAGGCGGTGGCGGGCGTCGAGAAGCGCATCGAGATCCCGACCCTGGCCAACTGCGAACCTTGCAAGGGCAGCGGCTCTGCCGACGGCAAGGTCGAGACCTGCGCCACCTGCCATGGACGTGGGCAGGTGCGCATGCAACGCGGTCCATTCGCGATGCAGGCACCGTGCCCGCACTGCGCCGGCACCGGCAAGACCATCCCCAACCCGTGCCCCCAGTGCGATGGAAGCGGGCGCGTCGAGGAAGAGAAAGCGCTGTCGGTGAAGATCCCGGCCGGCGTGGACAACGGCGACCGCATCCGCCTGGCGGGCGAGGGCGAGGCCGGCCCGGCCGGCGCGCCTCCGGGCGATCTGTACGTGGAAGTGCGGGTGCGCCCGCACGCCATCTTCGCCCGCGATGGCGACGACCTGCACTGCGAAGTGCCGATCCGGATTTCGCAGGCCGCGCTTGGCGACAGCGTGCGTGTCCCCACGTTGGGGGGCGAGGTCGAATTGCGCATCCCCGTCGAAACCCAGACAGGCAAGGTATTCCGCCTGCGCGACAGGGGCGTCAAATCGGTGCGTAGCCGGCACCCCGGCGACCTGTACTGCAAGGTCGTGGTCGAGACTCCGGTCAACCTCACCAACGAGCAGCGCGAGTTGCTGGAGCAGTTCGAGGCGACGTTTACCGGCGAGAACGCGCGCCGGCATTCGCCGAAATCCAGCACCTTCCTCGATGGCGTGAAGGGCTTCTGGGACCGCATGGTGTCCTGAATCATGCCCATCGTCGGAAAAAATGAGGCGCAATTCGCAAAACCGGGTGGCCACGGCGACACGCGGCGCAAACCCGCGTAGCCTGCCCAATGGCTCAATCCCCCGACCAGGGCCCCATGTCCTTCCGTTCCCCCACGGAAATTCCCCCGCAGACTCCGCCAGACCGGGGTCGGCTGCTCGACAGCCTGCAGAAGCAGATGCTGGAGCGGGTGTTGCCTGCGCTCGACCGCGCGCTGGGCAAGGTCGACGATTATCTGTTCGACCGCAGCCAGCAGGGCGACGAGGAATTCGGCCTGATGGCGTTGCGCGAGTTGCGTCGCCAGCGCGGCCAGATCGCGCGCCGCTATGAGGACGTGGTACAGGCCGGGTTCCGCAACCTCCGCAGCGCGAGCGAATGGTTTCCCGCGGATGGTCGTTCATCCGACCTGAGCCTGTTGTCGGAGCAGGAGCTGGAGGAGCAACTGGCGGTCGAGCAACTGGCGGATGCACTGGTTCGCGTGCATGGCCCCGGGGTCGAGATGTCCGGCAAGCGCATTGCCCACATTGCCGGCCGCGAGGATCTGCAGGCGCAGGACAATCCGCTTGCGCCTGCCTTCCTGGCCGCTGCGCTGCGTACCGCCCTGGCCCCGTCCGAGCTGGAAGCCGGCGTGCGCATCGTGGTGTTCAAGTTCTTCGAACGCGAACTCGGGGCGGTGCTGGGTGCCGCCTACGAACGCGCAAACACGCTGATGATCGCCGCCGGCGTGTTGCCCGAGCTGCGTGCGACGGTCAAGGCCACAGCGCAACCGCAGGCGCCGGCGAGTTCCCCGGATCCGCATGCCCCGCAAGCACCGTCAGGCCAGGTGCAGCTGCCCGCCCAGGTGAGCGCCGTCGACCAGGCGATGTTCGGCAATCTCCTCGGCCTGCTGCAGGGTTGGCGGACCGCCATGGGCGGCAACCGGGCAGATGCCGAAGGCGGCCCCCTGCAGCCGGGCGCGCAACAAGCGCCGGTCACCAAGCTCGGTTCCAGTGAGTTGATGTCGATCCTGTCCTTGATGCAGCAGGACATGCCGAATGCCCCGTTGCCGCCACGCGAGGCCGGCGGCGACCATCGCACCCTTGCTGAACAGCTGCGCAAGGAAGTCGCGCAGAACGCGCGCAAGCTCGGGGTGGCGGGCGACAACCTGCACCTGGACGGGCTGGACGAGGACGCGGTCGACCTGGTGGCGTTGCTGTTCGACGTACTGCTCGACGGCCCGCAGTTCGACGCCAACATCCGTCGCAAGATCGGCCGCATGCTGGTGCCGTACGTCAAGGTGGCGGTCAAGGATCGGCGCATGTTCCTGTTCAAGGAACATCCCGCGCGGCGCCTGCTCAACACGGTGGCAGAGGCTTGCGAGGGCAACCACGGCGAAGCGCCGCAGGAGCAGGCGCTGCTCAACCGCGTCGACTACACCATCGATCGCCTGGTCGCCGAGTTCAACGAGGACGTGGCGATCTTCGAGACGCTGGAGCAGGAATTGCGCTCCTACATGGCGCAGCACCGCAAGCGGTTCGAGCTGGCCGAAAAGCGCGCCACCGAGGCGCAGCGCGGACGCGAGCGCCTGGACCTGGCTCGCAGCGCGGTCGCGGCGGAATTGATGCAGCACCGCGGCGAGCGTGAATTGCCGGCGGTGATGGACGAATTCATCGGCCGCCACGTCTCCCACCACCTGACCCAGGTGATGCTGCGCGATGGCCACGGCTCGCCGCGCCATGAGCAGGCGATCCAGGCCGTCGACCGCCTCCTGCTGGCGTTCGACTACGCCGAGGTACGCAGTCCGCTGGAGGAATTGCCGACGCTGCCACGCGCGCAGTTCGAAGCGATCCTGTCCAGTTCGGGCTGCACCGGCGATTCCGCGCAACTCGCGATCGACTCCTTGCAGGATGCGCTGGTGCGGCTGTCCGCGGGCGAACGCGCAGCCGACATTCCCGGGCACATGCCCGAGCAGGTCATCCTGCCGGAGCCGAAGGCCGTCGAGCCCGAGCCGCAGCTCGAGGTCGTGGCCGGCAACGACCACCTGGACTACGACGCGGCCATGCTCGACCGCATGCGCAAGCTCCAGGTCGGCAGCTGGCTGCAGCTGGCGACGTCCGCGGATCGGGTCGAGCCGTCGAAGGTGTCGTGGATCAGCCCGATTTCCTCACGCCTGCTGCTGGTCAACCGTCGCGGCATCCGCGTGCTGGTGGCCTCGGCCGAGGAACTGGCGGCCATGGCCAAACTCGGCAAGGTCAGCCTGCGCGAGGGCGACAGCGTGTTCGACAATGCCATGCACCAGGTCGCCGATCGGCTCAAGAACGCCGCCAGCCAGTTGTAGGCACGCGGCCGCGCGGCTTGTCGCGGCCCGCCCTGCCGGCTAGCCTGCGGGCATGACGAATCCCGTTCGATTGCTGGTCCATGGTGCCAACGGGCGCATGGGCCAAAGCCTGCAACGCCTGTGCCGCGAGGAAAACGCAGGGTGCACCGTGGTAGCCGCGGTGTCGCGGACGGTCGATGCGCGCGTCGTCGATGGCATCCCGCAATTCGCTTCCAGCGAACTGGCGGGCGTGCCGGCCTTCGATGTCGCCGTGGATTTCAGCCTGCCCGCGGGCTTCGACGCGATCCTCGGCCTGTGCGTCGCCCGTGGCGCTGGATTGGTATCCGGCACGACCGGCTTGTCCGTGTCGCAGGAAGCCGCATTGGCCGACGCGGCGACACGCATCCCGCTCGCCTGGGCCAGCAACTTCAGCCTGGGCGTTGCCGTGCTGCATGACCTGGTCGAGCGTGCGGCGCGTGCCTTGCCTGGCTGGGATTGCGATATCGTCGAATCCCACCACACCCGCAAGCGGGATGCGCCTTCGGGCACTGCGCTGACGCTGGGCGACTCGGCCGGGCAGGGCGGCGCCACGCCGCATTACGCCTCGATCCGCGCCGGCGACATCGTCGGCGAGCACCTGGTGCAGTTCACCACGGCGGGCGAGCGCATCGAACTGATCCATCGCGCGGGCAACCGCGACATCTTCGCGCGAGGCGCCCTGCATGTGGCAGCGCGGCTGAAGGGCCGCGCCGCTGGTCGTTATCGGGTCGCCGATCTGCTCTGACGGACTTCCCTGGCGCTCCCTCATCGGGGTGAATCCTGATTCGCCCGGGTGAATCGGGATGCTGGCGACCGCTGGCACATGCCGGTACAATTCTCGCTCGCCTGAACCCCTCCGCTCCGAACCGGTTGAAGCCGCTTCGGCGCTTTTCTGCAACCTCTCGCAGGGCGATGCCTCTTGAACATACCCGCAATCCTCGTGCTTGAAGACGGAACCGTCTTCGAGGGCATTTCCGTGGGCGCCGCCGGCCTCACCGTGGGCGAAGTGGTGTTCAACACCGCGATGACCGGCTACCAGGAAATCCTCACCGACCCGTCGTACGCGCGGCAATTGGTGACCCTGACCTATCCGCACATCGGCAACACCGGTTGCACCGCGCAGGACGACGAAGCCGACCGCGTCTGGGCCGCCGGCCTGATCGTGCGCGACGTGCCGCGCCGCGCCAGCAGCTGGCGCAGCGAGATCGCGCTGCCGGAGTGGCTGCGCGCCCGCGGCATCGTGGCGATTTCCGGCATCGACACCCGCAAGCTCACCCGCATCCTCCGCGACCGCGGCTCGCAGAACGGCGCGCTGATGGCGGGGGCCGCTCCCGACGCGCAACTCGACGTGGACAAGGCCGTCGAGGCCGCACGCAAGTTCCCCGGCCTGAAAGGCATGGACCTGGCCAAGGTGGTCAGTACCCAAGCCAACTACACGTGGCGCGACGGGCAGTTGGACCTCGACCGCAATGCCTTCGTGCGCGCCGATTCGAGGTTCAAGGTCGTGGCCTACGACTTCGGGGTCAAGCACAACATCCTGCGCATGCTGGCCGAACGCGGTTGCGACGTGACCGTGGTGCCGGCGCAGACGCCTGCCGCCGACGTGCTGGCGATGCAGCCGGACGGCGTGTTCCTCTCCAACGGCCCCGGCGATCCGGCGCCCTGCGACTACGCGATCGCCGCGATCCGCGACTTCATCGCGGCGAAGGTGCCGACCTTCGGCATCTGCCTGGGCCACCAGTTGCTGGCGCTGGCCGCAGGCGCGCGGACCTTGAAGATGCCGCACGGCCACCACGGCGCCAACCATCCGGTGCAGGACCTGACCGGCGCGGGCGGCGGCAAGGTGATGATCACTTCGCAGAACCACGGGTTCGCGGTGGACGAAACCAGCCTGCCGGCCAACGTCAGGGTGACCCACCGCTCGCTGTTCGACGGCAGCAACCAGGGCATCGAACTGACCGACGCCCCGGCCTTCAGTTTCCAGGGGCATCCCGAAGCCTCGCCCGGCCCGCACGACGTGGCACCGCTGTTCGATCGATTCGTTGCGCTCATGGAGACGCACTGATGCCCAAGCGCACAGACCTCAAGACCATCCTCATCATCGGCGCCGGCCCGATCGTCATCGGCCAGGCCTGCGAGTTCGATTACTCCGGCGCGCAAGCATGCAAGGCGCTGCGCGACGAGGGCTATCGCGTGGTGCTGGTCAATTCCAATCCCGCCACGATCATGACCGACCCGGAGATGGCAGACGCCGTCTACATCGAGCCGATCAACTGGCGGATGGTCGAGAAGATCATCGCCAAGGAACGCCCGGATGCGCTGCTGCCGACGATGGGCGGCCAGACCGCGCTGAATTGCGCGCTCGACCTGGCCGACAATGGCGTGCTGGAGAAATACGGCGTCGAGCTGATCGGCGCCAAGCGGGAGGCCATCATGATGGCCGAGGATCGCGAGCTGTTCCGCGTCGCGATGAAGGAGATCGGGCTGGAATGCCCGAAAGCCGAAGTCGCGCGCACGCTGGAGCAGGCGCTGGATATCCAGACCCGCGTCGGTTATCCCACGATCATCCGCCCCAGTTTCACCCTAGGCGGCAGCGGCGGCGGCATCGCCTACAACCGCGAAGAGCTGATCGAGATCGTCAATCGCGGGCTGGAACTCTCGCCGACCAGCGAAGTGCTGGTCGAGGAATCGGTGCTGGGCTGGAAGGAATTCGAGATGGAAGTGGTCCGCGACACGGCGGACAACTGCATCATCGTGTGCAGCATCGAGAACCTCGATCCGATGGGCGTGCATACCGGCGACAGCATCACCGTCGCACCGGCGCAGACCCTGACCGACAAGGAATACCAGCGCCTGCGCGATGCCTCCATCGCGGTGCTTCGCAAGATCGGCGTGGATACCGGCGGCAGCAACGTGCAGTTCGGCATCAACGCGCAGACCGGTCGCGTCGTCGTCATCGAGATGAATCCGCGGGTGTCGCGTTCGTCGGCGCTGGCCTCGAAGGCCACCGGCTTCCCGATCGCAAAGGTCGCGGCCAAGCTGGCCGTCGGCTACACGCTGGACGAGCTGAAGAACGAGATCACCGGTGGCAAGACCCCGGCGTCGTTCGAACCGGCGATCGACTACGTCGTCACCAAGATCCCGCGCTTCGCCTTCGAGAAATTCCCGGCCGCGGATGCGCGCCTGACCACTCAGATGAAGTCGGTGGGCGAAGTGATGGCGATCGGCCGCTGCTTCCAGGAATCGCTGCAGAAGGCCTTGCGCGGGCTGGAAACCGGCAAGGTCGGCCTGGATCCGACCGGCCTGGACCTGGTGGACGAGGACGACCTGGTCAAGTTGCGCCGTGAGCTCAAGGAGCCGGGCCCGGAGCGCATCTTCCACCTCGCCGACGCGTTCCGCGCCGGCATGTCGGTGGAAGAGGTCCATGCGTTGTCGTTCGTCGACCCGTGGTTCCTCGACCAGATCGAGGAACTGATCGATGCCGAGGTCGACGTGGTCCACCGCGGCCTGGACGGCTTGGACAAGCGCCGGCTGCGCGCGCTCAAGCGCATGGGCTTCTCCGACGCGCGCATCGCGCAGCTGGCGCGCACCAGCGAATCCGCGGTGCGTGCGCTGCGCAAGGCGTTCCACGTGCGCCCGGTGTACAAGCGCGTGGACAGCTGCGCAGCCGAGTTCGCGACCACGACCGCCTACCTGTATTCGACCTACGAGGACGAATGCGAGGCGCAGCCCAGCGACCGTCGCAAGATCATGGTCCTTGGCGGCGGGCCCAACCGCATCGGCCAGGGCATCGAGTTCGACTACTGCTGCGTGCACGCTGCGCTGGCCCTGCGCGAAGACGGGTTCGAGACCATCATGGTCAATTGCAACCCGGAAACCGTCTCGACCGACTACGACACCTCCGACCGCCTGTACTTCGAGCCGCTCACGCTGGAAGACGTGCTGGAGATCGTCGAGCTCGAGAAGCCGGTCGGCGTGATCGTGCAGTACGGCGGCCAGACGCCGCTCAAGCTGGCGAAGGCGCTGGAAGCCAACGGCGTGCCGATCATCGGCACCTCGCCGGATTCGATCGACCTCGCCGAAGACCGCGAGCGCTTCCAGAAGCTGGTCGATTCCCTCGGCCTGAAGCAGCCGCCGAACCGCACCGCACGCAGCGCCGAGGAAGCCCTGGCCCATGCGCGCGAGATCGGCTATCCGCTGGTGGTGCGCCCGAGCTACGTGCTGGGTGGCCGCGCGATGGAAGTGGTGCATGCCGACGCCGACCTTGCGCGCTACATGCGCGAAGCGGTGAAGGTCTCGCACGATTCGCCGGTGCTGCTGGACCGCTTCCTGGACAACGCGGTGGAAGTCGACATCGACGTGATCGCCGACCGCGAGGGCAACGTGCTGGTCGGCGGGGTGATGGAACACATCGAGGAAGCCGGCGTGCATTCCGGCGACTCGTCGTGCTCGCTGCCGCCGTATTCGCTGTCGGCGGACACCCAGGCGCGCTTGCGCGTGCAGGTCGTGGCGCTGGCCAAGGCGCTGAATGTCATCGGCCTGATGAATACCCAGTTCGCGGTGCAGACCAATGGCGACGGCGAGGACACGATCTTCCTGCTGGAAGTGAACCCGCGCGCCAGCCGCACGGTGCCGTTCGTGTCCAAGGCGATCGGCCAGCCGCTGGCGAAGATCGCGGCGCGTTGCATGGCCGGCATGACCCTCGCGGAGCAGGGGGCCACGAAGGAAATCATCCCCGGCTACTACTCGGTCAAGGAAGCGGTGTTCCCGTTCGCCAAGTTCCAGAACGTGGATCCGATCCTGGGCCCGGAGATGCGTTCCACCGGTGAAGTGATGGGCGTGGGCCGGAGCTTCGAGGCCGCGTTCGCGCGCGCCGAGGAAGCCGCCAACATCAAGGCGCCGCAACCGGGCAAGGCCTTCATCTCGGTGCGCGATCCCGACAAGGCGCGGGTGCTGCCGGTGGCGCGCTACATGCTCGAGCGTGGCTTCAGCCTGGTCGCCACCCAGGGCACCGCCGACGTGCTGGCCGCCGCCGGCATCGAATGCGCGCGGGTGAACAAGGTGATCGAGGGTCGGCCGCATATCGTCGACCTGATCAAGAACGGCGAGATCTGCTACATCATCAACACCACCGAGGGCCGGCAGGCGATCGCCGACTCGTTCTCGATCCGGCGCGAGGCCCTGCAGCAGCGCGTCACATACTCCACCACCGTGTCCGGTGCGAGCGCATTGCTGCACTCGCTGGACCACCGCGGCGCGGGCGACGTGCTCTCGCTGCAGGAACTGCACAAGGAACTCGCCTGATGCACGCACCCATCACCGCGAAGGGCGCACTGCGCCTGCGCGCCGAGCTGGAAGAACTGAAGTCGGTCAAGCGGCCGGAAGTGATCGCCGCGATCGCCGAAGCGCGCGCCCACGGCGACCTCAAGGAAAACGCCGAATACCACGCCGCCCGCGAACAGCAGGGGTTCATCGAGGGGCGGATCAAGCACCTCGAGGGCGAACTCTCGCATGCGCAGGTCATCGACATCGCCAACCTGTCGGTGGGCGACAAGGTCGTGTTCGGCGCCACTGTCGAACTTGCCGACGTCGACACGGACGAGCAGAAGACCTACCAGATCGTGGGCGACCTCGAGGCAGACATCAAGCAGGGCCTGATCGCGATTTCCTCGCCGGTCGCGCGCGCGATGATCGGCAAGCACGAGGGTGACGCGATCACCATCGAAGCCCCGGGCGGCATCCGCGAATACGAGATCATCTCGGTCAAGTACCTGGGCTGAGCGCGTGCCGCGGTTGACCCTGCTGCTGCCGGCGACCACGCGCTTCGCCGGCGTGGCCTTGCCGCAGGCGCTCGCGGCTGCGCTCGGGCGTGCCGATCGCGCGATGCATGAGGCAGGCGAGGACGCGCAACTCGCGCGGCACTTCCGCTTGCTGCCGAATCGTTGGGCGCACGCGGCATTGACCCGCGTGGTCGACGGCGGCCAGGAGGATGCGCGCCTGTCCGGCTGGCTGCGCGCGGATCCGGCGTACATCCGTCCGGACATCAATGGCGCGCGCCTGCTCGCCACGGGTGACGGCCTTGGCATCGACGCGGCTGACGTGGAGGCGGTGCTGCCGGCGCTGCGCCCGCTGTTTGGTGATGTTGGTTTCGGGCTGGATGCACCGCATCCAGGTCGTTGGTACCTGCGCTTGCCGAAGGAAGCCGCATTGCCTGCGTTCGCATCGCCCACGCAGGCCTTGGGTGATGACGTGTTCGAGCATATTCCGGCCGCGCCCGAGGCGCGCCGCTGGCGGCTGCTGGCCAGCGAGGCGCAGGTGGTGTTGCACAACCATCCACGCAACGCGACGCGTGCCGCCGCCGGCAAGCCGCCGATCAACGCGCTGTGGTTCTGGGGCGGCGGGGTATTGCCCGACCACGTGGCGAGCGCATCCCCCACGCTGTATTCCGACGATCCCTTGCTGCATGGGCTGGCGAAACTCGGCACGCTGGACGCCATGCCGCTGGATGCCGCGAAGGAGTCGGAGGACGACGGGTTGATCGATTTGCGGGCAGTGCGCGATCCGCGGGCGGACGTGGCGCGATGGCTGTCGCCCGCCGCGCAGGCTGCATCGCGTGGCGAGGTCGTATTCGACTTCGCCGATGGCATGGTGTTCACGGTTGCCCCTGGCCAGCGTTGGCGGTTCTGGCGCAAGCCCGCAGCCCGGATCGACGCATGAGCGCCACCCGGCGCATCGTCCGTCGCGACGCCGTCGAGGCGCGTGGCGACTGGCCGGCGTCATGGCCGCCTTTGCTGCGCCGCGTGCATGCCGCGCGTGGCAGCGATGCGCGGGAGGCGATGCCGCGGCTTGCCGACCTGCTGCCGTTCACCGGGTTGGCCGGCATCGAACACGCGGTGGAGTTGCTGCGCGATGCGGTCCACCGCGATGCACGCATCCTGGTGGTCGGCGATTTCGATTGCGACGGTGCCACCGCCTGCGCGGTCGGCGTGCGCGGGCTGCGCATGCTCGGTGCGAACCACGTGATGCATGCGGTACCGAACCGGATCGTGCACGGCTATGGGATGACGCCCGGCCTGGTGGAGGAACTCGCGGCGCTGCACCCGGACCTGGTGGTGACGGTGGACCACGGCATCGCCTGCCATGCCGGCATCGATGCGGCCAAGGCGCGCGGCTGGCAGGTTCTGGTGACCGATCATCACTTGCCCGGCCCGACGCTGCCGTCGGCCGATGCCATCGTCAATCCCAACCAGCCCGGCGACACCTTTGCCAGCAAGGCGATGGCCGGGGTGGGGGTGATCTTCTACCTGTTGCTGGCGCTACGGGCGCGCCTTGGCGCGTCGGCGGACCTGGCCTCGCTGCTGGACCTGGTCGCGGTCGGGACGGTGGCCGACATGGTGGCGCTGGATGCCAACAATCGCGCCCTGGTCGGCGCCGGGTTGCGCCGCCTGCGCGCGGGGCAGGGCTGCGCTGGACTCCGAGCCCTGATCGACGTGTCCGGCCGTCGCGAGGCCACGCTGTCCACCGCCGACATCGGCTTCGCGATCGGGCCACGCATCAATGCAGCCGGCCGGCTGGAGGACATGGGCATCGGCATCGAATGCCTGCTCAGCGATGACGTCGGCCACGCGCGCCAACTCGCCTCGGTCCTGCACGGCATCAACGAGGAACGCCGCGCCGTGCAGGCCGACATGCAGGACGTGGCGGAGGCGCGACTGGATGGCGTGGGACAGGACGCGCCCGCCGCCTGCCTGTTCGACGAGGACTGGCATCCGGGCGTGGTCGGGCTGGTGGCCTCCAAGTTGAAGGAGCGCCTGCATCGGCCGGCCATCGCCTTCGCGCCGGTCGAACCGGGCGGGGCGGCATTGCGGGGCTCTGCGCGCTCGATTCCCGGCTTCCATGTCCGCGACGCACTGGCGCTGGTCGATGCGCGCCATCCGGGCCTGATCGATCGCTTCGGCGGCCATGCGATGGCAGCCGGGTTGAGCCTGCAGGTGGAGGCGTTCCCGGCGTTTTGCGACGCGTTCCTGCAGGTCGCGTCGGACTGGCTCACCGATGACCTGCTCACCGACGTGCTGCGCAGCGACGGCGCCCTGGCCGATGCCGATTTCCACATCGACACCGCGCTGGCCCTGCGCGATGGCGGCCATTGGGGGCAGGGCTATGCCGAGCCGCTGTTCGACGGCGAGTTCGACGTGCTGGCTTGGCGCATCGTCGGCGAGCGCCACCTCAAGCTGGAACTGGGCGTGGGCGGAAAACGCCTGAACGCCATCCACTTCGGCGGCTGGGACGGCGATGCGCCACCGTCACGGCTGCACATCGCCTATCGGTTGGTGCCCGACGACTACCGCGGCAACG
>Ga0075158_10000444_pt1 | contig 34136 bp, 37 predicted proteins | sample JI91814BDNA_FD_70968 | JGI IMG/M metagenome (GOLD analysis project Ga0075158, IMG submission 70968) | Wastewater effluent complex algal communities from Wisconsin, to seasonally profile nutrient transformation and Carbon sequestration -... | ecosystem: Engineered > WWTP > Effluent > Algae... | reverse complement strand
AATCCGGCGTTTAAGCCAACCATCAAGGTTGGCAATATCCTCAAACTGACGAGCTAGACCGAAGTAACCTACCCAACCACGCACATAACGAGCGAGATCGGTCAAACGACGCGCCATCGAGATCCCACGACTACGTCCGGTGAGTTCTTTGATGCGTTGCTTGAAGGTGATCAGTTTCTTCGGCGATACCTTAATCGTCAAACGTTTACCAACAAAAGTGAAACCCAGGTATTCGCAGCCCCGGGCTGATCGCCATTCCGCAATTGCCCTCATCTAGTACTTGTTTTCCCGCAGATTTACTGTTGGTATAATGCCTTTCCTTGCGGGAGTTCGTTCTCGTACAGGGGACTTTCACCCTACAAGTTAGTCGGTATGCCAGGCAACATGATGATCCCAGAATTTCGAGACGATGGCTATCTCCCGGAAGGAATACACATCGCGTCAGAGTTTGACGTTCTGGCCCGATTTGGGGAGGTATCCACCCAGCGCAAAAGGCTTGCTGTTCGGCTGAAACGCTGGCTCGGACTTGCCAGATCGACGAATGCCCAGCGGTTCTTTATTGACGGGAGTTTTATCACATCCAAGCCAAATCCCAATGATATCGATGCGGTAATCCTACTATCGGAAGACTTTCGTGATCAGGTTAACCGCGGGCTTCAGGATGCACTTGAACTCGAGTCACTCCTTGTAACACGCGAACCTGATGATTTATTTGCCGCAGAAGATTCCCGTGACTGGAATCAGTGGGTAGAATTCTTTTCAATGACACGTGAATCTGGCGACATAAAAAAAGGTCTTGTGGAAATCAAATTGTGATAGAAAACGAGCAAGAATACGCCAAAGCGCAAAAGGAACTGCAAGATCTTGAAGTACGACTCCGAGACTTGCAGGGTACCAATCCCCCTGGCTCAAAAGGATTTACAAAAGCGGGAATACATAAGTTAATTGCTCGAATTCACGAGGAATTGGCGATTTACGAGAGTTCCGTTGAATTGAGGACTGCACGCGCTTCATAAAAAACATACCGTAATCGGGTAACCGCCGCCATTGCTGACGACGGCCCCCCACACCACCTAGCATTCGAGGCCGCCTTTGCCCCTAACAAGACAGTGCGGTTCCGCGAAAAGAAGCCTCGTACCAGAATTGCTTTAATGACACCAAGCCTTGTTGCCTCGAGTGAGCTAACACAGAGCCACTCGTTAGTCATCGCAAAGCGTAGTGCGGGTGTTCCAGACATCCGCCAATATTTCTTGCGACTGATCGCGTGCTTGACCGCCATATCGAGAGTAACGCCCAGCGCAACCAGATGTTTGATCTTGGTGCGTGGATATCGCCACGGTCTCCAGAAACACATTCGAATCCGGCGTTTAAGCCAAACATCAAGGTGAGCGATAGGATCGGGTAGCTCCCAGTCGCAGTGGAATAGGCAAGAACTCTTGAAGAGACGAGGGCTATGGAATTGGAAATGGGAACCTACCACAATCTGTCGATGAGCTACCGTTGCTTCAGCAGGAAACACAGCAACTGAAGGCCGAAGCGCAAGAATATCGAGCCAGGACCAAACCAAATTGAGAGCGAAGAAACGGCCGATTACTGAGGTTACTGACGAGTGTAGTTGAGCGCCCATGAGTGTTTTCTTTCCTGCGTTCGGAAGAAGAGTGGAGAAAACTTATCGCCACTAATCTCAACGCGCAGTCCCGATCGCAATGGACCATTTCTGGAAGATGAGGCCCGTTCGTTGTAGTATGTGGTAGTATTGAGAGACTCGCATCGCGGAGGCTTTCGCGATTTTCGTGATTTTCGCGGTTCATCAACAATGGCCGGCTGCTGGAGCAAAACAAGTAAGCGAAATATCTTATGCATGGAAGCTGCGGTGACCAGCATGTTCTAAACATCTAAGCCTATTCTTTTCTTCCGTAATGCGGACCGCTGATCAGTGAGTGTATGAGTATCTTTGATCTGACCCGAATTCTTTATGCAACACATTTCGTCCTCGGAGTGCCAGTTGCACTTTTTTGTTTGCGTTTTTTGATCTTCAATCCTGTTGTTGCCGTTTTCACTCAGTTCGACATATCACAGTCGGTTGCTATTCGAGCCGTTTTGTTTGGCGGATTGCTTTTGCTTTGGTACTTCGTCTGGTACGGATCAATCGTGTTTGCCCTTCGTCGCAGGTTTCCGATCTTTTCCATACGGCAGTTCTCTTTCCTATTGCTGATGGTATACACTGGTTGGATCGTGTTTCTATCCATGCAATCCAAAGATATTTGGACACTTGCCATGGCAAATCCACTGTATCCACTAACCATGGTGATGGTGTTACTGATCGGTTTAACTGGCGTCACCATTTTACCTGGGCTTAAGGTCGCGTCAGATGCAGAAGAGCAAGCGTACCTCGAACGCACTGAGCGACAAATCGACTCATTGGACCAGTGGCGTAACGATGATTAAAGTACTGGGTTTAACGCAGCCTTAGAATCGCTGAGGCTTTCGTATTTTGTGCCTTTCATGATGAATTGTGGAGCCTGTTTAGTAAAAGCCACGACACGTACATCTGTACGTCTTCGACGGCGGTGCATTTCATTTTGAGCTGCGCAAAAAGCTAGCCCGGCCATCACTTGCGACTTAAGGTGACTGAGGTAGAAATTAGGATATGGCGAGCTAAAATGACCGAATCCGAGTTAACGTCCATCATTCAAGAAACGAATTCGCAGTATGCGGTACTGTACGGACATGTGTTGACCATCAGCTTCGCCGTCATTGTGGACCAGAAAGCGACCGACCGATTCTCTGATGAAGCAGTGCAACTAGGTCACATGCACCATCCGTGCCACATGATTACACGAATTCCGTTGACATGCTAGTCAAAACTTTCATCGACAATTTTCGAGGAACTTGAGCATTGAATTCCAAACCGCAGATCGAATACCTAAATACCGACCTGGACCTTGTGGCAGCTTGCTCATTGGAGGACCTCAGAGCAGAAATGGTCCAGCGTGGTTTATTTGGGCATGCGACACAGTGGGACGATAGAACATGGTATGCCATGTTCGAGGCGTGCAATGCCGACGAACCGGAGTCGAATATCAAAACTCTCTTGGATGCTTTGGATCAACTTTCCCCAGCCGCAACCCAAGTCCTTCAACAATGCACAAAATTTGAATTTAACATCGGCTATGACTGCGGTGCTGAACCGCCGTCTGTTCAACAGGCCATATCCCACGCAACACTCCGTAGAATTGTAGAGCATGGAGCATCGATTCGCATTACGCTCTATCCCTATCGTCCCCATAGCGAAACAGAGATCACACAGGTCGATTTGACCGATGAGGATAACGCTTCAAATTCTGAAGGCGAATGAGATTATCTTCTACCATTCTGCGGATTACGTCGAGACTTCGTCTTTGCAACGTCTGAGCGTTTTTCCGCGACTACTGAATCCAGTGAGTCGGCGGCTCGTTTTAATAAGGTGACATTCACCTAGCCAGTCGATTGAATGACAATCTGCCTTTTTCGCGTTTTTCGTGCCTTTCGTGGTTCCATACTGGACTACCTACGTCGGACATAAATGACATTTCATTTCCTACATACTCGAAATGAGTATTTCCAGGTTGTACACTGCGATTTCTTGGATGCAGCTTTGATGCTGTTGCCAAGCCATTCTGAATTGAGAAAACGACACTAGGGCAGGCACGTATGCAACCGGTTAAAAAGGAGCCCCATTGCCACCTCGCTGCTACTTTTAAGAGCAGAAAAGGTTCCGGCAGGTTGGCTTTGGTCGCAATGGCTTGGATACTAAACGGCGCGGTGAAAACCAAGATACCTGGCCCGCCTAACTGACACAAAATCGAAGACACAAATCTCTAGGGACAGCCCCACCGCTCATCCATTCTGTCAACACAATTTGAAAGCGCAAACACCTTTTACGGAATGATCTATGTCAAGGCTTTGGAACACGACAAATGGGCTCTCTTGTGTTTCGATGATGGTCGGTGTGGTGTCGAAGTATAAACACCGAGTGGGTGGGCTGTCGGCATGGTCAGGGAGGGTTCCTGCCGGGGGTACAAAGCCGATACATCTAATCATGACCCTGGATTTATCGGATCCCAGTATTCCGTTTTCTCAGCCAGGAATACGCGAGCTTCCTCTCTTTCATCCTTTTGCCTACGACGGAAGCCGAATCTCGTACCGAGTGGTCGGGGAACGTGCGATCGAGATCGTCAAGCAACCAGATAGAAAAGCGGCGGACAATTTCCCATTTGAAAATTATCCCGAGTCATTTCCTTGCTACCCGGTTGCGTTGTCTGAACCAATTGCCATGGAAGAGTATCTTAATGAGGACTTAACCGGCGCGGATTGGGAAGCGGAACTGGAACAGGCAGCGGCGGAAAATCGTGTGCTCGACGCCCATGATAAAATTGCTTTTCTTGAAGGGTTGATGCAAGGATCACCTCGGACCATTTGCCGTACCCCAGAATGCAATGGACAAACGATGAAACTCTTGACCGTGATACGCGGCGATTTGATTGAGGGATTCCATTTTTGGTCCGATTCTGACTATGGACCAGACGTTGTCGTGACTTATGAGTACTGCCCAAACTGCTACTTGATCCATACCGAAAACCAATGTGGGTAAGCAGTGCGGCCTAGAGACATAGAACGAATCGCTGAGCGACGTTAGGCAACATTCAGAGAGAGTCGATGATACCACCGATCCCGAGAGACGTTATAGGAAGTGCTTGGGCTCTTGTGGGGGCCATATCCAACTCTGTAACAGTGTAAATCACAGAATAGTAGTTCCTACAAACAAATAGCCCACGTCCTTTACTTTGACGACATCAATACGTATTGGAACCTAACATGCAGGTTGGATGGTTACTCGATGGAAATCTTTACGAAGAGTACCACGACGAACTCGTGGCGGCGATCCGCGACTGTGACCACTTATCTGTTTCTCTTAATCGACCTAATGCACCTTATTCATGGGAGGATGCAGGCAACTCCTACCGCAAGTCATTTCCGAAAGGGGCTTGCGTTGTAACTCACGCGGACATCGATCTTGCCCTAAGAGTTAGAAAAGATGCACGCTGGCAACCGGGCGTTTTTGCTACGCTACCGAATTATTTTTGTTCGCACTATTTCGCTCACCTCGGGCGTTTTCTTTTGAATTCTGACTATGCGATGCTGCGGTTTCAACCGCCGCCGCTGCAATCTGGATGACTCAAAACGATTCTTAATCAACACTGGTGCAGATCATGCTGGGGAAAGTAACTGGCTCCCAGTAATGCGAATCGAAGCGGAGTACGATCACGAGTAGGAGTAGGAGTAGGAACTAACCGTACGGCAATCCTCATTCAGCGAGTCGTGACCGGAATTCTTTCGCGATTTTCGTCTCTTTCGCGGTATATCCGAACTAGCCTCACCATAACTTGCGAAGAAACGGCTAAAGCCATTTCTTCGCTGGCACCCAGGGCAGGCTGAGTACCCGCATCCCTCGGAATTCCGATGAGTATGATCACGGCCGCCTTCGACTCACGTTTCTGGCGATCCTATTTTGCTTTGGGCAATACTTTTGTTGTTGCCTCCCGGTCATGAATCTCTAACAATGCGCGTCAATATGATCCGAAGGTGCGCCACAGAATTGCGTGGTAAGCCCATAATGATCCGTTGGACCACGCCGACGAGTGTTGATTCGCTAGCCCCTCTTCACTTCGAATTCGCAGAACTTGCAATGACTGGACATGAACACAACGCAAGACAAATTCAATTCCGAACCATCGCCATAGTGACCCCAGGTCTTATTGCGATTGGGGGACTTCTTGGGTTGATTGCGCTTGACCCTGGCCCGAAAACTGCCAGGGCTTTTGCTGCTCTCTTTTGGTTCGGGATAATTCTAGTACCAGTCGCGGTGGTGTTACTGTGTCAACGCTGTCCTTTCTGTCGTCGAACACTCTCGATTGATTCGAAAAGAACGTACTATGGCGAATACTGCAGACATTGTGGTGCAAATTTCAACTCCGAAGTCCGCCGAGCTTTCCCAAGTAGAATCCACAATGACTGCAGAAACATGGACTAATGGCACGCGAGTCAAGATTATGCCACATGCCTTTTGGCCAACAGGCGGCACCGGGACTGTTCGTCCATTTCCGGCTTTGGCAAACGAAATAGTAGATCAGTATCATAAATGTAGCCGTACCTTCGACAGCTCAAATCGAAGGCTCACGTTGGTTTGGATCGTTTTTGATTCGCCTCTGATTGATGGTGAAGGCGATGGTCCATACCAAGAAGGTGAGATCGATGATCTGTATTTGGATCGTGTCAGAGCTTGAATTCTGCAGACTTCATACCGCTGAAGATTACTGAAGACATATTCATCGAGTCTTGACCAGAATTTTTTCGCGATTTTCGTCTCTTTCGCGGTGAACTAATTGATCCCAACCATGACCATTGTCTTCATTATTTATTTGTGTAGGCCTATGATAATGTTTATCATTGATGGAAACATTCGATACCATTCGCGCCACACACCAAATCCACGAAGCGAATAGACAATCTCCAACGTTCCTTCCAAAGAAACTTATCCCATGTCAGAAGAATTCAAAGTTGTTATCCCCAAAGAAGTCTTTGCCGCCTTACAGTGGCAAGACGATGGCAAGCCAGCAATCTGCGCAGTGAATCAAGCACTCGCCAACTTCGAGCCCAAGATCGTTTTTTCCTATCATCTGTCGATCCTCACAGAGTTGAGTGAAGTGAACGACAATGGTATGCCAACACCAGCAGAACATGAACTGTTCCGCCAAATCAACGAACATTTTGATGCGAATATCAAGGCTGACGGTAATGCACTGTTTCTCGCAAGGATTACCTGGAACGGAACGTGTGAACTCATTTACCGTGTCTACGACCCTGAGGTTGCCAACGCCTTCCTGATGGACATCGTGGAAAACGACAAGCAAGTTCGACCGTTTAGCTTTAAGATGGAGCAAGATCGCGAATGGGAACTCGCCGATTGGTTTCTGCAACATTGGCAGAAATGAGTGCTGCGATCACTACTCAAGGAGTTACGAAAGTGAAAGTAAACCGAACAATTGCCGTGACTTTTCTGATTCTTTACTGGTTCGCTGGCTCCGCTTTTGCTCAGAGCGAACCGAATCCCGCAATATCGCAATTGATCCGCAGTTATGAGGCCAAACCGCAATCCGTATCTATTTCGGAAGCCTCTGATCCAAATCATTCGGATGCAATCCTCAACCGTCTCTCTACCATGGGTGAACCAGCTTTGCAGGCACTCCGCGAAATTCGGTACGAAGGTGCTCCACTTCTGACGGAAAGCGATGAGGAAACTTGGTGCCTTCTCAATGACTATGCATTGCTCACAACGATTCGTCGCATGGAAGGGAAACTTCCCCCACTGCGAATCGAAGTCAATGAAGGGAAGCGGATCAACACTGCAATTAGAGCCACAACCGACATTCCGGTGAAAATCGTCAATCAAGACCAAGGCCAGCAACCAGTTTGGCACAATTTCGGTGGAGATTATCGCAGCGGACGACTCGCTCGTTGGCGAATTCAAGTTTGGGATGAGCATGGCCAACAAGTTCCCGAATTGGAAAGAACTGGCCAAATAGGTGGAGGTGTCTATTATTCCGGCGAACTCAAATTCGGTCGCGAGGACAATAGAAGGCTTATTCTTGAGAATTATGTTCGAATACAAAAACCAGGCAAATATACGGCGCGGGTTTTATACCATAATGAGTTCTTGATCGCCGACATCACGGATGAAAAGGAACTCGACAACTTGGTACTCGTAGCCTCCAACAAGTTTGAGATCGAAGTCGCGCCCGGAGCCAAGTTGCGCATTTCTTTATCGGAACAAGATTACCGGAAATCGAAAGCCTTGATCTCCCGGCTGACCCCAACCAAGACCATTAAACTAAACGGTAGCAAATATGGCCCGAATTATCACGCACTTATTCCTCCAGATTCTCAGCAGGGTGAGCTGTTACAAATGGACCAATTAGCTGTTCCAGCTCTGATCGAAGAACTAAAACTGCCTAACATAGAATACAAAAAAAGGCGTTGATCCTGGGAATTCTCGATTCCATTATGCATGAACGGCACCTATCGCCCAGCGATTTCCCAGGCGCCATTGATGACTACTATTGCGAGTTTCCTGGTGGTTATTGCTCCATGAGCATCGCACCCTCGCAAGAAGCCCAGGATAAGCTTGTCAAAGAATGGCTGGCCTTTGCAGAAAACTATATCGTCGTTGAGCGTTCGAGGTAACGTCGCTGAAAAAATTTCGGGCAGCAGAACGGTGAAACAGATTTCTAAGCTCCAATTCAGTCTTTGCACTTTGATCGTTTTGATAGCGATCACTTCCTTTTTTACGAGCTTGGCTCGCGAGAGAATGCTGAATCGGGAAATTGTCTGGAAAACTTATTCACCCGAAAACGTGGCGAGCCTTCTCATGCAACGCAAGACCGTACTCATTAGCCTTTATGCAAACTGGGATACTTCGACGGTCATGCATGAACAGATAGCGCTGTCCAACCCGAAAATGGGTCGCTTTCTGAGTGATTACAATACCACGACACTCAGAGCGGACGCGACGCATGCGGATCCGATCGTAAAGAAATTGATGAACGATCTACAAATCGAAACCGTACCCGCATTCATTATCTACTCCCCGAAATACCCGCAATCACCGATCATTTTGCAAGGTTGGACAAGCGAAGGGCAGCTTCGACAAAGCATTGCCCATGCGAGTTAGCAACCTTCACTCACTCACAAGACACTATGGAAGCCCCCAATCCTTTCGCTCCGCCACCAGATTCAGCGCACGGAGCACCTCCTGCCGCGCCGTGGGATCAGCGCGTCTTCTTTCTGCTTCTCCCGCCCATTATCCCTTTTGTCATTCCCTTTATCGTTCGGGTTTTCATACCACCACATAACGGTGACTCACTTTACCATGCCCTGTTTTCGCTTGGATCGATCGTGATATCGTGGTGGTGGGCACAGTGGATGGTAGACCGACTGAAATGAACATCATGGAGAAGATATTTGCTATCAAGCTGTGCCTGGGGAATGATCTTGGCATCCTCATTCCTGGCGCAAAAGCTGTGTGAGTTGACTTTCCGTTGACATCCAGTGGCGTCACCGCTCTACTGGATGAAGTAAGGTACCGATTTCAACCTTCCCGAATAGACGTTCTGTGGCGTTGCTCGTCGGCCATACTTAGCGCGTCGATTCAATACATTTTGGGGACACGTTCGCCATGACTATTCTTCGCAACCTCATCGTATGCGGACTGATGTCTTTCCTGGCATATGCCGTCGTTTTAGCTCAGGATTATCCCCAAAAAGATTCACCTGAAGCCACCTGGATTCAAAACGATCGATTATTTGTCGTCGTACCCCGCAATCAAAAGTGCGTCACCATTTTTAGTATCGAGCGAAACGAGTGGAGCAAAATTGAATTTGATATAGAGCTTGCGCCCGAAGCCAAACCTATCGTGTATGAAGACATGGTGGCCTTAAAGAACGGACGATACATCTTTGCTTATTCGGCCAAGACGGGAACATGGGATAAACTCACGCTGGAGGGAGAAAGCGAAGCGGTTCCTACTCTCACCAAAGATTGCATTCATGTTCGGCATAAAGATACGTTTTATGTTTTTGGGATCCATTCTACATCTTGGACAGCCGTGAGCTTAGTAACGGGCGATCGAGTCGATATCCCAAAGAAGCCTCAAGATAATCCAAATGCTGCAAGCTCGCGTTAGCAATATCGCGTTTACCTTCATCGATGTCCTGAGAGGGTAGGCTTCTTCGTGGGAAGAATTGCTTATGGATGGACCGCGCGAGGCGAGCGATTCACTTCGGTTTCCCAGCGAACTTGCCCAGCAAATCGCCCCCCCGCACTAGGCAATCCGCGTTGGATCTGAAAAAATTGTAGAACTCAATTGGTCAAGACCATTTTTCATCTGCAAGTATTACCGCCTAGAGTCGATTGGTACGAATATGCTCATCGTTTTGGAATTCGATCTGAATGCGGCTGCTGCCGAAATCGCCAAAGAGTTAAAGGTGGAGCCCAAACAGGTGAAAGCGGCAGTCGAATTGCTCGATGCGGGCAATACGATTCCTTTTATCGCTCGATACCGCAAAGAAGCGACCAAAGGCTTGGACGAAATCGCGTTGCGAGCTATTGAAGATCTTATTGGTAAAGCCCGTGAACTTTTGGCCCGCAAAAACACCGTCCTCAAATCGATCCATGAACAAGGCTTACTCACGGACGAACTTCAGAAACAGATCGTGGCTTGCACCGATTTGCAGAATCTCGAAGCCCTCTACTTGCCATTTAAGCCCAAGAGACGAACGCGGGCCACTATTGCCCGCGAACGTGGTCTACAACCGCTGGCAGATATCCTGCTGAAACAAACGAAGCTCAATACTCCGAAGAAAGATATGCTGCGAAAGTATGTGCAGCCCGACAATGACGTCCCCGATGAGGAGGCTGCGTTGGCAGGAGCATTGGACATTGTTGCCGAGACTTGGGCAGACGATGCCGAGACACGCGTCTGGCTGGTTGAACAAGCCTTCAAACATGGCCGCATCTCATCGCAAGTGAAAAGAGGCAAAAAAGAAGAAGCCGATAAGTTCGAAATGTATACCGATCATTCTGAATCGGTTTCGCGCGTCCCATCACATCGCTTTCTGGCAATGCAGCGCGGTGAAGATGAAGGCATCTTGCGATTGAGCCTCGATCTAGAAAACGAGCGTGTTTTGGGTGAGATGGAATCTTATTTTCTTGAGAATCCACAATTCGAGTTCTATCGAGAATTAAAGGATACGGTCAAAGATTGTTTTGAACGCCTGCTCCATCCGGTAACTCAATCGAGTGTATTCCAAACGTTAAAAGAGCGAGCAGACGAAGAAGCGATTGCCGTCTTCGGTAAAAACTTGCGAGAACTATTACTGGCTCCACCTGCTGGTCCCAAAGTAACGCTCGGTATCGATCCCGGTTTCCGAACCGGTTGCAAGCTGGCTGTGGTCGATGGTACAGGACAATTCCTCGCCCACAACACGATTTATCCAACGCCTCCCTCCAACGATAAAATCGGCGCTACCAAAACACTGCTCGATCTCATCCACAAATATAAAGTTGAACTCATCGCCATCGGTAATGGAACCGCCTCACGCGAGACCGATGCGTTTGTGAGCGAAGTGATTCGTGATCATAAACTTTCAGTAACCAAAGTAATGGTCAGCGAAGCAGGGGCCTCGATTTATTCCGCCAGCGAATTGGCTGCTAAGGAGTACCCGCAGCTTGACGTGACAGTGCGTGGCGCGATCAGTATTGCTCATCGACTCCAAGACCCATTGTCGGAATTGGTGAAGACAGATCCAAAATCGATCGGGGTAGGGCAGTACCAACACGATGTCAATCAAACCCAATTGCGCAAATGTTTGGAACGCGAGGTAGAATCCTGCGTCAATAAAGTGGGGGTTGATTTGAACACCGCCAGCGCCTCGCTGTTATCATATGTCTCCGGGATCGGTCCGAAACTGGCTGAAAATATTGTTCAATTTCGGAATGAAAACGGCCCATTTCGCAAGCGTCAACAACTGACCAAAGTCCCCAAATTAGGTGCGAAAGCGTTTGAGCAATCGGCTGGTTTTTTGCGGATTCGCAACGGCGATCAACCACTCGACAATTCGGCCGTACATCCAGAATCGTATGGCATCGTTGAAAAGATGGCAACGAAACTGGGGATTCCGTCGGAAGCCATCGTAGGAAATGCAACGCTTGTGCAAAAACTCAAGCCGGAAGAGTTTGTGAATGAACAGTTTGGCTTACCGACCGTGGTCGATATCCTCGAAGAATTGTCCAAGCCTGGTCGCGATCCACGCAAGGAATTCTATGCGGTTAAATTTTCTGAGAATGCCAATTCGATCGAAGACTTAAAAGTAGGCATGGTACTCGAGGGTGTTGTCACAAACGTCACGCACTTCGGGGCTTTCGTTGATATTGGTGTTCATCAAGATGGACTGATCCACATCTCGCAACTCTCCAATACGTTTGTGAAAGATCCCAACGAAATCGTTTCAGTGGGCAATGTGGTCAAAGTGAAAGTGCTGGAAGTTGACGCAAATCGAAAACGCATTTCGCTGACACGAAAATTCTGATCGCTCTAACATCCACTTACGGGCCTGCTTCAACTGGTGTTTCCAAAAAGATCGGTGTGTCTGGACCGATCGGCAACTGCAGCACAAACACCCACAAGTAGAAGAATAATGTCCATACGATAAGAAATATCATCGAATATGGGAACATCAAGCTGATAATACTTCCCATCCCAAAGCGTCGATCATAGCGGCAAGCGAAAACGAAGATCATGCCAAAGTAAGACATCATCGGCGAGATGACATTGGTACACGAATCGCCGATACGATAAGCGCATTGAATCAACTCTGGGCTATAGCCTAGTTGCATCATCATGGGCACAAAGACCGGTGCCATGAAGGTCCACTTCGCGCTGGCACTTCCCATGACCAAGTTAATGGTTGCACACACTAGAATAAATAGAACCAAAATACCTGGGTTATCCATTCCCAGATCTTTGATGAACTGTGCACCGGTAACCGCCAAAAGCGAGCCAAGTTTTGTCCATTCGAAGAACTTGACGAATTGAGCGGCGAAGAAAACCAATACGATATACGACCCCAAAGATGTCATCGATTTGGTCATCGATTGAATAATGTCTTTGTCGCTCTTCATGGTCCCAACCACGCGCCCGAAAACGAGTCCTGGCACCAAGAAGAAGACAAAAATGATGGTCACGATACTATGCAAAAAGGCGGGTGCTTTATCACCCTCTTCGATAAAGCCTAAGGCTCCGAACCAGGGAAGATTGGTGGCGAAAGCAGGAATCGTTGGCTCTTTGGAAGAGCCAATAGGCCAGCATAAGTAAAGGGCAGCTGCGCCCAAGAAAACAACCGATACCAGCGTTATCCATAGCCCGCGCACTTCTAAGGCGTTGAGCTTTTCCAAACGGGGCTGAGCCAGCCATTGGCTATCGGCATATTGAGTATCAAACTCCCCCAATCGTGGTTCGATAATTTTGATCGAGACCCAACTCCCCACAACCGTAAGTAAAAAGGTGCTAACAAACATAAAGTACCAGTTGCAGGCGGCACTGACTTGATAATCGGGTTGCCAGATGACGGCTGCTTCGGTGGTTACGCCAGCCAAGAGAGGGTCGATTGTTCCGAGTAGCAAGTTCGCACTATAACCACCAGAGACCCCTGCAAAAGCAGCCGCGAGTCCAGCCAATGGATGCCGTCCCAGCGAATGATAAATGGCGGCTCCCAGTGGAATGAGAACGATGTAGCCGATCTCTGAGGCCGTATTGGAAATGATGCCCGCGAACACGACGGCCACGGTGACAAATTCTCGACGTACACCAAACACCATCGATCGAATGGCAGCGGAAAGAAGGCCACTATGCTCTGCAACACCCACACCAAGCAAAGCGACTAGAACCGTTCCAAGTGGCGCGAAATCTGTAAAATTCTTTACGAGGTTCGCTGAGATTTTGCGCAAGCCTTCGGGCGACATGAGCGATACAACCCGTATCATTCCGTCCGGAGCACGATCCTTCGCACCTGGACCGCGTGGATCGACAACCGACCAATCGAAATAGGCACCGATACCGCTTAGCACAATGGTCAATAGCGCGAATGAAGCAAAAAGAGTTACAGGATGAGGCAACAAGTTGCCCGCCCATTCAATCCCTTTGAGAAAACGATCCATCCATGATAGTTTAACTTGCTGCTGGCTCTCTTGTGCCATCATTTTTCCATCTACTTTCTGGATGAGCCGGTGAGTTAAATAATAGGACCACAAATGCCCGGCACTAAAATCTATGCGAGAACCAAGCGTGCATTAAGCTGAATCATGAAGGGATCTACATCGCCTTTCATCGTTTAGACAGAGAAGTTCACGGAGGCGGCAAGCGAAAGACACGAAGTAATGCCCCAGCATTACCCGAACAACCACTTATATGCTCTCCATCTGGACTCGCAGCTAGCGATTGAACATAAGCGTTGGGTTCGTTGGTCAAGACTCCGAGGCGTTTTTGGGTGGCCACATCCCAAACGTTAATGATTCCATTGGCCCCGGAAACCAAACGCTGACCGTCTGGGGTGAACACGCCGGTCCACTGAATCTCATTCGACTTAAGCGCAGTCAATTCTTTGGTAATATCCAAATCCCACAGCCGAATGTCATATCCATCGTTCATCGCGACCCGACGGCCATCGGGAGAAAACGCTGCGAATTGCGGACTTGCGCTTCCTTGCAAACGAACTGTTTCAGACTCCTTAGCTTTGAGGTCCATTCGAGCAAGAACCATGCCATCGGTTGCTTTCGCTTGAGTTCCATCGGGCGAAATCCACACCGCTTTAACCTCGCGATCAAATCCCTCAAAACTCGCGATTTCCTTGCCTGTATCGAATTGCCAATATTTCACCGTTTTATCTCGACTACCGGATAAAACATAACGTCCGTCGGGCGATACACTCAGGGCAGTAATGCATTCGGTATGTCCTGCAAAAAGCGTTCCATCTTTCATCGCGCCTGTCGGCGCAACTTTCCATGTTTTGACAATGCCTTTATACCCACCTGCGGCGAGTCGAGTGCCATCTGGAGATACGGCAATCACTTCGATGCTCCCAAGCTCATCGAGCCGTTTGGTGATATTGAGTTGCGACGATTGATTCACATCGAAGACGGCAACCATTTCATCGGATTTGCCGACGAATAAATGAGCTCCATTCCCGGAAAATGTAAGGCACTTGATTCCCCAACCTTGCTCTCCAAACTCACGAACCACTCCCGGCGGACCACCGGACTTACTCCCTTTGAGCTTAATCGGCTTTATCTTCACGGCAGCAGGCTTCGACTCTTCGTTATCAGACTCCGAGTCTTCATTGTTGGACATGTCACCTTGTTCGTCTTCATCACCAACAACGATTTTCTTCCCCGTTGTCGCTTCAAGGTACTCGACATCTTTTTTGGAAAGCATGTTCACGGGCACAGAAACATAAGTTCCATCAGGCTTCTCTAAGACTACCTTGCCATCTTTGATCGCCACAAATTCGGCTTCGACTTTGAATTTCCCATTGCTACTCTTCCATTCTCGAGCCCAGGCCACGGAGCCGGAGATTAATACCACAGATAGGAGTGTAAGCAGACGCAATTGGGCAATCATCAGTGAACTCCACAGGATGCACAAATCGGGGTGCATAAATGGTTTAGAACCGCCTTGTTAACAACGGCATTATCGTAAACTAACCGCCAACCTCCGTGCAAGGAAGCGAACTCATTATCCCCTGAACAAGAATCACAAGCAGGGGAGGGGAGCTGCCATATGTACCCTAGAAGCGCCTATTCCACTTTCCTTTTTGACGCTCTCCCTGACAAAAGAGTGTGCAGAACGAAGCGGCACGTTTACACGAGTAACTCCGTTTGGATTAGAATCTAACAACACGCCATCGAAGCCGAACCAAGAATTTTGGTTCCATCCCGCCCTGCAACCTTTTTGGTATACACATGACATCACGCCTGCCGTTTTGCGCGTCCTTCTTCTTCGCTCTACTTAGCCTCTATTCTCAACCGATCTCTGCTCAAGCCCCGGCTGTAACCCAAAGTCCATCACCCTCTAAACCACTGATTGCCTATATTGGGACGTTTAGTTCGCCGCTTAAAGACACCTTACCCACGCAGGTCGATTTACCACCCGGCAATGGTCGCGGAATTCACATTTTCTCCGTCGATCGCCAAACCGGTGCACTTACGTCGCTCGGAACTGTCGATATGGGGAATAGCCCGAGTTGCCTCACCATCAACAACGCGGGCACTCGACTCTATTCGGCCAATGAAACCGATCGAATCGGACCCAATAAAGTAGGAAGCGTGAGTTCATTCGAAATCAATAGAAACACCGGCATGCTCCAACCACTCAACACTCAAGAGGTCGGTAGCCAAGGTCCAACTTATGTGAGCCTCTATCCAAACGAGCGTTTTCTTTTTACAGCAAACTATTTTGGTGGTTCGGTATCGGTGTTGCCCATTACCCCTGATGGAAAAGTGGGAGCCAAACTACAAGTGCTTGAAGACCGAGGAACCATCGGCCCAACAGTTGCCACCAATGGTCCACAAGGTAGCTTCGCATTCAGCGGCCATGATCGCACTCACGCTCACATGATTCAACCTGATCCATCTGGCAAATATATCTTGCACGTTGATCTCGCCCTAGACAAAATTTTCGTCTCGACGTTTGATGTTACTCAGGGTCAACTCAAACCACACTTTGAAATCTCATTGCCACCTGGAGACGGGCCACGTCATTTTCACTTTCATCCCAATGGAAAGTGGATGTATTGCATCCAAGAAGAGGGCTCCAACGTGGTTCTCTTTGACTATGATGCAGTGAGTGGAAAGCTTGCCGCGCGCCAAACCATTTCGACACTACCTCCAGGCTTCAAAGGAAGTAACTTTTGCTCAGAACTTCTGGTTTCGCACGATGGAAAATTTGTTTACGCCGGCAATCGTTTGTATGACTCGATTGCGATTTTTGAAGTGCAGGCCGATGGCACATTGAAATACGTGGGCGAACAATGGACCAGGGGCAATTATCCTCGCAGTTTCACCTTCGATCCTACCGGCAATTTCCTGTACTGCTGCAATCAGCGAGCCGACAACGTTGCAGTATTTCGTGTGCAACGTGAATCGGGACAACTTGAATTCAGTGGCCATTTTGCGGCGGTCGGCAATCCGTCGCATGTTGTATTCCTCGACCTCGCAAAACCGTAATGGCGATCGAGAACTTGAGCTCGTTGAAACAGGTCGGTTGGCTTTCAATTGAGTCGCCGACCACTCACGGCAACATACACGAAGTTACGTTCCAACAACCCGATCCAGGGCGATAAGAAGGAAGCCACCAAATGGCGCCAACGCCAAGTTGCTAGTAAACCGCGAGCTTTGATTGTTTCCGCGATCCAGTGATAGATAACCAGAAAAGGTGCATGGGCCACCGACGGTGCAATGCGGTACGACCAATCTTCGACCTGGTCGATTTGGCCACCCAAACTTCTGACGGTATCCCTCAACAAATCGATTTGCCCTAACTCGGGAACCGCCCAGGCGTCACACCAAGTGCGATACATTTTTCTGCGCCAAGCATGCTGAATGCCAGTCGCTGGTATCGGTTTCTTGAGCATCGCATCCACGATGACAAATACACCACCTGGCTTCAGAAGTCGCAGTATCTCTCGAAATAGATCTTTCTTGTCCGGGCCATGCGCGTAACAAGAACTTTCGATTAAGCATATCGCATCATAGCGACCAGACGGCAAAGGCGAATGCTCGTAGTCGCAGCAGTGCCATTGAATCCTACTGCTATGTTCAACGTTGCGTGACAGCTCTTTTCCGATTTCGATTTGTAAAGGTGACAGGGTTACCACATCGACATGCGTGTTCGGCCAGTGCTCAACCATAACTCGTGCAGTCGCACCGGTCCCGCCACCTAAATCGGCAACTGCTAACGGCGGCTTACCATTTAGTTCCAACCTTTTCAGAACTTGCAAGCTTAATTCTCTCAGCATTCGTTCGCGACGAAAGGGATTTAGTCCCCATCGCCAATAGCCGAAATGCATGTGATAGTCTTGGCTCCAAACACCGTAGTCTTTGGTAGCTGCAGAATAATAATCAGATATTCGCTGCAAGCGTTGGCTCGAAACGGCAGCCTTTTCGCGCACAGGGATCATCGGAGCATTCATAATCCGTTCCCCAGTCAATTGGTTTCAGCGATCAGACCGCAAAATTATGCGTGAGGCAACAGGAAAAAAGAAAATCTTTCCGGTTATCAAGTCACTTGTCATCTTTCCATTTTCAAAAAGTTAAAAACATGAATGACCAAGGGCTATTTCGATGTCCAGTACTCCGACAGTACAATACGGGCCTACACGCTCCACCTCTTCATTATTCGCTTGCCTTATCTCATGTCCCGAACAACTCAACCTGCCGTTGTCTGCTTCAGTCCAAAGAGATTTAGTGTTGAACTGCGTACAGTTCCCACACCGACGATCCGCGACGATGAAGTCTTGCTTCGCGTATCGAATATTGGTGTGTGCGGCTCCGACTTGCATATGTGGCTCGGCGATCAAAGCTGGACTGTTCCCTATCCACTTGTGCTCGGCCATGAGTTTTCGGGAGTTATCGAAGACATTGGCTCGCGCGTGTCGCCCGAGTGGCGAACGGGAGATCGCGTGGTGAGCGAGACAGCAGCTGTTATCGATCCCAACTCACCGATGACACGTATGGGCCTTTACAACCTTGATCCTAATCGCAAAGGCTTTGGGGGTGGTGTCGATGGCTCGATGACACATCGGGTGGCAGTGCCAGCTCGCATCCTGCATCGTGTCCCAAGCAACGTAACTATGCAGCAAGCGGCTTTAGTAGAACCATGTTGCGTAGCCTACAATACCACCATCAAGAATGCACGGATCGAGCCTGGCGATCGCATTCTGGTTCTCGGTCCCGGCCCCATTGGCATACTGTGCGCCGCCATGGCTCGCTTGCAAGGTGCAGTTGTTGCTATTGCAGGGCTCGAACGCGATCGCACACGACTCGAAATCGCCAAACATTACGACTGCGAACCACTGTTTGGAAATGTAGAACAATGGGCTTTCGATACACACAGCGATCGCTTAGGCGTCGAAGGGGTTATTGATACGACCGGAGTTTCTACTTCGTTGGAAACGGCCATGAAAGTAGTGCGACCTGCAGGCTGGATTTCCAAAGTAGGTTGGGGACCACAGCCTTGCAACTTTTCGCTCGATCCACTCGTTCAAAAGAACGTCCGCTTGCAGGGGAGCTTCAGTCATAACTGGCCTATGTGGGAACGCATCCTCCAACTTATGTCACTCGGTCGCCTCAATGTCGATCCGATTATCGGTGGCGTTTGGGGACTCGAACAATGGCATGATGCCTTTGAAACAATGCACTCCGGCTCTATCGTTAAAGCTGTCTTACAATCGCCTGAAACCTAATCCAACTTGGAATAACATCGATGGGATTCGTTCAAATTAGCTTGGATTGCCCCACCTGCGAAGAAGCCGTCCGGCTCGCACGACTTGGAGTTGAAGCAGGCGTTCATTGGCTCGAGGCGGGCACAGGCTTGTTGCTTGGTTCTGGCTTGGAAGGAATTCGTGTCCTGCGACAGGAGTTTCCGAATCACCCGATCATCGCGGACACCAAGACGATGGATGGTGGCTATCCGCTTTCCAAGTGGTGCGGTAAGGCGGGTGCTGATTATGCGGTGGTCATGTCCAAAGCAGGGGAGCATGTGATCCGCGGTGCGATTCGCTGCCGCGAAGAATTCGGTACTAAAGTGATGGTCGATACGATGTATGAAAGCGACCAAGTCTCGGTTTGCAAATGGTGCGAAGACCTTGGCGTCGATTACTTGGTACTTCACTTAGGCTTTGAAGAACGCGCCATCGAAAATCATCGGAGCCCGCTCGATTATCTAGAGATGGTTCGCGATGCCGTGAAGATTCCGATCCAGGTGGTTGGTGGACTCTCAGTCGAAGATTCGATACGTGCGTTTCAAATGGGAGCGCACAGCGTTGCAATCGGCGGTCCAATTGTTCCGGGTGATGCTGGCACCAATATGATCGAGCAACTTAAGCGAATAGTGGCTGCTGCGGAGCAAGCCCCACATCGCCATTAATTGTTCGAGTATGGGGCCTATGCGACAAGAAAATCAATGGCCCGTTTCTGGCTTATCCATCGCAGGAGCTGTTGACCAAAAGAATACCAACACGCCTCCCACCATGGCTGCCAAAACAAGCCAGTAGGTTCGCCAATCGACCATACCATCCACTTCGCAGTACCGATACCAGCCCCCGGTCAACATATAGCCCGCCAAACTTCCCAATCCAGCATGCATCAGCGTGAGCAAGGCTTGGGCTCGGGTTTGCCATTCTTTCGGAACCTGTTGCGAAAGGTAAATCTGCGCACTGATAAAGATAAAGGTGTACGCTCCGCCATGCAGGGCAACACCCATGAGCAAGAACCCGGCGACGTTACTGCTGTACAACAAATAACGAACAATGCCAATCACTAGTCCGATGCCGATGATTTGTTTCAGAGGCCATTTTGCTAAGGCACCTCCGATGAACAACATCACACCTACCTCAGTCGCTTGTCCTAACGACATCCAAGCACTGGTAGAGGTTAAGCCAAGATCCGTCATGCATGCGGGCGTGTAAGGATAAAAAGCCGCAAAAGGTATGGCCACCAACATTACCGTTACAAAGATGGAACGATGTTTGGGGACCTTTAGTAAACGTATCGCATCTAGCCCCAATCGTTCGCGCATTGTCAACTTCTGCTGCAGCGTGGTTATGGTCAGTGGCTTCTGAGATATAAAAAGCGTAATGCCAGCCAGGACGATCCACAGAACAGAACTCATAGCAAAAGTTTTTACACTTTCGTCTAACTGCACGGCACTTACCAACCAACAGCCCGACATCCAACCCAATGTTCCCATCGCTCGTATCGAACCGAATTGTCGCTGTGAATCGGTGAGACGAGAAAGAACAATGGAAACCGATACGCTGTTCGTTGGAACGCTCAGGAGCGATTGTAGTTGGATACACAAGAGGATCACCCAACCATCCCAAGCATTCATCATCACATACATCACGAGCAGATTGAGCAAAGCGGTGCCGACACAGATCCAACGCATCACTTTTAGTGGGGGGACCGATCGATCAGCCATAGCTCCAAAGAAGAGCGGCGAGAGAAGAGCGGCTATAGCTGAAGTCGCAAATGCGAAAGGCACAAGTTCAGCATGCTGGATGGACTTAAGCACGCCTCCCATCGGCACAAACCAAGCCGCAAGCGCCATCCCATGCACAAAAAGCAGCAGCATCAACTCTGCTTTTTCAATCCATTTCAATTCCGACTGGCTCAAGCTGCATCGTATCCAAAGAAGGGGAGTCGACGCGCACATCCACGGATGGTTTCATCGCGTCCTCGAGCCCTCTATTGTCAACAACAGGTCATTCATTGGGAAGTGCCCAACCAAAATGACGGATTTCAGCGTGTTACTTGGATCGAGCCAACTGTTTTTGCATCACCGCTTCGGCACAAAATGAGATACCTGTACAGTGCAGTCCAATCACTCGGCTCGACGGTAACACATCCTGCACTTATCGTCCCGGGATGCAGATATCGATCGTTGTTCCCAGGCACTGCGTTGCCATGTCCAAGATAGAACCAGTTCAGGGCGTAGGGAGTGGTGCCTAGATAACCTCTTCCGTAAGGGTGTGGAAAATCGAGAATCTGAATCGGATGCGTCCCTACGTGGATTGGGTTGTCAGGGTGCGAAAAGGCTTTAGCTCGGCCACCCGAATAGGTTAACGTGCGTTGACTTAAGCTAAACAGCAAACTTGCTGGCCCTCGGTAACCTGGGTTTCCGCCTCGTAAATTTCCAGCTAACACAGAGAACTTTTTCGTGCGTTCGGGGCCCTCCAAGACCGTAAAATACTCTCGGCCATTGGCGATCGAGGTCAGCTCAACCTTCAGATATTCGGGGAGGGCGATGATTTCGCCAGAGGGGTCTCGTTTGACGTTCAGCCAACCATCGCTCCCGCCGACGATGTACTTCTTGTTGTCGATTAGCTGGCCCAAATTGCTGCCGACCGCAGTTCCTGTGGATCCAGCCCCGCCGTTGTTTCTGACATCTGTCATCGCAAATTCCCCAAGATCCGCTAGCAAGTTTTTTGGTGCATTGAGCGCGGTTTCCGAATCCCGCAGAAGAAGTTATCTGTCGAGGGACCGAAATGTTGCCCGATAACTGCAGAGAAAATCATATTTCTGAAATATCTCGCTCAAAAACAACTTTTTCGCGCTGAGTTATTCCTCAAAAGGGCACTAGAACCCAAATTGCCCCAAACATAGCGCAAAATTCGTAATTCCGAAGTTCAACCTCTTCCCCATGCCGGCCACATGAACCCCACTCCTCCCCCACAAAACTACACCACTCATCCAACCGCAGGTATCCTCGGCAGGTTTGGACTGGCCACCATCGTCGGCTTGTTTCTTGTAGTTCCATTCTCGCTGACCGTTCTCTATCCACCTTGGTCGAAAGTGGATTGCCAACGTCGTCAAATCCTGTATTGGTCTGAACAAACAGAAGTTCACTCAAGCTCATTTGCAGGCTTCGATTTTCTCTTCTCAAACGCGAAATGGCATCGTGAACAAACGCCTCCCAATCCATCATCGGACACTTATTTCAAATCGATCGAGTACCAGATCGCATATCCTGTACTCTTATTCGAGTGGTTGCTGCTAGCAATTGGCGGCGTTGTTGCTTACTGGAGAATATCGCGACGCATCTTTTCGCCACTTCTTTCGACGGTGCCTGTGAACGATAAGATTCCACCGCAAATTCCGTCGAAGTAATACTTCAGATATCCGATACGCTACAGCAACATGCTCACCAATTGCTGGTGATCTATGTCCGCGAGATAGATGGCGGGGAGTATCCCAAGCGGTTCGCCTGTGGACATTACGAGTCCATAGCCGGAAGAAAGCTCCATGACGTAAGACTCTGCATGACGATCTTCTTCTTGAACTGGCATCAACATGTCGACAATCGACTGCCCAAAAACGAGAGACTCTTTCGGGTTGTCGTAAACCACACCGATCGACGATTCATTCTGGCAGCTTAACTCAACGAGCTGGCATTCTCGACAAATATGTAACAGTGGTATTTCACCCCAAGTGATGCACTGGCCGCTATCGAGTTTGAAAATAAATTGAGCCAAGTTACATAGCTCACTGCTCCACGTTAAGGCGTAGAGACCGACAATCTTCCTGCCGAAGATTTGCGATAGAGGCATTGCCCCCACAACCCGCATTCGATCCATGGGTTTCGCTGTGTCATTTGGCTTACGCTTTCGCATACTACTCACATAGTTTTCGCCAGTTGGCAACTTCAGCTTTCAATTCCTCATCGGCAGCGTGCTCTAGATAATAGTCACATGCATCGCGAGCATTTTCCTTTTCACCTTTCAAAAGAAAACAGCGAGCCATGCCTAAACGAGCATGCACATAATTGGGCTGGATCTTGCAAGCTTTCTGATACGACTTTAACGCCTCAATCTCATTGCCCAACAAGTGGTGAACTTCACCGATGTTATTCCAGAGATCGGCGTTCTCTTCGGCAACAATCATAGCCCTTTCGATAACGACGGTTGCCTCACGCAGCCGATCTGTTTTGGCCATCGCATAGGCGAGCATATACCAAGCCCAGCCTTCTTGTGGCATGCGTTTGGTCGCCTCTTTCAGCACTTCAACGCCTTTGGCAAACTCACCTGCCGCAACCAACAAGCGACCGTAAGCCAAATAGACAATATCGTAGTTCTCATCCAATTCGATCGCTTTGAGGTAACACGTTTCGGCTTCCGCCCCGTCACCTAAAGAGGCCAAACTATTTCCTCGATTCGTCCAGGCAACCACATCGCCGGGCGCCAATGGGATGGCTTTATCGTAACATTCGATGGCACTTTGATGCTTTCCTTGCTCGTCCAACACGAACCCCAAGTTGATCCATGCGTCCGCATCCTCGGGCGATAACTGGACAACAATTTCAAAGCACTTTTCGGCAACTTCGTAGGCCCCCATTTCCTTGAGACCGTTGCCGAGATTGTACCAGCCTTCAGGCCGATCGGGAGCGAACTTGGTACATTGCTGAAAAGCTCGAATCGCATTCTTCCGATCGTCGAGCGTATTGTAGACGCACCCCATGCAATACCACGCATGAGCAGATTGCGGTTCCAATTCGACCGCTTTCTGCAATTGATTCAACGCTTCCTCGTTGAGTTCTTCATCAATAAGATCCAACGCATTTTGAATGTATTCTTCAGCAGATGATGCCATATGTGTGCTCTTTGATTCGAAAGTAGATAAGTATGGGTGAAAGCTATCTGGATTGGCGTGCAGAAGTTTTACTCTTTATGCCGTCCAATCCCGGTCCCTTCGCGATTCTGCTTCAATGCCGCAAATCCAATGGTTAGAACCTGTTGAGCTGCACGATCGAGAGATTCGTTGACTCCTAGCAATCCGGCAATTACCTTTTCGGCCCATTCAAAATACTCTTGCTGTCGCTTTAGATCCCAATCTTGCGGTGGATCAACCAGGATCGAATTAAGGTTATTGGTTTTGTCAGCCAACTTAATGCATTTTGCCTCGGCACTCTTGTGAGGAGCGTTGACAATCTGCAAGCGTTTGCGTTCTCCCTTTTCCAGACTTTTATCGTCGGTGCATTCCAAAACAATTTTCAACACGCGCTCCCCAAACAGTTCCCGGATTTCATCGGCGGTCGTATGGGTATCTTCGATCGTGTCGTGCAATAATGCCGCTATGAGCACGTCTTCATCGTTGATTTCGCCAACCCGTGCCAAATGTTCGGCGACTTCTAGCGGATGATTGATGTAGGGAGTCGCGGCTGGGTTCTTCCTGCGTTGATCCGTATGCTTCCGTGCCGCGAAACTTGCCGCAGCCAATATTCGTTTCATTCCTTCTCCAACCCACTCAAATGATGCGATCCAACTTCGGGAAAAAGAAGTTGGATCGCTCTGTCTTTGCACTAGTTAACATAACTTGTCATCAAGCAAGCTTCTTCTTGAAGAACTCGATCGTTCGATCCCACGATAGCTTGGCGGCTGCTTCGTCAAATCGAGGCGTAGAATCGTTGTGGAATCCGTGATTCACCTTGGGATAGGTATAAGCTTGGTAATCCACACCCGCCTTCTTTAATGCTTCTTCATAGGCGGGCCAACCTTCGTTGATTCGCGTATCGAGCTCTGCGTATTGAATCAACAAAGAAGCTTTGATCTTGGGAACATCATCCACTGCAGGCTGGCGTCCGTAGTAGGGTACACCAGCGACGAGGGTGTCAGGAATTCGAACGGCGAGTTGATTGACCACACCTCCACCGTAACAGAACCCAACGGCTCCTACTTTGCCCGTCGACAATTCATGGGTCTTTAAGGCTTCGGCGCCCGCGATAAAATCTTCCAACATTTCATCTGGCTTACGTTGCGATTGCAACTCGCGCCCTTTGTCATCGGTACCGGGATAACCACCCAAAGGAGACAACGCGTCAGGGGCGAGTGCCAAGAAACCGGCAACCGCCAAGCGACGGGCTACGTCTTCGATATAGGGATTCAAGCCACGATTCTCGTGAATCACCAGAACTGCTGGATACTTACCTGAACCCTTCGCAGGATACGCCATCAAGCCAGAAATCTTGCCGCCCCCTTTAGGTGAAGCGTACTCGTATTTCAGAGTCTTGATTCGTTCATCATCTTTCCCAACTTGCTGAGCCCAGGCGTAATTGGGAGTCAAGCTTTGAATGAGTGCTTCGGCGGTTAAACCCGCAGTTGCAAACATTGCCAGTTTCTGCGCAAAGTCACGGCGCGAGATGCGGCCATGAGCATATTCATCGTAAAGATCTAATGCGCGTTGATCGAAGTCGCTCGCCTTTTTGCGATCCATGAATCGGCCCTCAGAGCAAAGAATGAAAGTAGATATAGTGCCTGGCTATGGACAAGATGGCCCAATCCGGGCTCCTCATAGCCATGTGGAAAACGACATTAGAAACGGTTTCGCACGCAATTTCTACCTAGCCTGCCGGTTTCGTTTGCCCCAAAGTGCCAAGCAGCAATTTTTCCACCTTTTTTTGCAAGCGGGATTCCGAGAAAAATCCAATTTCATAATCCACAACTTTACCGGATCGATCGACGAAAAAAGTAGTCGGATAGGCACTTACGCCATAGACATCCTTCGCAAGCGTTTCGCCATCCAAAACAAAAAGATGCGCTAACCCCTCTTGCTCGACATATTTGGCGACATCTTCCCGTTTGTCCTTGTAGGCGTTAACGGCCACAATCCGCAACCTGTCATTACCAATAGACTTCTGCAAGTTAGAAAGATGCGGAGCTTCTTGGCGACACGGACCACAAGCCAATCCCCAAAATGTGATCACCGTTGGAACTCCTTGGACGTCACGCTGCAAATCAAAATCGCCCCCATCCAAATTGGGCAGTTGAATATTGGGAACAACTTTTCCCAATATCTTCTCGGGAGTTCCGCCACCTGGAGAGTGCCGATATCGACTTGACTGAAAACCCAATTCTTCCGCCAACAACAGAGCAGGGGAGGGGACAAAACGTTTCATCTGCTCCTGAAACTCTTGAACCCAAAATGGATCATTTGCGTCGCGAAGCTTGGGACGATCTCGCGACGTAAATATCTTTTCCACCAAATCCTCACCCTTCCTCGTGCTTTGCAATTGAAAAATGAGAATGTTCTTTTGCTGTAAGTCTGCTTTTTGAACCGCCTGCACGATGGCCTCTCGCAGTGGCCCCTCCAATCCTTGAAACATTCCATCGATCGGACGAAAAATCTCGATGAAACAATCCCCCTCGCCAGCCAACAGCTTCGAGAGCTTGGTGCGTATTGGGAACACGCGAACATAGTCGTTTTCAATAACCGACTCGTCAATGTTGTCGCCTTCAACATACTGTTCGGCTGCTTGAACGCGCTGTCGCCAAGTCGCCGAAGTGGAAGAGTCATAAACCACTACTTTCTCAAATCCAACTTCCAGCGCGAGTTCTTTCAATACATCCTTGATCGCCTTAACATCTTTACCAGGCGTCTGGGACAGATGGCTGTGCGTCATTAAGTACAAGAAACGTTTCTGCGAAAGTTGTGCGAGTTCTGTTTTCAACCCCGCCTCAATCAATACATTTACGTCGGGTTTTCCCGACGTCATATCTACGACATCGATATCGACCAACGCGTAAGAATCAGCAGCCACGTTGGTCCTATCTCGCTGTAGCTCGGATGTGATCGGCGCCAAAAAATAGGGACGCTCTTGCGCTACGAGGCTCACACCACAGATCATCGCCAGACAGGAGACGAACACCGCGCAGTATCGAAACAATCTGTTGAAACAAAACATAGAGTTCACACAAGATAGAGAAGAATTTCAACACTACTTTCGAATTTCTACGACGACGTTCCAAACAATGTAGATGAACGCCACAAACAAAAACAGAATCACACCAAAAAAGTAGAAGAGTTTGGCTATAGAAACGCCTTCTATGTCATCGAACAACTCGGATTCGTCACCGGTGAATTCTTCGGCGATAAAGGAATGCTTGGCCGAAACTCCGAGCGAAGCAAACGCCTCTTCCATGACCTTTTTCGCGAACTCTTGGTCCGTAACCAAATAGCTCACATCGATTTGATTCATACCGCCACCACTCCCTACAAAGCGGCCGATACTGGCGGTATTCAGCCGCTCCTCGAATTGCGAAAGAATGCTAAGAACTTCTTCATTCGTTCGCTCGGATTCGATGTCAATATGAATGGTCAGAATGGTCTTTGACATTTATCTACGCACTTCCCATCTTTCCATAACTCGCTTGGCCCAAGGAGTTCATCAGGTGGACTCGTCAGCCTCTGAATACAAGAAGGGTCCATCACATAACCAGTTAATCGCCAAGTGCCTTTCTCTTGCCGAACTAAAGGCCAACGAAAATTCTTCTTCAGTAGCCTGATCCAAGCGTTTATCAAACAACCCTAGATCTCCATCAATGATCGTCAAGCCATCGATCGACAAGGGGCCAAACCAGCACTTCTGTGCAAATTCCTCGAAGTCCATAACCTTAGAATCAAGATGGTAATTTCTCAATCTCCAATGCAATGCAAACAATTGCTTCTGCTTCGCTTGTAACTCTTCGAGCGGACGAAGTTGCGGGTTTCCTAAGATCTGCCCAGACAACTCGACATCCAGCATACCGCAAGCTCGCAGCAACACATTGGTATCTACTAACTGATCGCAATCAGGAATCTCAAATAGTCCTAGTGCCCAAGCTAAAACACCAAGTCCTTCGAAACGCCAGGTGGCATTGATTTGATCTTGTGGCTGGAGTTTACCCAAAGGTCTTTGCACCACCTTCCACTCTTCCGGCTCGAGTTCATCTTGCAAGTCGATCCCTTCCAGCCATTTCAGCATCTCTTTATAGACTTCATTGGCTTCAGGATCATGGGCATCTTGTTCGAGTAAGGCCCGCATTGTCACAGCCGCTAAGGCCAGCGTGCGACGCGCGACTCTATCCGCCGCAGGTGGTTCGACTTCCTCGGACTCTACGTACTCTTCCTCCTCGACCTCACTCGCCAGTTCCGATTCATCTAAGTGAACACGTCCGATGACTTTCGGCCAAACCGCTTCGGGATCATGATCATCTTCATCCATGGAAAGGAGGATACGTCCGTTGGCGTCTCGCAAGCCGGAGGGTGTAAACAAAACGCCATCCAACATCTCTGCGATTTGAAAAACGATATCGAGCCGCACATCTCCCTCAGGATTAAAGTCCGGTTCGAAGATCGTACCTAATGAAAATCGAAATGTGGTCGTTAAACACATCGCTTGCTCGCGATTGTCAGAGGGAGGAAACCTCGAAAAGTAACCTCGCATGCCAGCCATTTGGGTCGACCAATTAGGTTCAGAATAATATTCGACCGAATGGGTAATAGTGAGTGTCGAAGTAACACCTTCGATCTCGAGCGCGACCACAATCTTGGTCCAATCGCGATCTCCACCATCTTGCTGGAATTCCAAGCCGAAGCCGCGCAAAACCTGAGCAACTTTTTCAGGTTCAGCCATTCGCGAAAAAATATTGATCGGTTCCAAGGTTCGCACTCCCCAAATCTTTATTGTGATGCAGATTTCAAATCACAGACCAAGCGTATTTATGCCGACTCAATGGACCCGGTTCAGGGACCTACTCCATCTCGTTTGGCGATTTCCTGCAGGACATCGACTAATCAAAGTTACCGATGTCTGCGATGTGGCGTGAATGAAAGTGCACGACGTCACCGAACTTGGCAACTTCGTGTACAGGATCGTTGGCAATCGTGCCAACAAAATCACCATGGTCATCAAAGCCCACAATTTCTACCCACATCCGTTCGACTTCATGATCCTCTCGCTCGGCATCTTCGTCTGCAAATCGAAACAGCAATTTGACATAGTTCCCCATTTCGAGCTTGAGTACATCGTCCTCACTGGGGAGATCAAGATCGTCTCGATAGGAGGCGACCCATACAGCATCTTCGAGATAAAATCCGCGTTCTGAAAACTCTGGATACTCGTTATTCCTGAATCTCATCCAGGGAGTGGAGGGCGTATTGCGTTCAGCTCCCCAGCCATACGGCAAATCGTGCAACTGATTGAGGCTCGGATCGCCTTTTACGATTACCTCTAACGCAACCAGTATGGCATCGGGATCACCATCTTCGCAGTGGAACTGCCAGTCTCCATCGAAGTCATGAACCACTCGAACAATCGGCGCGCCACCGAGTACGCTCTTTGTGGTGAAGCAGGCCGTCAGTGGCTCATCCTCGAAAAACCATTCCTTTGTCATGGGAATACCTTTTTACTGATTGGCTGTTTTCATCTGCGTTAACCACTCTTTCACTTCATTGCGGTTAAGCGATCTTTCAATAACAATTTCGGCTGGCAAGCGTTCAAACGTTCTGCCAGCTCCCCATTGACGTTGGTAAGCTGCGGGTCCTAACAGAATGACACGACGTCCATTCATCACTGGAATGTCCGACGGTGTTCCCTCATTCCAAATCCAGTATTCCATCCCATCGAGTTGCGACTCTTTTGGCAGCTTTAGATCCGACGTAATAGCTCGCCAATCATAGAGGTTCCACGCACCTGTTACCGTTTTATCCAAATTCTGTGGCCCGATTCCCTTCGCAACATCGGCGATTTCTTTCGAGATACGCCGGCGCGGCAAGAGGCCCGAATGGGGAAAAACATCCATGAGGATCATGTGCAGTTGGAAGTTATCCACAACTCCCGACATTCGAGCCAAAATCCCCGTCTTGGTACTGGGCTCGATAACCACAATCGGTTCATCATGCAAAACGGTTAAGAGTGTTTTGACCCAATAACCGGCCACATGAAACTCGGCAATTCGATCGGCGTTCCGCATCAAGTACTTATACTCGCGTCGCAATTCGGGATCGAGCGACAGCACCAAGATGACGGGAGGCCAGAATTGTTCGAGGGAATCCCAAGCAATTTTTTCCGTCTCCCATTGTGCGCCCAGTGCCCCTCTTTCCTCTTCGAACATTTGGCTTCGAATGTCCGTTGGATCCATTTCCTCCGAATCTTCTTCATCGGAATCATCGTCGTCGCTGTCATCGTCGTCATCTTCAGCCTCCTCTTCCGACTCACCTTCGGCCTCTGGCAACTTGGGTTCGATTTCGTTGACTAACCCAACCCCCAATTCCAGCACCTTGCTAAAACGATCCAAGAGTGGCTTAGCAAATAGATCTGTACTTTGGCCATCTTCTGCAAGGGCTCCGCAGATCAATGCGAGGACGGCGACGCGGCGTGGATCTTCCATACTGAAACTTCCTGCCACAGCCAGAATCGCGGCCCGGACCTCAGCTTCCTCCGCAGTACCAACATGAGAATAGAATTCGGAACAAGCATTCTGAAAATCGCGAGGCGAAGAAACGCGATCTCGAGCAACTTCAATGAGTCGATGGGTAGCGTTGGATAACATAGATGTTGACTACGTGACAGCCTGAGAGAGCGAAGCAAACTTGAGCAACTGAAGGAGACGCACTGGATTGTAATGAATGGTTCGCGCGAACCCAACTTGGCAAGCCAAATTCACGAAAATGAAATCCAGCCGGAGGCAAAATCAGCATAAAAAAAGAAATGACAGAGTTAACGTGTCATTTCTTATGGTGCGGCGATGAACGGAAAGAACCACTCTTAGGTTAGTTTTCGATATACCAGTACTTTTCTTGTTTGCTGAACTCAATCTTACTCTTGCCGTCAACGGCTTCTTTTAGCTTGTAAAGAGCCTTGGTTTTATCCTCATTGTATTCAGGCTCCGCGTCTTTAACCTGACTCAGGACTTTAAGCAAAGTGGCCGACTTTCCCTTACCGAACTTCTCGGCAAACTCTTCGATCTTTCCATCACCGACAATCTTCTTCAACAGTTCCGGTGGAACAAAGGCTTTGAGGAATGCAACATATTCCTTGGCTTCCAACATCCGAATACCTTCTGGGATGGCCGTCTTCAAATCTTCGCGAAAATCAGGCTTCGGCTCTTGCCCAATCCCCATTCCAGAAAACACCAAGCACAAGCCGAGCGACAGTATGAAACACAAACCCTTCATTGTCCCAAACCCCAAATCCCATAAAAGTGACAGAACCTAAGAGACCCGAATTGTACTCATTTTGAGGAAAAGCCATACAAAAAGCTGAGAAATTCGACCGAATTCGCGCCTAATTTCGGCCCTTTCATCCGCCAGCGAGTGCCCCGGTGACGTTACCTCTCAAGACACAACCGCTGCTCCCCAACCGTCGAATTCGACTCCAGCATCTTCGGCCAAATCTGCGTTCGTGAGCGATTCGTTGACGATGAGTGCCACATCGAGTTTCAGAAGTTTGGCCATCACAATTTGGCCACTGGCAAAGTCCAATTCGCCGATGTCGCTATACCCTCGCTTTTGCAAAGAAATAGCCACGCGTCTCAAGCCTTGTTCATTCCCTGTGAAGACATATTCCAGTGAATGCTCCTTTTCGGGATCGCTTCCTGACTCAATCAAGTTCATGATCACCGAATTGTCCAACATGAAGAAGCGATCTTCTCGTGATGGCCGAACGAAATCGTCATAGAATTCCCAGCCTTCATGTTCAGACACATCGATCTCATAGTCGGCTTGTTTCACCAACCATCTACCTACCGGTGGCCTGAACGAATCCCAGTCGGCTAACTGAAAGACCAATTCACGAATACCACCATAGGTCAACCGAGCCACGAATCGACAAGCCACTTTATGCTCATCAAGCAACTCCAATAACTCATCTTCCATTTCCCAGAGCTTCTCGGTTTCGGGAGACTCAGGACCACCAGCCGGATTCGGTTCCTGAATTCGCCACCAGACCCGAGCGCACAACGACAACTCTTCAATCGACTCGACTGACGCGACCTCTTCATCGAATGAGACAAACATCAAGGTGTCGCCACGTTGAGCGGAGAACGCGTTCCAGTGGTCCCCGACAACTTTTGAAAAATCAGTCATGGTTTCAATCCAATCAAGATGAGGTTCAACCGTATCGTGCAGTCTTGACCATATAGATGCCAGCCCCCAGCAACGAGCCCAGGATCGCACCAATGATACCGAAGAGGCCACCGATAAAACCAAGGATGAAAGTTAACAATCCCCACAGCAGAGGCGAGTCCTGGTTGTTGTTCGCCATCATCGCCACGCCAGCAGTGATCGAACCGATAATCAGCAAACCGAACATGCTAAACCTATTTTTGCAAAAAAGAAATCGCAGGAGACATTCCAACCACGGCCACATATTAATTTGCCGCAATACTTCGAGCAACCTGCAAGTTGCAAAAAAAACGCGTCCGATGACAAGCACCGGACGCGTTAACTGGTTTGCTATACCCGTAACTATTTCATCAAATTATCTAAGACTTTTTGGGCTTCCTGCTGTTTGGTTTCGAATTCCTCAAAATCGGAGTCCTCTCCACTTTCGACATAAGCCTTCAAAGAAACAGCTTCAGCTTTAATCGCCTTGAAGGCCTTTGCCAATGAAACCAAGCATTTCTTGTCGGCTTCACCGCACTCGCTGTACTTCGATAAAGCAATTACCGATGGACCAATTTGGTCCAACATGGTTATCGTCAAATTTGCCAAAGTGATCGCGCGCTCGGCTTCCATCGTTTCATTTTGATAAGCCTGGGATACCAAGCTCATATTGACATGTGCGTCGATCGAGTAGGCTACCAAAGTCGCCCCAAGAGTTTCCGCCGCTTTAGCTTCATAAGGAATTTCTTCCTCTTGCCCACGCACAACAGCTGGGCAAAGGGCGATGGCAACAACTGACAGGATCGACAAACTTCGCAACACTTGAATTAAACTCATTCTTCTCTCCAGAATCATATCTTCGGTTAAATTTCAATGAACACTTTCGGCCTATTCCCACTCAACGTTAACAGCAGGTTGCTTAGGAGCACGCGGACGTTTCTTGGGCGTTTCCTCTTCATCCCACTCCACTGATTCTTGTTCAGATGCAATAGCTTCGGTTTCTTCCGTATCCCACTCTTCGTCGGTTGCGTCAGAGCCTTCATCAGCAGCCACCATTTCTCCCGCTTCCTCGCCATACTCCGTCTCTTCCATCACATCCCCCGCTTCTTCAACTACTTCGTCATCGCTATAAGTGAAGTCGTACGCTAGAAACTCTTGGTTGGAATGAAATGGAATTGGCAATACTCCGTTGAGCCGAGCGGTTGCCACATCGATGATGGAGATTTCGGCTTCTTTTTTATCGAGTTCTTTTTGGAGATTCGTGGTACCGGTTGCCATCGCCAATACAAAACTTCCCCACGAATAGTCCCAACGTTGTTCCTCAGCCACAGCTTCATCATAGAAGTTTGGAATTTCCTCTTCAGATGTATCCGCACACATCATTGTCGTTTCCAAGCCATATAACTTCTGGTGGTTCTTACCCGCCCAAAACGCCAGATAGCAGTGATCTTTGGTAACCACCAAAGCGGAATCGATTCCAATTTTTCGCAAAACCGATGCAAACAAAACCGTGCCATCGACACAATTCGCTTGTGTGTTGTTAATCGTTTCTTCCAACAAACGAACATGCTGGCTGTGAGTATTTCGAGAAAGTGCAGCGGTAGCGGTGATGCTGCTGTAACGCACGTCGCGATTGGCCATTAAGTCCCAAATGGCATAGACCTGGGCGATCACTTGATTGGGATCGTCCGATTGATAACCGTTGAACGAATCAATTACGCCGATGTCCAATGCTTCTCGCAGAAGCTTGTCGACAAAGGGATGTTGTTCATTGACATAAGCCGCAAAACAAAAATTCATGTCGATGGTATTGTCACCGTCGATAAGCGTAAACGCGCAATCATTGATGGAAC
>Ga0075158_10000439_pt1 | contig 34296 bp, 46 predicted proteins | sample JI91814BDNA_FD_70968 | JGI IMG/M metagenome (GOLD analysis project Ga0075158, IMG submission 70968) | Wastewater effluent complex algal communities from Wisconsin, to seasonally profile nutrient transformation and Carbon sequestration -... | ecosystem: Engineered > WWTP > Effluent > Algae... | reverse complement strand
CGCCTTGCGTAGTGATCCACACCATCTCGACTTCATGGCCGAGTTGTTGAAGTTGCGTGCAGACCCATTCTGCTTGCCACCGAGCGAGCGGACTTTTCCGCGTACCGAGACGTATTTGCGCCACAATCATTTCCTTCTTGTATTTTGTTGGGTTGGTGCCGTAGGGTGTGTGCAGCAAGTCATCCATCCCTGCCGTTTCATCTCCTACATGACCGCTACCAGCCAATCACTTCTCTATCTTCTAAAACCTGACTTGCGTAACACACCGTGGAGAAGACGTGACATCTTGTTTCCTCGCAATTACGCCCTAACCCTCCCCCGTCGCTCCCTTCCAAAACCACCCACCAAACCCATTACTCTTCATCGCTAACCATCGTCTGCGAGGCCAATTGTGCCCATATCTCGCGTTATGGCAACCGGACGAGAACTCCTCTGAGCAGCAAGCTCAACTAACGTGACGGCTTATCTTCTCGGACCCTTTGCTGAATACTCGCCTCAGCTCGTTCAAGGCCGTTTTCCTAGTTACCGCAACAGTTAAGCAAATCTTGGAAAATTTTACAAAATTTTTAACGAATACGTGGCGCGACGAGATGAAACTACGCCTGAGCGGGAAATTCACACTCGCCCTGAAACTGTCGCCGTAAGTTGATAGATGACAACAACTTAAGGGGCCTTGCTGGCTCGGATTCGCACGCCGCACACATCGCCCCGCACACCCCTGGGTGACACTTGGCTGGATTTGCTAGCACATGTCGTTGGGCTAGCAAATGCCGTGACCCACTACTAATTGATTTGACTTGAAGGGTGAAAAAGTCTCGGTATCCTTCTCACCGTTGCGACTGACCAACGGCACCCAGTTCTGCAGAGGCAGAATGAAAGTTGTGCCTGCAATCAGTTGCGGCTCGTATCGAAACCGCAAATGCTTCTCCTCTCACAGGGCTTTGCGGCGAGAATGATAGCAATGTTAGTAGGTTCGCTTAGGAGTTCGCTTAGCACTTAACTTACAACTCGATTAACTACAACTCGATTAACTACACACTCGATTAACTACAAAACAGTACGTTGCGGATCAAGAACAGTTCGCAGCATTTCGAGTTGGCAGAAAAGAGTTTAGGCGAGTGAGCGGAATCGAAGGCATTGAAATGATTTGCACAGCAGGCGGACTAGGAAAGTCCAAGGGCTGGGTGATACGACAGGATGACCTAAAGCGATGTTTGTTGAACGCGATGTTGGTGAATGCTGGTTTAGTCGCGAGCTCAAGCAAAGTGGCAGGATAAAAACTACACACAAGTAGAAGAGCAGGAAGCTAGTAGGAGTTAACTCATCACAGGGTGGATTTGATTGTTTGATTGCGGAGCGACCGAAGACATGGAAACAGTCGACGGGGCTCATTTGTGTCCAGCTAAGTCAATAGAAGACGATTGCACTTAAGCTGCGAATCTACGAGACAATCTTCCGGAGTTGTACTACCAGAAAAGCAGGTGACCGCAGATTGCCTGTGCTGATCGCTTGGATTCTACGCACGGAATTCACGAGACTCACTTTTTACCCAGAATTTTTCAAACGTACTTATTGTATTGTCCACAGGAGGGATGACTGATGACTTGCAAACCGTTGATTGGCCTGAACGCAGATTTCCGCCCAGCTCAAGGTTCCGCCCCAGCATTGACCGCATTGGCAGCTGGTTATTATGACTCGATTTTCGCAGCCGGCGGAGTTCCCGTTCTGCTTCCACCAATCGCCGACGAGCAAGCGATTGCAGCGATCTTGGACCAGTTGCATGGTTTTGTCATGGTCGGTGGTGGTGATCTTGATCCTCGCAATGACGGTTACATGAGCCATTCTTCGGTTCGGCCTATGGATGCACGCCGCGAAAAGTTCGATCGTATTCTGATGAAAGAGTTGGCCGAACGTCGTATGCCATTGTTTGGTATCGGTGTTGGTATGCAATTGATCAATGTTACTTTGGGTGGCAACTTGTTCTTCCACTTGCCGATCGACAAACCTGAAGCGATTCCACACAAAGATTTGCAAGACGCCAATCATCGTCACAGCTTGGTCGTGAAGAGCGATTCGTTGATGGGGCGAGTTTATGGTGAAGGTGAAATTCGAGTGATTTCGCGTCATCACATGGCGATTGATGAAGTAGCTCCTGGTTTCCGCGTGACCGCGAAGTGCCCAGACGGAGTGATTGAAGCGATTGAAAGTGAGATGCTGGATTGGTTTGTGGTAGGTACTCAGTTCCATCCAGAAGCGAGTGGCGCCAGTGCGTTGGACATTCGCATTTTTGAAGAATTTATCGATGCAGTTCGCGAGCGAAACGGCATGCCAGCGGTGATCAATATTTCCCGCCAGATGGCGATGGCCGGCTGATCGAACTCAGTGAGGCTTGTGCTCGGTGGAGTGCAAGCCTTTTTCATTTTCTGAGCATCAGATTCCTATTTGGATTGGTGGCAGCTGCGTGCGGCCTTGGCCAGGATGGCCATTGTCGTGCGTTCCCAAGGATCCATCTTTCCTTCGGCCGCTTCGCTCACGGATGGGCGCTGCGGCTGTTTTTGTTGGATGCGTGACGGCTTTTATCGTTTAGCCCGTATGCCGCAGGCTAGGCCTCTTCATTGACGGATTGCCCGACTCGCTCATCCTCAATACTCCTGTGTTTCCCTGGTATTTGCCTTTTTTCGCGTTTTTCGTCCCTTTCGTGGTCCCAAACATCCCGCAAATTCGAACCAACCTGCCGCCTGTGTGGTCTTTGGATTTGGTGACGTAGAAAGTCCACTTGTCATGATTGAAAATGGGGGCTACATTTCTACTCATCGCTGGGACATGAAATATCCACCCTAATCCGGTGCTTTTCCTGTTCTGCGTATCCTGCCAAGTGAACTCAGATTCGCTATTTTGCGACCATGCGTCTCACTTGTTCAGTATCAATTTTCATATTCCCCTGTAGCTCAGTCGGTAGAGCAGCGGACTGTTAATCCGCTTGTCCCAGGTTCGAGCCCTGGCGGGGGAGCCTTTCAGAACAGTATCGAAACTGGTCTGGTTTAGTTAACGCAGAAAGCCGAGGTCTCTACCTCGGCTTTTTTCGTTTAAATCCGTGGTTTTCGCGGGTTTCTTGTTAACCGCCGCATGGAACCGTGCGTCTCTTCCTGACAGGCCAACGTCCAGGATCGCCCGTTTCCTGCTCTCCACCCCGTCCAGGATAGCCGAATCTCTCGAACTCTCTTGGTTAACGGGGGCATTCGGGTTAACAGAATGAGGCGATCCGAGACAACTACTGGCGATTGCTTTCTGAGAGTTTGAGACCGCTTATCTGGCCGGTTGTTCCCAGTAGCGTGTCGTCGGTCCAATTCCAATCTGTTCCCCACGTACCCAACGAACTGAATTCGCAAACTCGCCCTTTGACCTCATCAGATTCGAAAGCTGACTACCTGGGAGTAGTTTGACGAACGGATTCAATTTCGCTTCTCCGTCGGGCTAAACCGATGCGTTGAAAAAGACTTGCTGACCGATTCTGCATCGCCTTAACTTCAAGCATGTAGGGCTTGAACATCGCGTCTGTAACTCATCAGAGCAAACGATCAGAGGTAGCGTCTGCTCGCCAGAATCCCATCATTAGATAACGTCGAAATGAACAATTTGTTATGATACGAGACTTGTCCAAGCAGCTGTTTGCGAATCCGAGGCGGAATCGTTTTCTGCTTGGATCGCTCGCCAGCGGGAATCGCTGCACCAAAAACAAATTCGGAGGAGTTTTCATGCGTCGGAGTATCTTAGCACTAACCGTTTGTCTTTTCGGGCTGTTTTCAGCTCCAATTGCGTTGGCCTGCACTCGAGTAATATGGGTCGCTGCGGACGGTCAAGTTTATGTCGGCCGGACTCAGGACTGGACCGAAAAAGCTAACTCCGCATTCCGGGTTTATCCTCGCGGGATGGAACGCACAGGTTCAGTGGTCGAGAACCCTCACAAGTGGACCTCAAAGTACGGCAGCTTAGTTGTCACCGGCTACGACATTGCCACTCACGAAGGGGTTAATGAGAAGGGCTTGAGTGCCCAAATCCTCTATCTCGCTGGCGACTGCGACTACGGCAAACGCGATCCCAAAGTGGAAGCTATTAGCGTCATGCAATGGGCTCAGTACTTCCTCGATAACTATGCGACCGTAGCCGAGGCTGTCGAAGCAATGAATGCCGTTCCCTATCAGGTCGAGACGCTGGTGCTACCAAACGGCTTCCCAACGTTGGTACACATGTCACTTGGCGACAAGTCAGGCGATTCGGCCGTGATTGAGTACATCGCTGGTAAAGCCAAGGTTTACCACGACAAGCGGTTCACAGTCATGACCAACGAGCCGACCTACGACAAGCAAATCGAAAACCTGAAACAGTACCGTACCTTCGGCGGAGATAAGCCGCTTCCCGGCGAGCGGACTCCAACCGATCGCTTTGTGCGAGCAGCCTACTACGCCGAGAACTTACCGAAGCCTACCAACCGCGATGAAGGTGCTGCGTACACGTTCAGCGTCATTCGAAACATCTCTGTTCCCTTTGGCAAGCCAGACCCGAAGAAGCCAAACGTATCCAGTACCATCTTTCGCACGGTGCAGGATCTGACTGGAGGACGCTACTACTTTGAGAGCACTTATGCTCCGAATGTGGTCTGGGTCGACATCACCAAGCTCGACTTCAGCAAGGGGCAGCCTGAGATGGAATTAAAGGTTGAGAAGGAGATTTTCAAACTCAATGGCGATGTGACCGACAAGCTTGAGAAAGCGAAGCCATTCGTGTTCGGCATGAACAAGAACTAAAGGCTACACCAAGCATTTTGCGGACATACCTGCGGTTGGACGGATCGTGGGTGAAGAGATGCAGCGTGGGTTTCATCTGCTGAGCTCGAAGCAGCACTTCATAGGTTTGGAGAGTCCGTTCGCGATCCTCAACGATGCCGGGTAAAGCACTGTTTCGCACCTGCTGATCGTCGAAGGCTGCATCACCTGCAATTACAACTTGCCGTTCCCCCAGATGATCACGACACTCTGATGACCAATGGTATGCCCTGGAGTGGAGATGACGAACACATCCTTGCGTTCAGTCAAAGGCATGTCTGCACTCGCCCTCCCTGGGGGAGCTTCGCCAAAAGCCTTCCGCCGCGCGCTGAAGGTGTGAGCTCTTGAGGCGAAACCAAGACAGGCGTGGAAACGGCGAGTTGGTCTATGTTGCCGATGTGGTCAGAATGCGTGTGAGTCAAAACGCAGAGCTCAACATCGGCCGGGGCTACTCAGGCGACTGCTAGCGCCCGGGTAAGATCGTTTCCGTTCGACGCGGTTGCATCGATGATCGTCGGATAACCCTTTGCCAGAGTTTTGGGTACGCCTTCAAAATATGCCGAAGTGCCGAAACCAATGGACTCGCCTGTGTCTACGAGAATGCAACGTTCGGGGTGATCGATCAGCCAAGCGGTGCAATCCAGCCAACTGGTGATGCGAGTGTTCGACATCATCATTGGCAAACGCAACTCATCATCCACTTCGGACAGCTCTCGTGGCAGTTCACGATGCCACTCTCGCACTCGCACTACACCGACAGGTAAGTGCCAGAGTGTAACTCCATTGCCAAGTTCGAAAGCGGCGGGCGTTAGTGTTAAGGGCAATGCTGGGCGAGCAGACCACCGCGAAACTGGTGACCCAACAAAAGCACCGATCATACGCGCGATATAGTAAAGCTTGGTTGGAAGCGAAACGGTCGTTGCCATGGAAGTAGTCGTCAGTCCTGTTGTTTTGTTAATCAAAAGCCATTCTTATGCTCTGCGGAATTGTGCTTCAATGTCAATGGTTCGCTGATTCCATGCCCGGAAACAGAATTGATTTTTCTTCAACCACTCGGCCGTCTTCCATTTTGATGATGCGATCGGCGTAGTCGAGGACGCGATGATCGTGAGTGACCATGAAGATGGTGGTCTGCCTCTCATCAGCGAGCCGTCGCAGCAAACTAACCACCCTGTGACCACTCTCTTTGTCCAAAGCTGCCGTGGGTTCATCTGCAAAGACAACCTCTGGGTTGCCGACAAGCGATCGAGCAACCGCAACGCGTTGCTTCTGACCTCCGGACAGTTGATCCGGCATGAAGTCAACTCGATCTCCAAGACCAACTAGCTCAAGCATGTGACGACAAGCTTCTCGCCAATTGCGATTGGCCTGGCGACCATGTATCTGCAAGCCCATCTGAACGTTCTGTGTTGCGGTTAGGCTCTTATGCAAGTTGTGAGCTTGGAAGATAAAGCCAATGCGATGTCGCATCCTCATTAGTGTTTCGTCGCTTGCTCCGTTGAGTTCTGTCCCGAGTAGTTTAACACTCCCTTCCTGGACGCTTCTCAAGCATCCAACTAGCGTTAGCACCGTCGTCTTTCCGCTACCCGACGGGCCCATCAGGATCACTACTTCACCACGTTTGATATTTAGATCAACGTTGTGAAGCACTCGCACGCCAGCCGCTCCGGTGCCAAACGTATGGCAAAGCTGCTTGGTTTCAATTGCGAACTCACTGGCCATTAGAATAACTCCGCTGGGTCAGCCGCATTCAGTCGCCGTGTCGCGATAACTCCTGATAACGTGCACATTGCTGCGGTCAGGCAGAACACAAACAACGGTCGTGTCCAAGGCATAGTGATCGGCAGACCAGTTTTAGCAGCGGCCAATTCATATAGCACTAAGCAGATCACCAAGCCAGGAATGAAACCCAGGGCTGCCAAAGACAGGGCTTCCTCAAGTACCACCCCAAAAAAGAAGCGAGGCGGATAACCGATTGCCTTGAACGTTGCGTACTCGGACAAGTGGTCCTGCACGTCGGTCGATAGAACTTGGTACACAATGACCAAACCGACCACGATGCCGATCCCAACTCCGAAACCGAACACAAAGCCAATGGGTGTTTGTGTCGCCTGATAGCTTTGCTCCGCCTCGATGAACGCTTGCTTAGTCATAGCTTTGACATCGCCGTGAGCCAGGTGTTGATTGATATGCTCAGTGATTTCCGCGGCTTGGCTGGGATCATCGATCTTCAGCAGCACTAGCGTCGGCGTCCCGGGTCGGCGATTGGGAAACAACGCAAAGAAAGTTTGATCTGAAACAATCAGTGAGCCGTCGACATCGAATGATGCACCCTGGTCAAAAAGGCTTACGAACGAAATCGATCGGCCACCGATCTCTACATTGACCGACCTGCCAGATTGCAACGTGGCTTGGATGTTCGCATTGAAGTCGCGAGTTCTCTGGTCGACGATGGCGGTGTCGGGAAGTCGCAGTTGACGAGCTTTGGCAGATAAATCCTTGTCGTCAAAGACATCGGCGTTGGGGTCGACGCCAGTGACGCGAAAGTTGGTGGTATCGCCGGTAGATGTGTCGGTCCAGAATCGAGTCCCAATGTACACGGGAGTGGCGTAGTGGACCCCAGGGACGGCGAGGGCTTGATACATTCGCGAGCGTGGTAGAGGGTTGGCTTCGCGAAGGGAGCGAAAGTCGGAGCTGACCAAAACGATGTCAGCATCGAAGGATCGATGGGAAAAAACGCTGGTCTCGAACAAGGCATTCATGAAGCCCAGTTGCATGAAAATCAGGACGTTGGCGAACGTGACGCCACCAACCGCAGCAATCAATCGCGTCTTGTTATGCATCAGTTGTAGCCAACCAATGGGCAATCTTCCCCAGAGCCATCCGATAATCCGGCTCATAACGGAAACTCCACGGTCACTTGCATGCCAACGAATCGAGCAGCTTGATCAGACGACTCATGATGGATTCGAACCAACACTTCCACAACACGCGCGTCGGTATTGGCTGCTGGATCGCTGTCGACGATGGATTGTCTCTGAACGAGCGTAGCCACCTTTTCCACGATCCCCGTGAGAGGTGAATCAAACGCGAGCGAGTGAATTGTTACCGACTGCCCATTCCGAATCTTAGCGATATCGCTCTCATACACCTCAGCGCGTACCAGCATGGAGTCCGTTTTTCCCATACGAAGCAATGATTGCTGGCCAATGCGTTCACCGGGGCGAAGATCGATATCCAAAATGGTACCTGCGTTTGGAGCGCGAACTAAAGAGCGATCCAAAACTGCGGCTGCATTTTGCAATGATGCTTCCGCAACACGAATGTCTGCTTGAGCAACTTGGACGTCGACAGAATCCTCAGGGTTCTCGGTGTATCTAGCCAGCTTTGCTTCGGCCTCTGCAACCGCCTTATCGGAGGTTGTAAAGGCAAGCAGAGCTGCTTCATATTCTTGTTCGGACGATGCTTTGGATTTGCGAAGCTGATCCTGGCGGCGAAGATCAATACGATTGGTTTCACGCTGTGATCTTAACGCTTCGAGACTTGCATGAAGCTGAGTGTAAGTCGTTGACGCAATCAAACGCGATTGCTGAAGACGTACGCGAGCTTGCTCCACCTGAGCTTGGGCGACCGCATGCTGAGTTCGCAATTGTTCATTGTTGTCCAGCACGGCCAGTACTTGGCCGGCTTCGACATGATCGCCAACGTCCACTGCCAACGATTGAACACGAGCATCGCCAGAGCCACTCGAGCCCGCTACTTCAATCACTTCTCCTTCAGGTTCCAAACGCCCCAGTGAAACAACCTTTTCGATGGCCGGCCTTAGGATATCTGCGTTGGACTGAGGACGGCTGATCGGAAACCAGTCGATCAAACGATCCTTTGCGAGCCAACCAGCAATGGCTAGCACTGCCAAAGCCATGAACAATTTGTAGTGGTAGCGTTTCGAGTGACGGATCGGCTCGTTGCGACGGTCAACGCTCCGCAAAGGTAATGAGCTTGATTCGGAGGTGTTTTCTTGCGATTTACTCTCGTTTGCCGCTTCAAGTAAACCTGTTTCTTGGGTGGCCGACACGGGAGCGAGGTCCTCTGTGAGTGTTTGGTTCATCGCAGTAACCTCCTGAATTTGGTATGATCCACCAAAAATATTATCGACAACTGACCGTCGGGTCATTAACTAGGATAGGCGATTTTAAGCAATGGTCAAGGGAAAACCACGCGAACGACGAAAAGACGATCGACCTGCTGAGATTTTGCAGGCGGCGGTGGATGAGTTTGCTGAAAAGGGCTTCGCCAATGCCAAAATCCAGTCGATTGCGACTCGAGCGGGCGTGGCCAAGGGAACCGTGTATTTGTACTACACGACGAAAGAGGAAATTTTCGAGGCGATCGTTCGCGATCGAACTCAGCCCGTATTCGCTATGGCGTCCGCGATGTCGGAACAGTGGCAAGGATCGCAGGCAGACCTTTTGCGACAGATCATCACGCACTTTTACGGACAGATGATTGAAAATGACGAACGACGCATGATTCTCAAGACGCTGATTTCTGAGGGCGAAAGATTCAGCGAACTAGCTGCGTTCTATCATCGAGAGATCTTGGTTGGCGGACGAAAAATGCTTCGCGAGTTGATTCGTAAAGGCATTGAGTCAGGTGAGTTCCGCGACGGCTTGTACGCGAAGGAACCAATGGTCCTCGTCGCCCCCGCTATCCACGCTGCGATTTGGAAGATGACCTTCGACTCGGTAGAGAAGCTTAACACGCGACGATGGCTCGAAGCGCATCTTGAACTGATCTTGCACGGTGCATTAAGTAAGCCGTCGATTTGAGAGACGATTCTCCTCCCTCTTTTGTTGTACTCGCGCACTTTAAACACGTTAGTAGATTTGTCCAATAAAGTTATACCCATTAAAACCCTCTAGCTCACGGTTATTTCACGTAAGCTTACCGGGTCGCACTGATGCACTATCCGTCACTTGAATGAGATTTCGGCGATGTTGGAGATAGACTGCAATGGGCCGGTCAGCGGGTATGAACCGTTCACCGATTTCCAGATCGGCCACCTTTGGCAATTGTGATTTTATCACTGGGTAATCCTCAGACAGAACATAGCGATTGAAGACATTGCTGATCTTGGCCGCAAGCCGTGTCAACACCTTTGGCAAGGGCAGCTTGAGGTAACTAGCTAGATAAATCACGCATTTCCCTTCATCAACAGGCGCAACCACATTGACTGCTTTGACACTGTCTGCAATCCGCAATCGCCAGAGGTTTGGAAAGCGAAACTCAATGGTCGGTTCTCCTTCGGGTGGTGGCAGTTGACTAGGTTTCATCGCTGGAAGTCCTTCGTCAGGTTGATTGGAAATCCAGACCCGAAGAACATCATCCTTCAATGTTGTGTACGGCCCATTAACAAGCGTTCTTTGATCCCGACCAATTGTGCTGGGATGAACGAAGGGAAGATGACTTACATCCAGTAGCCCCTCGACGGCTCTCGATATGTCAACATCCCATTCCTTCCGCACTGTTGCATGTTCAAATCCATCTAAATCAGTAAACCAAGGAATCGGTGGATATTCGTCTCTAGGTTTTCCATGCCAAATCCAGATGAATCCATGCGATTCTCGCGTTGGGTAGACGTTACACTGAAAGACCTTTGGTATCTTCGCGGCGCGACCGTTTGCGGGAATGAGCTTGCACGATCCGTCGGTGGCAAACTCAAACCCATGAAAGGGACACTGAATGCATCCGTTTACAATCCGACCAATGCTCAATTTACTACTTCGGTGAGGACATCGATCCAGCATGACGCAGATTTCTCCCTTGTCATCACGCCAAAAAACCAATGACTCTCCGAGTCTCCGAACGCCCACAGGTTTACCTCGAGGAACCTCTTTTGAATCAAGAACTGCATACCAACGGTCGGAAATCAGCATGGATTGATCACACTTTGTGGGAAAGAACCGCCAAGATTGCGACAACCCAGGCTGGATATTCTAAACTGCACCGTATAGTATTGTATTTCAGCTGCGAGTCAACTCTGAGAATATGAAAAATGGCCGATGAGAATGAACCTAAACCCAAAGGTCGCCCAAAGGACCCAGGAAAGCGCACGTCCATTTTGCATGCGGCGCGGAGTCTCTTCTTGGAGCACGGATTGGCTGTTGTCTCGATGGATGCTATCGCGGAACAAGCGGGTGTATCCAAAGCTACTGTGTACAGTCACTATGCCGACAAGAGTTCGCTATTTCGAGCCGTGCTAGAGGCAGAAACGGGCGACTATTCTCCCCCGCCACAAATAGACAAACTCGAAAAACTTGAAGACCTTCGGCAGCATCTAGTCGATTTTGGTTCGTCTCTCGTCCTTGTTCTTACACGGCCGGGCGTAGTCGATCTTGGTCGATTATTGGTCAATGAAGCGCATCGCCACCCTGACCAAGCCACTCACTTTTTTGCTCGTGGCCCCGAAGCGACACACTTGATGCTGGCGGCAATGCTCAGCAAAGCGAATGAGCAGCAGCTTATTGCATGCGACAATTGCAAATTGGCCTCCGACCATCTGCTTTCGATGTGGCTTGGCCAACGTCACCTTCGTCAACAGTTGGGGCTCTGTCCCCCTCCAACGTCCCGTGAAGTTCGACGCCATGTTGCGGCTTGCGTCGATGTTATCCTTGCGGCTTTCGCGTGTAATCGCAGTCGCAAGTAGACTGACTTGGTTTTGTCAGGTTAGATACCTAACTCAAGGAAACGCCACCATCTCCGTTTTTGATGATGTTTGGATGCTTCAGCATTTCGATGTTTGTCATAAAGGCTATACCGATAATCCTTTTGCGTCTTAGCGTTCCGGTTGCGATGAGGCCGGATGGCTCGAGAAGAAATCCCAGATAACATCCGTCGCAATAAGTTTGTTGGAGTTCTTGCCGACCAAGAACTCCGGAGCCTGGCTTTTGCCGCCTGCCCAGTGATGGCCGAGTCCATCGATGGTGATGCATACGACTTCGGCATCATTGCGACCTCGCCCGTATCGAGATGTTCGAACGCCTGGAGCTTTTTCCTCCATGGTCGGTTCGTCAGCACATTCTAGTACCTTTGCCCACTTAGCGATCATGATCGTGACGGGCGGTTTCGACCTGCCACCTTGATCCTTACCACCCATCGCGAGCTTGGGGAAGCCACCTTCGATTGGATTCAAGGTGTCCGATGTGCCGGTCAAGTAGCAAACTGAAACACCTCTGGCTGGCGATACAGAATCTGACCAGCATGTGCCCGAGTGGGGTGCGATAGCAGCAACGCGATCCGCGAGTTCTGCACCAAGTCGGAATGTCATCGACGCTCCATTCGAAAAACCAGTAACGTAAATTCGTCTCGAATCAATCGAATAGCTGCTCTCCAACGAATCGATTAGCGCCGAGATGAATGCAACGTCGTCGATGTTGCGTTCGGCGGCATGAAAGCGACCAGAGCCATCGTTCCAAGCCTGCGGGTTCTTACGGAGGCTCGGTGGCTGGGCACGGTCGGGCCTTGTCGCGTCCGGATAAACCACGATGAAGCCCTCGGCATCGGCTTTGGAGGACCATCCGGTTTCTCGCTGCGAGTGCAGCGCCGTTCCGCCCATCCCATGCAGCATGATCACTAGCGGCAGCGGTTTCGTCTTTTCGTAAGTTGGCGGGACATGCAGCAGATAACTACGTTCGAGGCTGTCAGCTTTAAGTGTTAACTCCTGGTGTCCAGGTGGTATCGCTCGTGCCCGCTCTGATTGGACCTTTGCCCAGGCAACTCCTCCGATAATCAGTCCCAGCAGTATCAACACATAGAATCGACTACTGTGAAGTTTTTTCTTCATTTTATCTCTAGGAGTGTGGTAGCGCTGGTAGGTAACTGCAAGAAAAGCGAGAGTCAGTGAGATTGCCCGACAAGCGAGTCACACATCGGGATAGAATTCAGAGGCGAGATATTCACGTAACCATTCACTCAACAGGCAGAAGCCGAGCCGAGGTGTCCCGTTTACAAACGTGGCAACATGTTCGTAAGGTTTGGAGAGATCTGAATTGTCGAAAATGCGAACCTGCGGAAGACATCGAATTGCCAACTTGAGATTCTCGAGGGTTCTGGCGTGCCGCGAGCGAAGCTTTTCAATTGGAACGTCATGCCCACCTTGACTTAGACGCATCCCAACTCTTTGAATCGAAGTTTCGGGATCTCGGATTGCTACAAAGCTAAGGATCACATGGTAGCCGGAGTTCGAGGCATCTTGAAGAAAACGGACTTTCTCGCCAACTGGATCTGAAAACACCGTTTCAAAGATGAAGCTGTTCTTCTGTTCGACGAGCTTAGCACGTTGCTGCTTCGCAAGCTCAGCTGCCTCATAGGGATCGAGATTCAGTTCCTTCGCTAGCAGATCCGCGTTTACAAATGGCCAACCCAGACAAGCAAGCTGCGTTTCATAAAAGGTAGATTTGCCAGCTCCGTTCGATCCAGCCAACGCGATGATTGTCGGACGGTCATCAGGGCCGTCACTGCTCATCGTTCACAACCACGAAGTTCTTATTGACAAAGTGCCCCGAGACACGGGTGCCGTTCTCTTCGACTCGGATAACCAGATCGCGATTGGACGGATCGGACTCGTAGTGAGGATATGGCTGCGCTTCGAGGTAGCGTGCTAATCGTTCACGGCCCTTCGCTGAATCGCTAGCGTCCAAGGCGAGTTCCGCCATCTTTGCATCGCTCAGTCCTGGGATTTGGGACGCGAGATCGTCCGTGAGATGATCAAGATCAAAGATCTTTGTCAAGAAAGTTACGCGACGAGAAAACTCCGCGACAACGTCGGAAATTTGTTTCGGTCTGGGCTTGGACAATTCAATTTGCAAGAAGTGACGGAACGCTTGAACCAAGACGTCTTGTTCTTCAAGGGCCGAGAACGAAAGCTCTGAATCCCTCGTCGGCTGATCAGGCTGCTCTTCGCTCGGAGTCATCGGAGTCGTCTTTCTGGAACTTCGTGAGCCAAGGTGTCCGCTGCAATGATTCAGCAGTACGCAGGACATCATCGGGTGTTATCGGCGAGTTGCTACCAGCTTTTAACAAGCCAGCTTTGAGTTGCCGTCGAAACTCATCACAGACTGCGTTCAACGTTTGCACAGCGTTAGCGGTTAAGGTTGCTTCGGAACTATTCATAGCGTCTTCCCGTCCCTGGATTGCTCGAATTCGATCACTGAGTATTTTCCCAGAAATCACCAACCTAGGTCAAGGCCGATCGAAGCGTGAAACACGCGATAAAACGCGTTTTCTGAAGCTTTTAACGGCAATGAGTTCTCAAAATCCCCAACCATTAACGTTATCAGGCTGCTTGCTTCCTTCCTGAAAAGACTAGTTTACGGATTTCTTTTAACGAGCCGCTTCCATGCGACCCGTTGCTTCTCCCAGTTTGGCATGATCGCAATTGTTCGCACTTCGCGTTCACGGAAGTGGGGAACGGGATCGGTGGTGGGTTCGAGATCAAGAATCGCTTGCTGGATGTCGGGGGCTAGGTTGGTGAGGTTGATGATCTGCGTTACGCGGGCGCGGGTGATGCCGGCAACGCGAGCGATCTCGGCCTGGTCTTTGACTTGGCCTGTCGCGAGTAGGTGTTCTAGCCGAATAGCCAGTGCCATCAGCTTGGTGATGTGAGGAAGCTTGGCCGGTACACTTGGCATCTTTGGCTTAGGGACACTGACGCGTTTTCGACCATGCGAGGAAGCACTGGTTTCGAACTTGACTTTCATGTGGCTCATAATTTCTTGGTTTCTTCGTTGTTAGGGTTCTTGGTTGCAAATGATTTCAGCCCGAGCGGGCTAAGCGTTATCGATAGTGTGCTGTCGGTGGGGTCGTGGTCGATGCTTGCTACCAACTGTGACATCAGTCGGCTTCGTTCGCCCATCGTGAGATGCTCCCACAATGCCTCGAGATTCTTGATTGCCTTCAGGATGGTTTGCCGGTCTGGAGTACCAGATTGGATCTTCGCGAGCTGATCTTGCAATTCGTTACGCCTGCGAAGGTCGCGAGTCTGTTGCTCCGTAAGTGATGCGAGTGAGTCGAGACGTTTGACTTCGCGAGCATTGTCACCGGTGGGAATCGCGAAGGCTTCAATCGCTCGTTCGAGGTTGCCCAAGCTTTCATTCAGTAGGGAAAGCTCTTTCCGAATCGCGTCCCCTTTATCGTTAATGGTCCGGCTAACACGATGGCAGGTCTCATTGAGTAGCGTGTCGTCGATTGTGAGCGACTGAAGTTGTGCCACCACAAAGCGTTCAACCTCCTCCGCTGGCAACGAAGGCCTTGGGCAGGTTTTGTGGCCGCGCTTCGTTGCCTTATTGCAAACGTAGTATCGATATCGCTTGCCGCGCCCGCTGCCACCGCTGGTCGAGTGTGTCATCATGGAATTGCAGGCCGTGCACCGCAGCAGACCAGCCAATACGCCAGGTGACTTGCCGTGGATGCGATCTCCCAAGTTGACACGGTTGGCATTGAGCTTCTTCTTTACGGCTGCAAACACAGCCGGGGGAACGATCGCTTGGTGCTCGCCTTCGTACATTTCATTGTGGTAGGAGACCTTGCCGATATAGATCGGATTGGTCAATAAAGCATGGAGCGTCGTCTTGTAGAATTGGCCACCACCCAACTGCTTGTCAGTCTTGGTAACCCAACTCTTTGCTCGCCAACCGCGGGACTGAATCGCCTCAAGTGTTCCAATGAGCCCCTCGCATTCCAGATACAGATCGAAGATTTGCCGGACGCGTTCTGCCTCTAGTTCGTTGACGATCAACTTCTTGGTCGCTCGATCAATGTCGTAACCCAGAACAGGTCGGCCACCGATGTACTTACCTTTGCGTCTGGCAGCCGACATTTTGTCGCGAGTTCGTTCGCTGATGATCTCGCGTTCGAATTGTGCAAACGAAAGCAAGATGTTCAGCGTCAACCGCCCCATGCTTGAGGTGGTGTTGAACTGCTGCGTTACGGACACGAAGGAGACACCCGATTTGTCGAATGTGTCCATGATGCGTGAAAAGTCCATCAACGAACGGCTGAGTCGATCAACCTTGTAAACCACAATGCAGTCGATCCTGCCGGCCTTGATATCCTCCAGCAATTGCTTCAGCGCAGGGCGTTCCATGTTGCCACCCGTGAAGCCACCATCATCGTATTGCTTGTCGATCTCTACCCAACCTTCGTGGCGCTGGCTGGCTATGTACGATGAGCATGACTCACGCTGAGCATCGAGCGAGTTGAACTCTTGCTCCAAGCCCTCGGTTGTTGATTTGCGGGTGTAGATCGCGCATCGAATCTCTTTTGATCGTTTGTTGACATCGATCATTTGGCACGCTCCTTGTTGCCCTTGAGTCCAAAGAACGTGAACCCGTTGACGTGCGAGCCTGAGATCGCTTTCGCAACAGCTGACAACGTCCCGTATGTTGTGCCGTTGAATTCAAAGCTATTCTCGCCAACATGCACAACCAACTTCTGACCCTTGTAGGTTTTGTGCAATTGATCTCCAGGAGGCGGCAATCTAGGATCGCGACCCGGATCGATGACGGTCGTTTGCTCGCACGCAAACGATATTTGCTCCGTGAATGATTGCGGCGGTCGCTTTCGCAGATCGGCATCATCGGCCATTGCTAGTGCGCGCTGTCTGACTCGCTCAGGGAGACCTCCTTGCTCATTCGCTTGCAACCGCCAAGCGATCTTCTTCATCATCCAATCGCGATTGCGGCTACGTGGTGGCTCGAGGCATACGGTCTCGAAGTATTCTTGAAGTGCAGTCGTCGCCATACTCTTCATGCGCGCAACCTCCTGCTTGATGTTGAGGCTCATACGTCTCTCCGTTGTGAATGGTCTTGTTAGTCGTTTCTCGCGGCGCGTTTACCGCCGGTCACAGAGAGCGATAGTTCTCAAGAATCCTCAAGCCCATCGTGGGAAGTTTCTGGCTTAACTGATTCCGAATCTAGTTTGCCGTGCGTGTTCTGTTGTAAGAGGACTCGTACAACTCCGATCGCCAACAATTGAGCAATCTCATCTTGTCCTTGTTCATTACTAACTATCGCTGGTTCAGAGAGTTGCCTCATTCGTCGCATCCACTTTCCGCATTAAGTATTTGAAGCCAGGCCTCTCGACCTGTTAAATCCCGTGTCTCCCATCTGTAGGAATACCCGGCTGGACGCAGAAGTGACGGACCAAAGACGAATGTTTTTCGAGTCGTTGTTAACGGACGACAAGTTCAAGAATATTTCCCAATTCCAAAAAGCAGTGACCTAAGGTGTCATAAGCGTGCGAATGATAGCGTTCGCGATTGGCAGTGGCTTGGCCTGGATGGAATCACACAGGACAACGGTCATGGACTGGCGGATGGGAAGCCCACGCTAGGAGTTTTGCACGGTGGAAGCCGTAGGCTGGCCACTGCCAATCGCATTCTGTTTGCGTCAGTCGGTTGGATCGCTTGACGTTTTGATCAATGAAGGATTGCTATGAAGTACTGATTTTCAAGGTTTACATCATGACCGCTGTTCGACTTCCGCGTTTATCGCGCCCCGGTGTTATTGAATCGATCGATCCCAAGCGACTGTTCGAGCTACTCCACCCTTATGCCGATTTCTTTGCAAATCGGTCTGTTCCGATCGAAGGACCGGATTCGATTGATTGCCAAGCGGTCATTCGCGAGATCACCAAAGCAGATCAAGAAACGCCGGCGGACTTGCTGGATGCAATCTGCCTTATCGATGAGTTAGCCAACACAGTTGCCATCGAGTTGTTGCTCGATCGAATGCCTGCTCACACTTTGGGAATCCAACCCGGTGGTAATCATTCCGCCGCAGATATCGTTACAGCGGCTTGGCTGGCCAATCCTGATAAGCTTGTCCGGACACATGCATTGTCACGAATCAAGCGTGTTCGCTCGTACGACTACTTCCAAGCGAGTCAAACTACTGCTCCAAAGTTCGTGACGCCCGCTGAGGAAACGCTTCAGCAACTGGAGCGCGATATTGACTCCTGGCACGTGGAGCGCTTCCGCGCTCAAGGGACGAGGGTAGAGGTATTCGAGAACGACGATGAAGTCGAATTTTCCATTATGCACGGTAGCCTCTTTCGACGTCAGCGAGTCGTGGAGAATGGTCGCTTCGGGTTTCACTCGTTCTGGCCCGTGCAAAGTGCATCGGCAATCTACAACCGCGAGTTTGGAGAGTTGCGGATCAACGCCAAAACCGGCAAGGAGAAAGCGTTGTATTGCCGGCTCCTGGGTAAGCACATGTTTGGAAACGAGAACCTGTTTCCAACTGGCATCAAATACACGCTTGATCCATTACGGGAGTTTGAATTCGATGCACTCGCACCCGGCGGCATCGAGGGCATAACCGACGTTCGAATGATCGAGTTGTGGCTTGGCGATCCTGATGATCGTTATGGTGTGATAACCATTCGTAAGGGTGACGATTTGCTTAATTGGGCTCAGGCGAAAAAGAAGAACATTTGGTTGGAACGACGCCTTATCTCGGCAACCTTCAAGATGGAGCTTGAGGGACGCAAAACCGAATTGGCGATCACGGTCCGTCCTCCCAACGTCGCAATTTACAGTCGTGGAAGAGTATCCGCGACCATCGAAGCTTGGCTTACCCAGCGCGGCTTTATTATCTCGAAGCAAGCATCAAAGAGGACGCGTCATGAGCCAGCCCTGGCAAGCACTTGAGCGGCTTAATGACGTGGCGACATCGCACTTGAGCTGGCGATTGTTGCTGGGTGATGCATTTGATTCGCACTGTGATCTTCTCCTGCCGATCAGAGACTTGGCCAAGGCTTTGCCCGTTCCTAACCGTCCTTATGAGTGGCTGGAGATTGTCGAGGTCGAGGATGGTGTCTTCGAAGGCTACAACGAGAAAACCGAGGAATATGTGCCAATCGATCGCCGCGACATCGTTTGCTACGAGTTCAGCTTTGGCAAGCTCGCCGCAGAGCTGGCTTCGCTAGTTGGGTACGACCTGGCATTCGAACGTCTCGCAGGCCCGATGTATCGATACAAGCTTGGTCACTACGGGAATCCAAATGGATCGGGGTTCTCGTTGTTCCTGGCGAAAGTCAGCGATCCTCGCCGGCTTGATTGGTGCATCGATGCGTTCTTGGCAGAGTTTCAGCGACCATTCGTCTTGTTTCTCACTTCGAAACGGATGCTGAGTAGTCGCAACGAGAAGATGTTGGACTCGAGAGGATCTCTCGTGGTTCCGCTCGATCAATCGTTATTTCTTAGCGATGATGGCGAGTGGTGCTTGTCTCCATGGGCGCGTCAGCAATTGGTTGATTTCCGCGATCGACTAATGCCACCGGCGAAAAGCGTGGCTGGTCGATTCCCAACCCCAAGTGGCAGCCGCTGGAGCGATGTGGAGATGCGTTTCAGCGACACCGAGAAGATTAGCGTGGCTATCCGCGACCAACGCCAAGTGTTGACCTACTCTCAACTGGGGTTGGTTGATTCGCGAAGTGGTAAGCCAAGCAAGCAGTGGGAGCTTCTTCTAAAGTTTGCGAGAGAACATGGCATGATGACATGGCTCTCTCCTGACGCCTGCCGAAAGAATCGCAAGCAGCGAGAATTACTTAACAAGTCGCTTCAACATTTCTTTGACATCGAGGGCGAGCCAATCGAGCTTACCGACGATAGAAAGGGCTGGAGATGCATTTTCAAATTGCATCCCGAGGACTGGGAGCGATCGTTCTCTTGAACCAATCGACTTTAACGACAGAGTGGTTAATTCTTTGACTAACGTTGCTCGTGCAAACGTGAATAAACCGCCGCCGATTCAGCATAGCGATTAAAGAGGTTGTTTCTTCAATACCCTGAGGAAGACCACCTTATCAACACCTGTATCGTAGAAGCTTCGAATTCGAGCCTCCTCATCAAAGCCATGCTTCGAGTAAAAGCGACGGACATACTCGAAATCTTCAGTCCCTGAGGTTTCAACAAGTAATACTCGTTCACCTTTCTTTGTGAGCCAGTTTACTACGTAATCTAGCATAGCCCTCCCACGGCCATTTCGTTGATGATCAGGATGAACCGCAATCCAATAGAGATTCCATGTTCCGTTCGTCATTTTCTCTGGGGCCAAGTAAGCAACTCCCACAGGGCCACTATCTTCGTGATCAGTAAACCAAATGTCGGTATCACTACGTGAATTGAGCATACTTGCGAGGAGTTCAGTCTGATCTTGTTCAAACAGTCCGCAAGCAGTCGCTAAAGCGATCAACCCTTGGAAGTCCGATTCTATGGTTGGACGAATCATAAGCCGGCTTGATCGTATTTGGGTAATGGGAAACTGGAAGGCAGAGCTTTAGACACAGTTTTTCATAGGGAGGTTCGTGCCAGCAAACAAGTTAGCTACGAACTCCAGTCTCTATGTTCCAACTGACGATTTTGGGAATTTTCCCAAACCCCACTCTCGGGATTTTAGCAAATTTCTGATTGCGTTTTACCCAGTGTTTTACTGGTTTTCGTGTGAGGTCGTTCGGGAATTTTCTTATATCCCAGGCCGTTTTGGGAATTTTCGCCAGTAGCGGACGACAGGTCTGATTCACATCAGGAAACAGCCCGCGAATGAGCGGGCGGGCCTCACAGGCTTTAACTCTCGGACCTGTCGCCTGTGGGGCCTCAATCAGGAGGTCCGTTCATGTCAGACAACCAATCCATCAACCTTGGTGACGACAACTTCGTTCGCAGTGTCATCAATCGTCAAGTTGGAAAGCTGATCGCCAAGTCCGACTTCACCCAGCAGGATCGTAGTGATCTGGTCCAGGAGGTCTACGTCCGTGCGACGAAGAGCCTTCGACTCTACGACCCATCGGTGGGCCATCTCTACCCGTACGTCTGCACCGTGGTGCAACGTCACCTGGCCAACGTGGTTCGCGATCGCTCCGTTGTCAAACGCACGACTGCCGGCCGCGTCAGTCTGAGCAAGACCGTCCGTGGTGATGACGGTGGTCAAGTCGAAATGTCTCAGACACTACACGACAAGGATCAAGATCGACGGCTGGGTCGTGCACGTCGCCTTGGTGAAGAGGAGCTCAACGACCTACGCATGGACCTTGCCACGTTCATGTCGAAGCTGCCAGAGAAATTCCAAGACATTCTCCGTCGCCGTCAAACCCACTCAATGACCGAGATTTCTCGCGACCTCGGTATCCCTCGAACAACCCTCAACGATTGGATGTTGCAGATCCGCAAGCTCTTCGAGGAAGCGGGATTCGAAAGATATCTGGAATCCTAACCGTCAATTCACCCGTGTTCCGGGTATTCCAACAGATAGAGAAGACCAGTTTTCAATCAACACAACCAAAGGACATCAAATCAATGAGTGCACCCGCCATGAACATCGACCAGCGCGTCACGGTCTCACTCGCCTTGCAGCGGTACCTGCGAGCCGTCGAGCGTTTCGAAGCCGCATCCAACGAATTCAACGAATCATGCCAAACGATCCGTCAGGCACTTCCTCGTGAGAGCCGATTCGTCGCCAACATCTCACACCAGCACTATCTGGTGACCAGCGACAACGAAGGCAACTTCGAGGTCGAGTCAGTCGACACGGTTTGATTCAAAACCTGTCAGCCCCCTTTTCGACCTCCTCGCTGAAAGATCCACAGGCGATGTCAACACGACTATTACCTCATGAACCCGGTGATCGGAAGTGCCTGAAGTGCAACGAAACGTTTCGTTCCAAGAGTGCAGCTAACCGCATTTGCAAGAAGTGCTCGCAAATCAATGCTTCTCTGAAATTGAGCGAAGCACAGATTGCTCGGGAGCGAGGCGCGAAGCGACTCAACGGCAATCTGATCGAGGAGCAAGACACCTATGAGATGAACTTCTTCTAGGCACCGATTTCATCGGCATCGCACCCTCAATACTGTTAACCCCGAGCACCTATGTCACATTCCATTACTCAAACCGAAGCGAACGATAAGACGCTGCTGACCTATTCAGCGCTCAACACGTTTCGCAATTGTCCTCGCAAGTACAAGAACCGCTATCTCGATAACCTGCGGCCGCGTGAGCGAGCAGAAGCGTTGTCGTTCGGCAGCGCAATCCATACGGCGATCGAGCTTTGGTATCGATCGTCGGAGGCTGAGTCTCGGCTTCGTGATGTCCTTGCTTACATCGATGATGCCTTTGAGAATCGCGTTGTCGATTCCAACCAGATGGTTCAATGGCATTTGGCAACGGCGATGATCCGTGGTTACGCCGAACGTTACGCAACCGAAGAATTCGAAGTCGTCGAAGTTGAAAAGGAGTTCGTCGGCGAGATCCGCAATCCCGACACTGGCCGGCAGAGTCAGACGTTCCGTATCGCGGGCAAGGTTGATGGCATCGTTCGCTGCCACGATGGTTTGTATCTGCTCGAGCACAAGACTGCATCATCCGTTGATGCGAGTTATCTCGACAAGCTGTGGACCGATACGCAAATCGCCTTGTATTGCTACTACCTGCGGGAACTGGGCTATCCGATCGTTGGTGTCATCTACAACGTGCTGCTCAAGAGTCGGCTCAAGCAAGGCAAAGGCGAAACCCAAGAAGAATACGAAGTTCGCCACGCGGAACTCGCGGCCAAGAACAAGAGTGGCAAGTCGACCGCGAAACGTCAGATGCCAGAGACGGATGATGAGTTTCAAGCTCGGCTGACTGAATGGTATTCACGACCCGAAGCATTCCATCGTGAGTTCATTTATCTCTCCGAAGACCGACTTGCCATGTTACAAGACGAAGTCTGGGAAATCACCCAGCAGTACCTTGATGCCCGTCGCCGTGGCAAATGGCTGCTGAATACCTCGAACTGTTTCTCGTACCAACGACCTTGCGAGTACTTGGCTTACTGCCAATCGGGATTCAATCCAAACGTCGCTGACAACCTGTACGAGATCGCTCTCCCTAACGAAGAGCTATCTCGTGTTGATTCTGAAGCACCCCCGTTCTGATTTGAAAGGAAACCTTATTTATGACTGTGACTCTACCAACCACTAAGACCAAGCCGACTACCGATTTGGCCAAGCAATCGATCTTACTCTATGGCGTTCCCAAGCTCGGTAAGAGCTCGTTCGCGTCACAGTTCCCTGAGGCGATGTTCTTTGAATGCGAACCAGGCCTCAATCACTTGGAAGTGTTCAAGGTACCGACCTATTCGTGGGAAGCGTTCTTGGAAGCTTGCAAGTTGCTGGCCAAGGGCGATCACAACTTCAAGACGATCGTAATCGACACGGTCGACAACGCATTCAAGATGTGTTCGGACTATGTCTGTGCCAAGCATGGCATCGAGTACGAAGGCGACATGGGCCACGGCAAAGGTTGGGCTCTGGTAAAGAACGAATGGCATCGCGTGCTGACTCGTTTGGCCAGCTTGCCATATGGCTTGATCCTCATCTCGCACGCGGTCGACAAGACGATCGAGACGCGAACGGGCGAATACACCAAGACCACTCCGAGCTTGCCTGATCGTGCTCGCAACGTCGTGTTGGGCCTAGTCGACATCATCCTCTATGGCGACTCGGTCTCTCGAAAGGACGCTGCGGGAAACCTCGTTGTCGATCGAGTGCTCCGAACCAAGCCTCATCCGACTTACGAGGCTGGCGACCGTACGGGTCGTTTGCCCGAGATGCTGCCACTGGATTACTCCGCCTTCAATTCAGCATTCAGTGGCACCGCTTCGAATTCACCCGCACAGAGCCCTGCGCCCGGCAAAGGCACTGCTGCGTCTACTTCCAATCCGGGCAGCACCCCAGCAGGAAAGGCTGTTAAGCAATGAGCGATTACGAAGAATACGAAACCACCGACCAATCCGTTGATCTGTCGTCGTTCGATGATGAATTCGCAACCGCAGAAGCACCTGAGTATGACGAGGTCCCCGACGGCAAGTATCAAGCTCGCATTGAGTCGGTGAAGCTTGAGTCAAGTCAGAAGGGTGACCCGATGATCAAGTTCGATTTGGAAGTGCTGTCTGGCTCACACGCCGGCCGTCACATCTTCAAGAATTCGGTCATCACGCAAGCATCGATCCCTTACGTAAAGGGCGATCTCAAGACGCTGGGGCTGGAGCTTTCCAAGTTCAGTGAGCTATCCGGGCGACTTGAAGAACTGCTCGATGTGACCTTGGAAGTCACGAAGCGAACGCGCGGTGACTACACCAACGTCTACTTCAATCGACGCATTCGAATCGCGGCTGCATCGAATGGTGACGTCCCTGCTGGGAATATGCCGTTCTGATTCATCTGGTTCGAGCTCGCACGGGTGCGGCTGGGACGGGACAAGCGAATGCGTCGATGTAAATCGGTCGTTCGCTCCGTCCCGGCTTTCTTTGTTTCGATTTCCCACTGAGGCAATTTGGATGTCGTTGATAGTTCTTGTCATCTGTGTATGGATGCTTCGATTTCTATTGATCGCAGTCTCCCTGCAATTTGTTGTACAGGTCATCGGCATGCTCTTGTCCAGAGGTCACTGATAGGAAAGAGACTGCCATGATCGAATTGGCGTTGCCATATCCGCCGAGTGTCAATCACTACTTCAGCTATTACCAGGGCCGTCCTGTGCTGTCGAAGGATGCGCGATCCTATCGCCACCAGGTTCGGCGGATTGCGATAGCCTCTGGTATTAAACCACTTATGGGCCCGCTGGCCATTCGTATCGACATCACGCCACCAGATGATCGTCGACGCGACTGTGACAATGTTCAGAAGGCGGTCCTCGACGCGCTGCAGCATGCCGGCGCTTTCTGGGATGACTCGCAAGTTATCTGGTTGCTTTCGATCAAGCATGAATCGCAGCCGAGCGGCACGATCAGGGTTCAACTCAGCGATGCGGCAGCGCAGACACTTTCTCCCGCAATGGAGATCGCTTAGCCATGTCGCAACTCACCCAATTCCGTCGCCCTATCGTCCGGTATTTGCCAAATCTCAATCTCGTTGTCCGCTTCGATGACTCGGGCATCTCCGTCCGCGCGTATCGCTGCCGCAAATGGAAAAGCGTCACATGGGCTCAGCTTGCATCGCTGGCTGACGACACCGAGCCAGTGGTTCGATTTTGTGAGACTGATCACGGATCACGCGTATTAAAGGCGATGGGTGTACGCCTTCCTCAGGATGATCGATCTGATGGGGGTGGCACAGCTTGATTCACCCAGCGATCACTTTATTGACGACTCTGTTCGAACCGTCGGACCTTATACTCTTTCGTCCTGTTGAAACGTGGACGGAAGGTGGGCGGAAACGTAGCCGTGTCGACTATGGCAACGTGTGCTACCGGCCCGCCAAGGCGTCGACACTTGAGCAAACGCTGATTCGACTAGAGAACGCCTCCGAGACTGAACGCTCGAATTTGTTCTTCGGCGTCTGCCAGCGGTTTGGCAATAAAGGGCGGTTTGACCTCGCTTGGCAGATTCGTACTGTTCGATGTCTCTGGGCCGACCTCGATGGATGCACCGTCGAACAATCGCTAGAACGGTGCACCTCGCAATCGTTGCCTTCACCAACGGCAATCGTCAATAGCGGTAACGGCGTGCATCTGTATTGGCGTTTGGACCGTCCACTGCTGATCGACGATGTTGGCGATCCACCTCCAGTCGAAACGGAATGGACCGTTGGTAGCGACGGACGGAAGAAACCGAGACGATACATCCTTGATGGCAAAGATCGTGTGTACGTTGATCGACGCCATCATTTGACCAAGACAAGTCCGAAGGCTCTACAGGCCCAAGACCTGCTTACTGGCATCGCGGCCGCCATCCATGCCGACCATACAACTGACCTCACTCGTTTGCTTCGACTGCCGGGCACATGGAATCGCAAGGAACAACGAAATGGTCGCGAGCCGGTCAAAGCAGAGCTTGTCGAATGCATTGGCAGTCGGCGGTATCCAATCGAAGCGTTTCAAAAGTTTGCCAAATCGTGTGAAGCCACGAAGCGTCAACGCCAGATCGAGGCGATGCCGTTGCCTACAGTCCGAAAGCTATCGGCTGGTAAGTCTGACAAGCTTTCGGAGCTTATTGCTGCATGCACGATTGCTCCGGAGGGCTCTCGATCCGAGGCGGACTTCGCAGTCTGCTGCTATGCAATTCGAAATGGAATCGCCAAGGATGAAGTTTGGACACGGCTGCAATCCGTCGGCAAGTTCGCTGAGCAAGGTCGCCGCTATTTCGACCTAACTTGGGAAAGTGGTGAGTACGATGTGCGTACCACTTTGTGCGATCGCTTGCAGAAGCGTTTGCCAGAGGAAAGTCCTGTAGTAGCTGCGCCAGCTGGCGGCCAGCAGGCAGATGAACCCGAAGAACGACGAACCATTACGATCGACTCGCGTTCAACCCCTGTCGCTTCAACGATGGGGCAGATCACCGATCGGCTACTTTCTACAGGCTCTTGTTTCAATCGGATGGAACAATTGGTTGTGGTTCGAGAGCAATCAATTTCGCCCGTTCTCTCATCGGCGGAATTGACCGGACTGCTCAATCAGCACGTCGAGTTCTACTTCGTCAATGAAGATGGTGGTGAGTACAAACCCCTGCCAACATCTTACGCGAACACTTGGCTCAACAACGTGGGCCAGCGCGAACGGCTGCCAGCAATTCGACTGTTTAGCCACAATCCTATCTACACAGAAGACTGGCGTCTGGTCAGCCCCGGCTTCGATCCGCAATCGGGTTTCTATTACGCGGGGCCAAACATCGAACCCGTCGAAGGGACCAAGCATCTCGACACGTTGCTTCGAGATTTCTGTTGGAGAAAGCCAACGGATCGCACTAACTACATTGGCATCTTGCTAACGGGTTTGCTGGTCTCTCGATTTATCGGTTCCAAGCCAGCCGTACTGTTCAACGGTAATCAACCCGAGCTTGGTAAATCGGTTCTCGCACAAATCTTGGCAATCTTGCGTGATGGCCATCATGTGGAAACCGCCTCGTACAACGCCAACGACGAAGAGTTCGAGAAGCGTTTGGGAACAATCGTCCGGCGTGGCGTTACGACAATCATCATCGATAACGCCAAGGCCCGTGGCCGCAATCCCAAGATCGATTCGGCCTGCCTCGAGCGATCGATTACCGATCCGATCCTGTCATTTCGTTTGTTGGGATTTTCGCAAGAGATTCGGGCCGAGAACTCGCATCTGTTTTGCATAACTGCCAACTCGCCTGATGTGAGTCGCGACCTTATCACGCGATGCGTGGTTATCAATCTGCACCACGAAGGCGATCCAACGAAGCGTTCCTTTTCGATGGACGATCCAGAGGCGTACGTTCAGACGCATCGGCTGCAACTGCTTGGCGAACTCGTAAACATGGTCGAACGCTGGAAAGCCAGCGGCATGCCTCTAGCCAAGATTCAAACGCGTTTCAACAAGAAGGGCTGGGGTAACATCATCGGCGGAATTCTTGAAGCCAATGGTGAACCGGACTTCATGGCCAATGCCGAGGATGCAGCCAGTGAGATGGATGACACTCGCCGCGAGTTCGAAGAGCTCGTCACGGCGCTCGCAAAGCATCCGCAGGGGATCTGGTCCTCGTCTGAGTTAACTGACCTCGCCAACAAAAACTTTGTGCTTCAATCCGAACTTGGCGACGGGACTCCACGATCTCAAACCACGCGCATGGGCAAACTCGCAGGTCGCTTCGTCGGCGAGCGATTCAGTCTCGATGACGGCTCGTATGCAGTATTCAAGCGGATCTTCAATGGCCAATACAACCAGTATCAGGTCTTCATTGAGTCGGCCCAAAGTAACGGCTTAGGACTTCCGGACGTTGAAAACCAAACGTCCGGGAACGTCCGGGAAATGGAGCTGTTTTCATGATCAATATCACCATCGCTGATAGTAACTTCGCGGTCCATCAATTTCGCTGCTTCCACAAGGGATGCTCGAAGGCCACTTCCGGACGTTTAGGACATTTCCCGGACGTAAAGATTTCCAAACGTCCTAACGTTTTGCCCAGCATTTTCATTGGTGGGTTAGGACGTTCCGGACGTTCCGGACGTTTGTCAGGAGTTAGTTGTTGGGAGGGTAAAAGAATGTGTTTTTCCCCGTATGTAGATCGTATAGGGAAACACGTCCTAAACGTCCGGACGTCCGGGAATGCCTCAACCCACATTTTTCAATCTTCCCAAAATCGAAAGGCAACCTCGGTATGAATCACGCATTTGCGTCTCGCCCCACCGTCTACAACGGCATCCAGTTCCGTTCCCGCTTAGAAGCACAATGGGCGTGCTTCTTTGATCTAGCGAATTGGAAGTGGGACTATGAGCCTATGGACCTCCTCGGATGGACGCCAACTTTCCGTGTTGAGTTTCCATGCGGTCATACGGAGTGCTCAGACACCCACGTACTTTTGATCGATGTGCAACCGTTCGATTGTCTCGCTGCGTTTGCTGGCCGTCGTTGCATGGACTTCGCATACGGCGCAAGCCACAAGCCAAACAGCGAAGAGGAAACCATTCCCGCTGATGCATCAGCCGCATTCGGAATCAATCCCGACGTTACCTACTGGGAGATGGGTCATGGTGCCGGCGGTGGTGAAGAGAACATACAAAATTGGGTGCCAACCAAAGCCCACGAACTTTGGAAGACAGCCGGGAACATCATCCGAGGCTGCGCATGAGTAACCAATCGAGAACGCAAGTCAACGCACACGTTAGCGCACGTCGCAACCGTTGCACTGCATTCGAGTGCAACGCCCAGCACACTACAGAACGCGTCAGTGGGCCAACAGTGGCCCCCACGTTGCGTCTGCCACTATGGCACGCGCAAGCCCCAAACGATGGGTCCTCCCCCAAAAAACACCGCGTTCTTGGGCCGCGGGAACAGCCGCGCTACTCGACACAGTTTGTTTTTTTAGTCCGGGCGACTTTCGCCCCATTTTCACAAGGAAATTTTCATGGATTGGGATACAGCCCTGCGACGGGAATTGAAGCGATTCAACGCAGCCGCCAGGCGTGCGATTGCAAAGCGAGAATCGGTCGAGGTGGCGTCGAAACAATCAAAGCCGCAGCCAACAACCTGGGATGAAGCGTTGAAACGAATGCTTCGCAAAGCACGACGGAATGCAGCGAGAACCCTCAGAGCCGACGCGCCGCAAACACAGCATAGGCCCATCAACGCCAAGTAAGCCCCCAAAGCTCAGTGATCTATTAACAACACGAGTCCATCAAGGAAGGAATACCAGTATGTCAACCATCAATGCTTTGCAGATTGAAATGTGGACGCTCGATCGCGTTCGCCCGTATGAAAACAACCCTCGCAACAACGACAAAGCCGTTGATGCAGTCGCCGCTTCGATCAAGGAGTTCGGCTTCGCGCAGCCATTGGTTGTTGATAGCGACAGCGTCATCATCGTCGGCCACACGCGATTGAAGGCCGCACAGAAACTCGGCCTCGAGCGAGTGCCGGTCGTTGTCGCGACGCACCTCACACCGGAGCAGGTACGTGCTTATCGGATCGCTGACAACAAGACCGCTGAGATCGCGGAATGGAATTACGATCTGTTGCCGATCGAATTGTCGGCATTGCAGGAAGCGAACTACGATCTCGGACTCCTCGGATTCAACGCTGAGGAACTCGCGAAACTGATGGATACCGGCGTCAACGAAGGCTTGACCGATCCGGACGAGATACCCGAGCCGCCAGACGAAGCGGTCACTCAACCAGGCGATCTTTGGATCCTCGGTAACCATCGGTTGCTCTGTGGCAACTCCTCATCGCCGGCAGACTTGGATCGTTTGCTGGCCGGCGCTGCGATCCACCTCGTCAACACAGACCCGCCTTACAACGTCAAGGTTGAACCGCGATCAAACAACGCGATCGCTGCTGGCCTGTCGTCGTTCACGAACGATGGAGCAGCTTCTAGACTCAAAGGTGGCCAAGGGAATGCTGCGTCGTTTGGTGTGGACCACGAGACTGGCAAACCGAAGCATGCGGCAACGCATAAAAAGCTTCGTGCGAAAGACCGTCCATTAGCAAATGACTTCGTTAGCGACGAGGCATTCGATCAACTGCTCGACGATTGGTTCGGAAACATTGCCCGAGTTTTGCTACCAGGTCGTTGCTTCTACATCTGGGGCGGCTACGCCAATTGCGGCAACTATCCGCCAGTACTGAAGAAGCATGGGTTGTACTTCTCGCAGTCAATCATCTGGGACAAACAGCATCCAGTCCTAACACGTAAGGACTTCATGGGTGCCCACGAATGGGCGTTCTATGGTTGGAAGGAAGGAGCTGGTCACAAGTACTACGGTCCCAAGAATGCGACGGATCTATGGCAAGTGAAGAAGGTTAATCCGCAGTCGATGATCCACTTGACGGAGAAGCCCGTTGAGTTAGCGATCCGCGCGATGCAGTACTCATCGGTCCAAGGTGAAAACGTGCTCGATCTTTTCGGAGGTAGCGGCTCAACGCTAATCGGCGCTGAACAGTCTGGACGCAACGCATTCCTGATGGAGCTCGATTCGTTGTACTCAGACGTTATCTGCCAGCGCTACTTTAAGTTCACTGGGACTGAACCTGTGCGTGAAAGGGATGGTGCAACGTGGACATCGCTCAAACCGGTTTGAAACGTTGTAGGTTCTGTCGAAGGGAACTGCCGATTACCCTTTTCCATCGATCGGGCACCAACAAACTAGCATCGAGGTGCAAGGACTGCCACGGCGTTGCCATACGGCAATGCAAGTTTTGCAATCGCCTTTTTGTTGGGAAGTCAGGCCGGAAAGCGTGCTCGGAGTTGTGTGGTCAACTACTTCGTGCACCAACATTCCTTGTTTGCAAGAACTGCGGACAACTTTTCGGGCCTGCTGACCACTTGAAACGAAAGTTCTGTTCGAAGAATTGCAAGTATGCAGCGGCATCTACTGGAAGAATGACGATTCGCAAAACCACCGCTAAAGCAAGACGGGCGCAAGGTCTACTTCGCTATCACGTTCAGACCGGAAAGATAGCTCGCCCCACCGAATGTGAAGAATGCGGTGGATCGGATCGGCAAATTGAAGGTGCCCACTATGACTATGACAGACCGCTCGATGTCCGATGGCTGTGTGTCCCATGTCACCGGAGATGGGACAAGAAAGAGCCAAAGAACGCAACTTACATTGTGCAATCAGTGCGAAAACCATCTAGCGATAGAAAGTAGTGGGACAATTCATTACGTCAAAGCTTATGACTATGCCAAGCCTCATCTTCAAAGACATAGATGTACTCCGCTCCGCAGTTCCTAGCGAATTCATGCAAGGCTGCGCGAGTGGGCATGACAACCGCGTGGTTGCCGTCGGTGAATCGTTCGGGCGTTCCGTCGTTGGCGAGCGAACGAATATCGCCGCCTGCGACCAACGTTCGCGCCGACTCGATCGATGTGTAATGTTCTTTGAGGACTCTGCCGGCGTGGTCTTGGTAGCCATCGAAGTGAAGATAGATAGCAGCGTAGCGACCATCTTCCTGCTTGCAGGCAATCGTTGCTCTTGTGGACATAGGTTCGTTTCCTTACTTCGATGGTTCGTGGTGGTTGGGGGCGACGATGGCGACACAATCGTCGGGCATCGTCAGCATGAGGGAGCGGCCGTTGTCCCAATCGACATCGACCTGCGTCCAATCGTGATGCTCGTGAACATCAACGACGGTCCCCAGCGATCCAACGGGGATCGGGTCTGGATCTTGCGGCATCGACACCAAGCGGATGCGATCGCCTTTCTTCAATCGTGTGTGCATGGTCCTTGGTTCCTTTTTTCATTTGGTGGTCGCGTTGAGTTTGTCGAGCAGTTCGCCGGCTTGAGCCAGGCGTGCGTTGACCTGGGCCATCGTGTGAACGTTCCGCCAACGCAGCGCTGGGTCATCGGGTTGTTGCAATGCGTCGAGCGATTGACGCAGTCGATCGAGGTAGTCGCGGGCAACGAGGTGAAGGTTCTCGTAGGGAGCTGCCGGCTCAAGGGTTGGTTTGGCCATAGTTGGTTCCTGGTTGTTGGAGAAACGAAAGACGATCCCCAACAGTCAGCCAGGAAAGACGCAAAACATCAAGCCAACATGCGAGCATGTTTTGCGAATTTCTTCCAAACATGTGGCTGCGCCGGCGAACCGCAGTTTCGCGACGTGTCGCGTTGTGTTGCTGGATGTACTTGTGTTCGCATCAACGAGAAAACGCCCGCACGGTGCAAACGTGGGGCGATTTGTGGGAAGCGTTCCGTGCTTCGGGCGTGTCTACAAGTCGTGCGGTACCAAGATGGCAGCGCCGTGGCCGGAGACTGCGATCGAATCTCCGCTAGTGGTTCGGGCGAACAGCGTGGGACCTTGGCGGATCACATCCACCACGCTGCCGACGTCGAGCTTGCGATTGTTAATGGTTCGCAGGTCGTAGGTGATGCCTGGCTCTGGCGTTGCGATCTCGCCGTCGGCCAGGTCATCCACCGTTCGCAAATCGTAAAAGTGTTTCACCGGCTTGGCCTCCTAGCCTCGAACGGTGAAGCGTCCGCGTTCGGTCTTCACAAACTTGCTATCGTCGCCCTTAGCCAAGTCGCGAAGGATCGCGCTGTACAAGGTCGCGTGGGGCGTCTTGCCACCTGGGCTGGTCCAATAGCCCTTGGCTTCCATCGCCATGATCAACTCTTGAGCGTTCATCGGTTCGCTCGATTCGCTGAGAACCTTCAAGGCCGCTGCGACGCAGCTCAATCGCTTCTCGCCAGCGTCTGCGGTCTCGGTGGATGCCGCCTTTGCTTTGCGTGGTTTCTTGAGGACCGCAACCGATGTGGAAGAATCTCCTCCGATCATTTCGACTGTTGCCGGTTCGTTCTCAACCACCGTTACGTTGCCTTCAGTGGTGACCTTCGCGCGTCCGCGCTTCGCACCCACTTCGCCCAGAAGGCGCTGAGCGCTCTTAATGAGAATCTTCTTGCCGGTTGCGAGGTTGGTTGCATCCCAGCCACCGCGAGGCTTCTCAGCATCGATTTGAATCTCGCATCGGTTGCCCGAAACGTTCGCGTAGTACTTGCCACCAATCTTTACTTCTGCCTTCTTCATCTTCGTTTCTCCAAATCTTTGTTCGTGGTTGGCTGCCATCGTCAGGCCGATCGAACCACCGATCGACTACGCGCGTCCTTGCTGCGTTTCGGCTTATTGACCAAAGACCAAGTCCGACAATCCCTCGCAGAGAAAGTCGACTATCACCTGCACCTCTGTATTGACCGCCGGCACATCCAACCCGCGATCGAAGTTGAACATCACTTTGCGATCGGCCAGGCGTTGAATCCAAAGCTTCGATATTTTGCTTTGGTCCAATTCGAAGGATTCCTGCTCGGCATGTTCGGCGAACACCAAGGCGTCGAAGCGGTATTCGTCGTTGATCTTGCCTTGCACCCAAGATCCGCCAGCGCCGCGGTTGCGATTACTGATCTTGGTGATCGTCAGGTCGAGGTCGTGTTGGGTCATCTGCTGGTCTCCGTTGCTTGGTTGGTGAATCGTTTTCGCGTTAACACACATGAGCCATGCGGTTTGAACCGCATCAAGCCGCATTCAAAAGGAATTCGAATTCTTTTCTTCGGTGCATACTTGCGCTCGGAAATGTTGGGCGAGCTTCGCTGCGGTGGCCTGTACATCAGCCAGTTCGTCAAAGAACTGTTTCATGGTCGATGGGTCGGAAGCGGCGAGGATCGGCATCTCTTCGACCGCTGCGTACAGGTCGCTGATTGTTTCCAGCGCTCGTCGGTGTGCGCCGAGGAACTGGGCCGAGGTCAGGCGTGGTCTGTTCGTCATAGTTGGCATCGTGGTGATCTCCGTTTGTTCGTGTTTGATATGTCTTATGCGATCACACACATGAGCCATGCGGTTCAAACGACAGCAAGCCGAAGAAGAAAAGATTCTGGAGGTTTTCCAGAATCTTCTCCCGGGCGCATCGGTGTGTCGCGATCAACTATCGCGACATGTTTCCCAAGCCCGCTTGCTGCCGTAGCAGATCTGCCCGCCTTCGACGATGTAGACCGTGTTGTCGTCGGCAACGTCTTGGGCGTCGTCGTCCTCATCCTCATCGTCGGACGCGTCGTTCATGTCGCGTCCGCTGGTCACGCCGCAGATGCGGTTCTCGAAGGGCCAGTTCTGCTGGGTCATCAGTCGCACTTCGGCGTCGCCTCCGAACTCTTCGCGGTAGTCGTTGAGGATTTCGATCAAGGTGTCGAGATTCATGTTTGGTTCTCCGTTTGGGTGAATGAAAATTGGTTATGCGATAACACACATGAGCCATGCGGTGCGGACAACCTCAAGCCGTCCTTGCAATGTTTTCAGCAGGTTTTTTCAGCATTCTTTGGAAGGCAAACATTCATCGATCGCGTCGGGCAACATGCTGCCGGAAAGGACGTCGAGTGCTTCCTCAAACATGCGGAGCTCTGCTTCGAGGGCTCGAGCGGAATCTCCGGTCGCTATTACGAATGCGCCGGCCAGGTTGTCAGCCAGTCGCCTCAACCTAGTGACCAATTCACGGTA
>Ga0075158_10000438_pt1 | contig 34325 bp, 33 predicted proteins | sample JI91814BDNA_FD_70968 | JGI IMG/M metagenome (GOLD analysis project Ga0075158, IMG submission 70968) | Wastewater effluent complex algal communities from Wisconsin, to seasonally profile nutrient transformation and Carbon sequestration -... | ecosystem: Engineered > WWTP > Effluent > Algae... | reverse complement strand
ACCCACGCGTCCCGGAGGACGGAATACATGAGTAGCAACAGCCTCGCCGAAGAACTTTTCCAGCAGTTGCAGGGCGCGCCCCTGCAGCAGATGTCGCAACAGCTCGGCACCGGCCAGATGCAGACCGCGAGCGCCATCAGCGCCGCCCTGCCCCTGCTGCTGGGTGCACTGGGCAAGAACACGGCCGAGCCGCAGGGTGCCGAAGCCCTGTTCGGCGCCTTGCAGAAAGACCACGCCGGCCTGGACCTGGGCAGCGTGCTGGGTGCGGTACTGGGCGGTGGCGCGGCACCCAGCCGGCAGACCGATGGCGCGGCGATCCTGGGACATATCTTCGGCGGTTCGCAGCCGCGCGCGGAAGCCAGCCTGGGCCAGGCCACGGGCCTGGGTGGCGACAAGGCCGCGATGCTGATGAAGATCCTCGCCCCGATCGTGCTGTCATTCCTGGCCCAGCGCTTCATGGGCCAAGGCAATACCAATGCGAGCGGCCTCAGCCAGATACTCGGCCAGGAGCGCCAGGTTGCGCAGGAACAGGGTGGCCTGGGCGGCGGATTGCTGGGTGCCGTGCTTGACCAGGACGGCGACGGCCAGATGGGCCTGGGTGACATCCTGAAGATCGGCATGGGCATGCTGGGCGGCAACAAGCGCTGAGCAGTCCCCCTTGGATCTGGTTGAACCAAACGCCGGCTGCGATGCCGGCGTTTTTTATTGTGTAAGCGATGAGTTCTTTCCACCCCAAAAACGAAAATGCCGTTCGTGTGGGCGTGTAGAAAATACCGCTCGTGGTGAGCTTGTCGAAAATCCTGTTCGTGGTGAGCTTGTCGAACCACGAACGGAGGTAGGGTATTCGAGTCCGGTTTCTGTTGGATTGACCTGAACTACAACGCGTCCAGGTCACCCAAAGCCTGTATCAACCGCCGCGCACGCTTGTCCGGCTTGTGCTCCGGTGCGTGGTAGCCGGCGCGCTCGGCCGCGCGCTGTGCACGCTGCTGCTCGCGCAATGCACGCGCCGTTTCATCTTCCCGGTACAAAGTCACCGCAACGCTGGCCGATCCACGCTTGGCCGACAGCGCCGTCACTTCCACCTGGAACGTTTCTTCGCCGCGCACGATCCGCAACACGTCACCCACATGCACCTGGCGCGCCGGCTTGGCGCGTTGGCCCGCCACGTCGATCTTGCCGTTCTCGATCGCCGCCTTGGCCAAGCCGCGCGTCTTGAAGAAACGCGCGGCCCACAACCATACGTCCAGTCGTACCAGCTCCAATGTGGTTGCAGCCTGCTGCATCGATGCTAATCCTCACCTGCTGACGTCCGGCAACGTTTCCAACAATAACCGACGCCGACACCTTCACTCCCATTTTGCATCGACCCGATGAAAGCAATGTTAGTGTGCCCGCTTCCATGCACGAAGCCCTCTTATGGCAGCGAAGCAAAGCCGGGATCTGACGATAGGCCCGATCGGGCGCAACCTGTTGCTGTTTGCACTGCCGGTGATGGCGGGCAATATCGCCCAGTCACTGAACGGCTCGGTCAACGCGATCTGGGTGGGACGCTTCCTCGGCGAGTCGGCACTCACGGCCACCGCCAACGCCAACAACATCATGTTCTTCCTGCTGGGCTCGGTGTTCGGCATTGGCATGGCGGCCAGCATCCTGATCGGCCAGGCGATGGGTGCAAAGGACATCGTACAAGCCCGCAAAGTGATGGGCACCAGCGCGAGTTTCTTCATCGGCCTGTCGGTGGTGATCGCGGTCGTGGGCTGGTTCATTTCACGCCCGGTACTGCATGCCATGGGCACGCCTGCCGCGTCCCTGCCTTTTGCCGAAGCCTATCTGCAGGTGATTTTCCTGGCGATGCCCTTGCTGTATGCGTTTGCATTCTTCTCGGCCGCATTGCGTGGCGCGGGCGATGCACGCACGCCCTTCCGATTCCTGTTGTTGGCAGTGGCGCTGGACATCATGCTGAATCCGGTCCTGATCTTCGGCCTGGGTCCATTCCCCAGGCTCGGCATTGCCGGCGCGGCTTGGGCCACCCTGCTTTCGCAGGCCATCGCGTTACTGGCCATGGCCTTCTACCTGCGCCATAAGCGCCATGTGCTGTGGCTGGGGCGCAAGGACCTGCACCTGTTGAAAATGGATTTCGTGATCCTCCGCGCCTTGATCGTGAAAGGCGTGCCCATGGGTTTGCAGATGGTGCTGATCTCGCTGGCCATGATCGCGATGATGACCCTGGTCAACCACCATGGCACCGCGACTTCGGCGGGCTACGGCGCAGCGCTGCAATTGTGGACGTACCTGCAGATGCCTGCGATGGCCATCGGCGCGGCCTGTTCCACCATCGCCGCGCAGAACGTGGGCGCGGGCAAATGGGATCGCGTGGAAGCGACGGCGCGCAGCGGCGTGCTGTTCAACTTCGTGCTGACCGGTGCGTTGATCGTGCCGTTGATCCTGCTGGATCGGTGGACGCTGGCCCTGTTCCTGCCCGAGGGCAGCGCGTCGCTGGAGATCGCACGCCATCTCAACCACATCGCCGTGTGGTCATTCCTGTTTTTTGGCGTGACCTTCGTGATCTCCGGCGTGGTGCGCGCGACCGGCGCGGTGCTGCCACCGCTGCTGATCCTGGGCTTCTCGCTGTGGGGTATCCGCGTGCCTTTCGCCAACCTGATGGAGCCGGTGCTCGGCGTGGATGCGCTGTGGTGGAGTTTCCCGGTCAGCGCGGTTTGCGCCATGTTGATGTCGCTAGCGTACTACCGGTGGGGCGGTTGGCGCCAAGCGCACATGCTGGCACCGTCGCATCCGGAAGAAGTGGCTATTCCTGCAGAAGTCGGCTCGCAACCGCCCGCACCCGTGGCCGAACCGGGCAAGGTTCCGGCCGTGCAGTAGTCGTGAGGCATGGCAGGAACGCAAACGGCCACCCGAAGGTGGCCGTCGCGGTAACGCTTTTTTGCTGGAGGCTTACTCGGACTTGGCAGCCGCGGCAGCCAGCTTCGCAGCCTTGGCCTGCTGGCCGGCGGCGAGGTCTTCCTTGATGCGGGCAGCCTTGCCTTCCAGGTCGCGCAGGTAGTACAGCTTGCCGGCGCGGACCTTGCCACGACGCTTCACTTCGACCGAATCGATGATGGCGCTGTGGGTCTGGAACACGCGCTCGACGCCGAAACCGTGCGAGATCTTGCGCACGGTGAAGGCGGAGTTGAGGCCGGCGTTCTTCTTGCCGATGACAACGCCTTCATAGGCCTGGACGCGCTCGCGGTTGCCTTCCTTGACCTTCACGTTCACCACGACGGTGTCACCGGGGCCGAAAGCAGGCAGCTCGCGCTGGATTTGGGCGGCTTCGAATTCAGCCAGGATATTCATGTTGAGCTTGGGCATGGTGCACCGTTGAGTGGCGTGGGCGTGTCGTTATGACAACTGGAAACTGATGCAGTCACCGGACTGTGCTGCACGATATTGTTATGGGTTCCCCGCCGCAGGACGGTCGGGAGCCGGGCATGATACCGGCTTTTCCCTTGTATTGCGAGGGGTTAGCTGATTTTCCCGGTCAGGGCCAAGTGCTCCTGCCGGAAGGCTTCCAGCAATGCCTTGTCGGTTCTGGACAGGCCTGTTTCGTCCAGAAGGTCAGGCCGCCGCAGCCAGGTCCGGCCCAGCGCCTGCTGGCGTCGCCAGCGCGCGATGGCGGCATGGTCGCCCGAGCGCAATACCGCCGGCACCTCGCCCAAGGCATGGCTGGCCGGGTGGGTGTAATGGGGGCAATCGAGCAGCCCATCGTTCTCGAAGCTGTCCTGCGCGGCGGACTCGGCGTCGTTCAGGACCCCGTCCTGCAGTCGGGCCACAGCATCGATGACCACCGCCGCACCCAGTTCGCCACCGGACAGCACATAGTCGCCGATGGAGATTTCCTCATCCACTTCGGCATCCAGCAAGCGCTCGTCCACGCCTTCATAGCGACCGCACAGCAGGATCATCCGCGGCAGCGCGGCCAACTGGCGGACTTTTGCCTGGGTCAGCGGTGCGCCCTGCGGGGTCAGGTAGATGACCCGGGCCGGGAGCGGATCCGCAGCGCGCACCGCAGCCAGGCACGCCTGCAACGGCTCGATCATTATCACCATGCCGGGACCGCCGCCGAACGGACGATCGTCCACGCGGCGATAACCGCCTTCCGCATGATCCCGGGGATTCCAGCCGTGAAGCGACAGCAAGCCGCGCTCCTGCGAACGACCGACCACGCCGAAGCCCGCGCACTGCGCGATGAACTCCGGGAACAGGCTGACGACGTCGATGCGCATGGGATTGGGCAGTGAACAGCGAAGGGTGAATAGTGAAGTGTAAGAGCGAGCGCCTTCACCCTTTGCTATTTACCCTTGGCCACTGACCTCAGAAATCCGGATCCCAGTCGACCGTGATCAGGCCGCCTTCGAAGTCGATGGATTTGACGAAATCCGGTTCCACGAACGGCACCATGCGCTCACGGTCCCCGCGCACGAACAGCACGTCGTTGGCACCGGTGGAAAACAGGTGCGACACCGTGCCGAAATCGACCCCTTCCAGGTTCACGACGCGGAAGCCCTCCAGGTCGATCCAGTAGAACTCGCCGGCTTGCGGCGGTGGCAGCGCGGAACGCAGCACGTAGATATCGGTCCCGCGCATGGCTTCCACCACGTCACGGTCGGTGACATCAGGGAAAGTGGCGACCAGGTGCTTGCCCGATTCCTTGCCGCGGGCACCCTCGAACGGACGCTCGTTTCCCGACGCATCGCGCAGGATCCACGGCTGGTAGCGGAAAATCGCATCGCGCGGCTCCGTCCAGGACTCGATCTTGATCTGCCCGCGTATGCCGAAGGCACCGACAATCCTGCCCAGCAGGATCCGGCGTTCGTTATCGCTCATGGGGTGTACGACTCAAGCAAAAGGCGGCGCGTTGACGGCGCCGCCTTGCAGGATCAGGCCGCGGCCTGCGCCGTGGTCTTGCCCGCTTCCTTGTACAGGTTGCGGACCTTGTCGGTCATCTGTGCGCCATGGTTGACCCAATGGTCGACGCGGGCGATGTCCAGCTCGATGCGCTTCTCTGCGCCCGAAGCAACCGGGTTGTAGTAACCCAGGCGCTCGATGTTGCGGCCGTCACGCGCGCTGCGCGAGTCGGTGACGATGATGTGGTAAAAGGGACGCTTCTTGGCGCCGCCACGGGTAAGGCGAATCTTGACCATTGTGATGCTTTCCTGTGTTGCCCAGTCGCCATTGCGGCGCGGTGAACCGACAATTCTAAGCCATTGAATCTGGGAAGGAAACCCTTGGCTAGCCTAGAGGGCTTCCCAAGGGGCGAGCGCCGAAGCCGCCCGCAGCCGGACCATGCCGTCGTGCACGGTCGAAAAAACGGTCTCATCAATGCTTGCGATTGGCTGCAGTCCGCTGGCGTTGCAGGCAAAGGCGCCTTCGAAACCCGCCAGCTCCTGCACCTTGACGGGCCGGACGACCTGTTCCACTCCCTGACGATCCAGGGCGGCCTGCAGCAGTGTTTCCGCCGTGCCGCGTAAAGCCGGCGCCTCGGGCCAGACCACCCCGGCCCCGGTCCAGAAACCGATGTTCCAGACCGAGCCTTCCGAGATCGTGCCCGCCATGTCCGCGAACAAGGCATCGTCGAATCCGGATTGCACCGCCAGCCGCCGATAGTGGAACAGCGGGAACATGCCCACGTGCTTGACCTGCGGCAAGGTGCGCTGGAACGGGAACAGCTTCACCCGCAAGGGCAACGTGCGCGACGGTGATGGTGGCGTCAGCGAGACCAGCACGTCGGGACTGAAGCCGGCGGCGGGATTACGGTAGTCGAAATCGCGCGAGAACACGGTGACCCGCAAGGTGCAGTCGGGAACCTCGGCAACCGCGGCGCGCATCTGTTCGCGCACCGCGTTGAAATCCAGCTCGCTGTCGAACAGTTCGCGGGTCGCGGAGACCAGCCTCTGCTGGTGCAACCCGATGCCCTGTACCGCGTGGTCGCGGACCTGCATCGAGCTGAAATGGCCGTAGTTGACCAGGGCAAGCGCACGCAGGTCAGCGACCGTAGCAGGCGCTCCGTTGAACAGCGCGACACTCACCGGAACGGCATTCCGCCGCGTCCACCCATCATGCCTTTCACGCCGCGCATCATGCCCTTCATGCCGCCACCGGCCAGTTTGCCCATCATTTTTTCCATCTGCTGGAATTGCTTCAGCAGCTTGTTCACGTCTGCCGGGGTGGTGCCGGAACCGCGCGCGATACGGGCGCGGCGGGAACCGTTGAGCAAGGTGGGGTTACGCCGTTCCTTCTTGGTCATGGAACCGATGATCGCCACCATGCGCGGCACTTCCTTGCCAGCGGCGACCTGCTGCTTCACATGGTCGGGGATCTGGCCCATGCCCGGCAGCTTGTCCATCAGCCCGCTCAGGCCGCCCATGCTCTGCATCTGCTGAAGCTGGTCGCGCATGTCGTTGAGGTCGAATTTCTTGCCCTTGGCGACCTTGGCCGCGAACTTGGCCGCCTTCTCCTGGTCGACGTTCTGTTCCACCTGCTCGACCAGCGACAGCACGTCACCCATGTCGAGGATGCGGCTGGCGACGCGGTCGGGATGGAAGACATCCAGGCCATCGGGTTTTTCACTGACGCCGATGAATTTGATCGGCTTGCCGGTGACATAACGCACCGACAGCGCCGCGCCACCGCGCGCATCGCCATCGGTCTTGGTCAGGACCACGCCGGTCAGCGGCAGCGCTTCGGAGAAAGCCTTGGCGGTGTTAGCCGCGTCCTGGCCGGTCATGGAGTCGACCACGAAGAGGGTTTCGACCGGCTTCACTGCGGCATGCAACGCCTTGATTTCCGCCATCATCGCGTCGTCGATGGCCAGGCGGCCGGCGGTATCGACGATCAATACGTCCGCGAAGGACTTGCGCGCGTCCTCGATCGCGGCACGGACGATGGCTTCCGGCTTCTGCGACACGTCGGACGGGAAAAACAGCACGTCCACTTGCTGAGCCAGCGTCTTCAACTGCTCGATGGCGGCCGGGCGATACACGTCGGCACTGACCACCATCACTTTCTTCTTGCGCTTGTCCTTCAGATGCTTGGCCAGCTTGGCCACCGTGGTGGTCTTGCCCGCGCCCTGTAGGCCGGCCATCAGGATCACCGCGGGCGCCGGCACGTTGAGGTTCAACTCGGTAGCCGCCGACCCCATCACGGCGGTCAACTCGTCGCGCACCACCTTGATCAGTGCCTGGCCCGGGGTCAGGCTTTTCAGTACTTCCTGGCCCACCGCACGCACCTTGATGCGTTCGATCAGGGCCTGCACCACCGGCAAGGCCACGTCCGCTTCCAGCAGCGCGATGCGCACCTCCCGGGTGGCCTCGCGGATGTTTTCCTCACTCAGGCGACCACGGCCGCGCAGGCGCTCGATGGTGCCGGATAGACGCTGGGTAAGGGACTCGAACATGCAGGCGGACTTCAGGCAGAAAACGGACGCAGATTATAGCGGGTGGCTACCACCGCCTTGTAGGAGCGCCCCATGGGCACGAGCTCTTCACGAGCATTCGCGTAGAGCTCGTGCCCATGGGGCGCTCCTACAAATGCGTGGGCTATGCGACACTCTTCCGATGACAATCATTCTCATCGCAGTAGCTCTGTACCTGATCGCCACGATCCTGTTGGTGCGCGCCGTGGCGCAGGACAATGTGCGCAGCAGCCGGACATGGCTGTGGCCAGCACTGGGTGCGGTGCTGCTGCATGGCCTGTATCACCTGCTGGTGGCTTGGAAAACACCCGGCGGGCCGGATATGCATTTCTTCTCCGCCCTGTCGCTGGTCAGCCTGGGCATGGCCGCGATGACCACAGCGGTGGGGGCGCAAGGTCGCATGGCGGGCCTGGGCGTGCTCTCGTTCCCGTTGGCGGCGCTGTTGCTGTTCGTCTACCACGCGCACGGCCACCAGCCCTCGCCAGGGCTGGATTGGCGCCTGCAACTGCATGCGTGGCTGGCGCTGCTGGCCTACGCCACCCTGGCCATCGCAGCGTTGCAGGCCTTGATGCTGTGGGCGCAGGAACGCGCGCTGCGCACGCGCAACTTCCACGCATGGCTTCGCGCCCTGCCGCCGCTGACGGAACTGGAAGAGCTGCTGTTTCGCACTATCACCGTAGGTTTCATCCTGCTCACGGCCACGCTGCTGACCGGCCTGCTGTTCGTGGACAACCTGCTGGCCCAGCACCTGGTGCACAAGACCGTGCTGAGCGTGTTGTCATGGCTGGCCTTCGGCGCACTGCTGGTTGGCCGCTGGCGCTACGGCTGGCGCGGCGTCAAGGCCGTGCGCTGGACGCTGGTTGCCATGGCGCTGCTGCTGCTGTCCTTCTTCGGTAGCAAGTTCGTCATGGAACTGGTGCTGCAGCGCTGACAGGCCGCGTGCGGTATGCACGCTGCCCTACGAATTATTCCGCCGCTGCTTCCAATGCTTCCGACAACCGCTCCACCCCGATCACTTCCAGTCCCTTGAACGCACCGGACTTCGGCGCGTTGCCCTTGGCCACGATGGCGCGCTTGAAGCCATGCGTCGCCGCTTCACGCAAACGCTCCTCGCCATTGGGGATGGGCCGGATCTCGCCAGACAGACCCACTTCCCCAAACGCGATCGTCTTCTCCGCCAGCGGCTTATCCCGCAATGACGACAACACGGCCAACAACACCGGAAGGTCCGCCGCGGTTTCCTGCACCCGGATGCCGCCGACCACGTTGACGAAGACATCCTGGTCACCGGTAACGATACCGCCATGTCGGTGCAGCACGGCCAGCAACATCGCTAGGCGGTTCTGTTCCAGCCCAACCGCGACGCGACGCGGGTTGGACAGCGGCGACGAGTCCACCAGCGCCTGCACTTCCACCAGCAACGGCCGCGTGCCTTCGCGCGTCACCATCACGCAACTTCCCGGTTGCTGGGTGCTGCCGCCTGATAAAAAAATGGCCGAAGGATTTGGCACTTCCTTCAAGCCCTTCTCGCCCATCGCGAACACGCCCAACTCGTTGACCGCACCGAACCGGTTCTTGAACGCGCGCAGCACGCGGAAACGGCTGCCGCTTTCGCCTTCGAAATACAGCACCGCGTCCACCATGTGTTCCAGCACGCGCGGACCGGCGATACCGCCTTCCTTGGTGACATGGCCGACCAGGAACACGGCCGTGCCGGTTTCCTTGGCATAACGCACCAGCCGCGCCGCGCTCTCGCGCACCTGGCTGACCGAACCCGGCGCAGCGGCCAGCGATTCGGTCCACAGGGTCTGCACCGAGTCCGCCACCATGATCTTCGGCTGTGCAGCGGCAGCGTGGTCAAGGATTTTCTCGATGCCGGTTTCCGCCAGCGCCTGCAATCCGTCCATGGGCAGGCCCAGCCGCAATGCCCGGCCCGCAACCTGGGCCAGCGATTCCTCGCCGGTTACATACAAGGACGGCAGTGATTTCGACATCTGCGCCATCGCCTGCAGCAGCAGGGTCGACTTGCCGATGCCAGGATCGCCACCCACCAGCACCACCGCACCTTCGACCAGCCCGCCACCCAGCACGCGGTCGAACTCGCCGATGCCGGTGGACACGCGTGCTTCTTCGCTGCTGCGCACGTCCTTCAGCGCCGTGATCTTCGGCGTTTCCAGCTTGCCGGCCCAGCTTGAGCGGCGGGCCGCGGCGGGTGACGCAGCGGCGGGCTCCAGCACGATTTCGGACAGGGAATTCCACGCGCCGCATTCGGCGCACTGGCCTTGCCACTTGTTGTGCTCACCGCCGCATTCAGCGCAGACGTAGGCAGTGCGGGATTTCGGGGAAGCCTTGGCCATCATCGGAACCTGTCGCTGGATGCCGCCACTCTAGCGGCGGGCGGTCTCCGTTGGCGAGACACTTTTGCCAGCGCCACGAAAAAGGCCACGTCCCTGCGGGAAGTGGCCTTTTGATTCACCTGGTGCCGGAAATAGGAATCGAACCTACGACCTCATCATTACGAATGACGCGCTCTACCAACTGAGCTATTCCGGCGAGGGCGTGAATTCTAGGCGTCGCCGGGTGCGGGGTCAATTCCAGCCATCCGCCTCACAATCCGGTCATTTCCAGCAAGCCCCGCAAATGGTCTGCCAGCCGCAGGCTCATGGCCACGATGGTGAACGTGGGGAAGGCCCAGCCGCCGGTCGGGAAGACCGAACTGCCTACCACGTACAGGTTGTCCACCCCATGCACCTTGCATTCACGGTCCACCACGCCGTCCTGCGGATCATCCGCCATCCGCGTGGTACCCATGTGGTGCGCCGTGCCGCGCAAAGCCGGTGCCTTGTCTCCTTCCCCATGCAACCATGGCTCTGGGTGGAACTGTCCCTTGCAGGCACGCGCCAGTTCTCCACCAAAGAGTGCGCCTGCGGTGCGATACGTGTGCCAATCGAGCGGAGTCAATTGCCAATCCACGCAGACCTTGCGCTGGCCCAGCGCATCGCGCTCAGCTCCCAGCGTGATCCGACTGTGCGGATTTGGCGCCTGCTCGAAATAGCCTATGAGGTCTACATATGCGGTCTTCACCGTCGGCTTGTCAGCCAGCTTGCGCATGAATGCGCCCGCGATGTCGCCCGTCCCTGCCACTACGCGCATTGCCAGCGTGGCGAATCCAGCCTGCTCGTCGCTGCCTGCAGTAGTGTCCCTAGTGGATGCCGCCATGCGCCCGTCAAGCGAGATGTTTTCGTCACGCACCACTGGGTTCAAGCGTGCCCGCAGATCACGTAACGCCCGTATACCTCGCGGCAGCGTGCTTTCCACGGCAACGGGACGGACGCGGCCGCTGAGCATCTGCTTCTCTCGCACTGCCTCGTCCGACAGGCACAGCTCCGGGAATGTCGGCGCCCTGCCCCTGCCGCCACTACGGTCGTAAGGGCGGGTCAGCCGATCAGGAATGTCGGTGACAATACTTCCCAGCTTCGCGCTGGGATGGTCCATGAAGTACCGCCCCACCAGGTCGTGCTGGTTGCCAATTCCCTGCGGTACCACCGAATTGGAAAGCAGCAACAGGCGCGCGTTCTCGATTCCACCGCATGCCAGTACGTAGTGCCGTGCCCGCACTGTACCGCTGCGACCATCAAGTGAAGCGATGCGGGCCTGCCGCACCGTGGATCCGGTAGTGGACGACTCGAGTTCTAGCAGGTTGGCGTGCAACAACAAGGTGATGTTCGGCGCCTCCTCAAGCTCGGACCTGTACGCCTCGCCGAACAGCACTGGACTGAGCACGAAGACCTGGTTGACCAATGTGTGGGCATCGAACGCCACTGGCGTGCGCGCCGGCGGCGTGAGGAAGGACCCGGCAACGAATTCGTGGGATTCAACATCACAGAGTGCACGTGCACGACGGTAGTGCGGCTCGAGTTCACCGTAGGACAAAGGCCAGCCGCTGTGCGGAACCCAGTCGCGCGCGTCCATCGCCAGGCTGTCGAGTGGTATGCAACCGCCGCCCCACACATTGGAACTGCCGCCGAACGCTCGCATGCGGCAAGTGGCGGGGTCGAGGGGCAGCGAGCCGATGGACGCTCCCTCATACAGCCGCTGGCTGCTTTCCTCGCCATGGAATCCACCGCTCTCTGCCACGCAAACGCGTATCGCAGTGCCCAAGAAGGTCCGTGCAATCGAAATTCCGGCTGGTCCTGCGCCCACGATGCATAAGTCCACATCGAAATCGACGGCAGACGACCGGTCAAGGTAATCGATGACCATGTATTCCCCCGGCGCGCCCGACGCACGCCCGAATATCCCACTGCCCCCCAGCGGAGCCGAGTATAGGCATGAATCCGCTGGTTTATTGCAGACTCAATCCACAAGATGCAGGCGCAATTCCTTGGGCAGGGCGAACACCATGCTTTCCGGCTCGCCCGCCAGTTCCGCGACGCCATTGGCGCCCAGGTCACGCAGGCGCTGGATCACGCCCTGTACCAGCACGTCCGGCGCCGAAGCGCCTGCGGTGACGCCCACGCAGGCCTTGCCGGTTATCCAGTTGGGATTGATTTCGTCGGCACCGTCGATCAGGTAGGCCTCAACGCCGTCGCGCTCGGCCAGCTCGCGCAGGCGGTTGGAATTGGAACTGTTGGGTGAACCCACCACCAGCATCAGGTCACAGCGCTGCGCGAGTTCGCGCACGGCGTCCTGGCGGTTCTGGGTGGCGTAGCAGATATCGTCGTGGCGCGGACCCTGCATGGCCGGGAAACGCGCCTGCAAGGCTTCGATGATGCCCTTGGTGTCGTCCACCGACAGCGTGGTCTGCGTGGTGTAGGCCAGGTTCTGCGGCTGGCTGACGTCCAGCGTGGCCACGCTGTTGATGTCTTCGACCAGGTAGATGTGCCCTGCCCCTTTCTCGGCGCTCCACTGGCCCATGGTGCCTTCCACTTCCGGGTGCCCGGCGTGGCCGATCAGCACCACGTCGCGGCCCGCACGGCAGTGGCGTGCCACTTCGAAATGCACCTTGGTCACCAGCGGACAGGTCGCGTCGAAGATCTTCAAACCACGCGAGGTGGCTTCCGCACGCACCGCCTGCGACACGCCATGCGCGCTGAAGATCACCGTGGCGTTGTCGGGCACTTCGTCCAGTTCTTCCACGAACACCGCGCCGCGGCTGCGCAGGTCTTCGACCACGAAACGGTTGTGCACTACTTCATGGCGCACGTAGATGGGCGCGCCCAGGGTTTCGATGGCGCGCTTGACGATTTCGATGGCGCGGTCGACGCCGGCACAGAAACCACGGGGATTGGCGAGGAGAACATCCATAGAGCTAGTGTAGAGGAACGAGTGTGGAGGAACGAGTTTCGGTCGCTATCTTCACTTGCTACTCGTTCCTCGTTCCTCGTTCTTGTTCAAGAGGCCGAACAGGGCAATGCCGATGGCGCCACCGACGATGGCCGCATCGGCCAGGTTGAACGCCGGCCAGTAGTGGCCACGCCAATGCCACTGGATGAAATCGATGACGTGGCCGTGGATCAGGCGGTCGATTACGTTGCCCAGCGCGCCGCCGATGACCAGCGCGTAAGGAACGGCCTGGCGCCAGTCGCTACGCGCCGTGCGTGACAGCCAGAACACCAGCAGGCCGCAGATGGCGATGGCCAGCAGGGTGAAGAACCAGATCTGCCAGCCGCCTGCGTCACTCAGGAAACTGAAGGCCGCGCCGGTGTTGTAGGTGCGGTACCAGTTCCAGAAACCATCGATCACCGGAATCGCCGTGTATTCCGGCAGGCTGGACAGCACCCAGGTCTTGCTCCACTGGTCGAGCGCGATAACCACGACAGATAGGATCAGCCAGATGAGTGCGTTGGGTTTAGGGTGTTTGGACATCAGAACCACTTCCTGTCTTCGCCCGGCCCTTCGATATTGGACACGCAGCGTCCGCACAATCCGGGATGCTCGGCCACCACGCCCACGTCAGCGCGGTGGTGCCAGCAGCGCACGCACTTGGTCTTGGTGGACGGCTGCGCCAGCACGAACACTTCATCGGCCTGCACCGCCGACACGGTCACGTCGCCACTGATGAACAGGAAGCGCAGTTCATCTGCCAACGGCTGCCATTTCGCTGCCGTGATCGGGTTCACCGACACGGTGATTTCCGCATCCAGTGCCGCACCGATCACGCCATTGGCGCGCATCGGCTCCAGTACCTTGGCCATTTGTTCGCGCAAGGCCAGCAACTGGTCGAAATCCTGCGCGTTCAACGCCGCATCTTCAGGCAGCGATACCAGGCCTTCATACCAGGTGGCAAACAACACGTTGGCCACGCGCTCACCTGGCAGGAAGCCCCAGATTTCATCGGCAGTGAAGCTCAGTACCGGTGCGACCCAGCGCGTGAAGGCTTCAAGAATGTGGAACATCGCGGTCTGCGCCGAACGACGCCCACGCGATTCCTGCGGCATGGTGTACAGGCGGTCCTTGGTCACGTCCAGGTACAGCGAACCCAAGTCCACGCTGCAGAAATTGAGCAGGGTCTGCACGATTTCCGCGAAGTCGTAGCGTTCGTAGGCAGCGATGATCTTCTGCTGCACTTCGAAGGCGCGATGCACGACCCAGCGATCCAGCGCCACCATGTCCGCCGGCTGCACCAGGTCGCGCGCCGGGTCGAAACCATCCAGGTTGCTGAGCAGGAAGCGTGCGGTGTTGCGCAGGCGGCGGTAGGCATCAGCGTTGCGCTTCAGGATTTCCTGCGACAGCGACATTTCATTGCTGTAGTCGGCCGACGCAATCCACAGGCGCAGGATGTCCGCGCCCAGCGTCTTCATGATGTCCTGCGGCTCAATGCCGTTGCCCAGTGACTTGGACATCTTGCGGCCGTTCTCATCCACGGTGAAGCCGTGGGTCAGGCACTGCTTGTACGGTGCGTGCTTGTCGATGGCCACGCCGGTCAGCAGCGAAGACTGGAACCATCCACGATGCTGGTCGGAGCCTTCCAGATACAGATCCGCGGGCTTACCGAAACCACGCTCCAGCAGCACGCCTTCATGGGTCACGCCGGAATCGAACCAGACATCGAGGATGTCGCTGGTTTTTTCGTAATGCGCGGCCTCATTGCCCAACAGCTCGGCGGCATCCAGCGCATACCAGACGTCCACCCCGCCCTGTTCCACCTTGTCGGCGATGGTGCCCATCAACTCCGCCGTGCGCGGGTGCGGTTCGCCGGTTTCGCGATGCACGAACAAAGTGATCGGCACGCCCCAGGTGCGCTGGCGGCTGATGCACCAGTCCGGGCGCCCTTCCACCATGCCCGCGATACGCGCTTCGCCCCAGGCCGGATACCACTTGACCTGTTTGATCGCAGCCAGCGCATCGCTGCGCAGGTTGGCCTGCTCCATCGAGATGAACCACTGCGGCGTGGCGCGGAACACCACCGGCGTGCGATGGCGCCAGCAATGCGGATAGCTGTGCTCAAGCTTGTGGAAGGCGAGCAAGGCGCCGCTTTCGCGCAGCACCTCGACGATGGCGTCGTTGGCTTTCCAGATATGCAGGCCGGCCAGCACCAGTTCGCCCGCAGGCGGCGTGGAGGGCAGGTAGACGCCGCGCCCGTCCACGGGATTCATCTGCCCGGCGGTGTATTTTTCGATCAGGCCATATTTCTGGCCCACCACGAAGTCTTCCTGTCCGTGGCCGGGCGCGGTATGCACGGCGCCGGTACCGTCTTCGGCGGAGACGTGGTCACCCAGGATCACCGGGATATCGCGCTCGGCGTAGAACGGGTGGTTCAGCACGACGCCTTCCAGCGCGCTGCCTTTCACGCGTGCATGCACGACGAAATCGGAAACCCCATAGCGCTGCGACGCACGCTCGGCCAAGGCTTCGGCAATCACCAGCCAGCGACGCTGGCCGTTGTGTGCCGGGCCTTCCACGAGCACATAATCAAGATCAGGGCCCAGCGACACGGCCAGCGAGGCCGGCAACGTCCAGGGCGTGGTGGTCCAGATGGGAACGGCCACTTCGACTTCAGCGGGCACGACGACGCCAAGCAAGGTGGCCAGCGCACCCACATCGCGCACGGCATACGCCACGTCGACTGCAGGCGACACCTTGTCCTGGTATTCGATCTCCGCTTCCGCCAAGGCCGAACCGCAATCGAAGCACCAGTGCACCGGCTTGGCACCGCGCAGCAAATGTCCGTTGGCGACGATCTTGGCCAGCGCACGGATCTCATCGGCTTCGAACTTGAAATCCAGCGTGCGATACGGGTTTTCCCAATCGCCGATCACGCCCAGGCGTTTGAAATCCTTGCGCTGGATGTCGATCTGCTCGTTGGCGAATTCGCGGCATTTCTGGCGGAACTGCTCGGCATCCAGCTTTACGCCGACCTTGCCGTGCTTCTTCTCCACCGCGATCTCGATCGGCAAGCCATGGCAATCCCAGCCCGGCACGTAAGGCGCATCGAAACCCGCCACGTACTTCGACTTGACGATGATGTCCTTCAGGATCTTGTTGACCGCATGGCCCAGGTGGATGGCACCGTTGGCATACGGCGGGCCGTCGTGCAGTACGAACAGCGGCCGGCCCTTGGCATTGGCGCGCAACTGCGCATACAGGCCATCGGCCTCCCAGCGCGCGAGCGTCTGCGGCTCGCGCTTGGGCAAGTCGCCGCGCATCGGGAATTCCGTCGCGGGCAGGTGCAGCGTTGCTTTGTAATCCGTAGCTTGGGAATCCGTGGTCACGCAGTCGCTCGTAATGGTTGTTCGGAAAGGAGGCGGCGCGCAGTCTCGGCGTCGCGGTGCATCTGCTCGGTCAACGACGGCAGATCGGGGAACTTGAGTTCATCGCGCAGCTTGGCGACGAATTCGACTTCGATGTGGCGCCCATAGAGGTCGCCGTCGAAATCGAACAGGTGTGCTTCCAGCAAGGGCTCTACGCCGTCCACCGTCGGCCGCGTGCCGAAGCTCGACACTGATGCATGCGGACGATCGCCAACGCCATGCACCCAGGTGGCGTAGATGCCAGACAGCGCAGGTGTCTTGGGGAAACGCAGGTTGGCCGTCGGAAAACCGAGCGTGCGGCCCAGCTGCTTGCCGCGCACGACCCGGCCACCAATGGCATACGGCCGGCCGAGCAGGTGGGTAGCATCGGTGAAGTCGCCACCGCGCAGGGCTTCGCGGATGCGCGTGCTGGACACGCGCTCCCCCTGCAACTGCACCGGTTCGATTTCGTCGGCGGTGAACCCCAGCGCGGCGCCCAGTTCCTGAAGCAAGGTGAGGTCGCCACCGCGGCGATGGCCGAAGCGGAAATCCGGACCGATCCACACTTCGCGCGCCCCCAGGCGCGCCACCAGCAACTGATGCACGAAATCCTGTGCGCTCATCGCCGACAAGCGCGCATCGAAGCGCAGCAGGCCCACGCTGTCCGCGCCCAGCGCCCGCAGGCCCTCGTACTTGCCCCTCGCCAGGGTCAGGCGCGGCGGCGGCAATTCGCGGGAGAAGAATTCGCGCGGCAGCGGTTCGAAACTCAAGGCCACGGCCGGTAGTCCCAATTCCCGCGCACGGGTGACAGCGCGGCGCACCAGCGCCCGATGGCCCAGGTGCAGACCGTCGAAGGCGCCGATGCAGACCACGCTACCGTGCGGGAACAACGCCCCGCCATCGACGTCACGAAACAGCCTGCTCATCACCATGAAGTATAGCCGGGCGACCGCAACTCAATGTCCGCGCAGGTCACGCGGGCGTATGCCCTGCAGCAGCAGGAGCCCCGCATACACCGCTCCGCCCGTGCCCACCAGCGCCGCAAGGCGCAGCGCGCGCTCCCACCACGACCACGGCGTCCAGTCCGGCCACAGCCACAGCAGCCCCAGCAAGACCAGCGTCATCGCCACGCCCGCCACGCTGATCTGGCGCAGGAAGCGCCGCCAGCCAGGCTGGACTTGATAGACCGATTCCCGACGCAGGTACCACCACAACTGCAAGGCATTCAGCCAGCCCGCCAGCGCGATGGCCAGGGCCAGGAGGGCATGTGCTCCGGGGATGTGCTCGAGCGCGGCAAACCAGCGCCCGCCCGTCTTGGCCAATGCGGCCTGCCCCACGTCGGTAAACCACAGCAACCCGGCGAAAAGCAGCAGGGTGAACAGGAGATTCGCAATCACCGATACCACGGCTGCCTTCACGGGCGTGCGCGTGTCTTGGCGCGAATAGAACGCAGGCGCGAGCACCTTGACCAGCAGGAATGCAGGCACGGCGATCGACTGGGTCATGACGCTCAAGCTGGCCATGCGCGTATCGAAGGCCGTGAACTTGCGGTACTGGAACAAGGTGGCGACCAGCGGTTCCGCACACAGGATCAAACCAATGCAGGACGGGATACCGATCATCAGGCACAACCTGAAACCCCAATCGAGTCCCTTCGAATAGCCCAGTGGATCGGTGGCGGAATGCCGGCCGGACAGATGCGGCAGGATCACCGTGCCAATGGCGACGCCAAACATACCCAAGGGGAATTCAAGCAAGCGGTCGCTGTAGTACAGCCAGGTCACGCTGCCGCCGATCAGGAACGACGCCATCATGGTGTTGATCAGCAGATTCACCTGCGCCACCGACGCCCCGAACAACGTGGGCACCATCAGCTTCATGATCTTGCGCACGCCCGGATCGGCCCCGCCCCAACGCGGGCGCGGCAATACACCCAGCCTGGCCAGCGAGGGCAGATGGAACGCCAGCTGCAGGATGCCGGCAGCGAACACGCCCCATGCCAGCGCGACGACCGGTTCATAGCCCCAGCCGGCCATCAGCGGCACCAAGCCGAGTGCAGCGGCGATCATGGAGAGGTTCATCAACACCGGCGACAGCGCCGGGATGGCGAAGCGCTGGTAGCTGTTGAGGATGCCGCCGGCCATCGAGGCCAGCGAGATGAACAGCACGTAGGGGAAAGTGATTCGCAGCATCTCGGTGGCCAGCCGTGCCTGCTCGCTGCCCACGCTGAAGCCCGGGGCGAATACCCGCACCACCCACGGTGCCGCCAGCACCGCTGCGGCCACCAGCACCAGCAGGAACGCGCTCAGGGTGCCGGCAACCCGGTCGATCAGCGCCTTGACTGCGGCCTGGTCGCCCTTGGCCTTGTATTCGGCCAGTACCGGCACGAACGCCATGGAGAACGAGCCTTCAGCTGACAGTCGCCGCATGAAGTTGGGGATGCGGAAGGCCACCACGAAGGCGTCCATGGCCGGCCCGGCCCCGAATACCGCGGCATAGACCTGGTCCCGGACCAGCCCGGAGACCCGGGAGATGAAGGTCATCGAGCTGAAAACAGCCGTGGAACGCAGCAGGCGGTTCCCGCTCATCGCCGTGCCCCCGACCAGTTGACGCAAGTCCTTGAATAGCCCATAATTTCGCGTTCGTTTTTCCGCATTCCGCGCAAACTCCGTTTCACGTACCGAATTCTAGGAAACCCACCGTGGCAAATATCAAGTCCGCCAAGAAGCGCGCCAAGCAGGCCGTCGTGCGCAACGAGCGCAACACCGGCCAGCGTTCGATGCTGCGCACCTCCATCAAGAAAGTGCTGAAGGCGCTCGACGCCAACGACGCTGCCGGCGCCCAGGCTGCCTTCGCCGTCGCCCAGCCGATCTTGGACCGCTACAGCTCGCGCGGCCTGATCCACAAGAACAAGGCTGCCCGTCACAAGAGCCGCCTGACCGCCCGCATCAAGGCCCTGCAAGCCGCCTGATACGTCGCGTTCGCGGACACCAGAAAACCCGGCTTTGGCCGGGTTTTTTGTTGCCTCAACTAAAGCAAAAAAAACTAACTTGGACGCGGATTGACGCGGATCAAAGCAGGTAAAACTGTAGGGCTTTGTATCGACGCAGCCTGCCTTATCCGCACCCATCCGCGTTGATCCGTGTCCCAACAAGCCCTCGCCTGTGGCTGCAGCGCGAGCAAGCGACCGTTGGCCCACACGCGGCTCAGCCGGCATCGCGCGCTTCCTGCTCGTCCTCTTTGAGACGGTCGAAGAACGCCATCACGTCCTTCATGATCGGCCAGGTGCCTTCTCGCGACACCGCCGAAGTCATGTACCACGGCTGGGTCCAGCCCAGTTCGGCGATGATGTCGGCCGCGCGTGCCGCGGACTCGTCCTCGAACATCAGGTCGGCCTTGTTCAACACCAGCCAGCGCGGCTTCTGCAGCAGTTCGGGATCGTGCCGCTCCAGTTCGTGTTCGATTGCGCGGACCTGCTCGGCCGGGGAAATCTCCACCCCGCCCTCCATCGGCGCCATGTCCACGAGGTGCAACAGCAAACGGGTGCGCTGCAGGTGGCGCAGGAACAAGGCACCCAGGCCCGCCCCGTCCGCCGCGCCCTGGATCAGGCCCGGGATGTCGGCGATCACGAAGCTGCGATGCGCTTCCACGCTGACCACGCCCAGGTTCGGATACAGGGTGGTGAATGGATAGTCGGCCACCTTCGGCGTCGCCGCGGACACCGCACGCACGAACGTGCTCTTGCCCGCATTTGGGAAACCCAGCAGGCCCACGTCGGCCAGCAGCTTCAGCTCCATGCGCAGGGTGCGGGCCTCGCCTTCGTCGCCGGGCGTCGCACGACGCGGCGAGCGCGTCACCGAACTCTTGAAATGCATGTTGCCCAGGCCACCCTTGCCACCCTTGGCCACCAGCAGGCGGTCGCCATGCGCGGTCAGGTCGCCGATCACTTCGTCGGTGCTGACATTGGTGATGGCGGTGCCTACCGGCACGCTGATGACCAGGTCGTCGCCGCCCTTGCCGTAGCGCTGCTGGCCCATGCCGTTTTCGCCGCGCTGTGCCTTGAAGATGCGCTGGTGGCGGAAATCGACCAGGGTGCTGATGTTCTCGTCCGCTTCGATCCACACACTTCCGCCCGTACCACCGTCGCCGCCGTCCGGGCCGCCCAGGGGAATGAATTTCTCGCGGCGAAAGCCGATGCAGCCATCGCCACCATTGCCGGCTATGACGTCTATTTCTGCTTCGTCTACGAGTTTCATGGCGTGTATCTATCGCTTAAGGAAAGTAGTGTTGCGGAGGCCGGAAGGAGTGTAGTGGACGAAAGATGCGTCCACCACGCGAACCACCTGCCGAAATGAAAAACCCCGCCAAAGCGGGGTCTTCCGATGCTTCGCCGTGGGCAGCTTACGCTTCCGCGACGACGCTCACGGTGCGGCGCTTCTTGGCGCCCTTGACCGAGAACTCGACCTTGCCGTCGACCAGCGCAAACAGCGTGTGGTCGCGACCCAGGCCTACGCCCGGACCCGGGTGGAACTCGGTGCCGCGCTGGCGCACGATGATGTTGCCGGCGTCGATGGCCTGGCCGCCATAGATCTTGACGCCCAGCATCTTCGGATTGGAGTCGCGGCCGTTGCGCGATGAGCCTACGCCCTTTTTATGTGCCATGACCTATCTCCTTACTTGCTGTCACCACCGGCGATGCCGGTGATTTCGATTTCGGTGTAGTGCTGACGGTGGCCCATCTGCTTCTTGTGGTGCTTGCGGCGACGGAACTTGATGATGCGGACCTTGTCGGCGCGACCATGGGACTTGACGGTAGCGGTGACGGTGGCGCCTTTCAGCGCGTCGCCGAGCTTCACGCCCTCGCCGTCGCCCAGCATCAGGATCTGGTCGAACTTGACCTCCTGGCCGGCTTCGGTCGTGAGCTTCTCGACGCGAATCGTCTCGCCCGTCATCACGCGGTATTGCTTACCGCCGGTGACTAGAACTGCGTACATGGGTGTTTCCTTCTGTAGTTATTTTATGACCCTGCCGCCATCGAGGGCGGACAGAAGCGGAATTGTAATGGTTTCAGCAGCTTAGGGTCAACCACTCCCACTCCCCGGCCAAGGTCGTGGGGCCGGCGTCCCGCCGCAGGCCTCGCCGCCCCCAAATGGCGGCTGGCAGTCTGCAGGAAAGAGGTCGCCGCAGGACGTCGCTCCCACTGGACTCACACGCACGCCTGCGACTGGCGGCCTTTTAGGGCTGCATGGATTGGCCCTGCCTGAGCGGGAGCCCTCCCACGGGGTCAGGAACCCTTTACTTGCGGGTATTTGCCACCAGATCAGGGGATCGCTACGCTCCTCTGTTGACCGACCGGAACCCCCCACCCGATGGCCATGGATTTCATCCGCATTCGCGGCGCGCGGACGCACAACCTCAAGAACATCGATCTCGACCTTCCACGAGACAAGCTGATCGTGATCACCGGGCTGTCCGGGTCGGGCAAGTCGTCGCTAGCCTTCGACACCATCTATGCCGAAGGCCAGCGCCGCTACGTCGAGTCGCTATCGGCCTATGCGCGCCAGTTCCTCAGTGTGATGGAGAAGCCCGACGTCGACCACATCGAAGGCCTGTCGCCGGCGATCTCGATCGAGCAGAAATCCACGAGCCACAACCCGCGCTCTACCGTCGGCACGATCACCGAGATCTACGACTACCTGCGCCTGCTGTACGCGCGCGTGGGCCTACCGCGCTGCCCGGATCACGGCTACCCGCTGGAAGCGCAGACCGTCAGCCAGATGGTGGACCAGGTGCTGGCATTGGACAGCGAGCAACGGTACATGCTGCTGGCGCCGGTGATCCGCGAACGCAAGGGTGAGCATGCGCAGGTCTTCGACCAGCTGCGCGCGCAAGGCTACGTGCGCGTGCGCGTGGATGGCGTGCTGCATGAAATCGATGCGGTGCCGCCGCTGACCCTGCGCCAGAAGCACACCATCGAAGCCGTGATCGACCGCTTCAAGCCACGCGAGGACATCAAGCAACGCCTGGCCGAAAGTTTCGAGACCGCATTGAAGCTGGGTGATGGGATGGCCTCGGTGCAATCGCTCGACAATGCCGAGAACGCACCCCTGTTGTTTTCGTCCAAGTACAGCTGCCCGGTCTGCGACTACTCGCTGCCGGAACTCGAGCCGCGACTGTTCTCATTCAACTCGCCAGTAGGTGCCTGCCCGACCTGCGATGGCTTGGGCGTGTCGCAGTTCTTCGACCCGACCCGCGTCGTGGTGCACCCGGAACTGTCGCTTTCGGCGGGTGCCGTGCGCGGCTGGGACCGACGCAATGCCTATTATTTCCAGTTGATCGCTTCGCTGGCCAAGCATTACCAGTTCGACGTGGACGCGCCATGGCAATCACTACCGGAAAGCGTGCGCAACGCGGTGCTGTACGGCAGCGGCAGCGAACTCATCACCTTCACCTACCTCACCGATTCGGGCGGGCGCAACCAGCGCAAGCACAAATTCGAAGGCATCGTGCCGAACCTGGATCGCCGTTATCGTGAAACCGAATCCGCCGCGGTACGCGAGGAACTGGCGAAGTACATCAGCGACCAGCCCTGCCCGGACTGCAACGGCGCGCGCTTGAACAAATCCGCGCGTAACGTCTTCGTCGCGGACCGCGCATTGCCGGAGCTGGTGGTGCTGCCGATTGATGAAGCGCTGGCCTTCTTCCGTGGCCTGTCGCTGCCCGGCTGGCGCGGCGAAATCGCCACCAAGATCGTCAAAGAAATCGGCGAGCGTCTTGGGTTTTTGGTGGATGTCGGCCTGGATTACCTCACCCTGGAGCGCAAGGCCGACACCTTGTCCGGCGGTGAAGCGCAGCGCATCCGCCTCGCATCGCAGATTGGCGCCGGCCTGGTCGGCGTGATGTATGTGCTGGACGAGCCCAGCATCGGCCTGCACCAGCGCGACAACGAGCGCCTGCTGGGCACGCTGACGCGCCTGCGCGACCTGGGCAATACCGTGATCGTGGTCGAACACGACGAAGACGCCATACGCGCCGCCGATTACATCCTGGACATTGGTCCGTATGCCGGCGTGCACGGCGGTGAAATCGTCGCGGAAGGACAGTTGGACGACATCCTCAAGGCGCCTCGTTCGCTGACCGGGCAATTCCTGTCTGGGAAGCGTCGCATCGAAATTCCCACGCTGCGCCACAAGCCGAACCCGAAGATGACCCTGCACCTGCGCGGCGCCAGCGGCAACAACCTGAAAGACGTGGATCTGGATATCGCGGCAGGCTTGCTGACCTGCATCACCGGCGTCTCGGGTTCCGGCAAGTCCACCTTGATCAACGACACTTTGTATTCATTGGCCGCGAACGAGATCAACGGTGCTTCACACAAGCCCGCGCCGTATCGCGAAGTGACTGGCCTGGACCTGTTCGACAAGGTCGTGGATATCGACCAGTCGCCGATCGGACGCACGCCGCGCTCCAACCCGGCGACCTACACCGGCCTGTTCACGCCCTTGCGCGAACTCTTCGCACAGGTGCCCGAGTCGCGCGCGCGCGGCTATTCGCCAGGACGCTTCAGCTTCAACGTACGTGGCGGCCGCTGCGAAGCCTGCCAAGGCGACGGCATGATCAAGGTGGAAATGCACTTCCTGCCAGACGTGTACGTACCCTGCGACGTCTGCCACGGCAAGCGCTACAACCGCGAGACGCTGGAGATCGCCTACAAGGGCTACAACATCAGCGACATCCTGGAGATGACGGTCGAGGACGCGCTGAAATTGTTCGAGCCGGTACCCGCGCTGGCGCGCAAACTCGAAACCCTGGTCGACGTGGGCCTCAGCTACATCAAGCTGGGCCAGAGCGCGACGACCTTGTCCGGCGGCGAAGCGCAGCGCGTGAAACTGTCGAAGGAACTGTCGCGCCGCGATACCGGCCGCACGCTGTACATCCTGGACGAACCCACCACCGGCCTGCATTTCCATGACATCGAGCATCTGCTCGCGGTACTGCACAAGCTGCGCGATGACGGCAACACCATCGTGGTGATCGAACACAACCTGGATGTGATCAAGACCGCTGACTGGGTGGTGGACCTGGGGCCGGAAGGCGGTCACCGTGGCGGCCAGATCCTGGCCACCGGCACGCCGGAACAGATCGCAGCGAATCCCGCTTCATACACCGGCCACTTCCTTGCCAAGCTGTTGCCAAGTTCCAAAACTGCGAAGGGCAGCAAACCCGCTGCCATAGCCAAGCCGGATGTGTTGCCGCAGCGCAAATCGGTGCTGAAGCAGGCCGAGAAGGATGCAAAAGCTGCTGCAGCGGCCGTGAAAAAAAGCGCCGCCAAGAAGAAGGTTTCCAAGTGACCGCAGGTCCGCCCATGAGTCCGCAGACGCCCATCCATCGCGTCGTCATCAGCGTGCGCTGGGGCGATATGGATTCGTTCAAGCACGTCAATAACGCGCAGTACCTGCGTTACCTGGAAGAGGCGCGTGTGCAGTGGCTGGCAAGCATCCCGGGCATTACGCTCAGCGACCGCATTTCACCGGTTCTGGCATCAAGCAACGTCAACTACCGGCAATCCATCGAATGGCCGAGCGATATCGCCATCGAACTGTCCATCGACAGGATCGGCAACAGCAGCTTGGCCATGGGCCATAGGATGGTGGCTGCTGACGATGCCTCCGTGCTTTATTCCGATGGCAGCGTGGTCATGGTGTGGATCGACACACAGACCGGGAAAAGCGTTCCGCTGCCCGAAGCCGTTAGGGCTGCCTGCTTTTCTTGACACCAAAAAAACACCCGCGGATTTCAGTAAACGGACCGTTTACTGCCAAATTCCCCGGGACAAATGATCGCTGGTTCATTACAGCCGATCACGCTAAGGGGTCGGCTTGCGCACCACCAGTTCGGACAGGATTTCCCTGCCATCCTGCAGCTTGAAATTCACCACCACCTTGCTGCCTTCCTTCAGCGGCGCCCGCGGCTGCATCAGCATCAAGTGCATGCCACCTGGCTTGAGGATTGCGTTGCCATCCGGTGCGATGCGCAGTTGCGGCAGTTCCCGCATGCGATTGACGCCATCCACGCTGCGCGTTTCATGCAGCGAAACATCACCAAACGCCGGGCTGCTGGCGGACACGATCACCATCGGCGCGGGGCACGGGTTGGTGATGCGGCCGAACCCCGCCATCATCGGCATGGCCGCGGGCGGCAGGCGCACCCAGCCCTCCTTCATTGATGGCACGCATTCCTTCGCACTGGCCTGGAGCGCGCCGGAGGCCAACAACAATGCAAGTGCGTATTTCGCGAGATGTCGTTTGTCCATGCGCTTATGATAGCCATCCAGACCGCCGGAGAGAATGAATGAGCGCACTCGTCGAAATCATCCCGCATGGCGCGATCCGGGAAATCCGGTTGGCGCGCGCGCCCGTGAATGCGCTCAATACCGAACTGTGCCGGGCCTTGATCACGGCATTGAATGCGGCCTTGGCCGAAGGCGTGCGCGGCATCGTGCTGTCCGGCAACGGCAAGGTGTTTTCTGCCGGCCTGGACGTACCGCACCTTATGTCGCATGGCGAAGACCACGCTGCGCTGCTGGACAGTTGGCAGGCCTTCTTCGGCGTGGCCCGCACGTTGGCTGAATCTCGCGTGCCGGTCGTCGCGGCATTGACCGGTCATTCGCCTGCCGGTGGTTGCGTGCTGGCGCTGTGCTGCGATTACCGGATCATGGCGCGCAGCCCGGACCCGGCGCGTCCGTTCGCCATCGGCCTCAATGAAACCCAGGTGGGCCTGGTCGCCCCCGAAGGCATCCAGCAACTGCTGCGGCGGGTGGTGGGTATCTACCGTGCGGAGAGGCTGCTGGTTTCGGGCGAACTGGTGCCGGCGGATCGCGCACTGGAGATCGGGCTGGTTGACGAATTAGTTGCACCCTCCGACGTGGTGCCGCGCGCGGTCGCGTGGCTGCAGCAACTGCTGGCGCTGCCGCAACACCCAATGCTGCAGACCCGTGCCATTGCCCGTGCCGACCTGGTCGCGGCGCTGCACGCGGACAATATCCAGATGGACCGCTTCATCCAAGGCTGGTATTCGCCCGATGCACAGCAGGCGCTGCAGGCCCTGGTCGCAAAGCTCGGAAAATGATGCCTTTGTAGGAGCGCCCCTTGGGCGCGATGCCTTTGCATCACATCACGCAGAGCATCGCGGGCAGGGCCCGCTCCTACGTACCCCGGGCGATCGGACGCGACGGATCGCTGATCCAGCCGCTCCACGAGCCTGCGTAGACGCGTGCGCCGTGCAGGCCGGCATGCTCCATCGCCAGCAGCAGGTGGCAGGCGGTAACGCCGGAGCCACACATCACCACCACCTCATCCGGCTTGCGGCCGGCGAGCATCGGCTCGATTTCGGCACGCAACTGCGCGGGCGATTTGAAATGCCCTGCCTCGAGGTTGTCCGCGACCGGGCGATTGACTGCGCCAGGTACGTGGCCGGCAACGGGATCGATCGGTTCGGCTTCGCCGCGGAAACGTTCGCCTGCGCGCGCATCCAGCAACCAGCCGGATGCTTCATGCAATCGCGATTCCACTTCCGCCGCGAGCACGATGCGCGAGGTATCGAAGCGCGCCGGATACGCGCAGGCCGCAGTCGGCGAGGACGGCGATGCGGTCTCGGGCAAGCCCTTGGCACGCCAGGCAGCCAACCCGCCATCCAGCACCGCGACACGCGCGTGGCCCAGCAGTTTCAGCATCCACCAGAAGCGCGCGGCGGCCATGCTGCCATCGCCGGCGTCATACACGACAACCTGATGATCGGGAGTAATGCCCCACTCGCCCAGCGCGTGCGCGAATGCGACTTCGTCGGGAAGTGGATGCCGGCCTTCGCCCTGCCGGGAAAGGTCCGACAGATCGCGGTTGACATCAGCATGCACGGCGCCAGGCAGATGTGATTGCGCATGGCCACGACGACCGGCCTCTGGATCCATCAGCGCGAAGCGCGCATCCACGATCCGCAACTCATCGCTGCCTAGAGCAGCCGCCAGTGATCCAACGTCAACCAAGGTGGTCCAATTCATGCAATCCCCGCCAGGCGTTCGCGCAGGTTGAACAGTATCGCAGCCGTCGCACCCCAGATGCGCTGGCCCGGCCAGTCGTATTCGAGCACGGCGCGGCGACGCCCGCGGTAGTCGACTTCCACCCGTCGCAGGTTTTCCGGTGCCATCAGGAAATCCAGTGGCACTTCGAACACATCCGCCACTTCGTCCGGGTTGGGCGTGGCTACGTAGGACGGATCGATGACCGCGACCACCGGCATCACCCGGAAGCCGCTGATGGTGGTGAACGGATCCAGGAAACCCAGCGGCGTGATCTGCGAAGAAGCCAGTGCGATTTCTTCGTGGCTTTCGCGAATGGCCGCGGCAATCGCGCCATGGTCGCTGGGCTCGATGCGGCCACCGGGGAAACTGACCTGCCCGCCATGATGGCGCAAGCCATCCGTGCGGCGTGTCAGCAACACCTGCGTGCCGTGTTCGCGCGGAACCAGGCCAGCCAGCACGGCGGCTTCCACCGGCGGTCCCGGGGGCAGCAGGTCGACGAGCTCTTCATGGTTCCAGCCGATCTGGTCCGGCATGGACGTCAGCGGATGCAGCACGCTACGCAGCGCAGCACGCTCGCGCAGCAGGGTGTCGAAGCCGGCACGGGCATGCTCACGCGCCGGCAGGACCGATTCCATCAAACGCAGGCGTTCGTCATCGTTCATTTGCGACCAGCGGGCAATCTCTGCGGTCGTCCGCAGACAACCTTCGCATAGCCCGTCATCACCCAGGGTACAGACGCCAATGCACGGACTGAGCACGGCGCGGTAATCGTAATTCATCGAATCTGACATCCATCGAGCTTAACGCCGCGATGACGCCCAGACCCGGTAAATCTTGCACTACAGAAATAATTGCGCCGGCACTGGGCCGGCGCAACCGTACTTCAAGGTTTTCAGAACGTGGATCCCCGCCCCCGACTAAAGCACTCGGGGGCAGGCTCTTCGCGGGGATGACGTTTCGGCAAAGCCTTTCGCGCTTTGCGCGAAAGGGCCGGTCACCTTTCCTGGATCCCCGCCTTCGCGGGGACGACGCTCCGGCAAAGCCGCTCGCGCTGTGCGCGAGCGGGCCGGTGCGTCACTTGACGCTGACGAGCTTGACGTCGAACACGACGGCCTGGTTCGGGCCGATCGGGGACTGCGGGGTGTTGCCGTAGGCCTTGTCGGCCGGCATCACGACTTCCCAACGCGCGCCTGCAGGCATCTGCACCAGCGCATCACGCAGGCCTGCCAGCGGGATGTCGCTGACCTTGATTGCCATCGGTGCCGGCGGGGTGGTCTGCCCCTGCTGCGGGCTGTAGGTATCGACGAAGGTACGACCATCCGCCAGCGAGCCCTTGTACTGCAGGGTCACGTTGCTGGCCTGGGTCGGCTTGGCGCCGCTGCCGGCTTCAAGTACGCGGTACTGCACGCCACCGGGAAGCGTCTGCACGCCGGCCTTGGCCTTGTTGGTGGCGAGGAAGGCGTCGCTGGCTTTCTTGTTGTCGGCGGAAGCCTTGTCGAAGGCGACCTTGGCCTTCTCCATCTGGCGCTTCTGCATGGTTTCCACCGCAGTACGCAACTGGGCGACCGGAACCGTCGGATCTTTCTTGCCGTAGCCGTCCTGCAGGGCCTTGATGACCGTGTTCACGTCAACGGCTTCGCCGCTGTCGACCAGATTGCGGCCCAGGTCGTAACCCAGCGCGTAGCTCAGGTCGTTCTTGTTGGGGGCCGGCGTGGTTTGCGCGAAGGCGGAGCCGGCTACCAGGGTAAGGGCCGCGAGGGAGGCGGCAAGCAAACGCAACTTCATTATGGGCAAACTCCAGTTGTGGAATGGGGCGGTCGAACCGCCCCATCAGGACGCGATAGGATAGCCGCCACCGGCCTTAACCGCCAGTGAGGACGGGGGTTCCGACCCCTTCCCGCGGCATTAGTTCCAGCCCAATTCCCCCGCATTCATGGAAGTGAGCATGACCGACTCCCCCCTTGCCATCAGCGACCACGGCAGCATCCGCCGTATCACCGTCAACCGTCCCGACAAGCTCAACGCGCTGAACTCGGCGACCCTGGACGGCCTGCTGGTAGCGTTCGAGAACGCCGCAACCAATGATTCCATAAGGGTCGTCGTGCTGACGGGTGCAGGATCCAAGGCCTTTGTGGCCGGTGCCGACATCGCCGAAATGGCCGACCTGCGCCCCACCGACGGGCGCGATTTCTCCCTGCGTGGCCAGCGCCTGATGCGCCGCATCGAAACCCTGCCCAAGCCGGTCATCGCGATGGTGAACGGTTTTGCGCTGGGCGGTGGCCTGGAGCTGGCGATGGCCTGCCACCTGCGCATCGCCGCCGACTCGGCCAAGCTCGGCCAGCCGGAAATCAACCTGGGGCTGATCCCGGGTTTCGGCGGCACCCAGCGCCTGCTGCGCCTGGCCGGGCGCTCCGCTACGCTGGAACTGTGCCTGCTGGGCGCGCCGATAGACGCCACGCGCGCCGCGCAACTTGGCATCGTCAATCGCGTATTCGCGGCGGCCGATCTGGATGCCGAAACCATGAAAATCGCGGAGCAACTGGCGCAGGCCGCCCCGCTGGCCCTGCGTGGCACCCTGGATGCGGTCAACGTGGGTGGTGAATGCGGCATCGAAGAAGGCCTGCAGTATGAAACCGCGCAGTTCGGCCTGATGTTTTCCACCGACGACATGCGCGAAGGCACGCGTGCGTTCCTGGAGCGCCGCAAGCCCGTGTTCAACGGTCGCTGATGGCGCCGACCCGGGACAACGACGCACACCATGACTGTGCAGGAGCTACTGCACTGCGCCGGCTGCTTGATGCGGACGATCTGGATGCAGCGCTCGATGCCGGCGTGATGGCCTTCGTACCCTGTTCTTGCTGCGACGAGCCATCGACTGTGAACGTGCTCGCGTTCCAGCAGCGCATGGCAAAAGCCTGGGCCGCGCGCGACCGCTACGTTGCACGTTCGGAGCGGCTTGCGCGCCTCGCCGCCGCGCGCGATGCACGCAGGCGAGGCGTGGAAATCGAGAAGAAGAGTTCGCTGCCGCCATCGGTTGCGGCGATTCTGGCGCGTGCCAAAGCCAAGGCGGCGGAGCGTGGGACGTAATGACTGCAAAACAAGGCAGGGTCACTGCATCAGGAAGATCCGCCCATAGTGAAACTGGAAAACCGTTCGTGGTGAGCCTGTCGAACCGCGCTCTTGCGATAGATTGGAAGATCAAGTCAGCGCCGGTTTTTCCGCGAAAGGCGTGGTTCGACAGGCTCACCACGAACGGAATATTTGACAGGCTCACCACGAACGGAATATTTGACAAGCTCACCACGAAGGGAATCTCCGACACGCTCACCACGAACGGATTTATTGCGGCGTCCACCAGCAAGGGAGTCACTCATTCATACCCTGCCTAGCCCCAGCGCTCCGAGGCGTTCCAAGGCATTGAAGCCCGACGAAGTCCGCGAGCTGTTCTCGCGATTGGCCGAACTCAATCCCCGTCCGACCACCGAGCTCACCTACTCGACTCCCTTCGAACTGCTGGTCGCGGTAATCCTGTCCGCGCAGGCGACCGACGTCGGCGTCAACAAGGCCACGCGCAGGCTGTACCCGGTGGCGAACACGCCCGCTGCGATCCTGGCGCTGGGCGAAGACGGGCTGAAGCCTTACATCGCCACGATTGGCCTGTTCAACACCAAGGCCAAGAACGTGGTTGCCGCCTGCCGCCTGCTGGTTGACCACTACCAGGGCGAAGTGCCGCGTGATCGTGCTGCCCTGGAAGCCCTTCCTGGCGTCGGTCGCAAGACCGCCAACGTGGTGATGAACACGGCATTTGGCGAACCCACCATCGCCGTGGACACGCATATCTTCCGCGTCTCCAACCGCACGGGCCTGGCGCCCGGCAAGGACGTGCGCACGGTCGAGGACAAGCTGATGAAAGTCGTGCCGGATGAGTACATGCAGGACGCACATCATTGGCTGATCCTCCACGGCCGTTACGTATGCAAGGCACGCAAACCCGATTGTCCGCAATGCGTCATCCGCGATTTGTGCCGCTTCAAGGACAAGACCTTCGACTGATCGGTGGGATTGCTTGCCGCCGACGCGGCCTGATCGCCCGCGTGTTGCGGGAAGTCCTGCATGCCGGGTTGTAGTAGATGGCGATATCGATGGAATGATCGGCGTTGTCGTCCATGTGCATGCCAATCCCCCGGCAGCGGGACGACAGGCGGGCCGCGCGATTTGTACCGATCGTCGATTACAAAAAGTGTCACGGCAGCGAAATAAGACAGTGTTGTCACAATAACGCAATCTTCACGCCCTAGCCTGCGCAGCATCTTCCCAACGGCCCAAGGGCTTTCCATGAAACTGTCTGCGTCCACCCTCACCCTGGCCTTGCTGGCCGCGCTGGCTGCACCGGCCGCACATGCCGAGATCGCCATCGATTTCATCGGCGGCTCCGAACTTACTTTCGAAGGCCTTGTGCAGGTCGACGGCAACTGGTTCAACAGCGACGTCGCCAACCTCAATGGTGACGGCTACGACGGCGCCGACTCGGACAACGAACTGCGCCGCGCCGAATTGATCCTGAAAGGCAAGGGCCCGGGCAATTTCGAGTGGACGCTCGGCTACGATGCCAAGGCCGACAAATACCTCGACGTCAACACCAAGTACAAGTTCGGCGGCAACGGCAACCATTACCTGCAGGTCGGCCAGTTCAAGCAGCCCAACAGCATGGAAGAGTTGTCGTCTACGCGCTTCAACGACTTCATCTCCAAGGCCACCATCACCAACACCTACGCATTGGCGCGTCGCACCGGCGTGGCGTACCGCTATGGCGAGAACAATTGGGGCGTGACCGGCAGCTGGTTCGGCCGCACCATCAATCGCGGTGCGCCCATCCAGGCGGCATCGGGCATCATCCCCGAGTCCGGCAGTGAAGGCCACGGCGGTGGCCTGGGTATCCGCGGCAACTGGGCGCCGATCAACGAGACCGGCAATATCCTGCACCTGGGCCTCTCCTACATGGCCTTCGACACCTCGGGTGACACCAGCCGCATCCGTGCGCGACCCAATGGCGACCTCGCCAGCGTCCGCCTGGTCGACAGCGGCGTGATGCGCAACACCTCCGGCCAGGACACGCTCGGCGTGGAAGGCATGTGGGTGCACGGCGCATTCAAGGTGCAGGGCGAATACATGCGCAGCACCATCAGCCGCTATGACACGGTGCCGGTGGGCATCCAGTCGGGTGACGATTTCCGCAGCGATGGCTGGTACGTATCCGGCCTGTGGAACGTGACCGGCGAGACCTGGGGTTACAAGGAGGGCGTACCCACCACGCCCCTGCCCAACGAGCCGGTCAAGGGCTTGTGGCAGATCGGCCTGCGCTACGACAAGATCGACCTCAACGACGGCTACCTGTCCCCGGGCAGCACGCCGGGTTCGGCTCCCAAGGTCAACGGCGTACTGGGCGGTGAAATGAATGCGGTGACCTTTGGCGTCAACTGGTTCTGGCGCTCCAATTTCAAGTTCGCACTGAACTACGTGGACATCAGCAGCTCGCGCTACAACAGTAGCGCCAGGGCCGTGGTGAACGACGACCCCAGCATCGTCGAGGCTCGCATCCAGTTCTACTGGTAAGCCTTGCCGTCGATCCCGGCACGACCAAAGCGCGGCTCCGGCCGCGCTTTTTTTTGCAGGAATTGCACAAGGCAATGGACCTTGCAAGGGTGCTTGCGGGTTGACGCGGTCCATGGGCCACGGCCGCGCCATGCACGGCCTTGCGCCTGCGCCCGCGCTGTCATTTTTCTGTCGCATTGAAGACACGTTGCTGTCACCGAAACGTCGTGGAATGCACGCCAACGGCTCACAGCCGTGCTTTTCCCACTCCCAGGAGCTACCCGTGTTCAACTCCCTCAAATCGCGCCTCGTGGTGCTGGCCCTTGCGGCGGCATTCTCGGCCAACGCCGTGGCCGCCGACGTCACTGGCGCCGGCGCCTCGTTCGTCTATCCCGTGATGTCGAAGTGGTCGGCCGACTACAAAGCCGCCACCGGGAAACAGGTCAACTACCAGTCCATCGGCTCCGGCGGCGGCATCGCCCAGATCAAGGCGGCCACCGTCGACTTCGGTTCGTCGGATGCGCCACTGAAGCCGGATGAGCTGGCCAAGTCCGGCCTCGGTCAATTCCCGTCCGTCATCGGCGGCGTCGTGCCGGTCATCAACCTGCCCGGCGTGCAGGCAGGCGCCATGAAACTGGATGGCGAAACCCTGGCCAACATCTTCCTCGGCAAGATCACCCAGTGGAACGATCCGGCTATCATCGCCCTCAACGGCGGCGTGAAGCTGCCCGACTCCAAGATCACCGTCGTGCATCGCTCGGACGGCTCGGGCACCACCTTCAATTTCGTCAACTACCTGTCCAAGGTCAGCCCGGAATGGAAGAGCAGCGTAGGCGAAGGCACCTCGGTCAAGTGGCCGGCAGGTATCGGCGGCAAGGGCAACGAAGGCGTCGCGGCCTACGTGAAGCAGATCAAGGGCGGCATCGGCTACGTGGAACTGTCGACCGCGCTGCAGAACAAGATGGCCTATGCACGCATGAAGAACTCGGCCGGCAACTTCATCGTGCCGAGCGATGACAGTTTCGCGGCGGCGGCGGGCAGTGCGGACTGGGCCTCGTCCAAGGACTTCTACCTGGTCATGACCAATGCGCCAGGCGCGGAATCGTGGCCGATCACCGCCACCAATTTCATCCTGATGTACAAGCAGCCGAAGAATGCCACCAGCGCCAAGGCCGCGCAGGACTTCTTCCGCTGGACCCAGGCCAATGGCGCCAAGCAGGCCGCTGCACTCGGCTATGTGCCCCTGCCGCCGGCCCTGGTCAAGCAGATCGAAGCCTACTGGGCACAGCACATGAAGTTCTGAGCGACAAGCTCCCTCTCTCCCCTTGTCGTTCACCGGGCGCGGGCCGAAAGGTCCGCGCTTTTTTTGTTGGGGAGGAGTGAGGAGTGAGTGGAGAGGGGTGAGCCCACCCTTCCCACTCACTCCTCACTCCTCACTCCTCACTCCTCACTCCTC
>Ga0075158_10000431_pt1 | contig 34495 bp, 22 predicted proteins | sample JI91814BDNA_FD_70968 | JGI IMG/M metagenome (GOLD analysis project Ga0075158, IMG submission 70968) | Wastewater effluent complex algal communities from Wisconsin, to seasonally profile nutrient transformation and Carbon sequestration -... | ecosystem: Engineered > WWTP > Effluent > Algae... | reverse complement strand
TTCAGTGATTCAGTGATTCAGTGAGACAGTATTGACCTCAGGTCTCAAGCCTCACTCCTCAAGCCTGCTAAAAAAGCCGGTGAGGGAATTTGGTTCCTTCACCGGCTCAGCATGGAACAGCTTCGTCAGAATTCTCCAATCCGTGGAGAACCTTTAGAAGTTGTATTGAAGTCCGACATAAGCACCGTGCAAGATCAATGCATCGTTGTTATTGATGTCGGTTAAATTTCCAACGTTAATGTAGTCGTATGGAATCTGGCCAACTGCAGTGGCAACACCCGAAGCAGCTACCACGCGGTAGCCGGTTCGAACGCTCCAGCATTGGTTCACTCGGTAACCAAGACCAAGGTCCCATTCGCCCAACAACGCTACATCGTTATCGCTAACCATGTAGTTGTATGGCATACCGTCGTAAGCGTTAGGGCTGTCGATAACTGCATAGGTGCCACTGCCGGTACCAATCGAGGTATCGTAATTCATGTGGTTACCATAAACACCCATCTTCACACCGGAATAAACCGAGATGCAGTTGGTTAAGCAGTAGTTACCGAAACCACCGATTTGGAAACCGAACAAGTCGTTGCTGACGTTGTTGGTGTAATACAAGTCGTTGGCATCGAAGGTCATGTTGCCTTCGCTCGATGCATACTGCATGTAGTCTTGGAAGCGGAAGTAACGGAAACCGGCCAACCAAGTTAAGCTCAAGCGGCTGCAAGGAGCTGGAACATACATGCCGGTTGGGCCACCCACGCAAGCATTGCATGGTGCACAACCTGAGTTGCATCCGGTTGCACATGGATTTGGGCAAGAAAGACCAGCCCGGCTTGCACAGCCAATACCGAAGCCGAGCAAGTTCACTTCAACGTTGTGTACTTCGCTGTTGCGGATCAAGCGATGTTCGGCGGCACCGTCATACCAGTCGTACACACTTTGGCCAGGCATATCCAAGTCTTGCATGCCAGGCATGTTGGGTCGGAAGTTGCCACCAACAGGAGGCATTACCGAAACTTCTTCTTGACCGGGGAACAATCCCCAGTAGGTGCCTGCAATGGCATATTGACCGCAATGGAAATAGCGACCGCCGGTCACTTCAAAGCCAGGCATCAGACCGATACGTGCATCATCGGTTGACAGATAATCTGGCGTAGGCATGTTTGAATCATACGTGAGTCGCACGTCATGATCGTCAACTCGATTGAAGAACAACGCGCCGGCACCGAAGAACCATGGCTTTGGGGCAACCAAAGTTGGCCCGCACGACAATGATGGGGCTCCGCAAGAAGCATCGCCATAAACGCTTGAACCACCGCAATTGCCTGTTGCACAGTTACCTGACGAAAAATCAGGGGCTGGCATGGCTTGTGGAGCATATCCGTGTCCAGCGTCCATGTGCATTGGGGCAGGCACACCTGTACCGATCGAAGGTACGCTTCCATCTTGTGGCAGCGGTACTGGCGATGGCACTACTTGACCATTGGGATCGATCCCTTGAAGTGCACCTTCAGCGATCGATTGTTCTTGCCAACCTACAAATTGGTTTTGACCAGGGATTGGTCCAGTGTACCCACGCGCTACAGGTGGGTGAGTGTTGAAACCCGGTTGTGGTGGCACATAAGCCTGAACCGGATATCCGTTTGGCGTTAAGCCGTTGCCTTGATATACAGGCACCTGCCCGTATGCGGCACTGCTAGCTGTCAAGATTCCCAACAGGCTAGCGATCTTAGCAAATCGATAGACTTTCACAATTGACTCCTTCCAGTACGAACTCTTCCATGCTGTACCAATAACAGCTCCGCTGTACTTTGGCACGCTGTCTGTCATCGTCCAAATGACATCGCGCAAATGGAAAGTTCGTTCGTACCGCTAAAGAAATCACAAGTGGGGGATAGCACAAACGGAATAGACCTACCAAGTGGAATCTCAGCCCGTCGCTACACTGAGACTTTTCCGTTCGTCCGTTACATTCGATACCAACGTTAAACTCGCTCCCATCGGCGCGCCCCGATTCGAGCGGCAATCATGAAGACCAAACCGATCATTAAGAGAACGGCCAATTGCGGCCAGAGAGTTTGCAACGGCAGGTTGCGCCAGAAGATCTTATTATATCCATCCAGAGCCCAAGCGTTAAATGTTAACAGCCCAACCTCGCGAATACGTTCACTCATCAAATAGCGTGGGACCATGCTTCCCCCCAAAGCGCTCATTCCCAATACCAACACCACAGAAACCCAGTTGAGCTGAGCCCGGCTGTTGCACATCGTTGCCAGAAACAGCGACAGGCTGCTGGCTGCAGCGGACGTTACCAAGGTCATCATCAGAAAACCTTCCCAATGTTTGCTGAGCTCAACTCCAAAAACCACCTCCCCCCACACAAACATCAAAGTGGTTTGCAGGGTGCCGAGTAACATTAGGTACAACCACTTGCCCATGAGCAATTCGTCGAGCGTCAGCTGACTGGCCAAGAGACGTTCCAACGTGCTATTCTCTTTTTCTTCAAGCAAAGCACCGCCCCCTCCGACCACGCTAAAAAGCAAAAACATTACGGCGATACCCGAAGCGTACATGGCAATAATGGGATTCTTTTTTTGCCCACCCACCAAGTCGATCGTTTTCACTTCAGGTAATGTAAAGGCGAAAGGAGATTTCGCTGGCGAATCTACTGCTGCAACAGCGTTCGGCGTTGCGGGAGGAATGGCGTTGGCAGGTAAAGCGGGGGCGTTGGCGGGTGGCATTGGCTGAGGGTTCTTGGCCAGCGCTGCCACACTCTTTTGTACCAAAAGTTGTTGCACTAAAGCGGAAACAATTTTAGGCGCCACTTGATCGCTCGAGTCGGTGAGAAGCTTGGCCGATACGGTCGACTTTTGGCTGTCCTTTTCTTTTTTCCCCTCTTCGAGAACGATAGCCACACTGGCTCCACCTTCGCGCACCAACCGCTCGCACACTTTAGGATCGAGCAACTTAAGCTCACCATCTTTTAAGACTTGCGAATCGGCGTCGACAAATCGAAGTGTTCCGTTAGCTTGTAACTCTTCGATAATTTTTTGGGAGTCATCGTTTTTGATCAAATCGGAGACGGCGACCTTGATCGTGGCTGTTTCACCTGATCGTTCACGCGATCCAAATATCAACGCGAAGATACTAAAGAAAACCAATGGTACCACAAACGTTAGCACCAGCTCGGCTTTGTTATGCCACAATCGAAGCGCAGAGATCCGAACGATAAGCCAAATCATTCGCGTAACTCTTTTCCGGTCAAATGCAAGAAGACATGGTGCAAGTTGGGATTACGTATTTCCAAATCGGCGACCACCAATCCTCGTTGTCTCAATTGTTCGAGCAAAGGTGGCAACTCTTGGGCAACATCGTCGATCTCTTTGATCCACCCGCCAGTTGACGTTTGGTATTGAAAACCGGGCAACACTTCCGATTCGACTCGAGACAAAGAATTTGATTCCGAGGCACCTGTATAGAACGACGCAAAAAAATTGTTTTTGTAGATCTGCATTACCAATTGCCGGCGGGTCCCCACGGTTTGCTCGATCAAATCGGCCAATGTTCCTTCAGCAATAACGCGGCCATGATCCACGATCACGATTCGATCACTTTGCTTTTCTGCTTCATCTAGGTGATGAGTCGTCAGAATGATGGCAGCACCCTGCTTGCTCAATTCATCCAACATGAGAAAGATTCGTTCGCGGCTCTGAGGATCAACACCGACTGTCGGTTCATCCAGCAAGATCAGGGGTGGATGGTGCAGAACACCACAGGCCAAGTTGACTCGCCGCTTCATGCCACCAGAAAAATTCTTTACTAAATCATTGGCTCGATCGGTTAATCCAATCCATTCCAAAACTTCATTGACCCGTCGAATCGCTTCGCGTCGTCGCAAGCCATGTAATCGCGAGAAGATGAGTAGGTTTTCGCGGGCTGTGAGGTCGCCGTATAGAGCCAGCTCTTGCGGCACGACTCCTAGGTGCTGCAGAGCTTTCGACGATCCGGCAGGGGCATTGAATAAACGAATGGACCCCTTATCGAGACGCACACGTCCACAAATAGCACGGACCAAGGTCGTTTTTCCAGCCCCGTTTGGACCAAGGAGTGCCACACGTTCACCAGGCAAGACCTCTAGGTTCAAACCATTCAGCGCGGTGAGGCTCCCGAATGACTTCTCTACATCGATGCACTGTAGAGCGAATCCATCCTCAGCTATCACACGACACCTATCCGTAATGGGTCCTGGAGAAAAACACTCAGCGGCCACCGTCCGTTCGGTAACTTACAAAACAAACAAGACACAAAATCTAACGGTCATTGGACCTGAGCATATTGTAGAAAGGAGGCACAAATATCAAGCGAGGATCTATGGTTGCAGGTTGCAAATTTCAGGACAATCCCGGATGTGCACACAATTATCTATGCCAAGCTATTGAAATCTACGCGTTAGATTACGACAATCGAGGCTGAAAGGTTGTGTCAAAACCGCAGGAAAAGGGCAAGCTTGCATGACGAGTCAGGAGATAGTGAGTGAGGCGGAGCCGCACAGCGAAGATCGCACCACGTCCCCTAACCTTGATTATCCGCTTGAAGAATCGCATTGGAGCCAGAATCATGGCCCCACTTTAATCGCCATTGCGGCCTTCACTCTAATAGTGGGGTATGGCGTGATCTTCTTCAATTCCACTGCCGTCGAAGTGAACAACAAGCCGCTGGTTCCCAACAATTTTGTTCCCGACGAAGAGGGCGCCGAGGGTAGCGAATTGCAGGAAGCTGCCAGTAACCCGTCAAACAAAGAAACGGGTGATAAAGAAACCGGCGAGGATCAAATAGAACGCGCGGACGAAACAACGCCCACTAGTGGGGCAAAAAAATCGGCAACAGAAGACAAGGTAAAACCCCGCTAGCTGGACTTCGTTTAGCCCATAGCTGGAGCGCAGCGGAGGCTAGGTGCGACGGGTACAGACACCAATCACCTGATGGCGATTACAGAAAAGCGTGTAGGACATCTACGATTCTGCCACGCGCGACCAAGTCACTGCGACGATCCCCTGCACTAAGTCGAGATGCTGCGGAGGAAGCGAGGCGGGAGCCTCTCAGACAGTGCGTTCCCAGGCAGAGCCTGGGAACGAGACCTATGCGAATAGATTTAGATCACACCGCCGTGAACGCGGTATGGAACCATGTGGTCAGGTTGATCGATGAACCAGAATCGCTCCCACTCTTGTACGAGTGCTCGGAGGTTTTCCGAAGTGTACAGCAATTGTTCAGCACGGCGCTCAGGCAAGGCTGAGTAGATCGGCAAGATGCAGCCGATGGAAGGTGTTAGGCTCAAGCAGATCAATACAGCAAATAGCCAGCGACGCATGGCAGCTCCTCCATGGAGTTCACGAAAGGTTGTCTGGTCAGAAGTCCTAGTTGACCACAACCTTCTTATCGCCAATGGGTAGAGATAACTTTTCTCAAAAGTCAGATTATGCAGGATTGTACGATCAGAAGGGTTGTAGGAGCCGGGCCAATACAACCCATTCCACCCAAACCACCCACTCAGGCTTCTTCCGATTCTGCCTCGGAGTCGTCACCCGAAAGTTGGCTGCGCAACATTTCTTTCCAAGCTTCGGCATTTTCTGAGTTGGCCATCTCTTTAACTCGGCTTTCCATCACTTTGCCGGGCTTAAAGGTGACTACAAACTTTTCGGGGACGTCGACTTGGTGTCCAGTGCGGGGATTACGAGCCTTTCGAGCGGCTCGCGGCTTGACCTGAAACACACCGAAATTGCGAAGTTCGACGCGTCCTTCTTCCACGAGGTTTTCGACAATCGCTTGGAAAGTGCGTTGAACTATTTCCTTAATCTGAAGCTGGGTTAGGCCAGTTTCATCGGAAATCGTTTTCACGATCTCTTTTTTGGTCACGCTACGATGCTCCCAGCAATTGCAAGAAAAGTGACGTAAGTCGTTCTGTTCATTGACTTTACTTGGTCGCAGTGTAAAGACCGGTTTTGTCACCGTCAAGCCACTCAACTCGGGTAGGTACGTGAGTTTGAGCACGCACCCCTCTTTTGAGCAAATTGACCAAATTCGCAATTTTGCCAAAATCTCCGAATCGTGCCGTGAGGTTTACCTGTGTGGGGGCGAGAAGCCTTTCAAGGTTGCCTACAATTGAGCCAGCAGTTTGGGCAGTTCCGAAAATCACGACTGGGACGAATATAACCTCCCCCTCAGGTTTTCGTCGGGTCGGTTGCTACCTGCACAGTTTATCGGACCGGAACATTTGCGTAGGATGGATAGATAACCCTATCACCTCGGAGGAAGACGGATCGGGCTATGGAAGGACGAGCGTATATGCGCTGTGTTTCTTACCATAGTGCGTCCGAGGACTCGTCGTATTTTCTTTTTGTTGGTTCACCGCAGTTGGGCCAAGCGGGCCTTGATGTTGACGATTATTGCCAGAGCTCTGTTGCATAGTCTTCAATATGGCAAACATCTTGTGTGTTGTGCCATCGTCTTGTCATGCGCTGGTTGGTGTCTTGCTCAACCCCCTGTTGGGACCCAAGGCCTTCCCGATCGCGTTCCTTCGGCGCTAGAAAAAGGAGTGGTGAAGCCTGATGCGTTTTATCTGCGCGATTCGGGCGGCAACTACATCTTTGTTCCCAACTTGCGATATGAAGAGTTCGAGCGACTGCTTCGCGCCCAAAAGCCATTGCTGGATCCGCAGTTGCCGACCCATCAAATCATGCAATGGGATATCGCTGGAGATGTGCAAGGAGATTTGGTTCGCTGGAAGGTCACAGTCAAAGTTCGCTTGAGCTCCGCCGCCGCAGGTGCGGTTTCAATCCCCATCGGCTTATCGGACTGGCACCTGTCCGCCACGCCTCAATTTTCAGGGGAGGGTGAACACCTGCTGGAATTGATGTCGACTACGGCGGGTTATCAGTGGTGGATCAAAGGGAATGCCAATAGCGAACATACGCTGCAGTTGAAATTGATATCGAAGGTGACGCAAACCATCGATCGCTTGTCGATTAAATCGTCGTTGCCGGCCGCTCCGATCAAAGTCCAGGTAACCGTAGACGGAAATAATTTACGCCCTGAAATCGAAGGGCAGCCAGGGATCGTGGTTGCTACTCAGGCAGTCGAGCCCAATCGTACGCAAATCAGTTACGAGACCAATGGCGGCAATCAGAACTTACAGTGGCGTCGCGGAAATGAGCAAACGCGTGCCTTTGCCGTGGAATGTCAAAGCACGACGCGTGTCGAAGTTATCGATGGTGGTAATCCGTGGAAGTGCAAAACGACTTTTGGAATTCAGTCGACCTCCAGCAATGTGGCTGGGGAATTTATGATCACTTTGCCAGCAGGAGCACAGTGGCAACCTTCCCTCCCAGGCGCAACAGATGCCAACCTTTATGTCCTGGAAGAAGTTGCAACGGAAGCGGCCTCGGCCTCAGCGGCGTCCGATGTTTTGGTACGTTGTCGGCTTAACGATACTCGACGAACAGGCCCACTTGAGATTTCGCTCGATTGGAACTGGACAGCTCCAGCTACTGAAAATGGTATGCCCATCCGCTTTGTGGCTCCGCAAATACAAACCGTCGATCGACATGAAGGCTACATCGAATTGATCTACCCGACCAACTATCGATTGATCACATTGGCTAACAGCAATGCGTTCCCGGTGCCTGCCGAAGCTAACAGTGCTAACGAGGGCAACACGATTCGATATCGCTTCGATCGCCATCCAGCGTCCTTGAACCTATCATTGCGACCTGAGTTTTCTGAAACTCGCCTTCGCCCTACATATGTGGTTGAAGTTTATCGCAATCGCGTTTTGCTGAAGGGTATTCTGGACATCTCCCTGCCGCAAGGTTCAGGCTCAAGTGTGGTGATGGCACCGGGGACGTGGTCCTTATCCGAAGTCGAACAAGCGACAACCGGTGCAGCTGTTTCGATTCAACCTGAAGGAGAGAATCGTGTACGGCTACAACCACCAACTGCCGCTGCGGTGGCAAGTGATGCCACTCGCAATACCAATTGGCGTTTAGAAGGAGTTCGCGAGTTGGCCGATGATCGCAGCCTACCGTTGAACATCGACCTTCCTTCATTGATCAGCGAAGTACCCGGCGTGGATTCCACGCGTTTGGATTATGGAGCCGGCACATTGATCCTTGTGCCAGCCGACAATGTCATGCTGCAACCGAATGACGCAGAGACGGTAGGCCTGATTGCCGATTCAGAAATGCCTACAGCGGCAATCGAGATGATTCCGCCAGAACGGCGTCGGCGCGCGGTGGCTTATCGTTTTCAAGCCGCCACTGCCGCGCCCCACTGGTCGGGTGTTCGTGAATTGTTGCCGCAACAAGTGACGGCAGAAGCCGACACTCAAGTCGACGTGACATCGCAATTGGTTTCTGTCACTCAGCGTTGGAAAGTTCGCGTTGCCAATGAACCGCTGGAACGCTTGCGAATGATTGTTAATCGAAATGCGTTTGAGCGATCGGCCATCATTGCAACGATCGATGGCACAACGATGTCGCTGCTAGAAGTTGCCGCAGATCCGATGACAAGCACGGTTATCGGTGAAGATGAAGTTCTCGTTGAATTCATGCAAATCGGTGATCTTGTTGGGGAACTACAAATCGCCGTTGATACAAAATTACCGCTGGAAATTGGAGAAGGGCAACCCGTCGAAACCAAGGTTGCTTTGGGGACATTATTGCTACCAGAAAAAACGGGATATCTTAAGTCCAACTTAAGCCTCAAACATTCTCCCGACCTGGAGCTCTTATCGACGATGGCCTCGAGTCGCGAGAAAACCGAATGGAGAAAACTGGATTGGTCTACTGGCAATAATGAAATCTCTCTGCAGACCGATAGTGCGTTAAATGGCATCAAGCTTGACTTGAAACGACTTGATCGCTTGCGGAAGGGAACCGTCCGCATCGCTCGTGCTTGGTTACAATCAGCGTTTAATACGGCACAGCGCAGAGACCGCATGGTCTTTAATGTTGAAACGCTTGATAATCGAGTGAGTTTCGAGATTCCCGCTGTCAACTTGGACTCGCTGTACGATGTGCTAGTCGATGGGAAACGGGGAGTCTACAGTGTCGATAAAGAGGCTTCGACATTGATCGTGGAAATGCCTGCTGAAGCGACGAAGTCAGAACGTTGCATCGAACTGTGGTCTGAAGCGGGCCGTATGGTCACGGGCGAAGCGGTTGAGATATCGATTCCCAAAGTTATGAATTCAACCGGGAACCCAACCTTCTTATGGGAACTTGTGGTCCCATCTTCGGAGCACCTTTTATTGCAGCCCTCCAACATGACACCTGAGTGGCAGTGGACATGGGCAGGTTTGGGTTGGCATCGCAGCAGTGCGACCAATCAAGCTGAGTTGGAACGCTGGTCGGGTGCTAGTTCACAAACACCACTGCCAGCGCGACTAAACCGCTATGTAATGAGCGGCTTTGGTATACCGAGTGGTATACGTTTTACGATTGTTCCCAAACCATGGATTTGGTTGCCCGTTGGGGCAGCGGTCATCGTGTTGACTTTATTGTGGAGCACGTTGCGATTGTTCCGACATCCAGTCGCTTTGGCTACGTTTTTTGTCGCCATTGCCACCATGGCCATGTATGTGCCGGATGCAGCGATGGTGTTGGGACAATTGGCTGTGGTTGCGTCTGTATTTGTCCTGGTGATGTTAACGTCGCAATGGGCCATCGGTCGGCGCGTGAAACGACGCAGCGTGTTCACCAGCTATCCTCCATCCGGTTCACAAAATGTTTTGTCGGGTTCTGGCGTAGCTCCACGAATCGAGAAGAGCAATCCTGCGCCATTGGAATCGATTCCGAACCCGCCTAGTGGCACGGCAACGGTGGCCAGTCCAGGCGTGGTGGATTCATGAACGAATTTCGATTCCTACTGAGCTCGATCGGGCGAGGCCAATGCCCTGCGTCTATCCGATCCAGTCTAGTTTGCTGCAAGCTAGTGCGCTGGATCGCTGTGGTGTGCTGCATCGCCTTGAACGCCACCAACGTTTACGGGCAAGCCAGCACAGCGCCACCAAACGCCGAGACATCGAATGCCTCGACGAGCTCCAATAAACCACGTTTTCAACGCGTCTTTGTTCCCGAAGATCAAGTTGGCAAGCTGGTTCCTCGCGACTACATGCCCATTGCCGTAAACGATTTGCAATCGTTGCTCGACAAGTTTGAATCAGGAGCGGGAGTGGAGTGGGAGAGCCAACCGAAGCTCGCCCGCAGCCTCTATACGGCTCGTCTGCAAGGGGAACAATTGCTGTCGGAACTAAACTACTGGGATGTTGAGTACCAAGATGATATAGCGGGCTATTTGCCGATTAAGCCTTGGAATCTAGCCATCACCAATCCAAGCAATAACCCCGTTCGCGATTCGTTAACGTGGGGCGAACCGGCTCAATGGTATGTTGACGCCAACGGCATGCTGTGGCTTCCTATTCAAGACTCAACGCCGTTGTGGTTTGGGTGGAAAGGAACTACCAACGAATCATCGAATCATTCGAAGAGCTTCACGATCCAATTGCCAGCAGCGACACGAAATCAAATGTTGTTGTTGCTGCCTAAGGAACTCGAAGTACGGTGTGCCGAAGCGGTTGTTCGCGAAGTTCGCCGAGACACTTTGCACGGTGAATTAGATGGGCTTGGTAATCCAGCCATCTACGACACTCTTCAAAACTGGTGTACGCGGCACGAAGCTGATACACCTGCCATGTGGTTGCTCGATTTCAATGGTGGCACGAAACTAACGCTTACCTTTCAGGCCAAATTGGCGAATCCATTTGAAAATCGTCAAGCACTTGTGGGCTCAATGCTTCAGCAATATCGGATAAACGAAAATGGAATTGACTTGCTCACACGAATTACTTTCTTGAATCCGCTGGACTCAGCTGAGTTATTTTTTGAGACGGATCAGAATTTGAAGATACGCGAAATCAAATTGGGGGATCAGACCTTACTCTGGAACACAGTTGTTGGCGAAAGCTCGAAGATCCGAGTCGACCTTAAGGGTTTAGCGGACACAAGTCGATTGGCTCAGTTTCAGATTACCTCGTTTATCAGCCAAGACCATTGGAAGTCGTCGCGTTTACCGTGTATCAAGTTCAGCAATTCGCTTGTACTGAAGGGGGACACGGTATTGGAATGCCGTCTGCCCGTCGTTCCAACGTATGTGACAGCGTCGGGTTGTGAAGCAATTTCGACAAACGAGGCGGGGACTGCTGGAGATACAGATTTAGGACGATGGCAATGGCGATGGAGCGGCGAGCCACCTCAAATATCTCTATCAACAAGTGCCGTACAAAGAAATGTTGACGCCAGTTCTTTAACGCGGCTCAACGTAGTAAAGGGATCATTGAACGCCACCTCCTGGGTTCGACTCGCTCCACAAGTTAAGTCAGGGGGCGAAGCAAAATTCAAATTGGGAGAGGGCTGGATTTTGGACAGCCTAACGTCCGAACCGGGATCGGTGCTCAAAATCAATGATACAGTGCTGCCCGATGGAACTGAAATTCTTTTGCGGTGGGAGAACTACACCAATCTCGAACAGCTCACTTTTGAACTGCAAGCCCATCGCGCAATTGAAACAGACACTCTGGACGTAAACCTACCCGAGCTCAAGTTCTTGGAGCTCAAAGATGGACAGCTTACGGGAATGGTTGCCGTGGAAACAACGGGCCGATATTTGGTTAAGCCCAACTCGACGATGCTGAGCATGCTGTCCGATGAGCAACAACTATCCGCTTGGCAACAGTCAAAACTTCCAAGGTTCAGCAACAGCTGGCTTTTGCATGGACAAGGAGGCCGCTTGCCTGCGTTGAGTTTCACCAGCGAACCTTCGACGTTTACCGGCAAATGGGATGTCTTCGTACAACCCGAAACGGATGGAATTTCAGAGGAATACCGCCTGCAATTCCGCCCTTTGTTTGGCGCGATGGATCGAGTCTTAGTTCGTTTGCGCAATTCGGGCCCCGACGAGTTGTTGTGGCAGTGGGATGATGGTGGCAAACCTTATTTACTGCAAGCTGTGCGCGAAGTTAACGAATCGGGTAGCGAATCTTACACAATCATTCTGCCTCGCCCTGTGAATGAACCCTTTGCGATTACAGCCAAGCGGACAGTTGCAGCGAAACAGTGGCTTGGCGTGCCATTGCCGACCAGCGATCAAGCGACGAGCGAAGAACTGGTGTTGCACATTTCGAAACTCCTCAATTCAAGATTGCCCGAGACGGGTTGGATTTCAGTTTTGGATACGGAAGCAACATCCAATGGTGACTATGCCATGTATCGCGCTGAGAGCAGTTTGGCGGATACCGTCTCAGTCGCGCGACAAGATCTCACCGCCGTCAAAAAGGCGTGGGCTCGTCAAGGCGATCACGAAATCCGCTGCTTTAGCGATGGGAAACGTCATCATCGATACCGCTGGAACATTGCGAACGGACGAGGCGAGTCCTTGCAAGTCACGATCCCATCGGGTTCCCAGTGGATGGATATTCGATTCGATGACGCGGCTATCGCCTATTCAATCGATCCCAAGAATCGCGAACTGGCAGTAATCACACTCCCAAGTACCGCAGATAGTGGCGAGTTGACGATTGAGTTTCTCGAAGCAGGCTCACCTCTTCGTTTCCGAAATCAAATCGATCTCCAGCGGGCCACGATCGATTGCGGCGTAGTTGATACGACCGAATCGCTGCTAACACCGAGCTTATTCACGTTGGTTCGAGAGGGAGATTTCGCGACGCTACATGGTTCCAATCCTGTTCGGCAAGTGACGGGTATTTTGCATGCCATGATGTTTGGCCACAGTGAGCAATCCTCCGTATTTGCCCATCCGATATGGGCTTCAACAGAGGCTGATCGCGAACCGATCAGGCCAGCCATCGATCACGTGGTCCACTGGAATCGTTTTCCGTTATCGGCACCACAAGGGGACACGGAAATATCATCGATTGTGCTATGGGATACGCGATTCCTACGCAGCGTAATTTTGATGTTTGGCTTAGCGGTAGGAGTGCTGGCCATTTGGGGCTGGGTTCGAATTCCCAAAATGATGCTGGGATTCGCTCTCATATTGTTTGCGATCAGCACTTCGTTTTCGGGGCTCGCGTCGTTGGCAGCCATTTACGCCTTAGCGATGTCTGCTATCGCATGGCTCGTCGCTTTGACACGCATTAGTACCCGTGTCCTGACGGCTAAAACACAGTACAGCGTTTCCGTTCGTTCGCACAACACAATTACGCGGAAAGCGATTCCCTGTCTTCTGTTTCCATTGCTCTGGTTATTTCAAGGAAACTCGACGATTAACGCTCAGGAACCCCCTGCAGGTACTTACGGAATTCTCATACCGTTTACGCCTGAAGGTGAGGTCAAAGGAAATTATGTCTACGTCCCCATTGAGGCGTATCAATTTTTGACGAACCCCAGCGGCCAAACGTACGCTCCGCGCAGTCCGTATTTGATTCGCCAAGTGTCGTATCAGTTTCGCGCCACTGAAGGCGTTACCATGATGGACGCTACCAGTTATCAATTAATCGCGGACTATGAAATCGAAGTCATTGATCCGTCGGTAGCAGTGCGTTGGCCTATTGGTTCAGGGCGAGCCGCCTTGGAAAGACTGGTCGTCAATCAATTCGAAATCATCCCAGGCTTCACAGTACGACAGGATGAGTTAGCGATTCAATGGTTCCCTGATCGCGCCGGCATCTTCAAATTGCGACTGCAGCTCAAACCGATACCAACGTCTTTGGAACTCGATCAATTCGACGTCCCCATTCCACAGGTTCCGACGGGAACATTGGCCCTCCTCACTCCCAGCAGCAAACGAGTTAAGGTGAACGGGTCGACGATCGATACCACCAACGGTATTCCTGGCGTGTATCAGATTGGTGAGCAAAATCGTTTATCGATCAGTGTCATGGACCGAGATGAAGTGCTTGATGATCAGGAGCCGCTTGATTCGGACATTGATACGTGGCTTCACTTCCAAGGGGATTCTGCATTTCTGTTAACGCAAATTCGAATGCGGTATGGTGATGCAACCATTCCCAAGAAAGTCACCTTAGAGATGGGTGACGAATGGACTCCGATTGGATTGAATTGGGGCGACGGTAAATGGGATGGATTGGTACGTCCAAGTCCTAATGGAAAGAACTTGTACGAGCTTAATGTACAATCCACTTCGATGACCGAGGCGATCTTATACGCTGCCTGGAAACCGAAAGGAAACTGGATTGGCGAAGCGGTTGAGCCCGACCTTTTCCCAGATTCCTCTATGGTAAATCCAATACAGTTTTCGCTGACCACTTCGCATAGCCCCGACTCCAACTGGTCCCTAGAAGTTGCAGAGGACTGGACAGAAGAAACAAGCGAGCGAGCCCTAAGCCGTTGGGACACACGCGGACTAGGTGTAACCGGCCAAACTTATGTGAGCAACTCAAGAGCTTCGACCCCAAGCCTGCGGCGCCGTGAAGTTATATCGCAGGTTCCGATCGACGAAACATGTGACACTATCGCGCGAGCGTCTCAATTTGACTTGCAATATGAGGCGAATTGGACAAGCGAAACCAGTGGCACAGAACTGCTTCTATTCTCTGTCCCCGCTGGAATTCGCATTCAATCTTTGGCAATCAATGGCACAGCGCGTTCGGATTATCGGCTGGTGCAAAACCAATCCAAGACGCTTCTATCATTGACCAACCCTAATGCGGTTGGATCGGAGAGCTACAAGCTCACGTGCCAAGCGTCAGTGCCGTTGACACTCGGAGAGTCGCTTAACATTCCTCGTATCACCGCAACGTTTGGTGCTCTTGAAAGCTCTTTCTATCGCTTGCATCGAGAAACCAATTTGGTGATGCGATTAGAAGATGTAGAGCAGTTACCCGACACTCGACAGATGTTAGAGCGTTCCACCGAAGACTTACTTAAGTCTAACCAAGTCGGCGTGTTCCAAGTGGAACTTGCGGAGCATTTTTTGGCATCTGCGCAGTTGCCTGTGCGATTAACCGTATCACAACCCAACAGCGACATTGATGGTAGCACCCTCGGCCTCTTGTTGGCTAACAATGATCGCTGGCGTTTTACGTTGATCACCAAGTTGCGTTCGCAGAATTCACCTCTTGATTCTCTCGTTTTTGAATTGCCAGCCACAATTACTTCGCAGATGGAAATTAATCCCCCCTGCCCTTTCCGGCTCGATCCATCTCCGGATGGCTCCCATCAATTATTGAGTCTTTTCCCTGCGGAACCCATTACAGAAGAACAAGTTCATACGATTTCGTTTGACCTCAATCGAATCTCGGGGCAGGTATCGTTACCGCCTGTGTCATTGGTGGGAAGTGGAACCTTGCTGCATCGTGTGGGCTTACCACAATTGAGCGGCCAACATAACTACACATGGCGAACCACTGGTTTGCGACCAGAGCCGATTCCCGCCGACTTCGAAACAATCATCAATTCCATCCAGGGAACTCAAGATATCAGTTTCCAGTTTCTGGAACCAACCAGCAGACGATATCAAGCCGATTTGCAATCCGACAAATCCAATAGTCCAAAGATGTCCGTTAAGCTAGTCCGACATCGAATCGAACTGGACAACAATCAGCGGGTCTTAATCAAGAGCACTTATTGGATCGATCCTGAAGGTTTTTTAACGGCTCGGTTTGCTATTCCTGAAGACATGGAACTGTATGGTGCTCTCGAAAATGGGCAACCACAAGCGATACAGCGTGATCCGATCACAGGCATCCACTCGGTCGCCATTCAACCGTCGAATTTGCCAACTAAGCTTGAACTCATCTTGAAGAGCAAGTCTCCCAAATCCTGGATGGAACTCTATTTGCAACTTCCCACCAGCATCAATTTGGAAATTGAAAAGGCGTTGGTAGAATTCAGACGAAACGTCAAAGGACATCCCCAACTGAACGAAGCGTTGTTCCTGCTCGATGGTGAATTGGCAACTACCGTTACCAGGGAAGATTCACTGGATACAGAAGTCGCCGCCATCCTAAAGTTGCTCAACGATGCCGAACCGACTCTCGCGGGCTATGACTCTGGAACATTGGCGAATTGGAATGAAGCGTGGCGGGAAGAGATGTTCGTCCATCGTGAAGCACTTGCCAACAATGAAGAGGCAACGCGTTGGCTCGATCGACTGGGAGCGACCAATCTTCCGGAGAATAACTCAGAAAATTCAGCGTCTACAGCAGTCCAATTGCAATATGTGGCGTTGATCAAAAACGGCAACATATCAATCGTTCAAACCGAGCAAGAACGCCAACCGATCCAAATCCATCTATCGAACATACTGTCGATCGGTTTGGTGTTGGCCGGATTTTTGTGGTTAGCCGTTTCAGGAGCGAAGATCACCAAGCTATTCGATCGCCTGTCTCAAATGCCGGCGTTACCTTTGAGCATTGTGGGCACGTTGCTCGCGATCTTTACCGATTATCTTTGGGTGGGATTGGTGGTCGCCGGTTTGGCGGCGGTCAGTATGTTGATCCAAATCTACAGGCACCACACTTTGCGCAGAATTACTGCAGCGGCCCCAACTGCATCGAAGCGAAAGATAGCCACATAATCGCTGGCCTCGGCTTGCAAAAGTTGTCACAAGAATAGAAACTTTAGCCTCCTCGCTAAACGCGACACGCTTCCTATTCTATTGCGACAGGTCTTTCTCATGAGCGTACACGCCTACGTCGGTCGAATCATCAATCTGCTAAAACCAGAAAACAATCTCTTGTTGAACATGGATTTTACAGAAGCCGAACGCCGAGTTCGCAGTGGAGATGCCCAAGCCGTACGTGAAATCGATGGACAATTTGCGATTCTGACCTACGAAGGTCAAGATGTGCAAATGGCTCGTTCGATCGGCCGTCCCATGCGTTATTTTCTGGCCAAGAAAGCGGATGGACCTTGCTTATACGTGGCAGAGAGAATTTCAGAGATCGCAGAAGCGCTAGCCAAAGATGGTTTGGCAGATCAATTCGAACCATCTTACACCAGGATGGTACCTGCGCACCATGTCTTGAAACTGAAACTCATCGGTTGTCCCGATCCTAACCCGAACTACGATCGCTTCTTGGCCCCAACCCGCAATTCACTTCCTGCCGATTTGGATATGATTGGCAAAACGTATATTGGAACTATTGCCAACGAAATCCACCACTGGCTCGATCGTATAGGCAAGAGTGAACCTATTGGCGTGATGTTTTCGGGTGGAATCGATAGCGGTGCGATCTTAACCTTACTCTATGCCGCATTACTACAACGAGGCGAAAGCCCTTCACGCTTGAAAGCCTTTACACTTTCGATTGATGGGGCTGGCAACGATACACATCAGGCGATGGCGTTTGTCGACAAGATCGGGGCACCGATGCTGCTCGAAGTGATCGACACTCCTTCAGCCGACTTGAACTGGCGCGAAGCAGTGCGAATCATCGAAGACTACAAGCCACTTGACGTACAGGCTGCGACCATGGGCATTGCTGTTTGCCGCGGAATCAGAAAGCGTTACCCCAATTGGAAATGGCTTGTCGATGGTGATGGCGGAGACGAAAACCTCAAGGATTATCCGATCGAAGACAATCCTGAACTAACGATTCGCAGCGTGCTCAACAACCTAATGCTCTACCATGAAGGGTGGGGAGTCCACGCGATTAAACATTCGCTGACCTTCAGCGGTGGTCAAAGCCGAGGTCATGTACGAACGTTTGCCCCCGCGCAACAGTTTGGATTTGCGGGCTTCAGCCCTTACACACTTTCCAACGTAATTGAAGTTGCCGAATCCATTCCTTTCATCGAACTAACGGATTGGGATCATCAGCGTTTGTATCAACTGAAGGGAGAGGTGGTGCGAAGAGGAGTGAAAGCAATTACCGGAATTGACATGCCGACGTTCGAAAAGAATCGCTTTCAACATGGCGCCGTTGAACTGCAGAAGTTCACGCAACTCTTCCCTGCCAATGAACGCGATTATCGACGGGAATTTCAACGCACGTTTGCAGGTGCTTGATCATTCGCACGAGCGACGTTGGTCACCGGCGATTTGATATGCCGATTTTCGGGCCGGTATAGGCCGGTCCGAAACTTTTCATCAAGCAAACGTTTATTGATTCGTTCCGGGTCTACCTGTGTCCAAGTTTCGTTGTAGTGCTTGGCAAACACTTCACGCTGTACCCGCTGGTCGCGATCATACCAATAGACATGCCAATAACCGGATTTGTGGTTCTTCACGGGCCAACGTGAGGGATCATCCAGCAAACACCAAGCTCGGACATGATAATCACCTTTGCTTTTACACCAACCATAAAAGATCACTTGATCGTAGACATGGCGACCTAAGTCATCATGAAAGTGATTCACTTCGATAAGATCAACCTCTTCACGGATCACGGGACTCTTACCATTTGAAGTGATGGCCAGAGCGGCATAGAGCAGCAACGCAGCGTTTCCCACAGTTATTCTCCTCGGATGCGGTTGAACTTCCTTTGGATTACAATAGGCGATTCACGGCAATGAAATGCTACGCGTCGTGCTGGAATCGCGGTGCCTGGGACGGGTGCCTGCGCAATGGTAGCGAGTGGGGAAATAGCAAACGAATCCGATAGCCACAAGATCGAAATAGTGCGACAAATGCGAAATCGACTCCATTTCCCCCGAAAATTCCGCACCTTTTTTACTACGGCAGCCAAGGACTGAGGCCTCGAACGAATGTCAGATGCTGTTCAAGAGAAAAGTGATTCCATCGTCGTTACACCACGCTGGTTTTGGATCGCAGCCATTACCATTTTGCTGGCCGCTTTCGGCATACGGGTCTTTGCTGCCCAGTGGTGGCATGGATTAGCAGCCCAAGAGAACCGCGTTTTTCGCTTTGGCGATAGCGCATCGTACTGGACCTTGGGCGAGGCCCTCGCGACGGGTAAACCATATCAATATGGAGGCGAAGATGGAAGCATATTTCGCGCACCTGGCTATCCACTACTGCTCGCCACTGTTGCGAGCCATAAACCGCAAGTAGAGGCTGTATGGTACGCGCGACTCATCGGTTGCCTATTGGGTACATTGGCCATCAGCCTGGTTATGTGGATCGCACATCAAATTGGCGGCCCCATCACTTCGCTGTCCGCCGGTTTATTATGTGCTGTGTATCCGGGCGCTATTGGAATGAGCGTTACGATCTTGAGTGAAGCGTTGTTTATGCCACTCATGCTCATTCACTTATTGCTTCTGCAACGAGCCTTTTGCTCTGCACCGCTCCACAAACGACCACAGACATCAATATCCCTGTGGGTTGAACATTGGCCTGCTGCTTTAGTATCGGGCATGTTTGCAGGAGGGGCTATTCTGACACGCCCCAGTTGGCTATTACTTCCTCCGCTGGCAGCCTTGATTCACTGGCTACTGCACCGCAATCGCACGGCATTTTTACAAGGCGCTTGGGTTGGTCTTGGAATCATCTTGGTTATGTCGCCTTGGTGGTACCGAAATTATCTCGTCACCGATCGCTTTGTGCTGACGACATTGCAAGTTGGACCAAGCCTTTACGATGGCCTCCACCCAGGCGCAAGTGGCGGCAGCGATGAAGGGATGAAATTTGTCGGAACTTTCGGGGCCGAACTGCGAAAGAAGGAGACATCACTTCCGCAACCTCCTGGCAGCACATTTGAATATCGCCTTAATCGGGAGATGCAATCTGCCGCGTGGTCCTGGGCCATGTCTAATCCCAATGAAGCGTTGCGATTGGCATGGAATAAATTTTGCCGCACCTGGAATATTTGGCCACCCGCTCAAGAACTCGCCTCGATTTGGGTAAGGCTCACTGAATCGATAGGGTGCTTTACGATATTAAGCCTGGCAGTTTGGGGTGCCTGGGTATCGCGATCGCGGCTTGGCGAATTCTATCTGCTCCTTTTGCCAGCTCCCTATTTTACGCTACTTCACATGATTTTTGTTGGATCAGTCCGTTATCGACAACCTGCTATCATGGCGATTTCGGTATTGGCAGGAATAGCCATTCTGTGGATACTGAACAAGTTACTTCGAAAAAGTTTTGCCTAATCTATTGTGTGCATGGCGTGAGCATGGAAGCGGTCGCCGAAGATCAACGTAAACCGAAGAGTCCGTCATCATCGCAGCCCAGTGGGCTGAGCCGATGGTTTGGCTGGCTCGTCTTTGCCGCGCTCGGAGTTGGCACTTCTTTCTTTGCTTACGAGTATTTGCTCAATCGAGTCGATCGCGAAATTTGCGATCATGTGCTGGCGAAATTTCAGTCGGAATTTCCGCATTGCCGAGTTGCTGTCGGTCGCGCTCATTTAGATCCAGGTCGCGGGATCATTATCGAAGACGTGTCGCTTTCGATACCCAGCAAAAACGGAAGCAAACAAGCCGTCTATATTCGCCGCCTCAACGGTGTTGGCACCATTGATATTCCCGACCTGCTGTCGGAAAAACTCCCCATTCACAGTTGGGAAGTCACCGGTTTAGAACTTTCGTTATGGAAAGAGAATGGTCGGTGGGCGTTCGCTGGCCTGTTGCCGCAACACAAATCGAATATGAAACCTTGCGATATTACGATTCGCGATGGCATGATTCGCCTGAAAGAGAATGTGGACGATGAAGAAGAAATGTTGTTTCACGATGTGAGCATGCGGCTTAGCCCACGCGCTAGCCGCTACGAAGCGATGGTGAACCGTGAAGCCATCGGAAACAGTGAAGCCATGGCCAAAAACAGTGCCAATCCATCCGCGGCAGCGAACCAAATTACGAGTGCTCAATCGCCGCTCTCTGCAAGTGAGCAGATCTATCAAATTCAATCCGGAAAAATCTCAAGCAGCTACTTCCGATCCATGAGCTTTGCCGGGATGCTTAATGCGACGACAGGTGAATGGGAATGTCATGGAAAACTCGGACAGCTTTTATTTGGGCCAGTCTTTCAAGATCGTTTACCCACCGATGCCTCTCAATACTTGATGAGAATCTCTGGCCTTGAATGTGTCGTCGACGCCGAGTTTAAGATCGGTCAAAAAGACAAGAAGTCCGTACCACAATTTGAAATCGACGGAGTGGTTACCAACGGACGCTTAAAAGATGCCGCCCTTCCCTATTTGTTGGAAGATCTTCGAGGTCGATTCTTCGTGGATAATCGGATGCTCAATTTGCGTGAGATGCGGGCGAGCAGCGGTCAATCCACAGTGGAACTCGAAGCTAATTTATTGGGCTTCAAGCCTGACAGCCCTATGCAATTTCGAATTCTCGCACGAAATCTTGATCTCGATCGGCGACTCTATCAAGCGTTGCCGACCTCGCTGCAGAGACAATGGGATCGATTTATGGTGGAAGGGAAAGTGGATGCCGAATTGGAAATGAGTTTTGATGGAAAGCACTGGTCGCCGATTGCCGTCGTTGATTGCCGCGGCGTATCGCTCCGCTATGCACAATTCCCTTATCCCATTACCCATCTGAATGGCCGCATCGACTACCGCAATAAACAACTCAAATCCGTCACACCGATTCTGGCTCGCGCAAGTGGCCAAACGATTGGGGGCGAGTTCTTGTTTGAAATCGACTCCAATAATTGGCAAGGCTGGATCGATGTCGGCTCGGATGCCATGATTCCGATCGATGATCTCTTGATCGATTCGTTGACTCCACGCGGTGCAGCAACGACGAGCGTTCACACGTTTGTTCGCTCGCTCAATCCAAGCGGTAACCTGCAAGTGGGTAAGTTTCGCATCGAGAAGCCATCCTTCGATTCTCAAACACTCAATCGTGAAATTCAAATCGCATTTCAAAAAGGAAGTCTTAAGTTCAAAGAGTTTCCGTATCCTATTCATGAAATTTCGGGCACATTGACGGCGACCAACGACTCTTGGAGGCTGTCAAATTTCGTGGGTCTTAATGACAACTCACAAATCGCATGCAACGGTAGTTGGCAGTCAGGTGCCGGGAGCATTGACAATCTAGTGCTCGAGTTTTTAGCAACCAACATTGCCTTAGATGAACAACTTCGGCAAGCGTTACCGCAAAGTGTGAGCAACTTGTGGCAACAGCTACAACCCAAAGGCCGAGTTGAAAAAGTGGATGTGGTTTACAACAAAAAGAGCTCGGCATCGGTGGCAGACTTGACCGTCGATATCTCTCAGCCGCCTACGGTACCTGGCGCGTACGAATCCAACCTTTCGATTCAACCGCTGCCGTTACCGTATTTATTGCAACAAGTGGCCTGCGAACTTAATTATCAGCAAGGAGTCGTACAGCTCCGCAGTTTTTCAGCGGAACATGGCCTGACCCATTTGCAAACAGAAGGAACCGTTCAACAAACACCAGGTGGCTGGGTGGCCGTCTTGAAGTGGCTACCGACAACGCGCATATCGGTTGACAGTAATTTCGTTGCCGCCTTACCGCGCCGGTTGCGTGAAACCTTGCGTCAGATGGATTTCAAAGGACCTGTTGGCGTGTTGGGTTGGTCGCAAGTGGGCCCTATTACCGACAGCAATGCGGCTGATGATGTGATGGCAGTCTGGGATTTGGAACTCGATCTGGAAGATGCCAAACTGAAAGATGGAAGTTGGGTTCAAGGAATCCGAGGTACCATTCGAACTGCCGGTCACTCGACACCTAACGGTCCGATGGCCGATGGATTTTTATTGATCGACTCTATGGCACTTCGCGGAGTCCCCTTGGCCAACGTGCAAGGGCCATTTGCGCTGCGAGAGAGCAAAATCTACTTTGGCCAAAAAGTTGCCGATGTGAAGAGCCTGAACACATCGGCCAGTGTCGCTCCGAATCCAATCCAGGTCGATCTTTTTTCAGGCAAAGGGGTTGTATCGGGAACAGGTGACTTTGAGCCGCTTCGATTTTCGATGCAGACCAATTTGTATGGTGGACAATTGCAAGATGTATTAGCGGAAACGGGTCAAGCGTCTGCAGACGCCAGCGGTATTTGTGATGCGATGGTCACTCTGCAAGGTAGCCCACTTAATCCGCAAACATTCAGTGGCACAGGTGAAGTATCGATTCGCGAAGCGAGCCTCTTTCAATTGCCCGGCATGATGAAACTATTGCGCGTGCTCTCGGTGAAGCCCACTAATGATGCGGCGTTTGAGAAAGCGGACATTTCGTTCCGGATCGATGGAGATCGCTTACCCATCGATCATTTGTCGATCGATGGCGACGTTCTTTCGTTAGCCGGTTCGGGCTGGGCGAATCTACGCCGCGAGATGCATTTGGATTTATACGCTTACGTAGGGAATCGCAACCAATTGGCCAAGCTAGTTGGGCCGCTCCTATCAGAAACACGATACGCTCCATTGATGCAAGTTGAAATCGATGGCACGGTAGAAGCTCCCGAAATGACGCGCAAGCCGTTGCCGGTGATCGAAGATGCCTTAAAGACTTACTTCCCTGAGAGATATGCGAACGAGAACAAAGGTGTGTTGAAATTTTGACGGTTCATGGTGACTTTTTTGCGGAGTTGCATCATGCAAATTCCCCCCGCCTCCATTACATCCATTGCCAGCGGTGCCATAGGCTCAACCGCTAATGCCCAGAAAATGCAGTCAGCCGCTCCCACGACGGAAGCCGCCTCTGTAACCACCAAAGATGTTGCGGAGCTATCGCATGGCGACGCGGATCGAGACGCTCAAGGCCAAGGGGATGGGTTACCGGCGAAACGGGGCCATAAACACCCCAAACAGGTCGCTAACACCGAAGATACTGAGGAAATCGCCCCCACTTCACCACCGGTTGAATCAGGCGGATTAGACCTCTGGGGATAGCTTGCCCGGTTTACAGATCGCCCGCAACATGTCACGATTGTAGCTTGTTCTAACGCTCCATTTCCGCCACCAATCTCTTGCTGGGAACCCCGGTTCGAACCGGGGTTTTAGCGCATGCGATGAAAGCGTGGAGCGGTTTCGAATCGGTTCCAGACAATCAGGATTTGTGTCAGATGCGGTTTACCAAAATGCAAGGTGCGGGAAACGACTACGTATACGTCAATGCGTTTGCGGAGAAACTGCCTGCCGATTTGCCCTTATTGGCCCAACAAATTTCCGATCGGCATTTTGGTGTCGGTGGAGATGGACTGATTCTTATTCTGCCAAGCGATAAAGCTGACGCTCGCATGCGCATGTTCAATGCGGATGGAAGCGAATCCGAAATGTGCGGCAATGGAATCCGCTGTGTTGCCAAATATGTTTACGATCATGACATCGCTAAAAAACAACAACTCAAAATTGAAACGGGCGCCGGCGTTTTGAGCTTGGACCTCACCGTCAGTGGCGGACTTGTCGAACAAGTTACTGTCGATATGGGTGAACCAATTCTCGATGGCCCTAAGATTCCGACTCAGCTGGAAGGTAACCCTATCAAAGATCGACAATTCACGGTGGATGGAGTCAATCTAACCGTAACATGCGTGTCGATGGGCAATCCGCATTGCGTGGTCTTTGTTCCAGAAGCTTCCGACGATTTAGTATTAGGGCTCGGTCCTAAAATCGAGAAAGATCCACGCTTCCCACGACGTACAAATGTGGAATTCGTCGAGATCGTGAGTCAAACGGAAGTTCGCCAACGCACTTGGGAACGTGGGTCGGGTGAAACACTGGCGTGTGGCACTGGAGCCAGCGCGGTTTGTGTGGCCGGCGCGTTGACCGGACGAACCCAACGCAAAATCCTCAACCATCTACTCGGTGGCGATTTAATTCTACACTGGAATGAGCAAAACAATCATGTCTTTATGACGGGTCCAGCTGTTGAAGTCTTTGAAGGCGTTTGGCCATTGAAGTAAATCTAATCTCCACGAAGCGGGAATAGTCCCTCTCCTAATTTGGATTCGGAAGACACGGATGAAACTCAGCAACTCCAAAATGAATCGAGCTGGAGGTTGGCTCTTGAGCCAAGGGCTCGATTTGTGGATGCGGTCGCTGAGTTATCGTTATGCTTGTTACGAACCAGGCTGCGATCCAGCTGCGGCGGACTTCGAAGGACCAGCCATTTTTTTGCTGTGGCATGAATATATTCCCTTTCCGTTCTACATGCGTCCGCGATGCAAGATGGCGCTGTTGGTGAGCCAACATGGCGATGCCGAGTTGTTGTCGCAAGCGGCTGCCTTTCGTGGCTTTGATACCGTTCGCGGTTCTTCGACACGAGGTGGGGCGGCAGCCATTAAACAAATTCTTACCGGTGCAGCGGGAACCAGTTTGTGCATTACCCCTGACGGCCCACGTGGTCCGCGCCGCAAGCTGGCTCCGGGTTGCGTTTTCTTGGCATCACGTCTAGGTCTCCCAATTGTGCCACTCGGTTTTGGTTACCATCGACCGTGGCGATATCGACGTGCTTGGGATCAGTTTGCAATACCTAAACCTGGCAGCAGAGCCCGCGCCGTGGTTGGTCCTAAGATCATAGTCCCACCCGACATCGAGCGCGATGACCTGGACCACTGGCGAACCCATACCGAATGGATGCTCAACCATGTTACCGAAGCTGCTGAGCAATGGGCCAACGATGGACTGACGCGTCGCGGCGAGAAACCACTGTACGTCAAACGTGCAGAAAAGCGGTTGATTCCTTTTCCCGCGCTGATGCCTGAAAATTGCGTCCAACCTTCTATAGATACCCTTTCCTTAACGAGTTAGCGCCATGTCGGGTGATTTGTTCGGAAAACTTGGCGAAAACGATTTTGTGGAGGCCTCGAAGCCGAGGGCTGACAAACCGATTACAGTGACCCAGTTGAACCAATTGGTCAAATCGACGTTGGAGCAACAGGTGCCCAGGCTTTGGGTCGCTGGCGAAATTTCGGACCTCTCGCGTCCATCGAGTGGGCATATCTATTTCAGCCTTAAGGACAATGAAAGTCAGATACGAGCTGTCATGTGGAGATCGGCAGCCGCAAAACTCAACTTCAAACTGGAAGATGGATTAGCCATCCATGCTTTCGGTGCGACGGAAGTGTACGTTCCGCGAGGGACATATCAATTCATCGCACATAAAATTGAACCGCAAGGCGAAGGAGCGTTGCAGTTGGCCTTTCGTCAATTGCACGCCAAACTTTCACAAGAAGGACTCTTTGACCCCGGCCGCAAGAAAAGACTTCCACCGATGCCGAAACGCGTCGGCTTTGTAACGAGCCCCTCTGGTGCTGCCCTTAAAGATTTTCTAGAAGTGATTCGCCGCCGCTGGAGCAACATTTCTATCGTTGTCATTCCCGCTCGCGTTCAAGGGAGTGGTTCCGTTGAAGAAATTGTGCGCGGCATAAAGCTCGCCCCCAAGATCGATCCCAAGTTGGATATCTTGGTTGTGGGACGCGGTGGCGGTAGCTTAGAAGATCTTTGGTCCTTTAATGATGAACGCGTCGTACGAGCAGTGGCCGCCTGTCCTATCCCCACAGTTTCGGCAGTTGGACATGAAATCGATGTGACACTGTGCGACTTAGCTGCTGATGTTCGCGCGTTAACGCCCAGCGAAGCAGCCGAACGCATTGCACCTAGTCGAGCCGAACTAGAAGACGCTTTGCGCCAATACCATCACCGTATGACACACTCTGTACGACGACAGATGCAATGGTTACAGCGCCGCGTCAACGATATCGCTCGTCGACCTGTCTTGGCCAGGCCTCAAGAGATTCTCCGAATGCGCAGCCAAATGCTGGATCAATTAGAAGGTCGCATTCAACGTGTAATGAAGCATCGACTTCAATTGCTCAAAGCCAAGCTGAGTGAACGAGCCAGTTCCTTAGAAGCCTTGAGCCCACTTTCGGTCCTAACTCGCGGATACGCTATTGCCCAACGCGCTAGCAACGGCGAAGTGATTACCGAAGCAAGACAATTAGCCGTCAACGAATCCGTGCGAATCATTCTCAAATCGGGGCAATTCGTGGCTAAAGTCGAAGATATCACTGCGGCAGATTAGATTTTGTTTGGGAATACACTCCCAACGAAAGCGTGGAATGAGTTCGGAAGGAGTCAGGGGCCTAAACTCCGGAATCCAACCGCAGCCCCATGCTAACCATCCAACGATTGCCCTTGAATCAACGCCCTGCTCGCGATAAGTGGAAAGCCGTGTATCACCATGGCGTTTTGCTAAACGCTTCCCATCTGAGCCCACAACCAATGGGACATGAAAAAATTGCGGCGGCTTCCAACCAAAAAAATGATACAGCATGATTTGTCGGTAAGTGCTGGGGATCAGATCATTACCGCGAACGACCTGAGTCACTTGCATATCATGATCATCCATAACAACGGCAAGTTGATACGCAGGCCAACCATCTTTCTTCCCCACCACAAAGTCGCCTAACTGCTGAGCGGCATTCAAAGACTGTGGCCCACAGAAACCATCGCGCCATTCCATGAGCCCTTGAGCACAACGAAATCGCCAAGCGTAGGTATGTGTGTCTGGAATATCGAAATTGAGCGAAGATCGCGAACTGCATTGTCCCGGATATACAGGCCCGTCGATCCAAGAGGCTGCTCCTTCAACACGATGAGGAGCACTGGCAGCTTGCTCGATATCTGTCCTCGAACAAGTGCATGGATAAATTCGTTCTTGCTGCTGCAATAACTTCAAGCCGTATCGATAGCGATCGATTCTGTCGGTCTGAATATAAGAAATCGAATTTGCCGATAACTCTGCTGTTTCACCATGACTTGAGTTATGCGTTCGGTCTGACCGATCGGGACCAGCATCCCAATCTAGCCCCAACCAAGCAAGATCATCCATCGCCTGTTGTATCGCCCACGGCTTAACCCGGGGCGAATCGATATCCTCAATTCGCATCAAGACCTTACCGCCTGATGCTCGTGCAGCTAACCAAGCAATCAAGTAAGTTCGAGCATTACCGAGATGCTGGGCGCCGGTTGGAGAAGGAGCGAGACGGCCTACGACTATCGAATTCATCGAAGCTTTCCCATCAGCACTATCTACACTTAGGCTGCACGTGTCACAATCGACTTCTGACCGTTCTTGGCTAGTATATCCAAAATCACACTCGACGCTCGGGCTGTCGCACCGGGCTGTGCATAACGTTGAGTTAACTCATTCAGTTCCTTCTGAACACGTGCTCGCTCGACCGTTTGAGCCAGCAGTTTATGGACTTCACGATGAATATCGTTAGCCGCAGTCTCTACACTTCCGGTATGAATAAACTCTTTCATGATCTCTTTATCAGCGATCAAGTTGGGCAGAGAGATGTATTTGCAACTCGCTAGTGATTTGCCAAGCCAACAGGTGAATCGAGTGGGGCGATACTGGACCACTGCTGGTGTATTGCGAGCCATGACTTCCAAACTAACAGATCCCGATACCATCATAGCCACATCAGCGAGCTCGATGATCTCGCTAGTTTTCCCGACACAGAAATCAATCGGCAATTTTTCATCGGCCGCCGTTAATTGCCCTCGACACCATGATGTTTGTTGAGGCTTGTATCCAGCCACTAAGAAGCGCGCGTGCGGGAACTCGCGATGCAAACGCCGCATGACTTCGAGTTGAACAGGGAAGTTGCGTGTCACTTCATGGCCGCGTGAGCCGGGCAATACGGCGACCAATTGCTGATTGCTCGACTGATAACGTGACATGAAGCGTTGATCGAGTTTCCGTTCTGCCACTTCATCAAAGAATGGATGCCCAACATCATGCACTTCGATCCCGCGTTTGTGATACCATTCGGCTTCGAAGGGCAAGTTACATAAGACATGATCCACCCAGCGCCGCATTTTGCTTATGCGCCAACTTGCCCAAGCCCATAGCTGAGGCGGGAGATAATAAAAGACGGGAATGCCGTACTTCTTGGCTCGCTTGGCGATGTGCCAATTGAAGCCAGGGAAGTCGACCAACACCACACCTCGAATATCGCCCCGTTTGAATTCCGCTTCCGCTAAGTCGGCCACACGGAAGAACTCTTTCAGCTTGGGAAGAACTTCGGCAATTCCGACTACTGCTAAGTTGGTCAATTCATAATGCAAATGACAGCCCGCTTCACGCATTAAAGGGCCGCCTAAACCCTCGATCTGAAAATGCGGCAGGCTACGTCGCAACTGGGTAATGAGCTTCGAAGCATGCAGATCACCGCTAGGCTCACCGACAGAAAAGAAAAGGCGTTGAGGAGCGCCATCAGCACCAAAAGGTACCCAATTTTTGGGCTCGTTGCCAAAGCTAGCACTCAATTCCCCGGTCTGTCGATCCATCCTGAATCCTTCCTCACTTGGAGATCTCGTTCCATCGAGTTCTTCGGGCTGCCGCCCATTGAAGGTGTGATTTTAATCGCTTTGCTAGAAATCAAGAAGATCAATGGCGAGCGTAGGCGGCGGTCTTTCGGCAAAACGGGAACGATTTTGCCCGGCAGGAAATGATAGCATTGCAGTGGCCGAGGGGAGAGTTGACCGCGAAATGCACGAAAGACGCGAAAAGGGAAAGGCGCGGGGCCAACGAGACCGAGAGTCAAACGGAAGTACGCCTAGCCTTCGGCCACGGGCTAAACGATCTATGCAGCCTGTGAGCCTAGATAAATTCTCACCCGGCGAATTCGGTTTTTTTTTCGAGACGACCTTTTCGCTTTACCAAATTTTGGTAATCCCATTGAATGTCGCGGGCTTTGGTCAGCCAACGCTTGAGCAACTTTTTGTCGATCTGCTTCACTTCAGTAAAGCGAGCTTCTGCGGCTTTGAATTTACCTTCCGGCTGAAGGTCGGCTTCGTCAAAAGATTGACCGCTCCAGAAGAGCAGACGAACCGAATCTTTGAGCTTGCTATAGCCAACGATCGGATTGCCATCCAAAAACCAAACCGGATGGGCGTGCCAAATTTTGCATTCGGCACCCTTCAAATTCTTATCGATCACTGTGGCCAGAGTGTCGCAAATAGCCTGGTCACTTTCCGCCAAGGCAGCATGGTATTCCCGAATGTCATCCGTGATCATAAGTGAAACCTAAAACGGAAGAAGAGATAGAATGCTCGAACGGAGTTGCGTTACTCTTGCAAGCTTCGTTCCAGAGTGCGAATCTGCAAGCGTACCGGCTCCAAATCGGGATAAATCGACAAGGCCATGCGGAAGGAATCGAGAGCTCCCCAAACATCACCATTTTCAAGCAAGCAATGTCCCATGCCAATCCAGGCACCATAATGGTAACGAGACAACTTCAATACGCGGCGGCAATCGTCAATCGAACGATCGAAATCGCGCAAATGAAATAAAGCCAAAGCTCGTTGATTGTAAGCTTCTAGATAACGAGGTGCATTGTCGATCAGTTGATCGCACAGAGCGACAGACTCTTCGAATAAATCGCACTCATTCAAGCGAATGATCTTGTCGAGCATGCCGCGATGCTCTTCGGATGCATCGCGGGCCCAGACAGCTCGCAGCGTATCATCAGCAACGAGCCGCAGCCGCCGATCACCGCTACACAAAGCGCTACCTAGGCTATCTTGACAGGTGATGTCACCCAAGAAACCGAGAGCCAGTGCAGCAGCACGGCGCTGTAAAACATCGCAGCGATCGAGGATGGTTAGCAACGTGGCATTGGTGTAGTTGCGAGCGATCATAGCGACGAATTGCGCCGTATCCGAAGACTCTAAGTAGTCCTGATAGGCTTTCAATAGTCGCGAAACTTTGGTTGTGCGGTAATCCACGTGTAGTTCTCGATTGGGGGCAATGACCCTTGCGCAATGATTTCGATGGCGTATGAAGCGACATCAATTTCAGCATAGTTACGCGTTCCCAAAATCACAATTGTTTGACTTTTCATTTCGAAAATCTCCCTTCCAAGGCGCAACAAAATCTGCACAGTCTGCGCAGCCAACCCCGGCCCCCAAAACAAGCCAGCAAAAATGGGTGCATTCAGTAAAATACGCAAGATTTCGATGGATAATCGATGGAACCCCAATTAACCTACAGTGCCCTTTGCATACAGCCCTATAGAATCCATTCGCACGCGTGATCCGAGTGAGGGTTGTGCGTAGAAAAATTGATTTGCCAACTGGCCCACGAGGGCTTACCGTATTTGTTGTACACAACTTTTTGAGAGAGTTTTCGGGGATGGGCGTCTTTCTCCCCTTCACCTAGCCTCCGCTGCGCTCCAGCTACGGGTTAAACGAACACCAGTTTGTGCGACACCAGAAGAGATGTTGGACGTATAGGGATTACCACGAGTGGCTCGATAGAATTTTTCGTCCCTACGAATCGGAAAAACTTTTCGTTTTCAGACTAGACATTTTTGGGAGCCGACATCCATGACGGCTCAAGCCATCATGATTTGCAAACAGCTTTATCGCTTGATTTTGCCAGTTATTTGGTTATCGCTTTTCCTCTGCGCTAACCGCTGTGATGCCCAAAATACGAATTCTAACTCAGCCATTGATGTACAACAAACTCCCATCTATCAAGCCTCGGTACAACAAGTCTTTCGAACTTACTGTCGGCCCTCGAGTGTCTTATGGCGCGAGCAACCACTAAAGCCCGGACTCGCGGCCTTTCAAAAAGGTCAAGGCATTGAGATCTTTATTGATCGGCGCGTCGACTCGTCTCAATTGCTCAATGTGGGACTTGGTGCCGAACGAGCAGATATTTTGCTGAAGGCTGTGGCCGAAGCAGCGAATTGCAAATTGGGATTCATCGAATCAGTGGCCTATATCGGCCCTACCGCAGAAACAGCTAAGATCGAATTGACCTATTGGCGAGCATGGTACCTATACCGCAAACAACTAATCGATGCCAAAGCAGGCGGAGATGCCAACAAAGCCCCGCAGATCCCAGTGCAAAAACTTCAATGGGATCGCTTAGCGACTCCGCAGGATATTCTCTCAAATATTGAACGCGAATGGCATATTGAAATTCTCGGCAAAGAGGAAGTCCCGCACGATCATTGGGACTCAGCGAGTTTTTCTTCACTGTCGCTGCCTGCTCAACTTTGTTTGGTCGTAGCTGGTTTTGGATTGAGTGTCGAACCTATTCCAGCCACGAATCAATGGAAACTTATTCCAGTTCGTGATTCGAACACAGCCCTTTTGGCGTACAACAAAAACCAATGGAAGAAAGAGGCCATCGATAATTGGGCTAAGAGTTCCGACTTGGAGATAGTTGATGAGCCGAAGTTTTTACGAGTTCGGGCCGAAGTCAATCAACATTATGCCATCGTATTAGGCAAGTTTGCTGCTGCGCTTCCCAAACCCAAATCGCGATTTGAAAATTTGCGGTTCACCTTTGAAGCTGCCAACACACCCGCTGCAGACGTGATTGACGCTATCGCAATACAGCTGCAACTGCAATCCAATTGGGAAACTGATCGAGCGACCGTTAACCAACGCCGAATTGGACTCAAAGTCAATCAAGCCAACGTGCAACAACTTATGGATGAACTCGCCAAACAAAGTGGAGTGAAACTCGAAGTGGTCAACGAGTCCACGCTCAATATCAAGCCGTAGCACCTATGACGGCCATCTACATACCGCACTCGGCTAAGGAGGGCACATTCGTGCGGCGAAGAAATAGAGAGCAAGAAAATCAGACGATCAAAGCCAGCCTACCTTTTTTGCCACAAACCTTTTGACCTAACTGGTCTTCGTTGAACCCGTAGCTGGAACGCAGCGGAGCCTAGGGGCGCTGGGTGCAGACGCTGCCCCTGAATGCGCTTTCAAAAAAGATATGCAGTCTAAATAGGCTTCGGCCCTCGGCCCAAATGGCCATTCTCAGCCGCGTGCGGTATAGCCTTACCGCTGAAACCCTTGAATGTCGTTAGGTTGACTAGCGAGATTCGAACGATGATAGAGCGGCAGATAGCGATAGTAAACTTCCAAGCAGAGGCAACTCATCGCGGTGCTGTAAACACGCCCACCATAGCCACCCCACACACGATCAGGTGGCCAGCTTCCTGATAGATAGGATTGATCCGGTTCTTGCAGTGCCATCAAGCGCGCCTGCATGGAATCGTTCCAGCGACGCCAGCTCTCATCTTGAAACTGAAACATGGCGAGAGTGCCATAGTACCAGTAGTAGACATTATCATCGCCGACGCCAGGCAAATGACTGAGCAATTCGCGGCGAGCTTCGTTCTCCGCTTCAGTGCTCAACGGTCTTTCGAGCAACAAATGGCAAGCGAGTTTTTCTGCCGTCATAGTTGTGGTTGGTGCTTCTTGCGGACGGTATTTTCCGAGCCCACCATGATTGCCACCCGCCACACTGTCGAGGAAGCGATTCATGTCTGTCCAAGTGGTGTTGGGGATTTCCAAGCCGCCATGATGAGCGCTGCGAAGTGCGAGAGCTTGCCAGCCAAACTGACTGAGGTCGCCCTTATCTTGGGGAACATATCGCCATCCACCACTAACAGGATCTTGGCATTTGATCGTGAAACTCGCAGCGAGCATTACTGATTGATACAAGGTGGGGTCACCCGTCATCGCATAACATTCACTCAATGCGAAGGCCGCAATACCATGACAATACATGCGCGAGAAGATATCCGCAGCTTGATTGCTTTGCTGTTTGCGCCCTGAGAGATCACCGGAAGGAAGCTGCTGCGAAACGAGATACTCCATTCCCTTGCGGACGGTGTTGGAGTATTCGCCTTGAGCGTGTGTATGCCCAGCACTGAGAAATGCGAGGAGCGCCAATCCGGTTAAGCCGGTATCCGCATTGCGTCCGATGCCTTGATACACGGTACTTCCCACGACGCGATTTTCGCGACCAGCACCGGTGGCTTGAGCATTCCAGGAACCATCGGCCAATTGTGAACCAGCCAACCAACGCAAGCCGCGGGCCACAGCCTCTTCCGAAGCTTGACTTGCCCCGAACGGCTGGGCATACATCAAACGATTCGGATTGTTGCGCAACAAATATTCTTGCGGTACTTCACGATCATCGAAAATACGTTTGCTTGGAACCAATTGGTCGATCGATGGCAACGCCGCGGAGGACACCGTCATAGCAGCCATAGGTACCGTTATTTCGGAAGTGGAATTCATATCGGGCAGAGCCGGCGGCATGAGATCTTTCATCGCATCCGCTGCGATTCCGGCAAAGTCGGCGATGGGAGCTGCATCGAATGGAAGTGGTGGCAAGCTCGCTTCAGGGGGAGGTGCAGCGGCCACCGACTCGACAGCTTCCAGTTGCTCCGCCAGAGAAGGGGCTAGAGATTCGTCAGCTTCCACCGCATTCGATTCGGTGGATTCCTCCTGTTGCCCGGAACTGTCATCCACCAACATAAACAAGCGTTCGGGCGAATTGAGCGATCCGTTGGGATTGCCGGGCCCGGTAAGCTTAGTGCCGTAAGCGTACATCAGAAGCCATACATGGGCCACAACAGAAATTACCACGCACTTTACTAACGGCTTGGCTTTACCCCAGTGTGTCCGCGATAACGCGATTAGGGCCACTGCAGAAACCGCAGCAGCCCCAGCAAGCAAGAGAGCCCAGGTTCGATCGGCATTATAGCCCGACCAAAGTCGTTGTAAGAACTGAATGGCTGCCGAATACCAGCC
>Ga0075158_10000430_pt1 | contig 34508 bp, 32 predicted proteins | sample JI91814BDNA_FD_70968 | JGI IMG/M metagenome (GOLD analysis project Ga0075158, IMG submission 70968) | Wastewater effluent complex algal communities from Wisconsin, to seasonally profile nutrient transformation and Carbon sequestration -... | ecosystem: Engineered > WWTP > Effluent > Algae... | reverse complement strand
AGCCGAAGGAAACGCCGGTGTTAGTGACGGCCGTGGGCCAGCCGCCGATGGTGACGATTCGAGGCTGCGCGCAGGCAATGCCAGCGGCGGCGGAGATGACGCACGCGGCCGTCACTTGGCACCGGCGATTCTGACCGGACGAACGGGACAACATGGCGGTTCCTTTCTCAGGAGTCATGGAAATGGGATACTCGGCAGGTCCGAGACTCGAAAATAATCGAAGTTCTGGCGAATTGCAATTGTTTCTGCAAACAATTTGTGGGACAATCTCATCCGGTGGGGGAACCCTCCCACTTTCCTTTTCCCAGGTGAACGCGCTACAACGGTGCATCAACGACGGACGCCATGAAGACGCAATCCGTACAAATAGTGAACGAGTCGCGCGAGGTGCTGCAGGGGGTGCGGGCTGCGCTGATTGAGTTGTACGCGTCTCTGGGGGCGGACCCGGCCGAGCCTCAGGAGGTGTCGCGCCGGTTCGAGATCAACCGCAACCTGACGTGGAAGTTGTCGCGGGTGATTTCGGCGGCGGACCCGCTCGCGGCCCTCAATCACCTTCCCGGTAATGCGGGCATTCAACTGGCGCTGAGGGCCTTTGAGAAGGCTGGCGCGACACGTGACCATGTCGGCGGCGTCGAGGCGGCGCTGCGTCGTCTCAATGACCTCATCGAGTTTCACACCGACGGGCGTGACGAGTTCGAACTGACGCTTGAGAGCATGGGCCTGTTCGAGCGCGAGGCGCGGGTGGAGAGCGGGCGCGAACTGGCGTTCCGCGGCAACAGCATGATCTGGGGAGTGCAGGCGCGGGCGCGCCTCTTGTGCAGCATCGTCGCGCCGCAGAAGAACGACCCTTCGAAGCACGATTTCGCGCTGATCGGCGCGCTCGTGGGTTTTCGCCGCCTGCGCCCAGAAGCGCGCTGGCGCCTGTTCCGATACCAGATTCACGATGACCAGGGCAAGGACCTTGGCGCGCAGATGGGACCCGAAGAACTCGTGGACAAGGAACCGGGCGTGCCCCCGCTGCTGATGCCGCAGTTCTGCTCGTCCAACATGCCCGCTCTGGAGGTTGTCGATGGCCCCGAAGGGCGCGAGTTCGTTCTCCCCGGGGGACCTGTCGGGAAGCGCAGCGCGTTTGATTGCTATCTCGGGTACGTCGCGCGTGGATTTCCGTCCTACGCCAAGCCCGGCAACGAGCACGCGTCCGCGGCGTCACCGATCACCCTTCCGGTCGAGACGCTGATCCTGGATGTCCTGTTGCACAAGGACATTGTGATTCCGAAGGTCCCCGAGGTGCTGCTGTATGGGTTCCCCCACGGCGGCATGGATAATCCTGCGGCACAGGGCATTCACAACCAGTTGCCCTGCACGGAGCGGGTGGTGGAACTCGCTGGGCAGCCGCCGGCGGTCGCGAGCGCGATCGCGCCGCAGTATGCGAAGGTGGTCGATTCGGCGTACGCGCGGCTTGGCTGGAAACCATCAGATTTCCGGGGCTATCGGCTGGAGTATCGGTTCCCGCCTATGTCGAGCCGCGTGGTGGTAAGGTGGGATTTGATGCCGGTGCCGTGAGTCGGTGGCGTCTGTGACGGATGCGTGCGTGGTCGACGCGATGATGCAGTTACAGCGTCGCAAGCCGCAGGCGCACGAGCAGATCGCCCAGTTCGCGCCGTGCCGAGGGCTCATCGGGCAGCCCCGAAGTCGCTCGCGCCGACTCCAGTTCTTCGCGCAGGCGTGCGAACTCCTTCTCGTGGAAGGCCATGTCGCTGTCCTTGAGTTCGCCCTTTTCCGTCCCGCCCCGCTTGGCGGCGACGAGGTCGGCGATGTGTGACAGCCCAAAGACCTTGTTCAGCGTCACGATGTTGGACTCGACCTCGCCCGTGCGCATGAGGTGGATCCCCGCGAGCAGCGGGCGATAGGAATAGAGCAGCCCCTTGACGGTGCGGCGCTTGCCCTCGCTCACCGCGTCCCACTGGTTCTGGGCGAAGTTGCGGAAGTGGTGGTTGTGGTGACGCGTGATGCAACGGCGCGCGAGCGACTTCAGTTCTTCGAACTCCGGCGCGGCGTGGAGCACAATCGGGGAGAAGATCTGCTCCAGGACGTAGCCATTGTTCTTGAGGAGGAGGCGCACGAACTTCTTGACGTCGTGCGTGACGAGGTCCATCTCGATGGGCCCTGATTTGTCCATGGTCTCGAGCGTCTCGTCGGGCTCGTCGAGGCCCAGGAGATCGCGCGCGGGCAGGATGTGACAGCCACGGAGGTCATAGTCGGAATCGGCGGACTCAAAGCCATAGAGGTGCGCCCCGCTCATGGTGACGAAGAGGAGGCGACAGGGTTGTGCGGCGATGTACCGCTGGATGAGAGCGTGGTCGAGCATTCGTGATTAAATGCGAGCCCGCGACGAGACGTCGTGGACAACCTCAGGCGGCGAGCCAGGACATAAAGGCCCACAGCACAACCAATGCATGCAATCCCACGATGATCGAGTTTCCGATAGCCACCGTCCGCCGCCAACTCACGTCTGGCCGAGCCTTGCGGCGGCTCGTTACGCGGATGAGCACCATGCACAATGCAAAGGCGAAAGTCGGCAGAGCGAGAAGGATGGCGTAGACGAAAATGACGGCGTTTACCGCGTCTGGCGGAGACGCGATGTATGCCGCTATGGAAAGCGCCCAGATCGTCGCGTGTGTCACGAGCAGAACCGCGAGATGGAATCCCAACCACGAGGACGCGGCCGTCGGCTCGGTCCAAATCGTGCCCTTGGTCAAACGCCGACCACACGCTGAACAGGCGCCCGGCAAGGAGACATCCACAGCCACAGGTGCGCCGCAAGGAAAGCAATACCGCCGTTGAGGAAGATCCATGGGTGGCCTCGCGAGATCCGCGGCCGCACGGGAAAAGAAACAGGGGTACTAGGATTTGAACCTAGACTAACTGAGTCAGAGTCAGTCGTGCTACCGTTACACCATACCCCTAGGTATGCGAACCGAATCGCCCAAACGCGGCCCCACAGGTGGGGACGGGTCGGGTTCTGACCGCCAATGCTACGCGGGCGGCGGCGCGGGGCAAGTCTGCCGCACTTTGGTTCGAAAAGCCTCTGATTTTCCCGTCCAAACTGTGTCCACGGGACGCGCGACGGTGGGCGGGCCGACGCCCAGCACTTTCGGACGGCCTCAATGGCCGGTACGCTGGAGTATGCACACCGCAGTTTGCCGGAGTTCTCATCGGGCTTTGTGGGCACGCGGCCTGGCCATGCCCTTACTCGCCGGGCTTGCCACGGCATTCGCGGTTGGCGTTCACGAGCCCGTCGTCGCGGCTCAGCCGAGCGACGCGCCGACCACGACGCCGATCAGCACAGACGCGCCCGTGAAGCCCGCGCGATCTGCGGCACTGCGGGCCCTGCTCGACGAGCATGTCGCGGCGATGATGCGAGAGTTTCCGGAGTGGGCCAGCCAGCGTGGCATCGATCGGTGGAATGACAAACTCACGGATTGGTCAAGGCGAGGCGTTGGGAGCCGGAACATTCGGCGCTCCGCGGTGATGGGCAAGCTCCGCGCCCTTCCTCGCGACGGCTGGACGGAAGCGGACCGCCTCGATGCCGACCTGCTCGAGTATGACCTTCAACTCGCGATCTGGGGGGACGTTCTTCGAAAAGAGCAGACGCCCATCAACGCGATGGACGGGCCACACATCGACCTGCCGCGGCTCGCCGATCAGATTCCGTTCCTGGCGCCCAAGCACTACAGCGACTACGCGGCGAGGCTCGAGGCGATGCCCAAGTACATCCAGCAGCAGATTGCGGCGATGGATGAAGGGCTGAAGAAGGGACGCACGCCACCCAAGGCCGTGCTTTCAAGGACGCTTGATGCGATCGCGACGCTCACACGCGAGGAGCACGAGAAGGACCCGACGACGTCGCCCTTCTATCGCCCGTTCCTGAAGTTGCCGGCCGACCTGCCTGTGTGCCAGCGTGCGCAGAAGGCGATCTCGCAGGGAGTGATTCCTGCGTTTCGCGAGTTGCACGCCTTCATGGAGCGGTACATTCCGAAGTGCCGCGATTCGGTGGGACTGGCACAAGGCGTGGACGGCGTCGCGGCGTATGAGCATCAACTCCGCGTGCACACAACGACCTCGCTGACTGCCAAGGAGATCCACGAGATCGGGCTGGCGGAGGTCGCTCGGATCGAAGCGGAGATGGTGCGGGTGATTCGCGCGGAGACGGACTTTGTCTCCAAGGATGCGGCTCGTGCGAAGATGGATGATGCAACGCTCCTCGCCGCTTTCTTGAAGGACGTTCGCACCGATGCACGCTTCATCCACACCGACAAGGACGCGATGCTCCGTGGCTATCGCGACATCGCCAAGCGCATCGACGCGGAGTTGCCAGCGTTCTTCGGGCGACTGCCGAGGAATACGTATGGCGTGCGGGAACTGCCCGCATTCGCCGCCAAAACCAGCCCCAGCGCGTACTACTACCCCGGCTCGCTCAAGACGGGCGTGCCCGGCTATTTCATGGTGAACACCCTCAACCTCACGCAGAGGCCGACGTACACGATGATCTCGCTGACGCTGCACGAGGCCGTGCCGGGGCACCATTTGCAAGGGTCGATCTCGGAAGAACTGCGCCTCGACGACCCGACGATCCATGAGTATCGCTCGCTCGCGAGTTACACCGCGTTCGTCGAGGGGTGGGCGCTCTACGCGGAGAAACTGGGGCTCGAGATGGGCGACGTGCCCATCGAGCGCGGCAGCGATCTCCTGGGCAGCCATGTCGCAGTTGATGGCGTCGTGAAGCGCGGGCTGTATGCCGATCCGTACGACTACTTCGGCTCGCTGTCGGACGAGATCTGGCGCGCGTGCAGACTTGTCGTCGACACGGGCATCCACGCCTTTGGTTGGAGCCGACAGGACGCGATCAACTACCTGCTCGCGCACTCGGCGATCAGCCAGTACGACGCCGAGAGCGAGACAGACCGGTACATCGGCTGGCCGGGGCAGGCATGCGCGTACAAGATCGGGCAACTGGCGATTGTGGGTCTGCGGCGTGAGGCGGAGTCGGCGCTGGGGGCTCGGTTTGACCGGCGGTCATTCCATGATTGCGTTCTCGGGGCCGGGGCGTTGCCGCTGCCCGTGCTGGAAAGGCGGGTGAAAAGGTGGATCGAGTTGCGGGCCAGCGAAGAGCCCACTCGCGACGTACCCTCCCCGTGATGGGACACCCCCGACGTGCCACAACCTTGGTCGGATTGCTCGCCGCGGCGGCACTGATGTGCGCGCCCGCGCATGGACAATCGCGCGAGTTCATCCTGAAGAAGGAAGGCCCGTGGACGAAAGTGCGTGAGCCCCAGCCCGGATCGGCCGAGGCGATCATCGCGCAGGCACGGGTGCAGATTTCCAAGGGCGAGACGAGCGAGGCCCGGCGTGCGCTCGACGCGTTCATCGACGACGAGGCCAACGCGACCAACGAGTACCTCCCCGAGGCGTATCTCCTGCGGGGCGATGCGAAACTCGCGCGAGGGCGCGAGGAGAACGCGCTGCGCGACTACGAGGTTGTGATCAAGGAGCACATCGGCTCTGAGGTCTTTGTGGCCGCGCTCGAGCGTGAACACGCGATCGGGAAGGCGTATCTCAACGGCCTCAAGCGGCGCCTCTTCTGGATGCGCATCGACTCGGGCGAGCAGTTGGGACAGGAGATCTTGATCCGGGTGTGCCAACGCTTGCCGGGCAGTCGCCTCGCGGAGCAGTCGCTGATGGATCTGCTCGACTATTACTATCGCAAGCCCGATCTGAAGGCGGCTGCGGAGTGCTGCCGAATCTATCTGGGCTGGGTCCGCAAGGACGAGGGCGCTCTCACCGATCTTGCAGGGCTCACGGAACTTGCTCGCCCCAAGGGGCGACACGAGATGTTCGCGAAGATGCGCTTGATCCAGGCGAGCGTTTTGCAGTTCCGTGGCCCGCGGTACAACGCCGCCCCGCTCGAGGATGCGAAACTCCTGATCGATCAGTTCGCGAGTGAATACCCCAACGAGGCAGAACGCACGGGCATCGGCGATGCGATGTCCGCGCGCGTTGATGAACTGCTCGCGCTGCAGATGCTGGAAACGTCCAAGTGGTACATGAGGCGGGGCGACGATGTCTCGGCACGGTACACCCTCCGCAAACTCGCCCGCAAGTTCCCCCAAACAGTCGCCGCGTCCGATGCGCTCAACATCCTTCGCGAGGAAGGCTGGGGCATGGGCAAGGGCGCGAGCGTGAAGCAGACGAAGCGACTTTCCTCGCCAGGGGCCGCACCCGCGCAGCCAGCCGCGAACGAAGCCCCGGCCAGTCCTTCCACACCTTCGGGCACGCCGGCCCCCGCGAACGATGGCGATGCAAAGGCGGGCACGCCATGAGTCGATGCGCTGCGATCTTGCTCGCGCTCATCAGTCTTGTGCTGCTGCCGTCATGCGCGGCGGATCCGTCGCGTGGCTATTCCTTCGCATCGACGATCCCCGGTTCGGGACAAACGATCGTCGTCGATATCTTTGACAACTACACCTTCAGCAAGGGCGTTGAGGTCGAACTGACCGAGGCGATCATCAAGGAACTGCAGCGCAAGACGCCCCTGCGTGTCACGCGCGGGCAGGCGGACACGTCGCTCACGGGCGTGGTGCGCGTGGTGGACATGAAGCAGGTCGCCCGCGACAGCAACACGGGCCTCGTGGACCAGATCGCCGTCAAGATCACCGTTGACTTTGAGTGGAAGGACAATCGCACCGGCACGGTGCTGGTCGGTCGTCGCGGATTTTCCGCCGTCGAGACCTTTGTCTCCGGGCAGGGCACCAACGAGCCCGTCGAACTTGGACGCCGAAGTGCGTCGCAACGACTTGCAAGTGACCTCGTGGGCGAACTTCGCTCGGCGTGGTAGACGTCTCGGCCCGTTCGACCCTGCCTGGGCGGAACCACTGCATCCGCCTTGGGACCCCTGGGACCGACGTCCCGACCAAACCCAGACCCATGCTCGGCCGTATAAGGATGTAGTGCCGACGACCTCTGAATCGCGGAACGGGCGACCTTCGGCGGGGCTCATAACCTTGCCCGATCCTGCCCCCGCTACGCTTGGAAGGCCGACTTTGGCGACCTTCGCGGTGGATTGGTCGGCATCGGATCGATGGAAGGGAAGGGACGTTGCGGTGCATCCGCGCGCCCCGGTGGAATCGAACGAGCCGGTTGAACGATCGATGAGAGCCGCGACGGACCCATCGACAAAGGAATGAATGACGTGCCAGAGGCCATGAACGCATCACTTTCCGGATCCAACTCTCCTGCCACTCGCGTGATCGATACCGACGCGTTCATGGCCGAGACCCCGCCCAACCGTCGCCCGCCCCAGGGTGGCCCGCCGGGGAATGACCCGCGCCGCCCCAGCCCGGTGCCCCAGCCAAGCCGAGGACTGTTCGGGATCGTGATGATCCTGCTGTTCTCGCTGGGCTTGTTCATGCTTTTCAACACCAGTTCCGTGCGTGGGCGCGAGACGACGCTGGAGCAACTCCAGACCAAGATCGAGAATGGCCAGATCCGACCCGAAATGGTCACGATTGGGGACGTACGCATTGAAGCCCGCGAAGAATCGGGGACTTCGGCGATTGTGTGGGTCGTGCCCCTTAACTCGGCGTCCAGCAAGGCCGTTGTCGAGCACGTGCTCGAGATCACCAAGAACAAGGCGAAGATCGAGCCCACCAGCGTCTGGCCCAGCCTGATCGCCGCAACGCTCCCGGTCATCCTCGTCATACTCATCATCTACTTCCTCATTTCTCGAAGCATCAAGGGTTCCGCGGGAGGCGGCGGGATGCTCGGCAACTTCGGCAAGAGCCGTCACCGCACGCTTACCAAGGAGATGACCGGCATCACGTTCAATGACGTCGCCGGCATCGACGAGGCCAAGGACGAAGTCACCGAGATCATCGAGTTCCTCAAGAACCCCAAGAAGTTCACCAAACTGGGCGGGCGCATCCCGCGTGGTGTGCTCCTTATCGGTGAGCCGGGCTGTGGCAAGACGCTCCTCGCGAAGGCGATCGCGGGCGAGGCCGACGTGCCGTTCTTCTCCATCTCGGGCTCGGACTTTGTCGAGATGTTCGTGGGCGTTGGCGCGAGCCGTGTGCGCGACCTCTTCAAGCAGGCCAAGGATTCAGCGCCGTGCATCATCTTCCTTGACGAAATCGACGCCGTAGGACGTCGGCGTGGCGGCGGGTTCAACCAGGGCGGGCACGACGAGCGGGAGCAGACGCTCAACGCGATCCTCGTCGAGATGGACGGCTTTACGCCCAGCGATGGCGTCATCGTCATCGCCGCGACCAACCGTTCGGACGTCCTCGATCCCGCGCTGATTCGCCCGGGTCGCTTTGATCGCCAGGTCACGGTGCCCCTGCCCGACGTGAAGGGGCGCCTCGAGATCCTGAAGGTCCACTCCAAGAAGGTGAAACTCGGGCCCGATGTTGACCTTGAGAAGGTCGCGCGTGGCACGCCCATGTTCAGCGGCGCGGACCTCGCGGCGATCATCAACGAGGCCGCGATCTCCGCGACCATGCACAACAAGGACTTCATCGAGCACGAGGACCTCGAAGAGGCTCGCGACAAGGTGAAGTTCGGGCGGGCCAAGAAGAGCCGCGTTCGTGAGAAGGAAGAGAACAAACTCGTCGCGTTCCATGAGGCCGGGCACGCCGTGCTGCAGGCACTGCTCAAGGACGCGGACCCCTTGCACAAGGTCACGATCATCGCCCGCGGCGCTGCTGGCGGTGCGACATTCTCCTTGCCCGAGAAGGACAGGATGGGCTACAGCCTCAAGTGGCTGAACGCGACGATGCGCGTGCTCTGTGGCGGGCGAATCGCCGAGGAAAAAGCGATGGGCGACGTCTCGAGCGGCGCGTCCATGGACATCTCCCAGACCACCAACATCGCCCGCATGATGATCCTCGAATGGGGCATGAGCGAGAAACTGGGCTTCGTTCGCTACAGCGGCACGGACACCCGGGAGTCCTTTGTCCCCGACAAGGACTACTCCGACGACACGGCACGCCTCATCGATGAGGAAGTGAAGCGGATCGTGGGCGAGGCCTACGCCGATGCGAAGCGCATGCTCGAAGCGAACTGGGAGAAGGTCGAAGCGGTCGCTTCGGCTCTGCTCAAGTACGAGACGCTCAGCGGCGAGGATGTCGAGAAGTTGATGGGCGGGCACACGCTCAGCAAGCCGACGGTTGCGGACCTCTTGAAGGCCGAAGCCGCCCGCAAGGCTGATGCGGAACGCCCCGCGATCGCTCCGCCCGCGGCGAACGACCTGCCACCGGGTGCGATGCCGAGCCCGGCGTAATCAGCGCACTTCTCCACGATCCAACGACAACGCCGAGCCCCTATGGGACTCGGCGTTGGTCTTTCATCTTTGTGACGCTTGCGACGTCGAGCGGTCTACTTGTCCGCGACGTTGAGGCTGCGGCCTGCGGCGCGCTTGCGGTTCATCATCTTGCGGCCATTGGTCGTCTTCATGCGGGCGCGGAACCCGATGGAACGCTTGCGCTTGATTCGGCTGGTGCGGTGTGGGTAATGCATGGTCGTGTCCTCGTCGTTGAGATGCTCGCCGAGCCGAACTGGCCACGGCGGCCGATGGTCGTGCGTTCCCCCCAACCAGCACCACCCGCCGGTCGGAGAAGGAGAGAAGGATAGACAACAGAAGCGACAGTGGCGAGTCCAATACGCCGCGAGATACCCAAACAAAGATCGATCAAATCTCGATTTCGGTGCTCTTCCCCACGGTTTCCATGGCGGATCGGGCTGGCGTTTTTCACCCCGGTCGGTACACTCGGCCTGTCGGGGCCTCGTTGGGATGCCCCGGTGGTCGTGACGCGACCGCTCACCCGTCGTCTCCACACGGACGGTTGGCGAGCCTTCGCGTCACCGAAGTTGGGCGTGGGCAAGCGCTTGCGCCCCTATCGGAGTGACGGCATGGATATCTCTCAGCGCGAGGCATTGCAGGCCAAACTCGGTCGTGCCTTTTCACGCCCAGAACTCCTGGACCTCGCCCTCACCCACGCCTCGGTGGGCACCACCAAGACCGCGAACAACGAGCGGCTCGAGTTCCTGGGCGATGCCGTCCTGGGCCTGGTCGTCTGCGAGCAGATCTTCGATCGCTTCCCGGATCTGCTCGAAGGGGAGATGACCAAGATCAAGAGCACCGTGGTCTCTCGGCACACGTGCGCGATCATCGCTCGCGAGATGGGTTTGGAAAAGACGCTGATCCTGGGCAAGGGGATGCGGGGCGAGTTGCCCTCGAGCCTTGCGGCGGCCGCACTTGAGGCGGTCATCGGCGCGATCTTTCTGGACGGCGGGTACGAAGCGGCGCGGGCGTTCCTCCGACCGCTCATGAGCAAACTGATCGACGACGCCGCGAGCAGCGGGCACCAGCAGAACTTCAAGAGCGTGCTCCAGCAGCATGCTCAGCAGACGCAAGGGACCACGCCGTCGTACAAGATCCTCGCCGAGGAAGGCCCGGATCACGCGAAGTGCTTCCAGATCTGCGTCGAACTCGCGGGCAAGCGCTTCGGGGCGAGTTGGGGCAACAGCAAGAAGAAGGCCGAGCAGGACGCGGCGATGAACGCGCTGCGCGAACTTGGAATCCTCGAAGACCTCCCCGGCGGCGGGGTGCGGCTGTGCGCCACGGCGACGGACACGCCGCAGGGGGCGAAGTAGCCCTGATTGCCAGCGTCAATCGTTCGGGTCCTGCTTCTTGAACTTGATGATCGCGTCCATGCCTTCGAGTAACTTGCCCGGCGGCAGCCCGAGGGCCTGCACCAGCACCTCGTGGATCATGTTGTTCTCGATCTCGCCCGGGAATCGCTCGCTGCCCGGGCCCCACGTTGTCAGTTCCACCCGGTCGGCGGTGTGGTGCCCGCTCACGAATCCAACCCCAAGCGAGTTCGCGAGGATCCCGCCCAGGACGCTCGTCGGCAGGTTCAGCCCGTCGAACGGCATCACGCGTTCGCCCGACATCACGCGCCTCATCATCTCGATCTGGCCCGGCTTGAGCACGATGTTCGTCGCCGCCTCGACCGCCGCCGGGAGTTTCGCGATCTGATCCTCGACTGGCTTCTTGCCGATCTCGTCGGTGATCCAGTCGAAACTCCGCCGAACGTTCAGGAGTCGATCGAACGCCTCAAACGACGCGCCGTCGTACACCGTCATGCCGGGGTTTGCGTTGCCGTGATCGGATGTAACCACGAGGAGTGTGTCGTCGCGATCCTTGATCCACTCCAGCACCGCGCCGAGCACCTCATCGAACGCGAGTTGCTCGCTCACAAGCGTGCCCGCGTCGTTGTTGTGAGCCGCATGGTCGATGCGGCCGCCCTCGATCTGCAGGACAAACCCCGCGTCATTCCCGCGTGACAGGTTCGACAGCCTCGCGATCGCGGCCTTGGACATTTCGGCAAGCGTCGGCACTGTCGCGGGCTTCCCCGCGCCCTCGTCCGCGACGCGGTCGTTCTCGAAGGGGATGTGCGAGGCGTCGAACAAACCCAGCCAGCGCTTGCCCGCACCAGCCTTGGCATCCAGCGCGCTCAACTCCGCCTTCGTGCGCACCACGGCAAGGTCGTCGCGTCCGGCAAGTAACTTCTCCGCGAAGTGCCTCGCCCCGCCGCCCAGCGCCACATCGATCCCGCGCTCGACCAGATCACGCGCAATGTCATTCTCGAGCGATCGCTGTGGAGAGTTGGCATAAAAGCCGGCGGGTGTGGCGTGGGTGACGCGCGCCGTCGCGACGACGCCCGTTGCCTTCCCCGCCTGCTTTGCCCGCACCAGCAAGGGCAGCCGTTGCACGCCCTCGGGCGTGACGTTGATCACGCCGTTGTTGATCTTCTGCCCGCACCCCCACGCGCTGGCGGCGGCGGCAGAGTCGGTCACGATCGAGTTCGCAGAGCCCGTTCCCTGCGCACAACGCCGCACGCCCGGCATCCCGAACAGCGAAACCCAGTGGCTCGGGCGATCAAACTTCTTTCGAGCCGCCAGGTCCGCGAGCGTCAGCGTGCCAAAACTCATCCCGTCTGAGACCATGAAGATGAGGTTCTTCGCGGTGCGTGCCGCCGCACCGGTGACGGCCGGCCCCTGGGCCCGCGCACCGACGCTGGGGATCGCGAGCGCCCCCGCTGCCCACGCGCCCGCCTTCAAGAACCCACGTCGATGCAGCGTCATACGTCGAAACTCCTGCCCACAGGCTCGAACGGTACACCCACGCCGCCACAGCAACGCCAGTCCACATCCCCGAATCCCAATCTTCGCACACTCTCAGCGCGAGCGTTTCTCCTTCGGCGGGGTGCGGCTGGGCCCTTCCTTGCGTCGCCACGGGCCATATTCCTGAACCAACGCTTCGTCTCCGTTCTTGCCGACCCACGAATCCACCGCATAGACCCTCCCGCTCGCCCGATCGCGGATGAGAGCCGTCCGATGCGGGTCAAAGACAAACGCCTGTGAGCGGTACACGGGCCTGAGCACATCGTGGAACCGCAGAAGGCCATGCTCCCTGAACAGGAGGAGGAAGGTCGTCGTGTTTTCCGACTCGGCGATGCAATCCAGTTGCCCCTTCATGCAAGGGGTGGCGTTGCTCCGGGGTTCATCTTGCCACGCGGGAGTCTGCTCCCCCGCCGCCTGCTCGCAGAGCCCGATGCTCCGGGCGATTGCCCGGCGTTCCGCCGCGGCGTCTTCAGCGTCCGCAAACTCCTTGAAAATGAGCCTCCAGCGCGCCCCCACGAGCGAAATCGTCGTCTGCTCCGCTCCCGCGTATTCGAACTGGTAGGGAACGGCCCCCGCATCCCACCGCTCGGAGGGGCCGAACGGCACTAGGGACCGACATCCGGCCAGCATCACGATGCTCAGCACTGAGCACGCCAAGCACAGGTTGGACGTCCATCGGGCCATCGAACCTCCGAACCCACCTCCAAACGGGGGCACATCCTAACAGCCTTGAAACATCAAACTTGCGCGACTGTCGCCCATTTGTGCATCAGGGCGAACACTCGGATCGCCGATCAGATAGGATTATGGTCATGAATCGCCACACCATTCGTCGTGCGTCTGCCTCGACCCTCGCCAGCCTCGTCGCCACCCTTGGCGTTGCGGGCATGCTGGGCGGCTGCGCCGCGTCACCTTGGGAATCCAGTTACAACGGGGTCTCGCTGAAGGGTGCCTCTTTGGAAAGCAATCGCGTCCTGGTTCGCGATGTCCCGTGGGAGCGCTACGAGACAACGCAGGCCAAACTCGAGTCCATGCGGGCCGAGAGCGACGTCCACAAGGACGAATGGCCCGAAGCCAAGAAGAACGAGTACAAGGCGCTCCTCCTGCAGGGGCTTCAGGTCTCGGGTGAACCCGCGGGCGTCGAGATCCTGGGCAGTTCCATGTTCCGCTCCACCACTCCTGTGCGCCCCAACAGTGGCGAACTCTCCGAGTTCGCTGCGAGCATCGGCGCGACGCGCGTGGTGTGGGCAAGCCGCGGCTTGGGCAAGCGCAACGTTGTGGTCCGCGAACCCGTCTGGTCCTACTCCACGGGCAGCGACCTCTTCCGCGATCAGACCGACGGCAGCCGTCGCTCGAGCACCTACACCGAGTCCACGACCTCGTGGGTGCCCGTCGTGATCGAAGAAGACGAGACCGCATGGGTCGCGTACTTCCTCCGCATGCCGGGCGACGTCAGCGCCGCCGCGAAGTGACTCACGAGCGCACGTCGGCGTAGGCGCGCTCCACCGATTCCAGAAACTGCGAGAACGTCGTGCGAGGGGCGGCATCCATCACCATGCGCCGAGTCGGCACAGGTACATCACCCTTGACCACGCGCGTGATCGCGTTGGTGAGCGCCGCGGCATCGCCCGGATTGAAGAACGTGCCCGATCGGCCTTCGACCACGAACTCCTCCATCGCGCCACGACGCGATGCGACCACGAATCGCCCCATCGCAAGCATCTCTTGGATGACCAGAGGTGAGTTTTCGAGCGCGATGCCCGGAAAGACGCCGACGTCGGCCTCGTCAAGCGCCCGCGCCTGTGCGTCGGCGTTGTATGAGCCATGGAACCGCACACTCGCGTGGCTCTCGAGTCGCTTGCGGAATGGGCGATCGTCGCCGCTTGCGTAGATATCGAGGTGCACCTTCGCGAGTGTTGCGGGCTCGAGTAGCCGCATCGCCTCCACAAGCACGTGCAGCCCCTTGTTCACCCAGCAGTTGCCGAAGTACACAAGTCGCAACGGGCGGGGCTCGCTGGGCGACCATGCGGGCGCGTCGCAATCCCCCGATCTCATCGCGCGCTCGCGCAGGGCATCAAGATGTTTGAGGCCCAGCGGCGTGTGCCTGAGCACCGATGGTCGTACGCCCATCGCCTCGTGCACGCGAGTGAGAAACGTGCCAGGCGTCAGCACGAGCGACGCACGGTTCATCGCCGCCACACCCGCAAGCCGACGCTCGCCGTAGTTGTTGAGCACCACCAGATGCCGATCGGTGTTTGCAAGCAATCGCTCGTGCGCGAGAGGCGCACCCGCTGGCAACATCTCGTGGAACGCCGCACCCTGCTCCGCAGGATCCTCGAACGCCGTGCGGCGATCCCCGCCCCGAATCGCGCGCAAGGCTCGAGAGGCCGCGCCGGCCAAGGGCTTCGCGATCGGCTTGAGCGCGTCAAACACGCCGGGCGTGAGCACCCGCCGCAGCGTGTGCACTCGAGCACGCCTTTTCCGCTCCCATGCAAAGTCGGGCACCTTCAGGCAGGCGACGCAGCGCTTGCCGCCCTCATAGTCGTCGCACACCATCCGCTCCTGATGGAGCAGGTCCACCTGCGGGCACAAAGCCGCGTAGTTGTGTGGCGTGATCACAACGGGGACGCCCACGCTCCGCACCGCGTCAACCAGATCAAATCCAACACCCTCGAACGCGTGCAGGTGGAGCACGTCGGCGCGTTGTTCACGCAGGAACGAAGCGATCAGACGCGAGTGTTCCGGCGACGCGATCTGCTCTCGCACGTTCTCGAAGTTTGCCGCCCCGATGCTCAGGTTCGGACTGTTGACAACGCTATAGCACGCAACGCCCATCCATGAATCTTCGGGCTCAACGCGAACTCCGGCCTTGAGCGAGTACTGCAGCCCCGACCTCAGGTACAGCACGCGGTGCCCACGCTCAACGAGACCGCACGCCAGTTGCGTGACGACCTGATTCAGCCCGCCGCCTTCTTTGGCACCCATCGCAAGACGTGCCCACCCCATCAGGGCGATCGTCATCGGGCGTGGCGAGGGACTGCTCATGCACAGAGCGTAGCGGCCGAACTATCGAGGTCGTGGCGCCGCCACACCCGCATCGTTCGTCTCGTTCAATCGCTCTAGACGGAACGAGGCACCCAACGCGTCGAGATCTCTTACGATCCACCTCGCATCCAGCACCCTGAATGGCTTCGACGGGTCAAACGCCTCGCCCCGCGAGAACTTTCCATCCTTGTTGAGGTCGATGAGCAGGCGCACGCCGCTGTCGTTCCCCCCTTGCGACCCGCGGTAATCACCCGAGGCCATCTCGTCAAAGAGGATCGCCTGCATCGGCCCCCGACCAAGGTCAACCGCTCCGCGCCGCCCCCACTCGCCTCGATAGTCAATCGAGTAGTTGGTTGATCCATCGACGTCAGGGCGTGGCGGGCGCACGTCGATCGAAGCGTCCATCGACTGCACGACGTCCTGGTTTCCCACGCGGTACGTCACCACGAACGTGCACCCGCCTGACCATCGCACCAGTGAGCCGTCGGCCCCGCCCGCGATGCGCGTCAGACTGATTGGTGGCTCGTCGAGCCGCCCGTCGGCGTTCAGATCGATGCGCAACTCCGGTTCCTGCGTCGTCGGCGTCAGCAGCAGCAGGTGCTTCGCGGGCATCTCGCGAGCGCCGAGTCGAATCGTCCCGGCGAGCGAGCCTTCGCTCGCCTTGGTATCTGCAGGCAGGACCGGGGCCATTTCGATCTGCAGCGCGAACGCCGAGCGCCAGTTGAACTGTGTGCCGGACGCGGCGAGGAACAGGTAGAACGAGCCCGTTTCCGCGTGGCGTGCCCAGAGATACGGGCGACGTTGCCCCCCGATCAGCACGGTCCCTGTCGAGAAGTCCGTGAGCAGGTTCGCAATGTCCCTGTTCGAGGTTGCGAAATCTCGGGCGTCGTGGTCGGGCGTGACAACGTCGTCGGTGAGATCACCATCGCCGTTGGCGTCAAACCAGAATCGCGCAGGCGCTGCGCCGCGGGTCGTGGGTTCGATCGCCACCAAACGCGTGACGAGCACGCGCGTGCCCGCCTTTCCTGACTCCGGCTCGACCGCGATCTGTGGCACCCGCACCGTGCCCACGCGCAATCCCAATACATCTTCCGGAGCACGCTTCAGTCCGCTCGGCGTTACAGGGAAAAGCAGCGCGTCGGCCGGGAACGACCCGCCGCGCAACTTTCGTGCGCCACTCTGCATGTGCTCGAATCGGTACGTGCCCGCTGGCGCCTGCTCCGGGCCGGGCGGCTCAATAACGGCATCGACGGCCACGCCATCGCGCGGCGGAAGCGTCCTTGGCGTCGGCGCACACCCGGACAAGCACATCGCGCCCGACAGCGCGCTGACCACCACCAAACGCTTCGCCCGGCCACGCCTGGCGTTCACAGGCCGAATCGTCGTTACCCGGCTGGGTCGCATAAGTCATTGTTGACGCCTCGGTGAACGTGCGGTTCCCAAATGCAGACGCCCGAGCGAAATTCGCCCGGGCGTGTGCGGTGGTGCGAGAATGCGGAGATAACTCAGTTGGACGAGGGCGGGATCGGCGTCGCCCGGCCGTACTGGCTTGCCCGGCCGAACGTGGCGGGAGCAGTGGCAGCAGGAGCGGGCTGGGCACGAGTCGCTTCGGCGGGGGTCGCGGCGGGGGTCGCCTCGCGACCCGTCGAGCGGCGTTCACGCAACTGGTCGATGTTGCGGTCGAGTTTGCCCAGAATGGCCTTGACTTGATTGAATGACTTCTCGGACGGACCCATGTTGATGCTCCCAGAATCTTGGAATCGAGAGAAGCATCGGAACTCGGACGGCGCGACTTCGCTCTTGCGCTCGGGAGTCCGCAAATCGCTGGTAAGGTGATCCGTCTGTGCGGGCTCGTGCGCCTGCACCCCGAAGATCGGGTGCGAAGAGACGCCGCACGAGGCACGTTATTGCGTGTCCTGCACGCCCAAATCGGCCGCACAGGATTCTCTCGCGTGTCACGCGTGGATCGTGTAGCATTGATGCATGGCAGAAGTCCTCCTCGATAACGTCCGCAAGGTCTATTCCAACGGGCACGAAGCGGTGAAGGGGGTCTCCCTTCACATCGCCGATGGCGAGTTCCTCGTGCTTGTCGGCCCTTCGGGGTGCGGGAAATCCACCACGCTGCGCATGGTTGCGGGCCTCGAAGACGCAACCGGGGGCACCATCCAGATCGGTGGACGCATCGTCAACGACGTGCACCCCAAGGACCGCGATATCGCGATGGTCTTCCAGAACTACGCCCTTTATCCGCACATGACCGTCGCGAAGAACATGGGCTTCGCGCTCAAACTGCGCGGCGTGCCCAAGACGGACGTTGATCGACGCGTCGCGGAGGCCGCCCGGATGCTGGGCATCCAGGACCTCCTCGATCGCAAACCCAAACAACTCTCAGGCGGGCAGCGTCAGCGCGTGGCCGTGGGACGCGCCATCGTTCGCGAACCCCGCGCGTTTCTGTTCGATGAGCCGTTATCCAACCTTGACGCGAAGTTGCGCGTCACGACCAGGGCCGAACTTAAAGGTTTGCACCAGCGCCTCAAGACCACAACTATTTATGTGACGCATGATCAAGAGGAGGCGATGACGCTCGGCGATCGGATCGTGGTCATGAGCCAGGGAGTTATCCAGCAGGTCGGCACGCCCATGGACGTGTATCGCCACCCCGCCAATCGTTTCGTCGCGGGGTTCATCGGCACGCCTCCCATGAACTTCCTGGACGGGCAGATCGTGCGCGGCTCGCTCCCCGGCGGTCGCGGCACCCACCACTTCGGCCAGACCAATGGCACCATCCGCCTCGGGTTGACCGAAGCACAGGCGAATCGACTCGCCAGCCACGAAGGAAAACCCGTGGTCCTCGGCATCCGCCCGCAAGCCGTTTCTGACTCGGCCTCCCGTTCTGATTGGAGCCTCGCCATCCACGTGGGAGTCGTCGAACCCCTGGGCGAGGCGATCGACGTGACGGGTCGAGCGGGGGGCGCATCGGGTGGCCAGTTCGTGGCGCGGGTCGGTGCCAACGCCACGCTCAAGCCCGGCACCGACGCCACGCTTTCGGTGGACATGGACCGATCGCATTTCTTCGAGGTGGGAGAGTTTGGTACCTGCCTGACCACGGGCTTGTAACGCCCCCAAGGAACACGATGGCCAAGAAGCCAGCCAAACCAGTTCGCGTCAAGCCTGCTCCTCGAACGGCGAAGGGCGCGGGTTCCGCTGGCGCCAAGCCACGCAAGCCTGCAAAGGGAGTAAGGGTTGGAACGACGAAACTGAGAGTGGGCAGCCCATCCCACGCCACACCCACGCGAACGCGTTCCATCGGTCCGCGTGAAATCGCCGACACACGCGAGGTCTTCTGGCAGAACATGATGCGGGAACTGCTCACGAGCCTGTCCGTGATCGCGTCCAAGCGCAGTGCCAAGCGCGGTACCCCAACCAAGGGCCCGGATTCCGACTCCGCTTCTGTCGAGCCCACCGCAACAGGAGCCACTCCGGTCGGCGCCAGGGCGGGAGTTGGCAACCTGGGACTTCCTGACGACGACGAAGACGACGCGGAAGGCGAGCCTACCTATGACGTCCCCGACACCGTTGGGAAAGTGCCCGGCAACATGTTCGATGGCCGCCTCGCGGTCATCACTTCTTTAGGCCAGCGGATCCCGATCGCCGAGGTTCATCCGGTCTTTGGGTGTGGCGTCCCGGGGCCAAACGGCGCGAATCCGCTGTCCATGATCGTCGAATGCAGTGTGTTCGAGATCCGCACTCCGGGCGGCGAGGTGTACACGCTCCCCATCCATGAGATCAAGGCGTTCCACGCGCTGACGCCCGAACTCGTGGAGGAAATCGGACGCTCGGCAGGCCTCGAAGGAAGCGGAGAAACCGAGACCCCCTTCGGATTCGCCGCATTTACCTCCCTGGCTCGGAACCAGGGGACCCTTTCGGAAGTACCGTTCGTCGAACGCGAGTGGCAAGGGGAGTAGTGGAGTCCCCTCAGGTTTGTGGAGGTTGGCATGCGAATCCTGGTGGCGATTCCCGTCTACAACGAGGAGGGGTACGTCCGTGGCGTGCTCGACAAGGTCCTGCGCGAGGCCGGCAACGTCCTCGTCATCGACGATGGCTCGACCGATTGCACCTCGCGCCTGCTTGCGGACTATCCGATCGACATGGTGCGTCACGCCGTCAACCGCGGGTATGGGCGCTCCATCCGCGACGCCTTCCGCTGGGCACGCTGCGAGGAATATGACTGGCTCGTGACGATGGACTGCGACGAGCAGCACGAGCCCGCGTCGCTCCCCGTCTTCTTCGACGCGATCGAACAGGCCGAGGCCAAGGGTGATGCCGACATCATCTCCGGCTCGCGCTACTTGCTCCCTGGCCCCAAGGACGACCAGCCGCCCGTTGATCGTCGCTCCATCAACGCCGAGATCACCAAAGAACTCAACCAGCGTTTCAGTAAACTGCTTGGCTGCCAACTGACCGACTCGTTCTGCGGGTTCAAGGCATTCCGCGTCGAAGCGCTGCGTCATCTGCAACCAACCGAAAGCGGATACGCATTCCCGATGCAACTGTGGGTGCAGGCCGCCGCGGCTCGCATGCAAGTGCGCGAACTGCCGATCCGCCTGATCTACAACGACCCGAACCGCTCTTTCGGCGCCGTGCTCGACAACCCCGAGGTGCGGCTGAAACACTATCGTTGCGTGCTGCATCGCGAGATTCAGAAGAACGCCCCGGCCCTGCCGGCGAGCGTGGTAGGCGAGATCGAGAACTGCACGAAGGGGTGCGACGAAGTCGAGGGATAAACGGGAAACCAGCCGGACCGAGCCTAAGCCAACCCGTGGCCGAGCGGCGACCTGTCCCCGGCTATATTCACCCGTGCCCAGCGCACCCGCCACCAATGACTCGTTGAGCATCACCCTCCGCCCGAACGGAGCGGCGTGGCGATCCGCTCTTGCCGCCCCACCTGGCGCGGAAGCGCAGGTCTTCCGGCGCGAACTCGGACTGCCTGCCACGGGCCCGATCCTCATGAGCGGGCACCAGCCCGGCTTGTGGCACCCCGGCATTCTCGCGAAGTGGCTCGCGATGGTCCACGCCGCGGCGATGCACAACGCTCACGCCGCATGGGTCGTGGTGGATCACGATGAGGTCTCGCCGACGAAGGTGCGCTTGCCCTTGAAGGCAGCCGATGGCTCGCTGCGTGCCGCAGAGTTTGATCTCGCCGCCGGCCAGTATCCGCCCGATCGCCCCGCGTGCAATCGAGCCGCGTCGCGAGGCGTGACACCTCAACTTCGAGGCGAGCAGTATGCGATCGAGGGCGTGGGAGCGGGTGTCGCATCGATGATCGTGGCCTGCGATTCGTTCGCGGGCGCGTCGTCTGCGGCCGAACAAGTTGCCCGCGCCACCGCGCGGCTCATCCACGAGGTCGCTTTGCGCGATTCGCCCGAGCCCACGATCTTCCTCGCAACGCACCTTTCCCGCACGAGCGCGTTTCGCTCGATGGTGTCGCGTATGGTGGGTGATCCGCTGGCATGCGCCACTGCCTACAACGACGCTGTCGCAGCGCACCCGCACGCGAGGCTGCGCCCGCTGCGCATCGCCGCCAGCGCTACAGAGTTGCCGGTCTGGACTCTGAACGAGGGCAAGCGAGTTCCTGCAACCTCCGCTTCACTCGCCGCGATGATCACGAGCGAGAACGCCTGGCCCACCATCGCGCCCCGCGCGCTCTTCCTGACACTCCTCCTTCGCCTCCACGGCTGCGAGATGTTCATCCACGGCCTGGGCGGCGGCGGCACCGACGAGGGCGAGGGGTACGACGAGGTCATGCGCGACTGGGCGAGCCGCTGGCTGGGGGCTGTCCACCTCGCGCCGCTCGCGACCGTTTCGGCGACGCTTCGATTGCCCTTTCAACTCACGGGGCGCGAGGTGTCGCACGAGGACGCGATCAAAGCAACATGGGCCGCGTGGCACGCGCGGAACGACCCTGCCGTGCTTGGCGAACAGCAACTCGCGGCTCGCAAACGAACGCTGATCACCGAGATCGCGGCCCTGCCAAGACATGATCCACGTCGACGGACGCTGTGGCAAGAGATGCGAATGCTCGTCGCCGATGTACAGGCGCGCCACGCACCCGATCTTGCCCGCTTGGAAGAAGCCGCGACCCACGCACATGCCAACGCGAAGCGGGACTCTGTGCGACTGGAACGAACCTGGCCCTTTGCGATTTATCCCGCGTCATCGCTGCTCACGCTCTCGCAGCAGATTCGCGATCGCCTCGGGACGGAGCGAGGTTCATGATCTCGCGCACACACCATCACGTTCTCGCGGCATTGCTCGTCGTGCTCGGGCTTGTGTCGCTCGTTGCATGCGAGAAGAAAACGTCGCCTACGAGCACCACACAAACATCCGCGACGACGTCCGCCCCAGCACCCTCGACGACACCAGTCTCGTCCGCAACCCCTCGCATCGTCGTCCTCTCGCCCGCGCTCGCAGCGGTGTTGCAGGACCTGGGCCTCGAGCCCGCGATCGTCGGGCGTCATGGCTGGGACATCGCACTTCCTTCGACGCTTCCCGTGTGTGGCGATCAGGCCGGCGTCGATCTCGAAGCGCTCCTCAAGGTTGAGCCTACGCACATCGTCCTGCAATGGGGCGAGCGAGAGTTGCCGACGCCTCTACTTGATCTTGCTCGCGCGCGTTCGTGGACGATCATCAACCTCAATCCCCTCGCGCTCGACGACATCGTGGGCGTCACGAGCGAACTCAATCGCGTCTTTGCTCCGGCGATCGAGCATCAAGCAGCGAGCAAGCGAGCGAAGTCCACACTTGCCAATCTCGAAGCCGCGTGCGCCCGCAACGACGAGGCGCCATGGAAAGGCCGCGTCCTGCTCCTCGCGGCGACGAATCCCGCCGCCGCCCTCGGCCCGGGTTCGTGGCACGCCGACGTACTCGACCGCATGGGAGGCACCTCCGCCATCGGCGATGGCAAGGCCTACCAGACACTCGACGCCGAAGATCTCATCCGCCTCGCCCCGCAAGGGATCGTCCTCATCCAGCCCCGCGCCGCGAGCGAACCAGCCACGACGCCCCGGAACATCGTGCGTGAGATGGAACTCGCCGAACTCTCGAGGCGTTTAGGTCCCATCGCAAGCCTCGACCTTCCCGCGATCCGTACCGGACGCGTCGCGATCATCGATGAGCCTCTCGCCCTCACGCCCGGCACGTCGATCATCCAGTTCCGCCAGCGCCTTCGGGAGATTCTGAAGGCCTGGCACGAAGTGCCCTGAACGGCGTTTCCGCTCGAACGCACCGTCCGAGCAGAGCCCGCGACCCTTCTACGCTTCTCCCCCATGAGCGATTCCGCAACGACCAGCGTCCACGATCCGATTTCCCTCCTTGCCGAGCGTTTCAAGGCCGGGATCCGGCGAGCATTCCCCGAACTCACGGGCGAGATCGATCCGATCATCACCGCCGCCAAGCAGGCGAACCTGGGCGATTTTCAGTCCAACGCCGCGATGGGCCTCTCCAAGCGCGTGGGCAAGCCGCCGCGTGACGTTGCAAAGGCAATCGTCGGAAACGTGGACATCGCCGACATTGCCGACGCGCTGACGGAGGCGTCGATCGCCGGGCCGGGGTTCATCAACATTCGCCTGCGGGGCGATGCCCTCGCGTCGATGCTGCGTGCGATGGACACGCCCGCGCTCGGCGTCGCGAAAGCCACCCCATCACAGACGATCGTCGTCGACCTCATGGGCGTGAATCTCGCGAAGCAGATGCACGTCGGGCACCTGCGAAGCCCCTTCATCGGCGACGCGATCGCGCGCACGCTCGAACGCCTGGGGCACAAGGTCCTCCGCCAGAACCACGTCGGCGATTGGGGGCTCAATATCGCGATGGTGACGGCTCGCATCCTGCGCCTCGCCAAACAGGGCAAGATCAACCTCAACACCCTCACACTCGATGACCTCGACGAGAACTACAAGGCGGCTCAGGCCGACTGCCAGCGCGACGCCGCGGGCCTTGCCGCCGTGAAGAAGTTCGGGCTTGGTCCCAAGGCCCTCGCAGAACTCGAAGAGCAAGTCGCCGGAGCCGAGGCGGCGTTCAAAGAGGCTCGCGACGTGCTCATCAAACTCCAATCCAAGGAGCCTGAGACCTACGCGATGTGGAAGCGGATCGCCTCGATCACCATGGGCGTCGCCCTCGACGTGATGAAGCGCCTCAACGTCAACGTCACCGATGCACACTCCGCGGGCGAGTCCAGTTACGCCGACGAACTGACGCCGATGGTCGAGGAACTTGTCGCGCGGGGCATCGCGGTGCTCGACCAGGGCGCGCTCGTCATCAAACTCGACGAGGCTGGCACGCCATGGGCCGAGCGATATGGCGTCATCAAAGAGCCTTGCCTCATGCGCAAGACCGATGGCGGGTATCTCTACGCAACCACCGACGTGTGCGCCGTCCGCCGCCGCGTGCAGAAGTTGGGCGCGAGTCGAGCAATCTACGTCATCGACGCGCGCCAGAACCTGCACCTGCGCCAGGTCTATGGCGCGAGCCTGAAGGCCGGGTACTCGATCCATCCAGTGACCAAGCAGCCCGCGATCCTCGAGCATGCGGCGTTCGGCTCGGTCCTCGGCGAAGACGGCCGCCCCTTCAAGACCCGCAGCGGCGACAGTGTGAACCTGCAATCACTCATCGACGAAGCCGTGAGCCGCGCGTTCGCCGCGGTCAAGAGCCGCAACGCCGACGCGCCCGACGCTGAACTGCGCCAGACCGCCGAGGCGATCGGCGTCGCCGCGATGAAGTACGCCGACCTCTCGACCGATCGCGTGAAGGATTATCTCTTTTCCTTCGATCGCATGCTCGCGTTCGAGGGGAACACCGGGCCTTACTTGCTCTACGCCCTCGTGCGCATCAAGCAGATCTTCGCAAAGGCGAAGGAGCAAGGCGTCGCCGCGCCCTCCAGCAACACCACATTCGTCGTTGCGGAATCCGCAGAAAAGCAACTCGCCCTCGCGCTCCTCCGCTATCCCTCGGCCCTTCAAGGCGTCGCCGACGCGCTCGAGCCGCATCGCCTCTGTGGCTACCTCTACGACCTCGCCGGCGCGTTCTCCGCGTTCTACGACCAGTGCCCGGTGCTCAAAGCGCCCGACGAAGGGACGCGTTCCGCACGCCTTCGCTTGTGCGATCTGACGCAGAAGGTCCTCACCGACGGCCTGCACACCTTGGGCATGCCGACCGTGGAGAGGATGTAGTTCAGCCGCCGCTGCGATCGCGAATTTCAACGATTGGCTCGCCGCCAGCCAGAAGCCGCAGAGCCTCGCTCAGCGCCGTCCCACACAACTTGCGAAGTTCGCGGTTCGTCACATTGCCGCAGGTAACCCACAACACCTGAGGCGGCGGACCCAGCCTCGTGATGAGGTCCACAAAGTCCTCGTCCTTCGAGACGATTACGTTTCCGGCTTGCCGAATCGCCTGCACGATGTCGGCGTCGGCCGCGTCACGCAGCCCAATCTCGTCGAGCGTTGCGGCCTCGACCTTCAGATCGGTCCGAACCCACTCTGCCATGGCGCGAGGCAGTTGAGCATCGATCCACAGTTTCACGCCGCCACCTGCGGGAAACCAGTGCGACGCGCAGCGAAGATCAGGCACGCGCGAATATCGTCGGCCTCAAGATCCGGAAAGTCCGCGAGAATCTCTTTCGCATCCACATCTCGTGCGAGCAACTCCAAGATGTCACTGACACGAATGCGCATGTTGCGAACGCAAGGCCGCCCACCACACACGCCCGCCGTCTGGGTAATCCGCTTAAGGAGTTGTTCGGGACTGGACATGCCAGAGTATAGGTCCGGGTGTTTCCGGGCCAGTTTGCCGCCCGATGCCCGGCGACGTCCGACTGAAACGGCCGCGTCAATCCATGAACCACACAAACGCCTGCGCCGGATCCTGACGCAACACCGTCCACGCCACCACCCAAGACGCGATCAACCACAAGGTCCACTTCAAGCCAGCGGCCATGCCCCTCTTGGCTGCGATCGCGATGGCCGAGATCATGGATGTGAACGCCGACGGCAAGAGAGCCAAGAACGCCACAAAGGCAATGGCGTGCAACGGCCAAAGCCCTGGAATCCCTTTCGGGTCATCCATTCCCATCCGATTTGGCCAGCGCCCCAGCACTATCCGAGCAGTCGCCAGCATGCCGTGTATGGAAAGCACCAGCGACCACGGCACAGCCGCCGACACAACTGCATAGAACTCGGGCTTGTACCAGAAACGCTCGCGACCTGTCGGCGCCATCGTGAGCGGATCCGCCGGATCAAACGCCGCCGAACACTCAGGACACACCCGCGTGCTCAATCCTTCCAGCGAATAGCCGCAAACAAGGCACTTCATGCATGACAATAGAGCGACGCGACACGACCCCTCGCTCGCGCGTCGGGTTCGTAAACTCAACTGCGAAGCAATCTCTTAACGCCCCACCGTCAACCCCACCGGCTGGGGCCGCGGCACATGCGTCGGCTCCACCGCGAGGCCCAACGGCACCCGCTTGCCACCCTGGGGCGGCAGGCCTTCCTTATCGATGTGCCGCTGGATCGCCATCACGCCCTCGATCAGCATCTCGGGTCTCGGCGGGCAGCCGGGGATGTACACATCCACCGGGATGAACTGGTCGCACCCCTGCACGACCGCGTAGGTGTCGAACACGCCGCCCGTGCTCGCGCACGCGCCCATCGAGATCACCCACTTGGGCTCGGTCATCTGTTCATACGTGCGCTGAAGAACGGGCATGGTCTTGATCGCGATGCGCCCGGCGACGATCAGCAGGTCGCTCTGACGCGGGCTGAACCGCATGACTTCCGCGCCGAACCGGGCGAGGTCATACCGCGAGCAGGCCGTCGCCATCAGTTCGATGCCGCAGCACGCCGTCGCGAATGGCATGGGCCACACGCTGCTCCGCCGCGCCCAGTTCACCAGGCGCTGCAAAGACGTCGTCACGAATCCTTCATTGGCAAGAGCGGCTTCAAGACCCATGGTTGGCTCCAGTTCGGGAGAAGATCGTACGCGCGATTCCCCCGAGACGACGAACCTCTTTCAGTTGCTTCCCGCATCGCCAGAATCAAAAGCCACCCGCAGAAGACCCCTTCTTCTGGGTCGATCCGGAAGACCCACTGGATCGCGTGGTCGGCGTGGCACCCTTGTTCTGGTTGCTCCCTGTCGAACTCCCCGACCGCGAACTCGCGCTGCTGAACGAGGGGATGCTGTACCCCTTGTCCGTGCGGCTCATTTCCTGCTGGCAACCGCCGAGAACTATGACCATCGCGATGGCGATGCCGCACCCAGCCCCAAACCGGACGACGGACTTCTTCGTTCCAATGCTCACGTCAAACTCCATTCATGCCATTGATGGCTGGGGCACCGTCCGCTTGCTCTCGACCGACACGGGCGACGCCAACAAATCCGCGATCGTTTTTCCGCCGAATGCGTCGATGCGTGCCTGGGCCAAGTCGCGCATGATCCCAGACGTCGGCGTGCGCGCGACCGCGACGAGGTCGCCGCTGATCTTGAGCACGTCTGCCGCGAGGATCGCCTTGGGTGACCTTGCCAACGTATACGCCCCGTCGTTGCTGTCGCGCACGCGGTGCAGCATCCCAGCGCCCGCGAGGCGTTCGAGCATCTCCGACACGACCTGCTCATCGAGCCCTGTCATCTTCGCCGCGAGTGCGTGGTCGGTGGGCTTGCCCTGCTCGAAGCCTTCAGCGACCGCGAGCATCACCGGCAAAATCGACGCAGGATCCACCACGCCCGTAACCCGCACCGGGCGGCGTTCATCGAGCAATCCCAACGATGCGAACAGGGACGCTGAAAACCCGCGCTCGCGCACGATGCCATACGTCTGCAGCGAGTTGGCAATCTGCAACCCGACGAGCACGATCATCCATGTGAGGTACACCCACAACAGAAACAGAGGAAGCAGTGCGATCAAGCCGTACAGACGAGCCGTCCCTGCGCTGAAACGCACGTACTCCGCGAACCCCCACTTCGCGGCTTCCCACGCGATCGCTGCAATCACCGCCCCCACCACCGCCGACCCCAACTTCACGCGCGTGTTCGGGATCGTCGTGTACATGACGATGAGCAGGAGCGAACTGATAAGCGTGGTCACGCCATACACGCCGATCATGGCCATGGTCGAGCCAAAGACACCATCGGTCCCGATGCGGGTCGCGACGAAGGTCCTCACGATCTCTTGCAGCGAGAACGTGCCCGCCATGCAGATCGAGCCCAGCGTGAGCATCGTCCAGTACATGGGCACGCGGCGCGTCCAACTACGCCCCGAGGGCGCCATAAAGATGTGATTGAACGCCTTTTCGATCTCGACCATCATCGAGATCGCGGCGTACAGCAGCATCGCGAGCCCGACGGCTCCGAGCGCATCAAGTCGGATCGACCTCACGCGATCGACGAGCCCCTCAATCCACTTGTCAAGTTTCGCGGCTTCCTTCGTGCCCGCGACGCTCGCGAACGACTTCTCCGCCGTCACCGCCTCGCCCGCGGGAATCTGGCTCGAAGTACTTTCGAGCATGTCGGGCGTCGAGATGGGCGCGTGCACTTTCTTGAGGGGAGAAGCGACCTGCTTGTCTTCAACCACGATCTCGCTGAGCCCGGCGAACTTCATTAACTGTCGCATGCTCTTGGTCACGTCCTCGGGCTGCGCAAACGCTGCGAGCACCACGAGCGAGACCACGATCATCGGAATCAAACCAAAGATCGTTCGATACGAGAGAGCCGCCGCCATCTGCGGGATCTGGGCGCGTGCCGCACCACGCCGCACGATCGCCGCAAAGCGAATCGTCACGGGCTTGGTCGGATCCACGGGCGCGAACTGCGCCTTGATCGATTCCATCAACTGGCGTGCCTTGCCGTTCTTCGCCGGCGCGGCGCCATTGACGCTCTTGGGATCACTCGTGTTGGAACTACCCGACGTGCTCATGTTGCTCAATCTCACGATCTCTCGCGGCGATCACGCCCGCCATCATTCCGCCGATTGCGTGGCCTGCGCTTCTCCCCTGTATCGACACGCTTGTTCACGGGCTTGCGACGATGTGGCCAGACTGCCTGCTCGCCGCCCGGCTTTCCGGAACGGGGCTTCTCGGTGCGCGGCCGCTCGTTGCGGGGCGCCCCGGCGCGTGGCCTCTCGCGACGCACCCTCTCACCGGGCACTGATTCGGACGCACCTTCCGTTCTTGTCACCTCGGGCTTGCGAGGCCGCTCGACCCGCGCTGGTCCCAGGTATCCCGGGCGACCAGCCTTCCCCACGCCGCCCGCACTGACTTCCTTCGCATTGGCGCCGGGCTTCCCGCCACGCTTGGCCAACTTGCGCAGCATCGAGACCTCGGCCCCGGTCAACTCGCGCCACTGACCCACGCCCAGCCCCTTGAGCCGCAGCGGACCGATGCCCACGCGCGTCACCTTCTTCACCGGCGAACCCAACCCCTGCAGCACATCCTCCAACTGGCGATTGCGCGCTTCAAGCATCGAGATCTCGAGCAGAGTCTTCCCCTCTCCCGTCTTGACGATGGTGATCACCGGGCGCGTGGACTTGGCAATGTGCGCCCGCTCGCGCTTGGCGCCGGGCTCGAGCGGCATGCCATCGCCCTCGTCCACGAACTCCTCTTCAGCCGCCGGTCTGGGCGTGCGGCGTTTCGGTCCCGTCGAGAGCCCCATCTCTTCGCGAGCCGCCTTGCGATCCAGGATCCGCAACTTGAGATCAATATCCTCAATCTGCTGGGGCACGATCGTCCCGCGCACCACCGCCCAATACGTCTTGGGCACTCCATACCGAGGATGCGTCAGCAGGTTGGCAAACTCCCCGTCGTTGGTCAGAAGCACCAGCCCCGTCGCGTCATAGTGCAGACGCCCGACCGGAAACAAGCGCGCCTTGGCCGGGTGGTCGATGTAATCCAGAACCGTCCGCCGGTCGAATCCCGGCTCGTCCGCCACCGTCACGAGCGTCCGTGCGGGCTTGTGGAAGATCACGTAGACCCGCCTGCCCGGTGCCTTCACCGGGCGGCCATCCACGACCACCTTGTCCGTCTCGGGGTCCAGAAAGGCGGGGAGGGTCTTGACGATCTCCCCATTGACCTCGACCCGCCCCTCCTCGATCAGGGCCTCACACGCCCGACGGGCGGCGATCCCGGCGTCGGCAAGGTATCGCTGGAGCCGAACTTTCTGCGTGGGAGCGGTCATGCCTCCACATTAGGGAGGCAATCGCCCCCACCTTCGCTACACTGGAGCCCGCATGATCTGGGACTTCTGGCGCAAGAAGCAACTGGAAGAAGCCGGGGCACTGGCAAGGCGCCAGCACTCCGAATGGCTGACCCGTGCCCTCGCCTCCAGAAGGGCATTCCCACGCATCCCAACCCGCCGAGTCGATCAGGGGGGCTTCCAAGGGCAGATGGAACGCAAGGCCGGGCCCAGTCGGGCCGAAACTTGGTGGCGGCTTGCTCTTGACCGTGTGCCGACCGAAGAGTCCGAATAACATCTTCCCGTACTTCCACCCATCCACGAGGATCCGATGTCAACCGATTCCAGCACCACGCCTTCGGGCGGTACATCGACGACCACCATCAACCACAAGTGGCGTCGGAAGATGTTCATCTTTGCCCTCGTCCTGATCGGGCTGGGGATCTATGGCCTGGTCGACGCGGCCTACGTCTACCCCCGCCGCGGGTACCGGGCGGCGGAACTGCTCGAGCGCGACTATCTCAAATACCTCAACGAGGCCGGCAAACTCTCGGACACGCAAGCGACGATCAAAGACCCGGTGGCCGAACTTGAGCGCACGCGCGAATCCAAGGTCCAACTGGACAATCTGGTCCATCGCTGGCTGGACCAACTCCGGATCGTCAAGAAACTCACGCCACAGTCCACTGAGTACCCGCGCGAGGACTTCTTCAAAGACGGCGTCTCCAAGGGCGGCATGATCGAGAGCGCCCAATCACGCCTGGAAGCCCTCAAGAACGCGCCCCACGCCGAGCCCCTCGAGAGTTACGACATTCCCGTGCAATGGCTGATCTGTGGCGTTGGCCTGGTCTGGGGTGGATACATCGTCCTGCTCGTCGGCCGCGTTTCCAAGAAGGTCTATCGCTGGGACTCTGCTTCCAAGAGTCTCACCCTCCCCACGGGCGAGTCATTCACCCCTTCTGACATCCTCGAGATCGACAAGCGCCAATGGCACAAGTTGTACGTGCACCTGACCATCAAGCCCGAGCACGCGAAACTGGGTAACAAGACGCTCGAGTTCGATCTCTTGCGGTATGTCCCCTTGGAAGAATGGATACTGGACATGGAACGGATCGCCTTCCCCGACGATTCCGCCGACAGTGCCGGACAGGAAGCCGCGCCGGCGTCAGAAACCCCCGCCTGACGCAGGAAATGGCCTTTTCTGCAAGGCGTCGCCATCGTTCACGAAGAATGAATCATGCTCTATGTCGCCGGGATCCTGGTTGTCCTTTTTGGCGTCGCGGGGATCGCGCTCACCATCCTCACCTTGCCGGGGACGTGGCTCGCGGTCATCGTCGCCGCACTGTGCACATGGTGGCAGCCCGACCTGATGTCGTGGTGGGTCGTGGCGGCCGCGTGTGCCCTCGCGTTGCTCGCGGAGATCGTTGAGTTTGCGGCGTCGGCCGTGGGCACCGCCAAGGCCGGCGGCACGAAGCATGGCGGCGTCGGCTCGCTCATCGGCGGGATCGCGGGCGCGATCTTCGGCGCCCCCTTCTTCTTTGGCCTGGGCGCGATCCCCGGCGCGGTGATCGGCGCGTTCGTTGGAGCCGTCATCGGCGAGAAGGGCATCGGCAAACGCTCGTGGGCGGACTCGACCAAGTCGGGCAAAGGAGCCGCAGTTGGACGGCTTGTCGCAACGGTGCTCAAGGTCATGTTCGCGGGCGCGATCGCCCTCTTGCTGACCATTGGCTCGATCGTGGGGATCGCGGCGGCGCCTCGTGGGGACAAGATCCCAGCAGGCCCCGGCGTTGGGCCGCCGCCGCTCGACGCCCCAAACCAGGCCCCCGCGTTGCCCCCACCTCATTCAGAACCCGCAAAGACATCGATGGGGATATGGGAATTGGATTCAGCCCTTCCCAAGGAATGGCCGACGTTGTATGCTGGGAGGGACCCGGGATCGGACGTTCTGGCCCGGGCGTGAATCTGGCGTTTGTGGAGCGAAGGAGCGCTCCCACGAGAACACGTGCAGTGGATCGGTGCGTACGAACTATCCAGTGAACTCCAAGCGGGGCAGGAGGCCCCAGGGAACAGGTGCCCGCGCTGCGGCGAAGAACGCCCCGCTCGAGCACAAACCGACGTGACATCGCGAAGGTCTCCCAAACCACGAACCATGCCTAAAGCAGCCACAACGGCGGGCCGAGGCCATACCTCGGGCGGCACCAGCACACTCCACTCCGACACGCGCGTCAAACGTCGCGTCGTCAAGGACGACGCGAATGCGATCAAGCACTTCGTTGTCGACACCAACGTCCTGCTCCACAATCCAAACGCGCTCTTCGTCTTCAAAGAGCACCACGTCGTCATCCCCTTCAAGGTCATCGAAGAACTCGACAAAATGAAGCGCCTCGAGAACGACCTCGGACGCTCCGCGCGCGAGTGCATCCGCCACCTCGATCGCCTCCGCGCCATCGGCCGCCTGAATGAAGGCGTCGCGTGGGGTTCCGTCAGCCCGGGCGTGGGCAAGGGCGCATCCATCGGCGAGAATGGCAAGACGGGCACGATCCGCGTCGATGTGACCGATTATGAACGCCCGCCCGCGATCGCGGACGACGTGCCGGACAACCACATCATCGCCGTCGCGTGGCACCTGCGCCAGCAGGGCAGGCACGCCGTGTTCGTCACCAAGGACCTCGCGGCTCGCATCAAGTCCGACTCGCTCGGACTGCCCACCGAGGACTTCGAGAACCAGAAGGTCAACGCCGACCGGCTGTACAGCGGCTTTGTCTCCGTCGAATCCGAGGGCGCGCTCATCGACGAGTTGTACCGCGATCGCCTCCTGCCGCTAGATCGTCTCACCGAGTTGCTCCAAGACTCCGATGAGATGGGGCACCGCTTCCAGCGTGAGTTGCTCCCCAACCAGTTCATCGTCTTTAAGGACAAGGACGACGAGAACCACACGGGATTGGGAAGGCGTCTGGCCGACACCGATCACATCATCCCAGTCACCGGCCCGCGCAAGCCCGTCTTTGGGATCATGGCGCGCAACGTTCAGCAGACGATGGCGCTCGATCTCCTTCTGGATGACGAGATCCGCATGGTCACGTTCCTGGGCAGCGCGGGCACGGGCAAGACGCTCGTCGCGCTCGCTGCGGGCATGGCCAAGGTCTTCAGCGAGGAACGCTACGACAAACTCCTCGTCGCGCGCCCGATCATGCCCATGGGGCGCGACATCGGCTATCTCCCCGGCGACAAGGACGAGAAACTCACCGCGTGGATGCAGCCGATCTTCGACAATCTTTCCTATCTGCTTACGACGCGCGGCGCCCAAGTGCAGCACGCCGACAGCCAGTCCGCCGAGCAGCGCGTGCAGAAACTGATGGCCGACGGCAAGTTGGTCTTGGAGCCCCTCACCTACATCCGCGGCCGCTCGATCCCGCACCAGTTCATGATCGTGGACGAGGCGCAGAACCTCACGCCCCACGAGGTGAAAACGATCGCGAGCCGCGTGGGCGAAGGGACCAAACTCGTCCTCACGGGCGACATCGGGCAGATCGACAACCCGTACCTCGACTCATCCTCCAACGGCCTCGCATACGCGATCGAGAAGATGAAGGGCGTCCGCATCTTCGGACACGTCACGCTGGCCAAGAGCGAGCGCAGCGAACTGGCAAGCATCGCGGCGAGCAGGCTCTGATCGACTGACAACCTCTTTGGCTTGCGGGGTGAGGGGCTTCAAGCCCCTCACTTTTCATGTCGCAACAACTCACTAGCAGTGTTGAAGGCTGGAAGCCATCAACACTACAAGCAGCGACTCAATCCATCCTCGGCGTCACCACGCCCGCCTCGGCCGTCGGCTCCGCATCCGAGCGCATCTCGCCGGGCTTCTTGAGTTTGCCGAACCCAGGGCTGTTGCGCTCGCGATCCTCGATGTCGGCCTGCACACGCGCCAGTTGACGCTGGAACAGTTCACGCCACTTCGGATCGGTCTCGAGACGCAGGCCCATCTTGATGCGTGCGAGGTCCGCCTCTTCGCTGCGATCGGTCAACTGGGCCGCTCGCACCGCGCCGCGGATGCTGGGAAGGTACTGCGGGCGACGATCGAGAGCCTGCTCAAAGAACTTGAGCGCATCCTCGGGCAGGTTCGCGTTCATGTAGAGCACGCCGATGTTGTCCAGCGGCGTGGGATCCAGCGGCGAGAGTTCCGCCGCCCGGGCATAGGCCTGCTGCGCGTCGTAGCGGTTGTTGTCCTGCTCGAGCGCGAGACCCAGATTGTTCCACGCCTCGCCAAAGGTGCTGTGCTTGCGGATGGCTGCCTTGTACTGCTCGATCGCCTCGAGGTGCTTGCCATCCTTGAAGAGTTTGTCACCCTTGATCTTGAGTTCCATCGCTTCGGCGATGTTGACCTCGGGGAATAGATTGTCGTCAATCTTGCCCTTGCTTGCACAGCCGCCAAGCCCCGAGACAAGGCACGCACCCATCACGAGCGTACCTGCCAGGGTGAGGGTCGCGATGAACGAACGGGCCGCGCGCCCATTCATGGATGAGAGTTTCGTGTGTGATTGCATGGTACCAACTCGATTCATTTACGTCCCCTTGTCCCATTCCCACCGGGAGAAGGTGACCTTGCAGTTCCACTGATTGGCTTCGGGGCGGAGGCTGAGCGCGTAGACCTCGAGGCCGCCCGTGCCGCGGACCGCCGTCTCGATCCAGCGCACGATCGCATCGAGCGATTCGTCGCGCACTTCATACACAAGTCGTTGCTGCACAGCATCAGCCCCGCCACGTGACTTCTCGTTTCTGGGCAGCGGCACCTGGTTCTTGAGTCCAGCCTCGGTCCCCGCCGCCATAATTCGCGAGCGAATGCTCTCGATCGGCACGCCCAGCCCGCCTCCTTCGCGATTGGCCGCGGCGGCCTTGATCTTCTGCAGGCGATCCGCGAGCGAGATCATCTCTGTCGCGCGGGATTTGTCGCGCGAGAGTTTCGCCTCCGCCGCAAAGCGCTTTGACACGCCCACGAGCAGGAAGAT